>Ga0265313_10000756_pt1 | contig 33038 bp, 36 predicted proteins | sample 4123metaG_FD_203122 | JGI IMG/M metagenome (GOLD analysis project Ga0265313, IMG submission 203122) | Rhizosphere microbial communities from Carex aquatilis grown in University of Washington, Seatle, WA, United States - 4-1-23 metaG | ecosystem: Host-associated > Plants > Roots > Rhizosphere >... | reverse complement strand
AGCCGGTCTTGCGCCGTCTCCGATCGTGGTGATCCGGCCCTCCACGGCCGGGTTCATCCGACGAAGATCGAGAGCACGGCGTCGTTTTTGGCAATGGCGTGCCTCATGCCTCGGGTGCGAACAAAAACCGCACCGCGAGAACGGGAGCGCTCGGCCCGGGGCTGGGCGCAATTTGCGTCTGGCACCGGCCGAAGTATCCAAGTATCCCAGAGCGGCTGCGCACAGGTCCGCGGCGCCCCGTATCGAAGAGCAAACATGACCGCCATCTCCCCCCTCGCGCCTGCATCGTTTCCCGAAATGCCGCCGGTCGCCGGCGTGCGGTTTGCGACGGCGGCTGCCGGTATCCGCTATGCGGGACGCACCGACGTTCTGCTCGCCTTGCTCGACCCCGGCACCGTGGTGGCGGGGGTCTTTACCCAGTCGAAATGCCCGTCGGCGCCGGTCGATTGGTGCCGTGCGCGCATCAAGGGCGGGACCGCCAGTGCGGTGGTCGTCAATTCGGGTAACGCCAATGCATTTACCGGCAAGACCGGCCGCGCCGCGACCGAACTCACCGCCGCCATCGCCGCCAAGGCGGCCGGCTGCAAGGCCGACAAGGTGTATCTCGCCTCTACCGGCGTGATTGGTGAGCCGCTCGACGCCACGAAATTCGAGGGCGTCATGGCGCGGCTTGTGGCCGATGCCGCGCCGGGTGGCTGGGAGGACGCCGCCAAGGCGATCATGACCACCGACACGTTCCCCAAAGGCGCCGCCGCGATGGTCAGGCTCGGCGGCACCGCGGTGACCATCTGCGGCATCGCCAAGGGCGCCGGCATGATCGCGCCCGATATGGGCACCATGCTGTCGTTCGTCTTCACCGACGCAGCGATCGCGCCGGCGGTCTTACGCAAGCTGCTGCGCGAGGGCGTCGAGGATACGTTCAACGCGGTGACGATCGACGGCGACACCTCGACCTCCGACACGCTTCTGGTTTTCGCAACCGGCGCCGCCGCTGCGCGCGGCATCGCCAAGATCGCGAGCCCGTCCGATCCCCGGCTCGCGGCGTTCCGCAAGGGCTTCAACGCCGTGCTCGCCGATCTCTCCGAACAGGTGGCGCGCGACGGCGAAGGCGCGCGCAAGCTTGTTGAAATCGTCGTCGAGGGTGCGAAGTCGCGGACGTCGGCGCGGCGCATCGCGCGCTCGATCGCCAATTCGCCGCTGGTCAAGACTGCGATCGCCGGCGAGGACGCCAATTGGGGCCGCGTCGTCATGGCGGTCGGCAAGGCCGGCGAGCCGGCCGACCGCGATCGGCTATCGATCTGGTTCAACGGCATTCGCGTCGCCCACAAGGGCGAGCGCGATCCTGGCTACGACGAGGCCGCGGTTTCGGCGGCGATGAAGAAGCCCGAGATAACGCTCAAGGTCGCGCTCGGCCTTGGCAAGGGCCGCGACCGTGTGCTGACTTGCGATCTCACCAAGGAGTACGTAGCGATCAACGGCGACTACCGTTCCTAACGAGCGGTGATCCGCCAAACAAAACAAACAAAATGACAGCTTGCGGCAAGCGCGCGGCAGGCAACGTAACAAAGGAGGGGGAAATCATGATGAAGCTTTCGCGCCGGCAAATCGTTCATCTGGCCGCCAGCACCGCCGTGCTGCCGGCTGCTTCGTCACTCGCTTCGTCGGTCGCTTGGGCGGACACTTATCCGGCGCATCCGGTACGCATCATCGTCGGCTTCGCGGCCGGGAGTACGACGGACATTCTGTCCCGGCTGATGGGCGCCTGGCTGTCGCAAAAGCTCGGCCAGCAATTCATCATTGAAAACCGGCCGGGCGCGGGCGGCAACATCGGCGCCGAAACCGTGGTGAAGGCTGCGCCCGACGGCTACACGCTGCTCATGGTGCCGCCGGCGGTCGCCGCCAACGCGGCGCTTTATCCGAAACTCAGCTTCGACTTCATCCGCGACACCACGCCGGTGGCGGGCGTCGTGCGCGTGCCCAACGTGCTTGAAGTCAATCCGTCGGTGCCGGTGAAGACCGTGCCGGAGTTCATCGCCTACGCCAAGTCGCACCCGCTCAGCTTTGCCTCGGCCGGCATCGGCACGGCGAGCCATCTGGCGGGACAGCTGTTCAACAAAATGACCGGGCTCAATCTGCAGCACGTTCCGTATCGCGGCGACGGGCCGGCCATGGCCGATCTGATCGCGGGCCAGGTCCAGGTCGGCTTCGCCACCATGACGGCGTCGATCGGCCATATCCGCGCCGGCAAACTGCGGCCGCTCGGCGTGACCACGGTGCAGACATCGGATGCGCTGCCCGGCATTCCGAGCGTCAGCCAGTTCGTGCCGGGCTATGAGGCAAGTTCGTGGTTCGGCATCGCGGCGCCGAAAGGGACGCCTGCGCCGATCGTGGACAAGCTCAATCAGGCGGTCAATGCAGGGCTCGCCGACGCGACCATCAAGGCAAGGATCGCCGATATGGGCGGCATGTTGCTCGCCGGTTCGCCCGCCGATTTCGGCAACCTGATCGCCGCCGAAACGGCGAAATGGGGCAAGGTCATCCGCGACGCCGGCATCAAGGCGGAATAGTCCGTTTCGCAAATTCACCAAGACAGCCGCCGGCATGGCCGCGACACTCAAACACGTCCACACGCCGACGCTCGACATCGCGTACGAGGAGAGCGGTCATGCAAACGGCCTGCCGATCTTTCTGCTGCACGGCTGGCCTTACGATCCGCGCTGCTACGATGAAGTCGTACCGCTGCTGGCGACAGCGGGCTGCCGCCTTATCGTGCCGTATCTGCGCGGTTTTGGACCGACGCGGTTTCTGTCAGCCGACACGCCGCGCTCCGGTCAGCAGGCGGCGCTCGGTAGCGATCTGCGTGAAGCGATGGACGCGCTCGGTATCGAACGCGCGTTGCTCGCCGGCTATGACTGGGGCGGGCGCGCGGCCTGTATCGTCGCGGCTTTATGGCCCGATCGCGTGCACGGTCTCGTCACCGTCAACGGCTACAACATCCAGGACATCGCCGGCGCGGTGAAGCCGGTTGCGCCCGCGCAAGAGCATCGCTTCTGGTATCAGTATTATTTTCACACCGAGCGCGGCCGCGCCGGCCTCACCCAGAACCGCCGCGCGCTGGCGCGCTACATCTGGCAGATATGGTCGCCGCACTGGGCGTTCGATGACGCCACGTTCGAGCGCAGTGCGCCCTCGTTCGACAATCCCGATTTCGTCGACGTGACGATTCAGTCCTACCGGCATCGCTTCGGCTATGCGCCGGGCGATCCGGCACTGGAGCCGATCGAGCAAAAACTCGCCGCCCGCCCGAAGATCACCGTGCCGACGATTGCGCTCCAGGGCGAGGCCGATGGCGTCGCGCCGGCGCAGGCTTTCGACCCGCATGCCGGCTTTTTCGCCGGGCCCTATCGGCGCCGCCTCCTGCCCAAGGTCGGCCACAACCCGCCGCAGGAGGCGCCCGGCGCCTTCGCGGATGCGATCCTGGAATTGACGCGCGGCGTGCGGCTATGATCGGTAACGTCCGGTTAACCGTGGCGCCGAATGACGAAAACTGTCTATTCGGGTTGAAACTGCCTTTACCACCCCTTGTTTACGCTGAGCCCAGGCCGTGAGCGTCAAAACCATCCTTGTTGCCGCCTGCGCGCTCATCGATTCCGACGGTCGCGTGCTGCTCGCACAACGGCCCAAGGGGAAGGTGATGGCGGGCTTGTGGGAGTTTCCCGGCGGCAAGGTGGAAGCGGGTGAGCGGCCGGAAGAAAGCTTGATTCGCGAGCTCAACGAGGAACTGGGAATCGTCGTCAAGGAGGAGTGCCTCGCACCGCTCACATTCGCGAGCCATGTGTATCCCGACTTTCACCTGCTCATGCCGCTCTATGTCTGCCGGCGATGGGAAGGTTTCGTGCAAGGGCGGGAGCAGCAGAAACTCAAATGGGTGCGGCCGCTCGAGTTGCGTAACTATCCGATGCCGCCTGCCGACGAACCGTTGATCTCGCATCTGACGACGCTGTTGTGAACAAAAGCCGAAAGGGGCGACAGGCCATGTTCAGTTTTACGCGACGGGTGGTCGGCACTTCCGTCCGGCGCTTTGTGCGCGACGAGAGTGGCGCCACGGCTATCGAATACGCCATGATCGCTTCCGGCATCGCGGTTGCTATCGCCAGCACGATCGTAAGCCTCGGCACCAACGTCAAAGGCCTCTATTCCAGCGTCGCCACGGCGATGCAGTAAGCGCGTTACCGCCCGGTTTTCTCACCCGCCGATATTTCCCGGCTGCCCAGCACGTCGGCGAGCCGCGATTGCGCCGAGCCCGGCTTGAGCGGCTGCTGCTGGCCCGGATGCGGCGCCCAGCCTGACAGCCAGACAATCTCGAAGGTCGCGCGCACCCGGCCATCGGAATCCGCGAAGCGCTCCCGATAAATTTCAGCCATGCGTAAGAGCGTCGCGCGGCGAAGCGGCGTGCGGCGCCGTGCGACCAACGCATTGGTCGCGCCCATGCGCCGCAGCTCGGCCATCAACGCGAACGGCGTTTCGTATCGCAAGGTATAGCGATCGCTGTCGGTGACCGGCAGCGCAAAGCCGGCGCGCTGCAGCAGATCGCCGATCGCACGCACGTCGGCGAACGGCGCGACCCGCGGCGAGGCGCCGCCTTCGACGTCGCTCTCGGCGGCGGCAAAGGCTTGGCGCAACTCTGTCAAGGTTTTGCCGCCGACCAACGCCGCCAGAAACAATCCGTCCGGTTTGAGCGCGCGGCGGATTTGTATGAGCGCGCCGGGCAGGTCGTTGACGAATTGCAGCGCCAGCGCCGAGACGGCGAGATCGAGCGAAGCGTCGCGGAACGGCAGCGCCTCCTCGTCGGCGGCGACGAGGTTTTTGCCCGTGCCTGGCGCGCGCGCTTCGGGCACGGCATCCACGGCGACGACGGTGCCGACCGAGCCGAGCCGGGCGAGCGCCGCACGCACCGCTTCGCCGGGGGTGCCGATGTCGGCCGCAAGCTCGAAGCGGCGCAGTACCGCAGTGAGCCGTTCGGCGAGATCGTCGGCAACGCGATCGAGCAAAAAAGTCGCCCGCCCGAGCTGTGCCGCGCGCCTGCGGCGCGCTCGCACGAGGGCTCGGTCAAAAATCAGAGGGTTATCGGTCATCGGGTAATTTTCTCACATCCGCCGCATGGTGCGAAGCAAAGCGCGCACGCGAAAAGGCGCGCTATCCGCAATGACAAGGTCCGTGCGGGGCGATACGCTTGCGCCATGGCCGTGACAGTCACCATAGCCATTCCGGCGCCCATCAGGCGCGCTGCCGAGGCGGTGCGCGGCCTGTTGCGGGCGACGCTCGATGTCGCGCTGCCGCCGCTGTGTGCGGTGTGCCGTGTGCCGGTCGATGGCAACGGTTTGTGCCCTTCGTGCTGGTCGAGACTGTCTTTCATTACGCGGCCCTATTGCGAGCGGCTGGGCATCCCGTTTGCGTTCGATCCCGGCCCCGGCGTTCTGTCAATGGAAGCGATCGCGAGTCCGCCGGCCTACAACCGGGCGCGCGCCGCGGTCCGGTTCGACGACGTTTCGCGCGCGCTGGTGCACGGGCTTAAATATGGCGACCGGCTCGATCTTGCGCCGATGATGGGATGCTGGATCGGCCGTGCCGGACGCGAACTGCTCGCCGAAGCCGATGCGCTCGTCCCGGTACCGCTGCACTGGCGGCGGCAATGGGGTCGGCGCTTCAACCAGTCCGCCATGCTGGCAGCGGCCGTCTCGGCCGAGAGCGGTGTGCCTATCGCGGCCGGTGCGCTCAAACGCGTCAAGGCCACCGCCCAGCAGGTCGGCCTGACCCGCGCCGAGCGCGCCACCAACGTCCAGGGTGCCTTCAAGGTACCCGAGGAGGGCAGGGGCTCGGTTTTACGCCGCCGGCTGGTTCTGGTCGACGATGTGCTGACCTCCGGCGCCACGGTGGAAGGCTGCGCTCGGGCCTTGCTGCGGGCCGGCGCCGCCAACGTCGATGTGCTGGTTTTCGCCCGGGTTGCCGATCCGGCCCGAACTTCCATATAAAGAAATCGATAAAAATTACCGATCATCATGGCCGATATCGATATCTATACGATCCGTTACTGTCCCTACTGCGCCGATGCCAAGGAACTGTTGACCCGCAAAGGCGTCGGCTTCCACGAGATCGATGCCAGTGGAAACAGGGACATGAGAAAGGAAATGATGGCGCGCGCCAACGGCCGCAGCACATTCCCGCAGATTTTCATCGCCGGGACGCATGTCGGCGGCTGCGACGATCTCTATGCGCTTGAAGAGGCAGGCGAGCTCGATCCTTTGCTCGAGAAAATAAGGGATCAGTCGAAGGAAGCGCCCGTATGAGCGGCACCAAAAGCTCAACCTTCAAGGTCGGCCTGATTGCCATGCGCTCGGGCATTGACCCGCAGGCCAATCTCAATGCCGTGCTGGCGGCGATCGACCAGGCCAAGCGTGCCGGCGCCGACTATGTGCAGACTCCGGAAATGACCAACGTGCTTGAAAGCAAGCGCGATCGCCTGTTGGCCAACATCGTGACCGATGACAACGATCCGACACTGGCGACCTTGCGCGAGGTCGCACGCAAGCTTTCGATCTACATCCATATCGGCTCGCTCGCCATTAAGGCGTCGCACGAGAAGGCAGTGAACCGTTCTTTCCTGATCGACCGCAAGGGCGACGTCGTCGCGCGCTACGATAAGATTCACATGTTCGACGTCGATCTGGCCGGCGGCGAGAGCTATCGCGAATCCAACACCTACCGCGCCGGCGAACTCGCCGTGGTCGCCGATCTGCCGTGGGGCCGCCTCGGTCTGACCGTATGCTACGACCTGCGCTTTCCGGCGCTCTATCGCGCGCTGGCCGAAGCCGGCGCGTCGTTCCTCGCGATACCCTCGGCGTTCACGCGGCAGACCGGAGAGGCGCATTGGCACGTGCTGCTGCGCGCGCGGGCGATCGAAAATGGCTGTTTCGTGTTTGCGGCGGCGCAGGGCGGCAAGCATGAGAGCGGGCGGGAGACGTTCGGCCACTCGCTCATCATCGATCCGTGGGGCCGCATCCTTGCCGAGGGCGGCACCGAGCCCGGCGTGGTGCTGGCCGAGATCGATCCGGCCGAAGTCGCAGCGGCACGCGCCAAAATTCCGTCGCTGAATCACGGCCGGCGCTTTGAACTGGTCGAACCGATGGCCGAACCGACGTATCTGCACGCTGTAAGAGCCCCGTAAATGATCCGCTACACGCTTCACTGCGCCAAAGGCCACGACTTCGAAAGCTGGTTTGCGAACTCGGCCGCGTTCGACAAACAGAACAAGCGCGGGCTCGTGACCTGTCCGGTTTGCGGCTCCGCCAAGGTCGAGAAGGCCATCATGGCGCCGCGGCTGGGGCGCGCCGACGCCGTGGCGGCCGAGCTTCCGCAACTGCCGTCGCCACCCGCACCCATGCCGCCCGCCGCGACAGGCGGGTCGATGCCGCCGGTCGCTCCCGGCAAGGCGCCAGTCGCGATGATGTCGTCGCAGGAACGCGAGTTGCGCCAGAAGCTAAAAGAGTTGCGCGACCACGTCACCAAGCACGCCAATTATGTCGGTCCGCAGTTTCCGGAAGAAGCCCGCAAGATGCACTACGGCGAAATCGAGCACCGCTCGATCTATGGCGAAGCATCGCCGGAGGACGCCAAGGCGCTGCACGAGGAGGGCATCGAATTTCATCCGTTGCCGATTCTGCCGGATGAATTCAACTAATGAGGACGCGGCTTAGGTAGTTTGCTTTCGATGGTGAATGTCTTTCACGTCAGAGAATAAAATATCCTTGTTGTGTTCGCCGGTGTACTCGAGATCGAAGGCGCTGCGTGCCAGGAAGACGGGATCGCCATCGAAGTCCTCGGCGATGGACGACGAATAGCTCGCTATAAACCGATCTAGGTTCTTGCGGTTGGCCGCCGAAATCCATCGCGCAAATTGAAAATCCGGCGTCGCCCAATCGATGTCCAGTCCATATTCGGCGGAAAGCCGGACCTTCAAGACATCGAGCTGGAGCGGACCAACGACGCCGACCAGAAGGGTTGTGCCGTTGCTCGGCCGGAAGACCTGGGCCACTCCTTCCTCCGACAACTCTTGCAGCGCCTGATTTAGCTTCTTGGCTTTCATGGCGTCCGCCAGGCGAACGCGGCGCAGGATTTCCGGCGCGAAATTGGGCACGCCGACAAAGTTCAAATCCTCGCCTTCGGTCAGGGTGTCGCCAATGCGCAGCGTTCCGTGATTGGGTATGCCGACCACGTCGCCCGCGTAGGCTTCATCGGCGAGCGCCCGATCCTGGGCGAAGAAAAATTGAGGCGCGCGCAGACTCATGGCCTTCGCGGTCCGGGTCTGCGTGACTTTCATGCCGCGACTGAGCTTGCCGGAGCAGAGCCGAACGAAGGCGATGCGGTCGCGATGGTTCGGGTCCATGTTCGCCTGGATCTTGAAAACAAACGCCGACATGCCGGGTTCGGCAGCTGACACGATCCGTTTGTCCGCGGTCTGTGTTCGCGGCGGCGGCGCCAGATCGCCGAGAGCATTTAGTAAATCGCCAACGCCAAAGTTCTTGAGCGCGCTGCCAAAGAAAATCGGAGTCATATGGCCCTCGGCGAAGGCAAGCGAATCGAAACGCTTGCAGGCCTGACGTACCAGATCGATCTCGCCACTGAGTACCGCAGCGTCGAGATTGGAATTCAAACCAGCGATTTCGGCCAAGGGCATTTCGCGCAGTCGGCCGGTACTGCCGGAGTCGCCTTCGAGGAGCCGCACACCTCCCGATGCGACGTCAATAGTCCCGACGAAGTCGCGCCCCTGTCCGACTGGCCAGTTGATCGGTGCGGCGTCGAGCGCCAATGTCTTCTCGATCTCGTCAATCAGGTCGAAGGGGTCGCGGCTTTCCCGATCCATCTTGTTGATGAAGGTAATGATCGGAATATCGCGCAGTCGGCACACCTCGAAGAGCTTGCGGGTGCGCGGCTCGATGCCCTTGGCGGCGTCGATCACCATGACGGCCGAGTCGACCGCCGTGAGCGTTCGATAGGTGTCCTCCGAAAAATCTTCGTGGCCCGGCGTATCGAGCAAATTGAATACTCGACCGCCGTATTCGAAGGTCATGACCGACGTGACGACGGAAATCCCGCGCTCCCGTTCGATCGCCATCCAGTCCGAGCGGGTTGTTCGCCGGTCGCGCTTGGCCTTGACCTGCCCGGCGAGCTGGATTGCTCCGCCGAACAGGAGGAGCTTTTCCGTCAGCGTGGTCTTGCCGGCGTCCGGGTGGGAGATGATCGCAAAAGTGCGGCGTCGTCCAACCTCGGTCGCGATGGGCGAGAGGGTTTCGGCGCCCGATGGCGTCGGTACGGGCATGTCCATGGCGGAGTGGATGTGGCAGTTTCACGGGGTGCGTTCAAGAGCGCGATGGCTCAGGAGCGCCAGCCACGGGCCTTCGCGGAGCCCGACCCCACCGGACATTAAACCGGATCCGTGAGTGCAGACCTTAAGCGTGCGCGTGCGCCCTTATGGTTTGACCGCCCAGCACACGTAGTAGGCGCCGAAGACGAACTCTTTCATCTGCATCGGCCCAAGCCGCGCCAGATTCTCCCACGGCTTGAGGTCGGCGTCGCCCATGAAGATCGACTCCAAGACCTTCTCGCCGAAGGGACGGATGAGCTTCTCGGCGAAGTTCGGCTGTTTGCCGTCGATAATCGCCAGGCAGGCCCCGGGTTTCATCGAATCCCAGATGCGCGCCAGGGTCTGCGTGGGATATTCCAGCGTGTGATAGCAAAGCGAGAGGAGGACAAGATCGGCGACCGGCACGCGGTACTGCGCAATGTCCTGCTTGATCAACGCGACGTCGAGCCTCTCGCGCCGCGCGAAGTCGACGGCGCGCGCAAACATGCCGGGCGAAAATTCGACCCCGATCACGTGGCCGTCGCGGCCAACGGCGCCGCGTAAATGCGGAAAATTTCGTCCAGTGCCGCAACCGAGTTCGATCGCCGTATCGCCCTCTGAAATCGGCAGGCATCGCATCGCGCGCCCGCGGATGCGACACAGCGACATCAGCAAAAGATGGTCGATGAGTGTGATGTAGGGTGCAAGTCTGTCGTAACGCTCGCGCACACGCGAACTGTGCCGCTCCTCCGCGACAAGCGCGCCTTGCTGCGTTTCAAGCACGCTGTATTTTACTGGACCGTGCATTGTCACCCCTTTTTCAACTCTCTTCCAAAGTCAGAACACAACTACTTCCCGCCGGCCGACCGGCCGGCGAGTTCACGCCGACGATGTCTCGGCGCAGTGTTCGATGTCGTCTGTGATGTCCGCCTTCGGCGGAGTCGTCGCCCCGTTCCTCCCATTCTTTCGGCTGAAGTGCCGATTTGTTTATGTCGAATTTACGCAGATTCCTCCGCCCCACGTAAGTGCGGTGGTGTCGCATTGTGTGGACAATCTGGCTTATTGGTTAGCGTCAAAGCCGCATGGTTAGCGCCCGGCTCGGGCCGCGTGCGCAACCGTCAGTGCTCCAAAATCAACAGCACAACACCGGCCACGACGAACACCATGCCGATTCCTTCACGCGGCGTTGTCTTCTGACCGAAGGCGTAGCGCGCGACGAGCTGCGCAAACAGCACTTCGATCAGCGCCAAGGTGCGCACGCTGGCCGCTGTGGCGAGCGCGAAGGCGAGAAACCAGAATTGCGAGGCCAGCGCCCCCATGAAGCCGGCGAACAGCGAGCGCTTCCACGATTTCGCGATGGCGGTCATCACCGCGGGCTGGCGCAACCACAGATACAGCGACAGCACGACCGCCTGCATGAACAGGCCGACGACGAGCGTGAAGGTCGCCGCCATGACGAAATTCGGCAGGTGAAGATCGAGAATGGCGCCGCGAAAGCCGATTGCCGACAGGGCGAACAGACCTCCGGAAAACAGGCCGATCAGCGTCGGCTTAAGGCCGCCGACCATGCCGCCGGGCTTGGTCGACATGATAAGCACGCCCGCGGTAGCAACGATGATAGCGGTCATCAGCGGCAACGATACGGCGTCGCCAAGAAAGATGAGTCCGAAGATCGCAACCTGGATCGGCTCGGTCTTGATGTAGGCGATGGTGACGACGAACGAGCGTTGCCCCATCGCCATCAGCATCGTTGCTGTCGCGGCAATTTGCGCGACGGCGCCGTCGATCACCCATGGCCAGAACCCCCAGCCGGGCCGCGGCAGCGGCACGTCGGTGCCTACGATCAGACCGATGAGGAAGATCAGCGCGAACGGGAAGCCGAACAGAAACCGGACATGCGTGGCGCCCACGGTGCCGAGCGCACTTGTCAGCTCGCGCTGCATGGCGTTGCGCAGGGTCTGAAAAAACGCCGCGATGACCGTAAATATGGCCCAGAGCCAACCAGCGAGGATCACGCGGCTTTCTCCGCGACCACCATGTAATTGGCGTCCATATCGGTGGAGAGCTGAAAGCGGTCGGCGAACACGTTGTAGATCACGCCGGCCTCATCGATCACATGCAGGCCCGCCTGTTCGAGGGCGAGTTCAAGCTCGTCGGGCGTAATGAACTTGTCCCATCGGTGGGTGCCGCGTGGAATCCAGCGCAGAATGTACTCGGCGCCGACGATGGCGAGCGCGAAACTTTTCATGGTGCGGTTGAGCGTGGCGACAAACATCAGGCCGCCCGGCTTCACCAGATCGGCGGCTGCCTCGATGAACAGATCGACGTCGGCGACGTGCTCGACGACCTCCATGGCAAGTACAACGTCGAAGCTTTCGCCGGCTTCCGCCAGCGCTTCCGCCGTGGTGCTGCGGTAGTCGATGGCGAGACCCGCCTGGGCGGCATGATGGGCCGCCGCGGCGATGTTCTCCTCGACAGGATCCGCGCCGACCATTGTGGCGCCGAGCCGGGCCAGCGGCTCGGACAGAACGCCGCCGCCGCAGCCGATGTCGAGGATGCGCAAGCCCGCGAGACTGTCGAGCCGCGCCGGATCGCGGCTGAAATGTGCGGCCGTGCGGTCGCGGATATAGCCGAGCCGCACCGGATTGAAGCGGTGGAGCGTCGCCCATGGACCGCGCGGATCCCACCATTGGCCGGACAGCCGCGTAAAGTGTGCGACTTCGCCGGCGTCGATGGTACCCGCGGATTTCTGCTGGCGGTCCATGGCGAGTCGATCAGGCGCTGGCGCGTTTGCGCTTGAAGTGGCCGTAGCCGGGACGGTAGCTTTTCTCGTCCAAAAACTGCTTCATGCCTTCCTCGCGGCTGTTCTCTTTGTCGTTGTAGCGCAATGCGTCGCTCTTGGCGTTGAGATAATCAGCGGCCTGCGGCTCATTCATAAAGCGCACGGCGCGGATTGCCTCCTTGGTATAGCGCAATGTCGTCGGACTCTTTTCCATCAGCTTCTTGGCGAGCTTGATGGTCTCGTCGCGCAGCCGCTCCTTGGGATAGGAGAAATTCACGAAGCCCATCTGCTTGGCCTGCTTGCCGTCGAATGAATCGCCCGTCATGGCGTAATAGAGCGCATCGCGGTAGTTCATCGTCTGCGCGACGTTCCAGGACACGATGCCGCCGGGCAGAATGCCCCAATTGACCTCCGAGAGGCCGAACATGGCTTCGTCGGCGGCGAGCGCAATATCGCAGGCCGAGACCTGGGTGAAGGCGCCGCCAAAGCAGTAGCCGTTGACCATGGCGATAGTCGGCTTCGGGAACGTCGACAGCTTCTGCCAGCGCCAGTTGTTGGAAGCGCGCCGCAGCTTGTGCCGTGCCGCCGCATTGCCCGCATTGGCACGGAAATAGAGCTTGATATCCTGGCCGGCCGAAAATGCCTGATTGCCCGCGCCGGTCAGGACCAGAACCTCGGTCGCCGGATCGACGGCCAGCTCGTCAAGCACCTCGTCCATTTCGAGGTGGACCTGCGGGCTCATGGCGTTGCGCTTGTCGGGCCGGTTGATCATCAGCCAGGTGATGCCGCCTTCGTTTTCGACATGGATGGCTTCGTATTTCTTGCCCGCAGGCATGGTTTTCTCCCTTTGTGGATTGCCGCCCATTCAACAGGCGATCCTTGCGGCAAGCAAGGTTAACCGCGGCGGGCGGCGGCCCAAGCCGGTATCGCATGTGGCGTTTGCGCCGCTTTGGCACGTTGCACTTCGGCGCGACCTGAACGAGGATAGGCGCTCGCAATCGGATCGAGCATTCCGAAAATCGGGAGGGAGCGATGCAAAAGCTGTTGTGCGGATTGACCGGCGTGGCGCTGGCGTTTCTCGGCGCCGGGTCGGCCAGCGCCCAGAACTCGGTCAAAATCGGAATGATCAACGAGTATTCCGGACAATTCGCCGACACCGGCGCGCAAATCGACCATGGCGTCACGCTCTGGATGAAGCAGCATGGTGACACCGTCGCCGGCAAGAAGATCGAGCTCATTCGCAAGGATACCGGCGGCATGTTTCCGGACACCGCCAAGCGTCTCGCGCAGGAAGCGATTGTGCGCGATCATGCCGACATTCTGGGGGCTTTCTCGCTGACGCCGAACGCGCTCGCCGCGGCCGATGTCTCCAAGCAAGCCAAAAAACTCATGGTTGTGATGAATGCGGCGACCTCGATCATCACCGAGAAGTCGCCTTACATCGCACGGACCTCGTCGACCACCCCGCAGTTGAATTACACGCTTGGCCAGTGGGCGGCCAAAAACGGCATCAAGACGGTTTATACGATGGTGTCGGATTACGGCCCAGGCATCGATGCCGAGACTTGGTTCCAGAAGGGCTTTAAGGACAACGGCGGCACGATCGTGGGTTCCGTCCGCTTCCCGATAGCGAACCCGGATTTCTCTTCCTTCGTCCAGGCCGCCAAGGACAAGAATCCGGACGCGATCTACATCTGGATTCCTGGCGGCGCCCAGCCCGCGGCCATTGGCAAGGCGCTGGCTGAGCGCGGTATCGACGCCAGAAAGACGAAGATCCTGGGCCAGGATGCGCTTGCCTCCGAGACGGCGCTCAAGAGCATGGGCGACATCTCGCTCGGCATCATCTCGGTGTCCGACTACGACTACAATCATCAGTCGCCGATGAACAAGGAATTCGTGAAGACCTATAACGACGAATTCCACCGTAATCCCGACTTCTTCTCCATCGGCGGATATGACGGCGCGCACCTGATCTACGCTGTGCTGGCGAAGACCGGCGGCAAGGCCGATGGAGACGCGCTCATTGCGGCCGCCAAAGGCATGAGTTGGGAGAGCCCGCGCGGTCCGATCATGATCGATCCGGAAACGCGCGACATCGTGCAGACGGTGTATATCCGCCGCGTCGAGAAAGTCGGCAACGAACTGCTCAACGTCGAAATCGCCGCCGTGCCGAATGTCAAAGACCCGGCGCACGGCGCGAAGAAGTAAGCGACCCGGAACGAATGACCGGTTACCCGTAGGCAGACTTTCATGCTCCCCGCTTTGGGCGTGTTGTTCGACGGCGTTGCCTACGGGATGCTGCTGTTCCTGATGTCGGTCGGGCTGTCGGTGACGCTCGGGATGATGAATTTCGTCAACCTGGCGCACTGCAGTTTCGCCATGCTCGGCGGCTACGTTACCGTCACGCTGATGAACGCGGCCGGCTGGCCGTTCCTCGCCACGCTGCCGGCGGCTTTTGTCGCCGGCGCGGCGGCCAGCATCGTGCTCGAACGCATCTTTTTTCGGCGGTTCTACAACTCCAACGAACTCAATCAGTGTTTGCTGACCATCGGCATCGTTTTCGTCTCGATCGCGACTGCGGCCTACATTTACGGCACCGACCAGCAGCCGATGCAGTTGCCCTCGTATTTGCGGGGCTCTTACCACGTCGCCGGCATCGACCTCGCCGTTTACCGGCTGTTTCTGATCGTGGTGGCGGCGCTGATCACGGCCGTACTCATGGTGACCCTGGAATCGACCCGCTTCGGCGCGCAGGTCCGCGCCGCGGTGAACAATCAGCGCATGGCGCGCGGTCTCGGCATCGACGTCGACCGGCTGTTTGCCTTTACCTTTGCGCTGGGCGGCGGCCTGGCGGGGCTCGGCGGCGGACTTGCCCTTCCGATGCTGGGGCTCGACCCGTCATTCGCGCTGACTTATCTGATCTACGTTCTCATTGTCGTGGCGGTCGGCGGGCTGGGTTCGATCGCCGGATCGTTCGCCGCCGCCATGTTGCTCGGTGTCGCCGACATGGCCGGCAAATATTACGTTCCAGCCCTTGGCTCGGTCCTGATCTATCTGGTCATGCTGGTAATGATCATGTGGCGGCCGAGCGGCCTGTTCGGGAGGCGTTAGGCTGTGACCAGCGAGACGCTTTCAGCCGTCGCTGCCGCGGCGCCGGCCACTCCGCACGAATTTATGCACGCACAGGCACGCTGGCACTGGAGCGAGATCGTGTTCTGGCTCGCGACGCTGCTGCCGTTCGTGCTCGCTCCCGATTATTTGCTGCTGTCGAGCCAAGTGGCGATTACCGCGCTGTTTGCGCTGTCGCTCGATCTCATCCTTGGCTTCTCCGGCATTGTCTCGCTCGGCCACGCCGCCTATTTCGGCGTCGGTGCCTACACGGCCGGCCTGATTTCCGTGTGGGGATGGGGCGAGCCGCTGACGGGGCTGCTGGTCGCGGGCGTCGCCGCGGGCATCGTCGGCTATGTCACGAGCTTCGTCGTTGCTCGCTTTCGCCACCTCGCGCTGATCATGATCACGCTCGGCTTCTGCTTGCTGCTGCAGGAGGCCGCGAACGATGCGAATTGGCTTACCGGCGGCTTCAACGGTCTGCAGGGCGTTCATACCTGGAAGCTCCTCGGCACGTTCGATTTCGATCTGTACGGTTACACGGCTTACGCCTACGCGCTGGCCGTACTGTTTGTTATTTTCCTTGTCGCGCGACGCATCATCCACTCGCCGTTCGGGTTGGCGCTGCGCGGCATCCGCGAAAATGGCGCACGCATGCCGGCGATCGGTGCGCCAATCCTTTCCCATATCCGCACCATCTACACGATCGCCGCCATTATCGCCGGCGTTGCAGGAGCCATCCTGACGCAGACCACCGAAACGGTTTCGCTGGAAGCGCTCGGCTTTCAGCGTTCCGCCGACGTGCTGGTCATGCTGATCGTCGGCGGTACCGGCCGGCTTTACGGCGGCTTGATCGGCGCCGCCGTCTATATGGTGGCACGCGACCAGTTTTCGGGACTGAACCCGCAATACTGGTATTTCTGGATTGGGCTCCTCTTGATCGCGATCGTCATGTTCCTGCCCAACGGCATTCTCGGGGGGCTCGAACTTCTGGCGCGGCGTCTGAAGGTCATATCGTGAGCGGGAACGCCCTTTCCGCGCGCGGCGTGAACAAGAGCTTCGGCTCGCTCGTCGTCGCCGCCGACGTCAGGATCGATTTGCCGCCGGGCGTGCGCTACGCGCTGATCGGGCCCAACGGCGCGGGCAAGACCACGCTGATCAACCTGATGACCGGTATGCTGCGTCCGGATTCGGGGCGCATTTTTCTCGGCGATGAGGATATCACCGTCTTGCCGCCGGAGGAGCGGGTGCGGCGCGGCTTGGTGCGCACCTATCAGATCAACTCGCTGTTTCCGCACCTGACCGCGCTCGAATCGGTGACGCTCGCGGTGTGCGAGCGCCGCCGCGTCGCCCGCACTTGGTGGCGGCCGCTCACTGCGTATCGCGACGAAGTCGAGGAAGCGCATGCCATCCTCACCGGGCTCACGCTCGCGCCGGTCTGCCACCGGCCAACGCGCGAACTTGCCTACGGTCAGCAGCGGCTTCTGGAAATCGCGCTGGCGCTGGCAACCAAGCCTAAAGTGCTGTTGCTCGACGAGCCGGCCGCGGGCGTGCCGCGCGAGGACAGCAAGGAGTTGTTCGAAGCGATCGCCGGATTGTCGAGCGACATCACCGTTTTGTTCATCGAGCACGACATGGAACTGGTGTTCCGTTTCGCCTCGCGCATCATCGTGCTGGTAGGAGGCAGCGTGCTCGTGGAAGGCACGCCCGTCGAAATCGCCGCCGATGAGCGCGTCCGCGCGGTTTATCTCGGCCAGGCGCATCGGATGGGGGCGCATGGCTAGTTCACTCCTCTCATTGAGCGACGTTCGCGCCGGTTACGGCGCCGGCATCGTACTCGACGGCGTGACGTTCGATCTTCTGGAGCGTGGCAGCCTTGCGCTGCTCGGGCGCAACGGCGTCGGCAAGTCGACCCTGATTCTGACCATCATGGGCATGACCCAGATCATGCGTGGCCGCATTCTGTGGCGCGGCGAGGACATCACCCGGCAGCCGCCGCACCGCCGTGCCCGCGCCGGCATCGGCTGGGTGGCGCAGGAGCGTGAGATTTTTTCCACGCTGACGGTGGAGGAGAACCTCACGGTCGCCGCACGTCCCGGCCGCTGGGAACTCAAGTCGGTCTATGAACTGTTTCCGCGGCTCGCCGAGCGGCGGCGCAATTTCGGCAACCAGCTGTCCGGCGGCGAGCAGCAGATGCTGGCGATCGCGCGCGCGCTGATGACCAATCCGGCGCTGCTGTTGCTCGACGAGCCGCTCGAAGGTCTTGCGCCGATTATCGTCGAGGAGCTTGCCGCCGCCATCCGCCGAATGACGAGCGAGGGCAGCAACGCCTTCATTCTGGTCGAGCAGCACGCCGACATCGCGCTGTCGCTGACCGAAGCCGCGCTGGTGATCGAACGCGGCCGCATCGTTCATTCCGGCCCGTCGGCAGCGCTGCTCGCCGACCAGGCCGCCCTCGACCGGCTGATCGGACTGCGGCTTGCCGAGGCCTAAATCCCGCCGCACAGTAGGGCGGCCCACACAGTGCAGGAGTTCATCCATGGCAACGCCCCTCGCAGGCACGCAGGCTCCCGGCTTCTATCGTCACAAGCTCGGCGCGTTTGAGGTCACGGTGATAAGCGACGGCAAACTCACCCTTGAGGCCGGGCTGTTTACCGGAGACCCTGCGGGCACCGAGAAATTGCTCAAGGATGGCCACGTGGTCGACAAGAACGCCATTCCGACCCCCCTCAACGTCTGGCTCATCAATACCGGCAACAAACTCTTTCTCGTCGATACAGGAGGCGGTGCTTCCTTCGCCCCGACGGTAGGGCGGTTGCCGAAAAATCTTGCCGCCGCAGGCGTCGATCCGGCGGCAATCGATGCCGTCATCCTCTCGCACATGCATCCCGATCACATCCCGGGCCTGATCGCAGCCGACGGGCGAATGCTGTTCCCGAATGCGACCGTCCACGTCCACGGCGACGAATATGCTTTCTGGATGTCGGATGAGATGCGCGGCAAGACGCCTGAGCAGTTCCGCGTGTTCTTCGACATGGCCAGAAACTCAATCAAGCCCTACACCGACGCCGGCAAGGTGCAGATGTGCAAAGACGGCACTCAGTTCGCGCCCGGTATCACCGCGGCCGCACTGCCCGGGCACACGCCAGGGCACACCATGGTGCGGATTTCGTCGGGGGGCGACGATCTGCTGATTTTCGGTGACATCGTGCATTGCGCGACCTTGCAGTTTGCCGATCCGGAACGCTCGGTGGCGTTTGACGCCGATCCGCCGTTGGCCCTGTCCAACCGCAAGAAGGTCCTCGACATGGTCGCGACCGACCGGCTCTTGTTCACCGGCGGCCATTTGCCGTTTCCGGCGCTCGGCCATGCGACCAGAACCGCGAGCGGCGGCTACGCCTTTGTGCCATTATTCGCCGATTATTCGTGAGCAAAATACGCGGCGGTCATTTGCTTGTTATGCCGCCGCTGGATTTTCGCCACACTTGTTGCAAATGTTTCCGCTGGGGTCGCTGAGGCGCGATTTATCGGAGCGATGCTGGTTCCCGATTCCTGAGCCAATCGCAGGGCTGCGTCGCTTCCGTGAGCCAATCACCAGGGGGAAACAATGACTGCGCTGACGTTGACCATCGCCCACGATTGGGCGCAGGTTGCGGCGCTGAGCGGCGCGCATGACTGCGCCCAGCAGTAGCAACGTCATCTATGCCGATAGGGCGGCGAGCTAATGTCCTAGGCGGCCCATTTGGGCCGCTTGCTCATATGGCAACGGTCGTTCGATAACGCGTCGCCGGGACCTGTCCCGGGCGATGGCAGGAGGTTTGGCGAAAGATGTTCGAGAAAGTGCTGGTGGTGCGGGGTGGCACACTGATCGACGGCACCGGGCGGCCGCCACTCGATAATGCAGTCATCGTCATCCGTGACGGACGTTTCGCCGCGGTCGGCCGCGACGGCGAGGTCGCAGTGCCGGCTGGCGCCGACGTGATCGACGTCAGCGGCAAGACCGTGCTGCCCGGGTTCATCGACGGCCACGCGCACCTGGAGGATTTTCACGGCGAGCTTTGCCTGCATCTCGGCATCACTACCGCCGTCACCATCGAGATTTTTCAGGACGGCCCGTGGACCTTGGCACAGAAGCGCGGCACCGACTCCGGCAATATCAAGGGGCCGCGCATCTGGACATCGGGGCAAGCGATTGGCGGCGTTCGCACCGAAACCGATGCGCCGGACTCGCGCGCGGTGCGCGGCAACATCACGGTCGAGACGCCGGAAGAAGCCCGCAAGGCCATTCGCGACAAGAAGGAGCAGGGCTACGACCTGATCAAGCTCAACGAGTTCATCTCCTACGATCTGGTTCATGCCGCGGCCGACGAGGCGCATAAGCTCGGGCTCGGCGTCACCGCGCACAGCTGGGACGTGATCGAGTCGGTCAAGGCTGGTGTCGACAGCATCGAGCACATCTGGTCGGTCGGCTATAGCTCGATCCTCGACGTGAAGCGCCGTCGGCAACTGGCCAAGCAGCGCCTGGCCGGCAACATCGAGCAGGAACTGGCCGGATCGTATTACGAGCCGGAAAACTTTGACGACGTCATCGGCGTCATGGTGGAGCACGGCGTCGCCTGGACGCCGACCATCGCCAAGTGGCTGCGGCCGCTGTCGCCGAGCGCGCCGCGCTTTCGCGAGCGCGAACGGCAAATCCTCGACAATCCCGACGCCGATCTGCCGGCGGCGGTGCGCACAATCGCCGACGTGGCCTACGACAAACTCACCAAGCGCTATACGCCCGAGCAGCTCGATCGCACCAAGATCTTCTACGACAAGGCCAACGAGTTCATCCGCCGCTTCGTCGCCGCCGGCGGCATCCTGAAGGAAGGTTCCGATCCGCCGCGCGGCATGGCGGCGATGCTGCTGCACGAAGCGTTGGTGATGGACGTGGAGGCTGGCGTGCCGCCGATGACGGCGATCCAGGCGGCCACTCTGAACGTCGCCAAGACCTTCAAGAAGGACAATGACTACGGCAGCGTCGAGCCCGGCAAGGTTGCCGACCTTTGCATTATCGAGGGCGATCCGCTGAAGGACATCTGGATGACGCAGAACGTCAAGATGGTGATCATGGACGGCAAGAAGGTCGATATCGGCTTTTCCAAATACAAAAATCCGATTCCGGCCTTCTATGCCTATCAGACCCTGCCGCTCGATCTCGACATCTCGCCGGTTTATGTCGTCGCCGGCTCGGGCCCGACGCTGCTGAAGGTACGCGGTCCCGGCATGTGGCCGTTCCATCGCGTGCTGCTCAATGGCCACCCGCTGCCGACCCGCTACGTCAACAAGACCGAGATCGAGGCGACCATCGCGCCGGAATTAATTCGGGCAGCAGGCACCTATTTCGTTACGGTGAAGCCGGAGGGGGAGTTGCTGCCTGAATCGCACCGCGCGCATCTCATCGTGGCATTTCCGAATTGAGAGTCAGGATGGCCGACGCCGCGACCGAAATCGCCGAGAAGCCCGCACCGCGACGCGCGCCGCTGCGCTTCGGCGCGTTCCGGCAGGATGTCGGGAATGTGCGCGCGCTGGACCGGGTGCGGGATTGGACGCGCGAGAGTCTGGCGCTTGCGGATGAGGATACGGTGTTGGTCGCCGAGGTCGCGTGCGCACGGCCGGGCTGTCCACCGCTCGAAACCGTCGTGACCTTTTGGACGCGCGGCGGCGAACGACACTGGTTCAAGGTGTTCAAGCCCGTTGCCGAGGTCGCGCTCGACGACCTGCCGCCTGCGTGGCTCAAGGATGCGCTCTACGCCGCCGATCCGGTCGATGGTGCGTGCTGCTGATTAGAGAGCATTTTCCGTAAAAGTGGCCGCCGGGTTTCCATAGAAAACGCGACCAAAATCTATAATGCTCTACCGATCCACGCCCTCGTTGAGCGCGCGCAGGCGATCGATGACGCGCGGTGGCGTCGCGTAGGCCTGGTCGATCACGCTCTGTAGCTGCTGGCCGGTCTGCGGCGCGTTGACAACGAGTTTGATGTTTTTCGCATCGGCCAAAAAGTCAGGATCGGCGAAAGTGTCGGCGAGGGCCTGCCGTATCGCCGCAACGCGGTCGGACGGAACACCTGGCGGCATTACCAGCGGACGGCCGAGCGCCAGCGGCGCGAAGGCCGCCTGCAGCAGCAATTTGTCGTCGGGCGCCGTGATAAGATCGGGTACGAACGGCACGCCGGCCAAATCCTTCACCGGCCGCGGCCCGTATTGCAGGATGGCTTTCGCCAAATGGTCGGGCAGCCAGTGCGGACGCGTTGAAGTGATGGCGCTGTAGAACACGCTGGGCGAGCCGTCGATCTCACCGCGCTCCATCGCCAGGAACGTGTCATTGAGGCCCTTGTAGCCGTTGATGGCTTTCATCTTGGTGCCGAGCACGGCGTCGACCAGCCGCGTGTAGAACGCCTGCGTCGAATTGGTGCCGGAAGCGCCCATGGTGGTGGTGCGCGCCTTAAGGTCGGCGAGCGAATTCACCGCCACGGTGTGCCAGACCAGGACGACGGCGGTCTCGACGCTCGGCGTGCCGAGCCAATTGAACTTGGTGGCATCGTAGCGTGCCTGTTTGACGCCGAACAACGGCGCCAGGGGCGGGCCGTTCTCGACCAGCGCGATGACGCTGCCGTCGTGCTCGGCGGTGTGGAACAGATAATCCATGGCGACCATGCCGCCGGCGCCCGGCATGTTCTGCACGACGATGGAGGGGTTGCCTGGAATGTGGTGGCCGATGTAGCGGGCAATCGCCCGGCCGAGCGTGTCGTAGCCGCCGCCGGCGCTGCCGCCGACGAGGAGTGTGACCGTCTTGCCTTTGTAGAAGGCATCGATCGGACCGGCCGCTGCGCTCGCGGCCCACGCCGTCGTCAGCAGTGCTGCACAGAACGCGATGGAGCGGCGGATAAGTGTCATCGTGCGGGTTCCGTTGCGGGCATTTTGACCGCGTAGGTCTTGGCGATCCCCTCAAGCTCGCTCCAGAGTTTCGCCGGAATTGGAATGCCGTTCTTGCGGCGTAACGTCTCGGTGCGGCCGGAGCGCTCGCCCGGCATAGTGACTTCGTCGAAGCCCGCTTGCCGTGGCATCCCTTTGAGGATGGCGACCAGCGCGTCAGCATCCTGTTCGAAATCGGCCAGCGGGCGAAAGCTTGCGATATCGATGGCGAGCATCGCCAGGTTGGCGACGTGGCGGGTGCGGTTCTCGGGGCCGAGCGCGCGCGACTGGATTGGCGCCGCCGCCATGATGCTCGCCAGCATCTCGAACATCAGGCCGAGCCCGGAGCCCTTCGGACCGCCAAGCGGCAGCAGAATTTCGGCTTTCTTCGGATCGGTAGTGGGCTCGCCATCGGCTGTGAGTACGGTGCCGGGCGGCAGCGGTTCGCCGGTGGCGCGTGCCTGCAGGATCTTGCCGTTGGAAATGGTCGAAGTCGCCATGTCGAGCACCATTGCGCCATTGCGGCTCGGCACCGCGATCGCAATCGGGCTTGTCGCCATGCTGGCGACGCGGGTGCCGTGAAACGCCATCAGCGCCGGACCGCAACCCATGACGAGGCCGGCGCAGTCCTGCTGCGCGATCCATTGGGCGTAACGGCCGATCGCGCCGGTATGCGTGGTCTCGCGCACGATGCCATAGCAGACGCCGATTTTCTTCGCCCGCTCGACGGCAAGCGTGGCGGCCTGCATGCACGCGACCGGCCCGAAACCGTGGCCGGACTCGATGACGAAGGTGGCGGGTCGATCATGCACGAGCCGCGGCGCGGCGTTGGTGTCGATTTCGCCGCGCTTGATGATGCCGATATAGCGCGACAGCCGCGACACGCCGTGGCCATCGACGCCGCGCAGGTTGGCCCACACCAGACCATCGGCGACCATGCCGGCTTCGTTCTCCTTGGCGCCCAGCGCCACCAGTACGTCGCGGATGTAGCGATGCAGCTCTTGGTGGCGGACAGTGATCGTGTCGCGACTCAAAGTTTTTCTCCTACGTCATAAACGCAGTCATTCCCCGCGAAGGCGGGGAATCCAGTAATCACCATCTTTTGGGGCGGCAGTGCGCTACCCTTTGGCGGCGAATACTGGATCGTCCGCCTGCGCGGACGATGACAAGATGTCATTTCGCAGCCGGAAAATACGTGTCGAGCCACTCCCGCATCATGTTCCAGACACGGGTGGACTTTTCCGCGAACAGAAAATGATCGAGACCGGCGAACAGGTGCAGTTCGGCCGGCTGGCCGGCGCGCTTGAACATTTCGATCGACTGTTCCGTCGGTGTCACCGAATCTTTGGCGGCGTGGATGAGTAAGAGCGGCCGCGGCGCGATATTGCCGACAACTTCCTCGGCGCGGAAATCGAACATGCTCTGCGCGGTTTCAGCCGGAAACGTCTCGACTGAATTGGGCGCCAGCATGCCGACGCCCTGTTTATCCAGATTGGCGCGCACGTGATCGGGGATCGGCACGATGTCATAGCGGGGCACCATCAGCGACTTTCCCGTCCGGGCGCGGTGCGCCTTGCCCTCTTCAAGCATCTTGGTGAACTTGGCCCATGCTTCTGGCGTGCGATGTTGGCCGCGGAATTTGCGTTCGCCGTGGCCCCAGCCGCCATTGGAGACGACCGCCGCGATGCGCGGATTGATGCCGCCCGCATAGACGCCAACCGCGCCGCCGAAGCTCGAACCGATCACGCCGATGCGGTCGGGATCGACGTTGCCGTGCTGCGCCAGAAAATTGAGCGCGTTGCCGGTATCCTCAACCTGTTCGAGGCAGATGATGCGCCCGAATTCACCCTCGCTCTTGCCGCAGCTGCGCATGTCGAAGCGCAGCGTCACGTAGCCGAACTCATTGAGGACCTTGGCCGGCGTGATGCAGGTCGGGCTTGAGCTGTTGGAACCGAAGCCGTGCAGCACCAGGAACGCCGCGCGCCGATCGCCGGGCCGCAAGCCGTCCGGCACGCTCAGGACGCCGTGCAGGCGCAAGCCCGCGGATTGAAAACTGACGACTTCTTCCTTCATGGCGTGCAAACCTCTCTCCCGAGCCGCAATGGCCGGCGGCACTGTAATGATTTGTCCGGATGAGGGAAGGGGCGGGCGAGGGCGCTGCGGCCCGCGCTTTTCGATGCCCCGGACGGCGCGCGGACGCCTTTAGAGGTGCGGGCCGATTGAGAGATGTACAGTGCGCGATTTCTACGATTTAATGACGACAGACAAATGGCCGCAAAAGGGGGAATCGACCATGCAGCGGATGCGTCTTGCGACGCTCGGCACTGTTGCCGCGTTCGGCTTTGCTCTGGGACTTGTGTCAGGTCTCGCAACCGCGTCGGCGCAAGAAAAAACCTTTAATCTCAAGCTCTCGCATTGGGTACCGCCGTCGCATCCGTTGCAGAAGGCGATCCAGGATTGGGCGGACGACATCAAAAAAGAGTCGAACGGCACCATCAACTATACGATCTATCCCGCCCAGCAGCTCGGCAAGGCGTTCGACCATTACGATATGGCGCGCGACGGCATCGCCGACTTTGTCTACGTCAATCCGGGTTATCAGCCGGGGCGCTTTCCGATCATCGCCGCGGGTGAGCTGCCGTTCATTGTCGGCAACGCCAAGGGCGGTAATCTTGCGATCGATGCCTGGTATCGCAAATACGCCGCGACCGAGATGAAGGACGTCCACTATTGCTTCTCCTTCGTGCTCGATCCGATGGCCTGGCATTCGAGCAAGAAAAAGATCGTCGTACCCGGTGATATCAAGGGTATGAAGGTCAGGCCGGCGCAAGGCACCATCGCGGCCTGGGTAACGCAGCTTGGCGGCACCAATGTGCAGTCGAGCGCGCCCGAGGCGCGGGACATTCTCGCCAAGGGCGTTGCCGATGCCATCACCTTCCCGTGGGGTTCAATGGTGCTGTTCGGCATCGACAAGGTGACCAAATACGACATGGACGAGCCGCTCGGCTCGGTGATGTTCCAGTGGCTGATGAATCCGGCCACCTATGCGGCTATGTCGGACAGGCAAAAGAAGATCATCGACCGGCACTGCACGAGCCAATGGGCGGCTCGGTTTGCCGATCCGTGGTCCGATTTCGAGCACAGCGGCCTGGCGAAGCTCAAAGCAGAGCCGAACCACGAGGTTTACAAGATTTCGGACGAGCAGCTTGCCGAATGGAAGAAATCGGCGGAACCGCTCAAGCAGAAATGGGCCAACGACGTGAAAAAGGCCGGCGGCGATCCCAACGCGATCTGGAACGAACTGCAGGCGTCGTTGAAGCAATATAACGCGGGCTTCTGACCGGCGAGGAGGCTGGCGCGGTGGCGAACTCTTGCCGCCGCCGCTGCCATGCGAGCAAGGCCATGCCCGAAGCCGATCCTTCCGACGCAGCAACCGTTTCGCCGCCGCGCCGCCGCAGCGCGATGGATGCCTTCATCGACGGCATCGAACTGATCGCCGCGTTCTTTGTCGGCATCGTCGCCGCCGATATCTTCATTTCAGTGATGCTGCGGTATTTCTTCAGCGTCCAGATTCCGGACGCGTACGACTTCGGCCGCCTGCTGCTTGGCATTCTGATCTTCTGGGGCATCGCCGCGACCTCGTATCGCGGCAGCCACATTACGGTCGATTTGCTTTACGCCAATGTGGGCGAGCGGCTGCGGCGTTTCATCGACGTGTTCGCCACCTCGGTGTTGCTGTTCGTGGTGACGGTGCAGACCTACACGCTGTTCGACAAGGTTATGGACACGCGCCGTGACCATGTCCTGACGTTCGATCTACGGTTGCCGACCTGGCCGTTTTTCTTGGTGGCATGGCTCGGCGACGTATCCGCTGTGCTTCTGATCGCGGTGCGCACGTACCGGCTCATTTTCCGTCCCGAGCTGATGGGCGGGCAATATCAAATCAAGCCGGTGGAATGAAAAACAGGGAAAGAGCGATTCGTCGGTGTCATCGACCGCGAAAGCGGACGATCCAGTATTCACCAAGGGCGAAATTTGCACCGGTGGTCGGTCTCGGAGGACGCGCGTGTACCCGATGCGCGCCTTCGCGGGTAGGACAATCAGTGGGTCCCGCGTGAGCACCGATACCATCGCCATAGTTGGCTTCCTGGTGTTGTTCGCGCTGATGCTGCTGCGCGTGCCGGTAGGCATGGCGATGGGGCTCGTCGGTGTGTCCGGTTTTGCCTACATCGTCGGCGGCACCGCGGCGCTGAAGAATGTCGGACTCACCTCGATGCGTACGGTGACCGACTACACGTTCGGCGTCATTCCGATGTTTCTCCTGATGGGCGCCTTCGTGTCGAACTCCGGCATGAGCCGCGAATTGTTTCGGGCCGCCAATTCGTTTGTCGGCCATTTCAAGGGCGGGCTCGGCATCGCCACGATCGCCGCCTGCGCCGGCTTTGCGGCGATCTCGGGCTCGTCGGTTGCGACGGCCGCGACATTTGCCACCGTCGCCTATCCGGAGATGCGCCGCCACGCCTATCCGCAATCGTTCGCTACCGGCGTGATTGCCGCCGGCGGTACGCTCGGCGCCATGCTGCCGCCGTCAACGGTGCTCGCCGTCTACGGCATCATCACCGAGCAGGACATCGGCAAGCTGTTCATCGCCGGAATCATCCCGGGACTGCTGGCGGCTTCGATGGATATGATGACCGTCGTGGCCATCGGCAAACTCCGGCCCAAGTTCCTGCCCGCCACACCGCGCCATTCATGGGCCGAGCGGCGCGCGGGTCTGCGCGATATCTGGGCGACGCTGCTCTTGTTCCTGCTCGTCATCGGCGGACTTTACGGCGGCCTGTTCACCCCGACCGAGGCGGGCGGCGTTGGCGCGTCGGGCGCCCTGCTGATCGGGGTTGCGCGCGGAAAACTGTCGCGTGCCGATATTCGCCGTTCCCTGCTGCAGGCGGTGCGGACCGCGGCCGCCGTGCTCACCGTGCTGATCGGCGCGCTGTTGTTCGGGTATTTCCTGACGGTGACGCAGACGCCGCAGAAGGTGACGGAGTTCCTCACCGGATTGGGCTTCGGCCGCTACGGCGTGCTGGCGCTGATCATGGTGATGTACATCGTGCTCGGCTGCCTGATGGATTCGCTGGCGATGATCATTCTGACTATCCCAATCATCTTTCCGGTGGTCACCCAGCTTGGCTTCGACCCGATCTGGTTTGGCGTGATCATCGTGATGACGGTGGAGCTCGGCCTCATTCATCCGCCGGTCGGCATGAACGTGTTCGTCATCAAGAGCGTGATCCAGGATGTGACCTTCTCGACGATTTTCGCCGGCGTACTGCCGTTCATCGTGACCGATCTCGTTCGGCTGGTGATTCTGATCGCGTTTCCGATTCTGGCGCTGTGGCTGCCATCGCATATGTGACAGACGACCGATCGGCAGCGGTCACACCTCGCGCCGATAGGCGGTGAGCCCCGGCCGGTACGATTTGTCGTCGAGGAACTGGCTCATGCCTTTTTCGCGGCCCTTTTCCGGGTCGAGGAAACGGAGCTGATCGAGCTTGGCGAACAGATAATCCTCGGCGTCTTCCCACGACATATCGTGCACACGCCGCGCCGCGTGTTTGGCGATGCGCAGCGCCATCGGATTTTTCTCGAGCAGCGTCTTGGCGAGTTTCTCCACGCGCGCGCGTAGCGCGGCGACGGGCGCGGCCTCGTTGACGAGTCCCACGGTTGCGGCTTGCGTCCGTCGAAGGTCTCACCGGTCATGATGTAATACATGCAGTCGCGCTGGCCCATGACGGAGGCGACCGCCTTGGTTACGGTGCCGGCCGGAATGATGCCCCAGTTGATCTCCGACAGCCCGAACGCGGCATCCTCGGCGGCGATGGCGAGATCGCAGGCGATGAGCGAGTTGAACGCGCCGCCGAAGCACCAGCCGTTGACCATGGCGATGGTCGGCTTGCCGTAGAATTGCAGCCGCTTCCATTGCGCCGTGGCGCTGCGGCGCATGATCTTCATCCGCTCGTCGTAGCTGAGCTTGTCGGTGGCGCGGAAATACTCGCGCAGATCCATGCCCGACGAATAGGCGTCGCCCGCGCCGGTCAACACCACCACGCCACAGCGTTCGTCGCTCTCCAGGGCATCGAACACGTCGAGCATCTCGAACGACATCGTCGGGTTGATGGCGTTGCGCTTTTCCGGCCGGTTCATCGTCACCCAGGCGATGCGGTCCGCGATCTCGACGAGGACGGTCGTGCCGCCGGGGAGTTGGGCGGGCTCTGCGCTCACGGTCATCGATGAGGTCCTCTTGAGGTGCATGAACCGGCGCTTTCTAAACTATCGCGGCGGGCTGGACAAAGGCCCGGCAAAACCGGCATGCAGAACCCAAAGTCGGGGGGGAACGATGGACTTGAAGCTTACCGGCCGCAGCGCGCTGATCACCGGCGCCTCGAAGGGCATCGGGCTATCGGTGGCGCAGTGGTTTGCGCGTGAGGGCGTGAACGTCAATCTCGTGGCGCGCTCCGCCGAAGCGCTGAAAAAGGAAGCCGCCGCGATCGCCGCGGCGAGCGGCGTGAAGACGCAGACACTCGCCGCCGACCTTGCCGACACCGCGGCGCGCGAGCGCGTCTATCAGGCGTTTTCCGACGTGGACATCGTAGTGAATAATGCCGGCGCCGTTCCGGGCGGCAATATCCACGATGTTGACGAGGCGTCATGGCGGGCCGGCTGGGACCTGAAAATCTTCGGCTATGTGGGCATGACGCGGCACTATCTGAAAACCATGGAAGCACGCCGGCACGGCGTCATCATCAACATCATCGGGCTCGGCGGTGAGCGGCTCGACGCGACCTATATTGCCGGCGCCATGGGCAATGCCGGCTTGATGGCATTCACCCGCGCTATCGGCGGCACCAGTCTCGATCACGGTGTGCGCGTCGTCGGCGTCAATCCGGGGCCGGTGCTGACCGATCGCGTCGAAGTGCTGGGACGCAAGCGCGCGGCGCGGCTTTACGGCGACGAGAGCCGCTGGAAGGAAAGTTTTGCACGCATGCCGCACGGGCGGCCTGCGACCTGCGACGAGGTCGCCGCTATGGTGGTCTTCCTCGCCTCTGATCTTTGCGCCTATGTGAGCGGCACCATCGTTACCATCGACGGCGGTCTCGCCCATCGCGGCGGCATGCCGTGACGGCTCACTGTAAGCTGCCCAAACGTCTCCCGACACAAAGGGAATTCACGATCATGTCGCTGAAATCACTCGCGATGATCGCCAGCGCGACGGCCCTTATGTTCGGTGTCGCTGCCGGTGCCCCCTCGCCGTTGTCGGCGGCACCCATGGGCGTGACCGGGCATTCCTGGGACGCCATCGCCTCGGCCAATGCAGGCATGGACAGTATCGAGCACATCTGGTCGGTCGGCTACACCTCGATTACCGATCTGAAAAAACGCCATCCGGCCGACGCGATCCGCGAGCCCGGCATGTATCTCGTCACAGTCAAGAGCCGCGGCGAGCCGGTGGCGCAATCCAACCCGGCGCCGTTCGTGGTCAGCTTCAAAGACGCAAACGCGGCCGCCGGTGACGACACCATAGGCCAGGGCGCAAATTGCGGCAATGATTGCCGGCGCGCGCGAGAGGGCAGTAGCACGCCCCGACAGTAATTAGCCCCGCCCGCCGCCGGCGAGTACGGCGCGTGTAGCGTGGTCGGGGCCGAAGTCGTCGACGCTGTCAATCGATAGCAGGTCAGCGAGCCGCGTACGCGCCCGGTTGACCCGGCTCTTGATGGTGCCGACCGCGCAGCCGCAGATCGCAGCGGCGTCGTCATAGGAGAAGCCGGACGCGCCAACCAGGATCAGCGCCTCGCGCTGGTCGGACGGCAGCTTGGCAAGCGCGCCGCGAAATTCCTCGAACTCGACGCGGCCGGTCTGCTCCGGCTGCGATTTGAGGGTCTCGGCGTATCGGCCGTCGGCATCCTCCACCTCGCGCCGCCGCTTGCGGTATTCGGAGCGAAAGAGGTTGCGCAAAATGGTGAACAGCCATGCCGGCATGTTGGTGCCGGGTTGGAATGAATCGATGTGTGCCAGCGCGCGCAACAAGGTCTCCTGCACCAAGTCGTCGGCGCGATCGATATTGCCGCACAGTGAAATGGCAAACGCGCGCAGGCTCGGCACGGTAGCCAGCACTTGATCGCGTATGGCGGGATCGAGCTTCATGCGGCGATGTCCTTGGTTTCAGTCTTGTTCGCCAAGCCGGCGAACCAGGTCATCAAGTTGCTGCGGTACCCCTTGGTTTACATAGGAGTTGTACATCGACCGCAACAGTTCCCCGATCCGGGCTTGAGCTTCCCGGCCCAGGCGGATTTCGGGTTTATGCGGACGTTTGGTCATCGATGACTCTTGCGTTGTCGGCTTGTCCGAATCCCGCTCGACCGTATCGAGATTTGTTCTTTGGCTCTTCATTGCATCACTTTTCCCCAGTTCGCCCATATGGATAGCCCCGTCCGGCTGGTCCTTGTGGATGGTCCCCGGGGTGCCAATCCTCGCCGGCACCCAACACATCACACAACGCCGCCCGGGGCGGAGTGGTTCCATGCCGAAATGGCGCTTTTGGGAACTTTTGGGAACTCTTCTGGCCGAAGGGCGTTGTCGGGGGTAAATTCGGGCCGAGAAGGGGAGGGTTGCCTTGTCAACCTCGCAAGCTGTTCTGCAACAATTGCCATTTCTACGCCGCTACGCCCGTGCCGTGTCGGGAAGCCAGGCGTCGGGCGACGCCTATGTGGCGGCCACCCTCGAATCGCTGATTGCAAGTCCGCAAATCCTCAATGAGGGCAGCAAGTTGCGGGTGGCGCTTTACAGACTGTTCACCAAGATCTGGAACTCGGTGCCGGTCAACGGGGAGGCAGACCCCGGGGTGGCTGCGCTACCGCCGGAGCGGCACCTGACGCAGATCACGCCACGTCCCCGGCAGGCCTTCCTGCTGGTCGCCCTGGAGGGTTTCTCCGAAGAGGATGCCGCCGAAATTCTGGAATGTGACCTGGGGACGTTGCGCGGACTGGTCGAGGAATCCGGACGCGAACTGGCGGCCGAGATAGCTACCGACGTGCTGATCATCGAAGACGAGACGTTTATTGCGATGGATATCGAGGCGCTGGTCGAAAGTCTCGGTCACAAGGTGATTGGCGTGGCACGCACCCATGCCGAAGCGCTGGCCCTGGCCAAGAAGAAGCGGCCGGGATTGATTCTCGCTGACATCCAGCTCGCCGACGGCAGCTCCGGACTTGACGCGGTGAATGAACTGCTCGGTTCGTTCGAGGCGCCGGTGATCTTTATCACCGCGTTCCCGGAGCGCTTCCTCACAGGACGGCGCCCGGAGCCTGCGTTCCTCATAGCCAAGCCGTTTCAGCTCGCCGCAGTGTCGGCGGCGGTCAGTCAGGCGCTGTTCTTCGGCCGCAAGGCGCGCAACCGCGAGCGACCGCCGGTCGAGCGGCAAGCAAGTGCCTAATACGAAACCCCCGGGATGACGGGAATCTGATCAGCCGCGGGCGGCCTCGCCTCACTGCGGCTGAATGCCGGCGCGTTTGATCAGATCACTCCAGCGCTTGGTTTCACTGGCAACCAGCGCGCCTAATTCGCTCGGCGTATAGATCAGCGGGGTGCCACCCACTTCGGCGAGCTTGGCTTTAATGCCGGGATCGGCGAGGCCGGCGTTGATCTCGCGGTTGAGCCGTTCGATGACGGCAGATGGCGTGCCGCGCGGCACGCCAACGCCGGTCCAGGCCTTGACCTCGAAGCCCGCAATGGTTTCGCCCACGGTCGGCACGTTGGGCAAGGTCGGCGAGCGTTTCGCCGACATCAGCGCCAGCGCTCGCACGTCGCCGGCCCTGATATGCGCCAGCGACACCGGCAACGCATCGACTGCCGCTTGAACGCGGCCGCTGACGAGATCAATCAGCATTGGCGCATCGCCCGGATAAGGTACGCGCACGACATCAACGCCGGCCGAGAGTTGAAGCAACTCGATCGCAAGGTCGCTGATGGTGCGCGCGCCGAACGATGCGACATTCAGCTTTCCGGGGTTGGCCTTAGCGTATGCAATCAGCTCCGCCACGGTCTTGATTGGCAGCGCAGGGTTCGCTTCCAGGATCAGCGGCAGGTCCGCGAGGCCGGCGACTGGGGCGATGTCGTGCTGAAAATCGTAGGGCAGTTTCTTGTAGAGTGACGGATTGATGGTGTTGGTGGCGAGCGTGAGCAAAAGCGTGTAGCCGTCCGCTGGGGCAGCGACTGCGGCCTGGACGCCCACATTGGTGCCGCCGCCCGGTTTGTTCTCGACGATGACTTGTTGGCCGAGCCGCTGGCTCAGCCACTGCCCGAGCAGACGTGCCACCAAGTCGGTGGTGCCGCCCGCCGGGAACGGAACGATCCATCGGATCGGCCGCGACGGATAAGTATCCGCGGAACCGCTGCGCGCGAACAGTGCGGAGACAGTTCCTGCTCCCGCAAGCCGGAAGAATTGGCGTCGCTGCAACATGGTCGAGCCCTCCCGACGTGACCATGACAAACGTGAAGTTTCACTCCGCAGGGTTGGTTTAGCAAGCCGTTATGGAGCGCAGCCTGAGCGATCAAAAGATAAAGGGCGCAACCGATCGGCAAATCGGCTGCGCCCAACTTCGCCGGCCAAGCACGGGGGGAGGGGGAAAGGATGGCCGGGTCGTTCTATCAAAGCGCGGCACCAATTTTCGTTCCCAGCCGCAAGCGTATTGCTTCGGAATCGTTTTCGCGATGAACCGCACCGGTCGCTTCTCATCACGAA
>Ga0265313_10000752_pt1 | contig 33139 bp, 27 predicted proteins | sample 4123metaG_FD_203122 | JGI IMG/M metagenome (GOLD analysis project Ga0265313, IMG submission 203122) | Rhizosphere microbial communities from Carex aquatilis grown in University of Washington, Seatle, WA, United States - 4-1-23 metaG | ecosystem: Host-associated > Plants > Roots > Rhizosphere >... | reverse complement strand
TGGAACGCCGACAGGCGAGCGCGCCCTGCAGGGTGCGCGCTTGCCGCAAGGCAAGCAGGTAGACCCGCGTCTGTCGGCGTTCTGCTTCCTTTTCTTTTTTCCGTCCGTTCGTCCTTTCGTGCGCCGTGCCCGATCTTGAACCATTCGGATAATCCACGCCGAGGGGTTCTGACGAAGGTCGAGGTGCGGTGTCGTTCTTGGGACTGGCTTGCTCATAGCTCGGACGCGAAAAAACCCGCGCCGCGAGAACGGGAGGGGTTTGCCCGTGCACCTCATCCTGAGGTGCGGGCGAAGCGAGCGCCGAGCACCTCAGGGTGAGGACTATTAGAACAAATCGAAATACTCGTTATGCTCCCATGCGGTCACATCGCCGGTCGCCGTGTCGCCCGCCTCCGATTTGAAGCGCGCGAACTCGGCTTCCTTGAGCCGCACGAAATAATCGACGAACGCGTCACCAAAACCCCGGCGAAAGACCTCGCTGTTGCGCAGCGCCGCGAGCGCTTCGCCCAAATCCTTCGGCAGCATCGGCGCCTTGGTCTCGTAAGGCGTATCGGCCGAGGGGCCCGGGTCGCGTTTGTGGGCGATGCCGTCGAGCCCGGCATAGATCTGCGACGCCATGTAGAGATACGGATTGGCGGCCGGCTCGCCAATGCGATTTTCCAGATGCGTCGATGGCTCGCCGGGCTGGCCCAGCAGCCGCACCATAACGCCGCGATTGTCACGCGCCCAGATCACACGGTCGGGCGCGAGCGCATAGGCGCGATAGCGCTTGTAGCCGTTGACGGTCGGCGTGGTGAAGGCGGCCGCTGCGGGCGCGTGCGCCAACAGGCCGCCGAGACAATGCAGCCCAAGCGGCGACAGGCCTTCGCGTGCGTCGCCCGCAAAGGCGTTGAGCTTGCGCTTCTGCTCGATCAGCGACAGGTGCAGGTGCCAGCCGGAGGAAAAGAGATTCGGCAGCCCCGGCCGGCACATGAAGCTTGCCAACAAGCCATGTCGCCGCGCGATCTGTTTGGTGGCGGCGCGGAACAAGATCATCGTATCGGCGGCGTCGAGACCAGACTGCGGCCGGAAGGTGAATTCGCACTGGCTCGGGCCGAGCTCGATTTCAAGCGAACGCAACGGCAGACCGAGCGCCGCGATGCCGCGGCGGATCGGCGTCAGCGCCGCATCGAGCTGATCGTAGCGGCTCTCGGTCAGATACTGATAGCCCTGATTGAGCAGGCTCACTTCCGGCGCACGCGGCGGCCACGTGGCATCGGCCGGCGTAAGCCGGGGGTTCTCCAGCCGGAACAGATGAAACTCGACTTCAAGCCCGGCGAGGAAATCAAAACCCGCTTCGCCGAGCCGCGCCAGCGCCTCGCGCAACACCTGCCGGGTCGAGAACGGCACCGGCTTGCCGTTGGTGAAATAGATGTCGCACAGCATCCAGCCGGTGTTCGGCACGCCGTCTTCGCCGGATGGCCACGGCAATACGCGAAACGTTGCCGGGTCCGGCACCATGACGAAGTCGCCGCCACCCTGCATCTCCGCCATGCCCAAGCCGCCGCCGGGCGTGAACACCGGCCACGCGGTCTTGTGCGCGGTGTCCTTGACCAGAAGCGTCGTCGTCATGGTGACGCCCGACCGCATCAGCGCCGCCGCGTCCTCGGCCATCACGGTCTTGCCGCGCAGTACGCCGTGCTGATCGGCGAACGCGAAGCGGACCAGTTCGAGCCGGTGTTTCTTGATCGCCTGCGCGACCGCGTTGGCGGCGCGCGTCTGCTCGTCGGTCCACAGACCGTGGCGCTCGACGAAGGTTTTGCTGGTGGACACCGGACGCGAAGCCATTGCGTTTTGGCGAATAGCGAATGGCGAATGGCGAGTAGGGTTTCGATCTTTCCCGATTCGCTATTCGCTACTCACCATTCGCTATCCCCCATTCGCCCAGCTTTTCGTCTGTTGCCGCGCGGCGTCGGTGCGCTGCCAGTAGCCCTGCCAGTCGGCCGCAGGGCCAATGCCGTCAACGCAAGCCGGGCCGGTGATCTTCCCGGCTTCGGCGGCGTCGAGCACCATCAGCGGCTTCGCGCCGTTGTGGGAATCGTCGAGCGCCTGGCGCAACAGCCGCCGATAGGCGCTGATTGCCTTGTCGGACGTGCCGAGGTGTTCTTCCGTGCGATCCTGAATTGCGCCCATCGACTCGCAGGCCCACTGGTCGTGCACATTGATGTCGGTGCCCATGCCCGTAAAGGTCGTGTGCGCCTGCTCGTGCGCATCGAAGCCGTATTCGTTGCTCTTGTTCTTGCGCGGAATGTAATCCGGCAATTCATACAGTTCGAGGCGCTGGTTGCGCATCGTGTCCTTGTCGACGGCGGCGCCGAACGAGGTGAAGATCGCGTACCAGTAGTGCTTGGTGTCGTCGATCGGCACGTGCCATTGCGAGATCGTCATCTCGCGGCTCATCGGAATGATGAAGGCGTTGGGAAAGATCAGGTTGGTGACGCGCACGTGCGCCTTGCCGCCGCCGATCTCGCGCAGCGTCGCCAGCCGGAAGCCGTAATCGGTCGGCTCGATCTCGATCCGCGGGCGCGGAAACTCGCGCATGATCCGGGTCATCGGCATGTCCGAATCCTTGGACGTGTCGCGGAACATGCGGCCATAGCCCTTGTTCGGGTCCTCGTCCTCGAAGAAGCGGTGCAGGAACGAGGTGTGGACCGGGTCGATGCCGACTTCGAGCGACTGCAACCAGTTGCAGTCGATCATGCCCTTGAAGGCAAAGGTGTGGGTGCCGGGCGCGACGAAGCAGTCGAAGTCCGGAAAGGCCGGCGGTTCGCCAGGGCCGAGATAAGCCCACAGGATGCCGCTCTTCTCGACCACCGGGTAGGACTTCTGTTTGATGTTGGCGCAAAGGTTGCTGGTGTCGGGCTCGGCCGGCGTCTGCAGGCATTGGCCGGTGACGTCGAACAGCCAGCCGTGAAAGGCGCAGCGCAGGCCGCCATCCTCGAGCCGCCCGTACGCGAGATCGGTGCCGCGGTGCGGACAGTGCCGGCCGATGAGGCCATAGCGGCCCTTGTCATCCTTGAAGGCGACGAGGTCCTCGCCGAGAAGCCGCACCGGCTTGACGGGCCGGTTGCCGGCAAGCTCGTCAACCAGCGCCGCCGGCTGCCAATAGCGCCGCAGCAGCCCGCCCGCCGCGGTGCCGGGATTGGTGCGGGTCATGAGATCGTTCTGTTCGGCGCTGAGCATTCGGGAAGTCCTCGCGACCATAAATGCTTGTGTCCCGGGTGCAGCGCAGCACGCAGTGGTGCGCTGCAGACCCGGGACCTTCACAGACGCGGAGTCTGCGACGGTCCCGGATCAGCGGTGCACCGCTTCGCGCTGCACCGCATCCGGGAAACGATCATTCTAGCGGCGAGAGCCGTCCGAGAACAACACGGCTCAATGCCCCGGCAGCACCAGGACCTTCGGCTTGGCGGGCAGCGTGGCCCTGGACACGACGACGGTCGGCACCTCGGCGCGTTCGACATCGAAGCTCTCGCGGGCACGATCGAGGAAGCGCGCAAGCGTGTACTGATCGAAGAAATGCATCGGGATGACGATCTGGGGTTTCAGCGCGGCGAGCACTTCCATCATGCCTTCGAGATCGAGTGTCAGCGAACCATCGACGGGCGCCATCACCACATCGACACGGCCGATATCGTCGAGTTGCTGCTTGGTCAGCGTGTGATGCAGATGGCCGAGATGGGCGATGCAGAGATTCGCCATCTCGAAGATGAAGATCGAGTTGCCGTATTTTTCCGTGGTGCCGCCGAAGCTGCGGATATTGGTCGGCACGTTGCGCACGCGCACGTCGCGATACTGCACATCCCAGATCGCCGGCTTGTCCGGACTCGGCCCCCAACCGCGCAGCACGTATTTGATCGCCGGATCGGGATGATCGGTGTAGTGCGTATCGTGCGCATGGTTCATGGTGACGATGTCGGGAATGACCGCAGGGCGCACATAATCGTTGTAGTCGGTAGCGATGCGCACGCCCTGCGGACTTTCAAGCAGGAACGTGGCGTGGCCGATATAGCTGATGCGCGCCTGATCGGCGTTGAGCGCGGCAAGTTGAAACGCAGCCGGCACGACCGATGGCTGCGCCTGCGCGACCAGGCCCGGACACGACCGCTCCACGTCGGGCTTTGGCGCCGGCGGTTGCGCGGCTTGCGCGCCCGCAGTTCCGCCGAGCGCCACCAGGACCAGCGCGGCGGGCAAGGCGACCTTTGCAAGCTTACGCAGCAGCCCTGCCAAGGCTTTTGCGATGGCGGCCATGCCTCGCTCCGTTCCGGATCGCTCGCAGCGCCCTATATGACGGCAAGCTTGGCATGGACCGCAACCGCAAGGCTAGAGCCGGCCGGCGCCGCGACAAAAATACGGAGCACCACAATCGATGATCGTCCGCCCGCCCGTATTGTTCGCCGTGTTCTGGCTCGCATGGGTGGTGAGCTGGATCGCGGCGGCGCTGTGGTCCAATCGTACGCAAAAGCGTGCCTTCACCTGGGACACGGTGTTCTATCAAGTCATGGTTCTGGCGGGCGCGGCGCTGCTGACGCCGTGGGCGGCGCGGCGGCTGCACATGCAGCAGCTTTGGCACGTCGGCTACGCCGGCGGCATGGTGCTGGCGCTGCTGACGTTGGCGGGACTGATGTGCACCTGGTGGGCGCGCATCCACCTCGGCCGGCTGTGGTCGGGCACGATCACCCGCAAGGAAGGCCATCGCGTCATCGACACCGGACCGTACGCGCTGGTGCGCCACCCGATCTATACCGGATTGATCTTCGCGCTGTTCGCCACGGCCATTGCGCAGGCCACGCTGAGCGGCCTTGCCGGCGCGGCACTCATTGCTTTCGGATTATGGGTGAAGGCGCGGATCGAGGAGCGTTTTCTGACGGCGGAGCTTGGCGCCGACGCCTACGGCGCCTACCGGCGCCGCGTACCGATGCTGATTCCAGGATTCAGGAGTTCAACGGACCGGGCATCAAACACCTGATCCCGAGCGCGTCACGGATTCGAAGTGATCATCCCGCGCTCGGTCACGACGACCCAGGCGCCGTTCTGGCGCTTGATTTCCGCGACGCGGCCGAGACCGGGCAGCATCCCGCCCGAGCCAACAAGAAACATACTGCCGTAACGTGTCTCGACCATGGCGCGGCCGTTGCGCACATCCTGCACCACCCAGTCATGCAGCACCGGCACGACGGGGGCCGGACGCGCGGCCGGCGGCGGCGCGGCGATCGAGCCGGTGATTTCAGGCGCCGACGCGGCTTTCTTACCGAACCGGTCGACGGCCTCGGCAATATGCGTGAGCTTGCCGGCCTGATCGGTCTGGGCGTGTTCGATGGTGTTGAAGCGGTCGGCGATCTTGGCGAACTGCGCGTTGGCGCTGCGGTTTTCGCTGTCGAGGCTTGCCTTCAGCGAGGCGAGTTCTGCGCGCTGTGTCTTCAAGGCCTGCATGACGTCGCGCGATTCCGCGGTTTTCACCACAGTGGCCTGCGCCGCATTCTGATGACTGAGGCCGACGGCTGCCAGCGATCCGGCGAGCGCGCCGGTCCCGGCCGCACCCGCAATCGTCGCCGCCAACAGCGCAAACCGGAAGGAGCGTTGTCGAGAGGACGGACCGGCTGCCGCCGCGCGCGGCGCTTCGTTCATCCGTTCGGCAAAGCGCACCGGGAGCGCCGTAATGGTGCTGGCGGACGCGCCGCGGACCGATTCACTGGCCGGCTTGTCTTCGGCTTCGCTGCCGCCAAGCTGCGGGGATTCGATCATCGGCAGCTGGCTGCCGGCGCCGCTTTCGGCGCTGGCCGGCGTCTCGCCCTCACCCGCCGCAGGCGACGGATTGGCGGCTGCAGGCTGGTTGTTTTCGCCCGGGGTCTTGCCCTGATCCTGGTCGTGGCGATCGTCCATGGCGGATACTCCGGATTGCGCGGATTTTGGCGACCCTTCGTTAACCACCGACCGTTAGCAATTCGTTACCGAAATGGTGCTCCGCGCAGCCGCATGCGCACATCGTTAACCGCCCGCGTGGTGGCGCGGGCGGTTGCGAATTGCAGTGCGCAACGACGATCCGGATTGCGCCGCGCGCGGCCGTCAGGCGCTGGCGTGATTGATGAATTTTTCCGGCGGAGCCTCGCCCCATTGCGAGCGCAAGGCCTCATCGGCGGCAATCAGATTGGAGCCGTTGCGGAGGTTGAGCCGGTCGCTGTCGGCCCAATGCTCATGCACGCGGCCCCACGGATCGGCCCAGTAGTCGTAGACCTGACTGCCGAGCACGTGACGGCCGATGCCCCACATGTGTTCGTACTTGCCGCTCTGCTTGAGATAGTCGTGGCCCATGCAGACGTCGTCGATGTCGGGGACCTCGAAGGAGAAATGGTTCAAGCCGGTCTTCTGGTGATTGAGACAGAAGAACACGTGATGATCCACGTAGGTGTCGCCGCGGTCGCAGCGATTGAACGAGCCGATCAGATTGTCCTTCTGTTCGACGTAGACGTCGTCCGAGCAGATCATGCCCAGCGTCTCGCGGAACCAGCCCACCGTTTCCTTGAATTTTGGCGTCATCATCACGCCATGGCCGATGCGCTTGACGTGCGCCGGCCCCCGCGGCAGCCGCATCAGTTCGCCGGCGCGCGCGGTCGGTGCTTCGCCGGAATTGAGCCTCTGCCGCTTCACCGGGATCGGAGCGAGCTGCTCCATGCCGCAGACCACTTCGATCTGATAGCCGTTCGGCTCGGTGAGCCGCACACGCTTGCCACCGCCGGGCTCGTCAATGTTTTCAACGCCGGTCGCGCCGGGGGCCTTGGTAAGCCGCTTCAGGTCATCTTCGCTGTCGACGTAATAGGCGATGCCGACGAATTTCGGATCGCCCTTCTCGGTGACGTGAATATGGTGCGCCGGATCAGTGCCGCGCATGTAGAGCGCATTGGCGGTGCGTTCGGACCGGTGCATACCGAACCGTGTCAGAAATTCTTCCATGACATCGAGGTCGGGCGAGCGCAGGCGCCCGTACGCGATATCGGTGACTTTGGCCCAGGCCATTTGGTCTCTCCCGAATTGGACAGTCATCGGCGGATGGCCGCAATTTGCCACGATCCGCGGGGCGGAGCTAGCTTGATCTCGCGCCGGCCACGTGCCGCAATCCCAGCAAAACGCCGGTCCGCCGGCACTTGTGAAAACCCCGTGTGACCCCAAACCTGAACCCATGACGATCATCATCACCGACCAGGACGTACGCCGGCTGTTGCCAATGCGCGAATGCATCGATGCCATGCGCGTGGCGTTTCGCGAGTTCGCCGCAGGCGAGGCGGTCAACCGGCCGCGCATGCGGTATCTGGCCAAGCATCCGGATCCGGACCGGCGCTACATGGCCAACGTTCATGTCGGCGCCGTGCCGTCATCCGGCATCGCCTGCGTGCGCGCCGGCTCGCAGATCATGCGGCCCGCAACCGCCGCGCGCGAGCGGCGTACCTACGAGAACCCGCAAGCCTTCAACTGGGGATTTGTGATCCTGTTCAGCATCGAGAGCGCCGAGCCGCTGGCGCTGCTGCACGAATTCGAGCTCTCGGGCATGCGGGTCGGCGCCACGACGGCGGTTGCGGTCGACGCGATCGCGCGGCCGGACGCGCACACGCTCGGCTTGTTCGGCACCGGCAAGCAGGCGCGCAACGCGCTCGAAGCCATCGCGCTGGTCAGGCCGATCGATCGCGTCAATGTGTACAGCCCGAACGCCGAACATCGCACTGCCCTTGCGCGCGACTTGTCGCGCGATGGTCTCGTCGTCACCGCGGTGGAGGATGCGCGCGCCGCCGTCCGCGACGCCGACGTCGTGTGCTGCGCCACCAGCGCAATGAAACCCGTATTCGACGGCGACTGGCTCGAAGATGGTCAGATCGTCGTCTCGATCGCCAATTCGGACGTGACCAACAAGCGCTCGGAGGTCGACCGCAGGACCTATCAACGCGCGCGCTGCGTCATCGTCAACGATTGGGAAAGTGTGATCGATAACGACCAGACCGAGCTGCTCGATCCGATCAAGGACGGCGTGATCGGCCGCGACCGCGTCCATGAACTCGGCGAGCTGCTGAACGGCACGGTCAGCGTCAAACAGGAACCGCGCGGCGGCCTGAAGGACGGCATCATCTACTACAAGAACAATTCCGGCCTGGCGATCCAATTTGCCGCAGCCGGCGGCGTGCTCTACCGCAAGGCAATGGCTGAGGGATCGAATAAAGTCATTCCGACCGAATGGCTGGGCAGCGACTTGTCCGCCTACTACAAGGCGGGCTTCCGGCCGTCGCCGTGAGAGGACTTACGATGGACTTCGACCGTATCCGCAAACTTGTTTGGGTTGCCGCAGCGATGGCGGCTATCGTGGCGCCGGCGCACGCCCAGGATGTCGCCAATTTTTATCGCGGCAAGCAAATCACGCTCGTCATCGGCTATGGTCCTGGCGGCGGCTATGACATCTATGCGCGCATGCTCGGGCGCTACATGGGCGCGCATATTCCGGGCCATCCGACGATCGTGCCGCAGAACATGCCGGGCGCCGGCAGCCGCAGCGCCGCGAATTGGCTTTACCGGGTGGCGCCGCAGGACGGCAGCGTGATCGCCACGTTGGGGCAGGCCACGCCGACCGACCAGGCGCTCAGCCAGCCGGGCGTGCAGTTCGACGCGCGCAAGTTCAACTGGATCGGCAACTTGAGCGTCGTCAACAACATTCTATACGTGTCGGCGGCGAGCGGCGTGTCGACGTTCGCGGAGGCCAAGACCAAGTCGCTGGCGATCGGCGCCACCGGCGCGAGCTCGCCTTCGGTGCTTTATCCGCAGGTCTCCAACAACCTGCTCGGCAGCAAGTTTCGCATCATCGCCGGTTATCCGGGCGGCGGCGACATCAACATCGCGGTCGAGCGTCATGAGCTGGACGGACGCGGTAGCGATTCCTGGGCCTCGATCAAGGCGACACACGCCGACTGGCTGCGCGACCACACCATCAACATTTTGTTTCAGATCGGGCCCCGCCGCGAGACTGACCTGCCGAACGTGCCGCTGTGGAGTGAGCTAGCGGCAAATGACGATCAGCGCCAGATTCTCACACTGCTGTCCGGCGACGTCGCGGTCGGCCGGCCGATCCTGACCGCGCCCAACGTTCCGGCGGAGCGCGTCAAGGCGCTGCGGCAGGCGTTCGACGACACCGTGCGCGACCCGCAATTCATCGAGGCGGCCAAGCAGGCGCACATGGACATGGCGCCGATGGGTGGCGAGGAACTGCAAAAGACGGTCGCTGAAATCGTGTCAGCGCCGCCGCGCCTCGTCGCCATGGTGAAGGACGCGATCGCGATCAAGGACGTCAAGAAAAAGGAGAAGTAGCGCCGAGGGTTGGCTGACGTGCCGGAGGGCCTCCCGAACCCTGTTCTGTACATGTTGTCACATCAACGGCCACGCTTGACGCGCCGCGCTTTATTCCTGTTAAGGTGCAGGGAGCTATCCCCGGTTTCGCATCGGCACGGCCGGCATAATTTGCCGTTACGGAGACTCGATGGGCGCCCTTTTGAGGTTTGCGTGCTTCATCGATAGACTCAATCGATGGATCGGCCGCGGCGTCGCTTGGTTGATCCTCGTAGCGGTCGTCGTGTCCGCCACCAACGCCACGGTGCGAAAGGTGTTCGACGTCTCGTCGAACGCTTGGCTCGAATTGCAATGGGTGCTGTTTTCCGCCGTCTTTCTGTTATGCGCGGCATGGACGCTTCAGGACAACGAGCACGTCCGCATCGACATTGTGAACAGCCTCCTGCCGAAGCGGCTGCACAACATCATCGAACTCATCGGCCACGCTTTTTTCCTGCTGCCGTTCGCTCTTATCCTCGTCGTGACAGGCGTTCCTTTCTTCATTCTCTCGTTTGAGATCAACGAACAGTCCGGCAATGCCGGCGGGCTGCCGCAGTGGCCGGCAAAGGCGCTGATTATGATCGGCTTTGCAATGCTGCTGGTGCAGGCCATCTCCGAGCTAATCAAACGCATCGCGATCATGCGCGGCCTCATACCCGACCCGCATGCCACCCAGACCCATGCCTTGGAAGCCGAGGTCGAACACATCGTCGGGGCGATGGAAGGCCCCGAAAGTCAGCGGCCGTCCTAGGGGCAAAAATGGAAGCTGTGATCATTCACAACCTCGCGCCGATCATGTTCGGCAGCTTGGTCGTCGTACTGCTGCTCGGCTATCCGGCGGCATTCTCACTGGCTTTCGTCGGACTGTTCTTCGCTTTCGTCGGCATCGCACTCGGTCAATTTCAACCGGATTTTCTGCAAGCGCTGCCAGACCGCGTTTACGGCGTAATGAGTAACGATACGCTGCTGGCCATCCCGTTCTTCACGTTCATGGGACTGGTGCTCGAACGCTCCGGCATGGCCGAGGATCTGCTGGACACCATCGGCCAGTTGTTCGGCACGCTGCGCGGCGGCCTCGCCTACGCGGTGGTGTTCGTCGGCGCGCTGCTTGCTGCAACCACCGGCGTTGTCGCCGCCTCCGTCATTTCGATGGGGTTGATCTCGCTGCCGATCATGCTGCGCTACGGCTACGACCGCCGCGTCGCCAGCGGCATCATTGCCGCCTCGGGTTCGCTGGCGCAGATCATCCCGCCCTCGCTGGTGCTGATCGTCATGGCCGACCAGCTCGGTAAGTCGGTCGGCGACATGTACGAAGGCGCGTTCATACCGGGCCTCATGTTGGCCGGGTTTTATGCCCTGTATGTTTTCATTGTCTCCATCGTATTTCCGAAGGCGATGCCCGGCCTGCCGGCCGATGCCATCGGCTTCCGCGAGCCCGACAATAGTCGCGGGTTATGGTCGCTGCTCGTTCTGGCGATCGCGAGCGCCCTGTTCGGCTGGTACATGATGCACGGTTCGACGACGCAAGGAGCCGACTATGTCGTGTTGACCATGTTCTTTGGTATCCTGTTTGCGTTTGGCGTAGCGATCGTGAACTGGATCGTCGAGCGGCTGACCGGATTCCGTTTCCTGTCGCGGATGGCGCAGCAGACGACGTTCGTCATGGTGCCGCCGCTGTTTTTGATCTTCCTTGTGCTTGGCACCATATTTATCGGCGTCGCCACGCCGACCGAAGGCGGCGCCATGGGAGCAAGCGGCGCGCTCATTCTCGGCGCACTCAAGCGGCGGCTGTCCTGGAGCCTTATCCGTCAGGCGACGGAAGCAACGGCCAAACTTGCGTCGTTCGTCGTTTTCATTCTCATCGGCTCGCGGGTGTTCTCGTTGACCTTCTACGGCGTGAGCGGCCACATCTGGGTTGAAAACCTGCTCACATCGCTACCCGGCGGTCAGATCGGCTTCCTGCTTTTCGTCAACGCATTCGTATTCTTTCTCGCTTTCTTCCTCGATTTTTTCGAAATCGCTTTCATCGTGATCCCGCTGCTCGGTCCGGCAGCGGACCATATCGGCATCGACCTGATCTGGTTCGGCGTCATTCTCGGGGTCAATATACAAACCTCATTTCTCCACCCGCCGTTCGGCTTTGCGCTGTTCTATTTGCGCTCCGTCGCGCCGCGCGAATCCTACATCGACCGGGTCACGAAGAAAATGACCGCACCGGTGGCCACCAGCCAAATCTACTGGGGGGCGATACCCTTCGTTCTGATCCAGGTCATCGCGGTGCTGGCTGTCATCCTTTTCCCGTCCACCGTCATGCATTACAAGGCCGGCCTATCGCATGTCGATCCCAGCAAGGTGCATATCGATCTGCCGCCGGTCGATCTGCCGCCGCTCGACTTGCACTGATACCACGCATCTCCCGCCGCCCGCCGACAAGAAAATCCCGGCGCCAAACGAGCGCCGGGAGCAAAAATACGGCGGCGGCGAACCCGATCAGGTCTTCGGCCGGGTGCGGATCATGAAATTCTCGAAGGTGTATTCCGCGACCTGCCACCACAGATTTTCGTCGTTGCGGAACGCATAGATCGAATCCCAGACCTTCTTGTAGTCCGCGTTAGCCTTGGATGTTTCGGCGTTGACCGCCTCCGACGCCTTGAGACAGGCCTCCATGATCGGGATGCTAAAGGGGCGCAGGAGCGCGCCATTGCCGACCAGGCGCTTGAGCGCCAGCGGATTGCGCGCATCGTATTGCGCCTGCACGTCGGCGTTGACGTAGCCGGCGGCCGCGGTGAGCAGCGCCTGATAGGTTTTCGGCAGGCCCTGCCATTTGGCGCTATTGATGAAGAAATGAATCGCCGTGCCGCCTTCCCACCAACCCGGATAATAGTAGTACTTGGCGACCTTGTAGAATCCGAGCTTCTCGTCGTCGTACGGACCGACCCATTCGACCGCGTCGATCGTGCCCTTCTCCAGCGCCGGATAGATGTCACCGCCCGGAATCTGTTGCGGGATGACACCGAGCCTAGACATTGTCTTGCCGGCCCAGCCGCCGATCCGCATCTTTAGGCCTTTCAGATCGTCAACGGTCTTGATCTCCTTGCGGAACCAGCCGCCCATCTGCGTGCCTGTATTGCCGCCGAGCATGCCGTAAATATTGAACTTCTTGCCGAATTCATTAAGCAGGTCGAGGCCGCCGTGATCGAGGTACCAGGCGTTCTGCTGCCGCGAATTCAGGCTGAACGGCGACGAACAAAACAGCGCGAAGGTCGGATCCTTGCCGAAAAAATAGTAGGCCGCAGTGTGGCACATTTCGACCGTCTGATTGCCAACCGCATCGACCGCGCTGAATGGCGGAACGATTTCGCCGCCGGCAAACACCTGGATCTGGAATTTGTTGTCGGTCGCTTCGGCGACGTATTTCGCCAATGTCACCGGGCCGCCGAACAGCACGTCCAGCGACTTCGGCCAGCTCGTGGTGCATCGCCATTTGATTTCCGGCATCGATTGAGCGATGGCCGGCCTAGCTACGGCGGCGGCGCCTGCAAGTCCAACGCCTGCAGTTTTTAGGAACTGACGTCGCTTCATGGCAGTACCCTCCCTGTTCCCTTTGCTCCGGCAGATACCAACTTTGCAGTGGCTCAGTTGGCAATCTTAAGGTCCTGGGACCCGCGCGGGAAGCGCAAATCGGCGGACCGAGTGCCGCAACCCCCGTGTCAGCAAAAGGCGCAGATCGCCAACGGCGCCCGAGCGAGCGGCTCCGCTCAGCGCCGGCCCTTGTCCTCCTCCAACAGCGCCAGCTTGGCGGCCAACCATCGGGTCGTCGGCGCCTGAATCAGGATCGTCAAAAGAATGGCCATGAATGTCACCGACGCGATGATTTCCGCTCCGGGCACTTTCCTCCCGAGCAGGAGCCCGGCAAGGGCCGCCGGGATCACCCCCGTCTCCCGGGTCCAGCACATGAAAAGCATCTCGTTCCGGCTCCATCGCGCCCGGCGGTCAGGTAATGCGCACAAGAAAACGGTGATCGGACGCGCGACCAACATAAAGACAATGACGACCGCCAGGCCAGGCAGTAGATATTCACCTATCGAAGCAAAATCGATTTGGGCGCCGAGCAGTATAAAAATAAATAGCCGCATGATGAACGCGGTAGTCTCCACGAACTGATCCAGCCTTAGCGCCTCGTCCCGTTGCATCGCGAAGCCGAACGATTCCTTGTTTCCCAATACGACGCCGAAGACGAACACCGCCATGAATCCGCTTGCTTGCAGACTGTCGGCAGATAAATAGGCGCCGATCACTGCCACGATCGTCACGATGGGGGCATACTCCATCAGAAACGACCAACGTTCGTGCGCAATGAGCAGGGCAGCCAAATAACCCAGGATCGCGCCGGCGGCGATGCCGATCAGGCTTTGCTTGAACAGATCGAACAGCGAGGCCACAATTGAGAATTGACCGTTACCCACGGCAATCGACAGTACGCCGAGAGTGAGGATCGCCCCGGTCGCGTCATTGAACGCCGATTCGCTCATGACCATTTGGGCGACACGGTCGCGAACGCGAATCTGACGGAAGATTGGAACCAGCGTCGCGGGATCGGTGGCCGCGATACTGGCGCCAAGCAAAAGCGCCACGATCCACGGCACGCCAAGCAAGAAATGCGCAGCGGCGCCGGTGATCGCGGCCGTGAGCACGACACCCAGAGTGGCGATTACCACAATGGTGATCCAGACCTGTCTCATCACGCTGAAGCGCAGCGATGCGCCTCCGTCGAAAAGGATGTAGCTGGCGCCGAACAGAAGCAGAATTTGGTAAAGGGCAGAGCCGGATTTGATATCGATCAATCCAAGGAGTCGCGGCCCGATTAACATGCCGACGATAAGAAAGAGCGAAATATCAGGAATCCGCAGCTTCCGCGCCAACAGACCGGTTACAGTGCCAATGCCAAGGATAAGTCCGGCGGACATCAGGGTGTGTTTTGCGACGTCGACCGAGTTCAAGGTCGTCACCCCTCCTGCAGAATCTCTACTTCGCGAGCGCCTAGGCTGCCGTCCGCGTAGCCGCTAGCACTGCGGCGGTGCGTCAGACGGCCGCTCGTTCCGGCGCGATGTTCCGCTGCATGAAGTCCACGAAGGTGCGCGCGATCTCTTCCTCGTACGGGCCCCATTCCGGGAACGGAATCAGCGGCACTTCCTGGTCGGTGATCGGCAACTGATGAACCTGGCTGCCCGGAATGAGTTTGTGCGCGACGGCGGCGCTGGCGCTGGAATGGGTCTGATCGTTGCCCGGAATGATCATGACCGGGACCTTGATGGAGCGCAGCTCCTGCTCGGTAACGCCCATCACGGGGTGTTTGCCGCCGGCCTCGAACACCTCTTTCCAGCGTGTGAACACCTTGATGAATTTTTCGACCGGCAGATTGGCCAGATAATCGCGACCGCGCGGATTCTCCTTGAAGCGCTCTTTCCACGCCTCCATGGCGCAGACCGCCGCCATCCCGCCCTGTTTGGCGGCGGTGAGGAACTGGCCGTAATAGTTTTCCGGCAGGCGGCCCGCGGCGAACGCGCCGCCGGTGACGCGCAGCAGCAATAGGCCGCGCACGGCTTGCGGATATTTCAGATAGAACCGGATCGACGTGCGCGCGCCGGCAGACGAACCGCAGAAGAACGCCGGCAGCGCGTCGTTCTGGCGCATCAACTCATGCATGTCGGTAAGCCACGGCGCTTCTTCGCCCTCGTCGCCGTCGATCCAGAGATCGGACGCGCCGGTGTTGCGGCGATCGTGCAGCATAACGCGAAAGCCGCTTTTCGCGATCTTCTGCGCCATCGGAACGAATTCGTCATAGCCACGCCGGCCGCCAGTGGTCGCCATGACCCACGGGCCGCGATCGCCGATGACCTGCCAATTGATGTTGACGCCGTTGATTTTAGTGAGTGGCATTGGACGCTCCCTACCCCTTATGGCTGCCGACCTGGATTGCTTCGCGGCGTCGGTTGGAGCGGGCGATGGGAATCGAACCCACGACACTCAGCTTGGGAAGCTGATGTTCTACCACTGAACTACGCCCGCATACCGTGCCATTAACCCGAAGACACAATAACGCGAATCCCCTGCCCTATCCAGGCTTCCTCGCACCAGCTGGCGCACCCCCGGCTTGAAGCTTTGTGCTGCGTAGTTCTATAGTGTTTATCATCGGCCCAGGTGACTCCGGAGATGCGCATGAGCGACCTCATCACCGTCCACGATCCTCGCGGATATCCGCCGAAGGTCACTGGAAAGCGTCTGGCAGCGCGGCTGCCAAGCCTCGACGGAAAAATTGTCTACCTCGTCGATTGCCTGTTCGATAATTCCGCGGTCTTCATGGAGCAGTTGCGCGACTGGTTCGCGACGCATCTGCCGGCGGTCGAGACGCGCATCATCAAGCCGCGCGAGAGCTGGGTCGACGATCCCGAGATGCGGGCGAAGATCGGCGCCGACGGCCACGCGGCCATTCTCGGTGTCGGGCTTTGAAGTTCCTGTAGCCCGACGGTCGTCGGGTTGACCTCACTGCTGGAAGCTGAAAACGGCGTGCCGACCATCGCGGTCCACACGCACGTGTTTCACCGCGTCGCCAAATCCACCGCGCGGCTGCGGGGCATTCCCAACTTGCGTCAGGCATTCGTGCCGCAGCCGGTTGTGGGACGAACGCCCGCAGAATTGCGCGCCTACATCGAAGGCGACGATGCCATTTCCCACCGCAGATTCATGGAAGAGGTGATCGAAGGTCTGACAAGACCGCTCGACGACGCCGATCTCAGCGGCGCGACGTTCGAGCGAACCACGCCGCGGCTGGTTCCTCCCGACACGCGGGAGAATCTCGAAAAGCTGTTCCTCGACAATCGATGGACAGATTTCATGCCCATCGTTCTGCCGACGCAAGAACGCGTCGCGGCGATGCTAAGGGGAACGAGCCAACCGCCCGATAAAGTCGTCGGGCGAATGCGGGCCGGCAATTTCCGCGAGAGCTGGGAATACACCGTCGAGAAGGTGGCCGTGAACGCCGTGATGGCAGGGGCGCGGCCGGAGTATTTCCCGGCCATTCTGGCACTTGCGGCATCAAATCAGACCTCAAGGCAGGGCAGCACCACCTCGCAGACGTGTTTTAGCGTGGTCAACGGCCCCATCCGCAATGAACTTGGCATGAACGCCGGTATCGGGGCGATGGGCCCATACAATCACGCCAATACGGCGATCGGCCGCGCCTACAGCCTGCTCTCGCAAAACGGCCAGGGCGGCTCGGTGCCGGGCGAAACCTATATGGGCGCGCTCGGCAATCCCCTGGCCTACAGCCTGTGCTTTCCCGAGAACGAGGAGCGCAGCCCATGGGTACCGCTGCACGTCCAAAAGGGATTCAAACCAACGGACAGCACGGTCAGCGTTTTCGTTGGTAATCGCGGAATCCAGGAGGGCTTCGGGCCGCGCGACACCTGGGAAGCGAAATTCCGCCGCTGCCTCGCCGCCACGTCGCACATCCCGCCTTGCGTTATTGTCGATCCGATCGTCGCGCGCCTGTTCGCCGCGCGCGGCATCAATTCGAAGGATGATCTGATCAATTGGTGCGCGCGGAATGCCCGCGTCACCGCGCGCGACTATTGGGACGATCAGTGGATTCAGACGCTGGTTCGGCCGCGCGCGGTCGCAGGCGTCGAGCCATACGCGACACGGCTTAAGGCCGCGCCGGACGACATCATCGAGATGTATGACGCGAGCCAAATCAACGCCGTGGTCGTCGGCGGTGAAACGCAGGGCGCCTGGAAGATCTTCAGCGCCCATTATGTGACGACGGTGTCGGTCGACGCGTGGCGTTGAGTGGATGGGCTGAGATTTTCTTGCCACCGCGCGCGCCTCTCTCGAATAAGCCAAGCTCACCTCCGATCGATCGTGCGCTACGCGCACCACAGCTCCTCGCCGCGGGTGTCGGCGCGCTGCTCGTTCTGCTCACGGTGGTGCCGCTCGCCCTGTTGCTTGTCGGCAGCTTTCGCCCCGACGGACTTCCGCTCGCGCCGGGCTGGACGTTTGCGCATTACATTGATGTTTGGGGCTCGTCGTACGATTGGGGGGTTGTCGTCAACACCCTCATCTTCGCCGGCGGCAGCACCTGCTTGGCCGTCGGCATCGCCACCGCGTTGAGCTGGCTGTTCGAGCGGACAGACCTTCCGGCCCGCGGCCTGTTTGGCGCATTGATTCTCATGCCAATGGCGACACCGCCGCTGTTGCTGGCGATCGGGTGGGCTCTGGTACTCGCCCCACGCATCGGACTCGTCAGCGTCGCCTTGCAACCACTCATCGGCCCCATCGACCGCTGGTTCGACATTTACAGCATGCCCGGCGCCATCTTTGTGCAAACGCTGGCCTATGTGCCGACGTCCGTTCTCATGCTGTCGCCGGCGATCCGCTCGCTGGATCCGGCGCTGGAAGAAGCCGCCATGGTGGCCGGCGCGAACCGCTGGCAAGTCATATGGCGCGTGGGCGTGCCGCTTTTGCGGCCCGCCCTCCTGTCCGCCGTCACCATTCTGATGATCGTCGGCATGCTGGCGTTCGACGTCCCCGCGGTGATCGCAATTCCCGGACACGTGAATCTGATGAGCATCGAGATTTTTCGACTGATGACCCCGCCATCGAGCTTTCCGGATTATGGCGCGGCCGCCGCGATGAACACGGTCCTGTTTGTATTTCTGATCGCCGGCCTTGTGTTCTATCGCCGGACTATCCGGCACGCTGCCCGTTTCGCGACCGTCAGCGGCAAGGGGTACAGGCCCGCGCGCGTTCGGCTTGGCGCGTTGCGTGGTTTGGCGGCGGCGCTGGTTTTTCTTTATTTCGTGCTTGCAATCCTGCTGCCGTTCGTTGCCTTGCTGTGGGCGAGTCTCATTCCATATTTCGCCGGCTTCAGCTTGCACATGCTGCAGCGGGCGTCATTTTCCGCCTATGCAAATCTTTTCGCCAGCCCGAGGTTGCGTGAAGCGGTCGTCAATTCAGGTCTGATCGCCGTCGCAGCAGCTGCCAGTCTCATCGTGCTCTCATTTCTCTCGGCTTGGATCGTACTTCGCTCCAAACTGCGCCGCTCCTGGGTCATCGATTTTCTATGCATGATACCGCTGGGCCTGCCTCCGCTCATGATCGGCATTGCGCTCGTGGTCGTGGCGTTCAGTGCGCGGTTTCTTGCGCTCTATGGCACCATCTGGGTCATCGCACTCGGGCACGTCATTGTGTTCCTGCCGATCGCCTCGCGGATGATGCAGGCGGGTCTTATCCAGATCGGCGGCGAGATCGAGGAAGCCGCCGGCATGGCCGGGGCGACGCTGTTCCAGACGTTCCGGCGGATCACGATGCCGCTGTTATCGGCAACCACGGTGGCGTTGACCATTTGGGTTCTGGTGCATTCGATTCGAGAGTTTTCAATCGCCGTCATGCTGCAATCGGGACGAAACAGCGTGTTGTCGACGATTTTGTACAGCTACTGGGACACGGGGAGCCCGGAGCGCGCCGCGGCGCTGGCCGTATTGCTGATGATCGCGCTGCTTGCGCTGGTGGCCATATTGTCGCTCACCCGGCGGCGTTTGGAGATTTGAGGTAATGTGCCGTGGACATCGATATGGGCCGAACGCCTGAAAATGCACGGGAGGAGTCTTTGTCAGTAACAGCCTACAACCGGCGACATTTCCTGCACACGCTGGCCGCGGCCTCGGCCTTGAGCGGGACCATGACGACTGCCCGCGCCAACGGCCCAGGTCGCGAAGAGGTCATCGAAGGAGCCAAGTCTGAAAGTGGATTGATCTGGTACGACCATTACGACGCTGACGCTGCACGATCCATCCTGACGAACTTTCAGCGCGCCTATCCGTTCGTCAAGAAGGTCGAATTTGTCGATGTTCCGTCAGCGCAGAAAACCGCGAAGGTCGTGCAAGAGAGCATGGCGGGGGGACCAACGGCCGACGTGCTGCTTCACGGCGCCTCCGTCACCCAATCGCTATACCAGCGCGGGTTTTTGCTGGAATCGGACTGGGCTGCCTTGGGCGTCGCCACCTCGCCGGTACTGACGCCCACCGCCTATATGATCGTCGCGACGACGGCGCCCTACGCGGCCTTGTGCAACGCCAACCTGGTGAAGGGCGCCGATATTCCGCAGACCTGGAACGATATGGCCGATGCGAAATGGAAGGGCCGCACCGGACACTGGATGCGAGCCGCATTTTTTGTCGACATCATTCCGGCAATCGGCGAAAGCGCCTCACGCGACCTCGTCAAGCGGCTGGCGGCGCTGCGGCCGCGCATGTTCGACGGACAGTTTCCGCTCGCCGAAGCGGTCGGTTCGGGCGAGATCGCACTTGCGATCACGGCCTACGATTCGGCAGTGCGCATGGTGGAGAAGTCCGCGCCCGTCAAACTCGTCCTGATCGATCCGACACCGGTTCCCTTGATCGTGGGCTCGGTTTTGAAATACGGCAAGAATCCAAATACGGCGCGGTTATTCCTGGCTTGGCTCGGACGGCCGGAAGGCGCGATCATGTTCGAGAAATACACCAAGCGAGGCAATTATTTTGTCAACGGCACGGAAATCTCGAAAGTCCTGAAGGGCCATAAGCTTTCGTATTACACGGCGGCGGAATCGATCGCCCAGGCGAGCAAGCTGAACGCGCTTGAAACTGAATTTTCCCGCACACTGACCGGCCGCTAATTCTCCTTTGCGTGACGGTGTTCAGCGCCGCCGCTCATGGGTCCCGACGCGATCGTGTTGCAAGGCAGTCTGCCGGATCCGGAGGGCCTTTTGCAGCCCCGACCGGCTGAAGAGCGGTCAGGCGCAGACCGCATGGGCGGCTCGACAGCGATGGCAAATGGCTTACAGTCATCGAAGCATGCATGTCGCCAGGCCAAGTCCGGAGAGAAAAGCAAAATGAGCGAGGCGCAGTTCAGGCTGACCAGCCTGGCTCATGGCGGTGGTTGTGGGTGCAAGCTTGCGCCATCGGTTCTGCAAGAACTTCTCGCCAACCAAGCTGGTGCGATGCCGTTCGCAAAACTTCTGGTTGGGACCGAGACCGGCGATGACGCCGCGGTGTGGCAGCTCGACGCGAACACGTGCGTCGTCGCCACAACGGATTTCTTCATGCCGATCGTCGATGACCCGGTCGACTTCGGGCGCATCGCCGCAACGAACGCCATTTCCGATGTCTATGCGATGGGTGCGAGCCCGATCATGGCGCTCGCCATCCTTGGTATGCCGCTCGGCAAACTGTCGACCGATATCGTCCGCGATATTCTTCGCGGCGGCAGCGCCGCCTGCGCGGCCGCCGGCATCCCTGTTGCCGGCGGCCACTCGATCGATTGTCCCGAACCTATCTATGGCTTGGCGGTTATCGGCGTCTGTGCGCCCGGGCAGGTCCGGCGCAACAGCGGAGCGCAGCCCGGCGACGCGATCATCCTGACCAAGCCGATCGGGGTCGGCATCTACTCGGCCGCCATCAAGAAAGACGCTCTCAGCCAGGGCGGCTACGAGGAGATGATCGCCACAACGACCCAGTTGAACAAAGTCGGCGCGGAGCTTGGGCGCGACGCAAACGTTCACGCTGTCACCGACGTCACAGGCTTTGGCCTGCTTGGTCACGGACTTGAAATGGCGCGCGGTTCGCGTTTGCGCCTCGTGGTCCGTTTTGACGACGTTCCGCTGTTGTCGCAAGCGGCGGTTCTGGCCGAAGAAGGACTGGTGACCGGCGCATCGCATCGCAACTGGGCAAGCTACGCGAGCGACGTCGAACTTTCGCCGAACGTGACCGAATGGCAGCGCCATCTTCTCACCGATCCGCAGACGTCGGGAGGACTACTGATTGCCGTCGCACGGCAGCGCGGCGATGAACTGGTCAACGAGATTTGCGATGCCGGTTATGCATCCGCCCGGATCATCGGACATGCGGAAGACGGCGAGCCCGCGATCAGGATCGTCGGCTAAGCGGCCCTGCCATTTTTCTACAACGGTACAGAGCGCACTTGGAGCGAGGACTTTGGCGAAAGAATTCGATGTCGTTATTGTCGGCGGCGGCATAGCCGGATTGTCTGCAGGCATGGCATCCGCGCGCCTTGGCAGAAGCGCGCTGATCCTCACCGGTGACGTTCCGGGAGGGCATCTGTTGAGCATCGAAAGGGTTGAGGGCCTTCCCGGTCATCCGGAAGGAATTCCAGGTTACGACTTGTGCCCCATCATGCAGGATCAGGCGGCCGCCGCCGGTGCCGAACTGATGATGAGCGGCGTGACGCGACTCGATCCCACGGGTACCAAGTGGAACGTGACAAGCGATCAGGGCGATCTCGTTGCGGGCGCGGTTATCCTGGCCACTGGATCGGAATTCAGAAAGCTCGACGTGCCCGGCGAGGAACGGCTCATCGGAAACGGCGTCAGCCATTGCGCCACCTGCGACGCTCCTTTGCTGCGTGGTCGCATTGTTGCCGTTGTCGGCGGCGGCGACTCGGCGATGCAGGAGGGTCTGACGCTCGCCGAGTGCGTCTCAAACGTCATCTTGTTTCATCGCGGCGACGAACTGACGGGACAGAAATGCTACCGCGATCGTGTCGCGGCGCATCCGAAAATCGAAGTTCGCGGCAACAAGATCGTCAGCGAAATTATCGGCGAGACCGCCGTCACCGGCTTGCGCATCCAAGACGCCACGAGCGGCACTGTTTCGGAGGTCGAAATTGCCGCCGTATTTGCCTATGTGGGCCTGCGGCCCAATACGGCCTTTGTGGAGAACTTGATTGGCCTCGATTCGGCGGGCCGAATTCCAACCGATGACCTGACGCGGACCGAATTGCCGGGCCTGTTGGCTGCTGGAACAATACGGGCGCAGTCGCCCTGCCGGGCCGTGAGCGCCGCCGGGGATGGCGCAGCGGCGGCCATCGCGGCAGACCGTTTTTTGGCCGATGGGTCATGGTCCGGCCGCGAGATCAATCGAGATCGCGAAGCCTTGCGCGCAGTTGCCCACGGCTAGAAGAGCGCCGACATCCCGGCGCTCCTTCGGAGTGGAATGGAGAATCCAGTGTCGGCAGAGTCGAGGCCGCCAGCCGATCTGCGCAACCTACCCTCGGTCGATGCTGTGTTGCGGACCCGGGCCGCAGCGGTTGCCCTTGATCGCTTTGGACACCAAGCGCTTGTCAGCGCCATTCGCGCAACGCTTGCTGCCGCACGCGACGGCGGCAATGGCCAGGTCGATGTGGACAGCGCCGCGGCACTCGCGCTTGCGCATCTGCAACACGATCAGAGTCCGCGGCTCCGGCCGGTCTATAATCTGACAGGCACGATTCTGCACACGAACCTCGGCCGCGCCCTCATTGCCGACGCCGCAATTGAAGCCGCGGTGGCCGCGATGAAAAACGCGGTGGCGCTGGAGTTCGATCTTGAAAAGGGGCGGCGCGGCGACCGTGATGACATTATCCGGAGGCTGCTGTGCGAGTTGACGGGCGCCGAGGACGCCACCGTGGTCAACAACAACGCCGCGGCAGTGCTGATCGTGCTCAATACGCTCGCAAAGGGCCGCTCGTCGATCGTGTCGCGCGGCGAGCTCATCGAGATCGGCGGCGCCTTTCGCATGCCCGAGATCATGAGCCGGGCCGGAGCCAAGCTTGCCGAGGTCGGCACGACGAACCGGACGCATCTTAAGGATTATGCCGGCGCTATCGACGCCCGAACAGGGTTGATCCTCAAGGTCCACACGTCCAACTACCGCATCAAGGGCTTTACCGCTGAGGTCGCGGCGAGCGAACTGGCGGCGCTTGCCCGTGGGCATGGCGTGCCGCTGGTCAATGACCTCGGCTCCGGCACGCTGATCGATTTGTCCCGCTTCGGGCTGGCGCACGAGCCCACAGTAAGCGAAGCGATTTCAGACGGCGCGGACGTCGTAACATTTTCCGGCGATAAATTGCTGGGCGGTCCGCAGGCCGGCTTCATTGTCGGTCGCAAAGACTTGCTTGCGCGGATCAATCGCAATCCGATGAAGCGGGCGCTTCGCGTTGATAAGATCAGGCTCGCAGCCATCGAGGCGACGCTGAAGCTCTATCGCGACCCCGATCGGATTGCGGAACAGTTGCCGACCTACCGGCACTTGGCCAAGCCCCCTGACCAGATCGCTGCGCTGGGGCATCGTCTCCTTCCGGCGCTGCGCGCAAAACTCGGCGGGCGGTTCTCGCTCGATGTCATCGCATGTGCGAGTCAGATCGGCTCCGGCGCATTGCCTCTAGAGACGATTCCGAGTGCAGGCATCGGGATTCGGCCCACTGCACAGCGGAGGACGGGTCGCGCGCTTGGAGATCTGACCGACGCGTTTGCCCGTCTGCGCATTCCTGTCATCGGCCGTATCGAGAATCAGGCTTTCATTATCGATCTGCGCTGTCTCGATGACGAGGTCGGCTTTATCGCCAATCTCGCATCGCTCGAACTCCCGTCACCGACGCCTTCCGGCTCTGCGGCCTCGTCATGATCATCGGCACGGCGGGGCACATCGATCACGGCAAGACCGCGCTGGTTCGCGCACTGACCGGCGTCGATACCGATCGGCTGAAGGAGGAAAAGAAGCGGGGCATTTCCATCGATCTCGGCTTCGCCTACATGGCGGCAAGCGATGGCTCCGTTTTGAGCTTCGTGGATGTTCCCGGCCACGAGAAATTCATTCGCAACATGCTGGCCGGAGCGACCGGCATCGATTTCATTCTTCTGGTCGTAGCGGCCGATGACGGGATCATGCCGCAGACGATCGAGCACTTGGCCATCGCCGATCTGCTCGGCATCAAACGCGGCGTCGTCGCCTTGAGCAAGGTCGACATGGTTTCTGCACATCGCTGCGAGGAGGCTGCGCTGGATATCCGTGAGCGCATGAATGGCACCTCGCTCGCTGGGGCGGAGATACAGCCGGTTTCGGCAGTGACCGGCCGCGGCATCGACGCGTTGCGCGAGAAACTGGTCGACGCTGCCCGCCATTTTACAGCCCACGCCACCGACGGCCGTTTTCGGCTTTCCGTCGATCGAAGCTTCACGCTGTCGGGCGCCGGCACGGTCGTCACCGGCACCGTATTATCGGGATCGGTCGACGTCGGTGCGCAGGTGCGCGTCAGCCCGTCCGGTCTTTCGGCACGCGTGCGATCCATTCACGCGCAAAACCAACCTTCAAAGCGCGGTCAAGCCGGGGAGCGTTGCGCACTCAATCTCACCGGCGATGGGATCACCAAGAGTGCAATTCGGCGCGGCGATGTGGTGCTTGAGGCCGAGTTGCACGCGCCGACGGATCGCATCGATGCGCAATGTCGTGTTCTCGCCAGCGAAGCGAAGGCCGTCGCGCACTGGACACCGGTGCGGCTCTACCACGCCGCCGATGAAATCGAGGCGCGTATCGTTCCGCTGGGAGAGGAGCCAATCCGGCCTGGCGATGCCGCTTATATCCAGTTGGTCCTGAGTGAGCCGACAGCCGCTGCGGCCGGCGACCGCTATGTGCTTCGCGATACGTCGGGCTCGCGTACGATCGGCGGCGGTCGCTTTCTCGATTTGCGCGCCCCGGCAAGGAGGCGCCGCACACCCGAGCGCCTTGCGCAACTCCACGCGCTCGCATGCGAGGATACCGGGCAAGTGCTTGCGGGCTTGCTGGGGCAGCCGCCTCGCTATGTCGACCTTGCCGAGTTTGCGCGCGATCGCGCTTTGTCGATGGAAGCCGTTATCTTGCTCGTCCAGCAGCTTGGTACTGTTCGCGAGAGTGGATCGGCGACGACGTATGCATTCCTGGAAAAATCGTGGGTTCGCTTGAAACAGGATTTATTGACGGCACTTGGCGCTTTTCATGCCGCCAATCCCGATAAAGCTGGCATTGATCTGCAACGAGTTCGCTTGCACCTGGAGCAGAGACTTCCCGCGGACGTGTTGTCCGCTGCGATCAATGAATTCGCGCGCAAGGGCGATCTCGCGCTCGAGGCCGGTGCAGTACGTTTGCTGGCTCATCGCGTCAGGCTCGCGGCGCAAGACGAACAGGTTTGGAGCAAGATCGCGCCGCTGATCGCCGATGCCGACCGTTTTCGACCGCCGAAGGGCCGCGATATCGCAGCGCTGATCAAGCTGCCTGAAACAGGCGTTCGCCGTGTCCTGAAATCGCTGAGCCGGCAGGGCGAAGTCGTTGAACTCGCTCCTGACCACTTCTTTCTGCGCAGTACCGTGGCGGAAATGATCGAAATCGTCGCCGAGCTCGCCAGCCAGGCGGCGAACGGGGAGTTCACAGCCGCCCAATTTCGCGATCGTATCAATACCGGGCGGAAAACTGCGATTCAGGTTCTCGAGTTTCTGGATCGGCACGGCGTGACGCTGAGGCGTGGGGATTTAAGGCGGATAGATCGCCGCCGCATCGGCTTGTTCGGTCGCGGCGCGCCGCGGGCGGAGACGTCAGGAGGAGAAGCGCTCCCGGTGGAGCGTCCGGACTTCAAATCCGGGAAGGACCGTCAGCCGGCCCTTGGTGGGTTCGACTCCCACTCTCTTCCGCCAGATATCGACGTCTGAAAGAGCCAGCGGTCTTCATGCGTCTTCGGTGATCGCCGACGTTCGCTCTGGAGGAAAAAAGACATCGACCTCGTCGGCGGCGTCGTATTGGTCCGTGGCGCCACGCACCAGGATGACGACGTCGCCGACTTGGACCACGCATTCGGTGGCCTCGCCGAGAAAGGCGACTTGTACGATACGTCCGCGGAACCGGTTGACGGCTCCGTCGCCGGCACGGTCGTCAGGTCGCTTCAACACCACGTGCTCCGGGCGTATGAGCGCCGCGCCAGGCAAACGATCCGCGGCCGAATGCGATATCTTGCATAGAATTGGCCCGAGGGCGGTGGCGATCCGCGCATGCTGCTGATCGCGCTCCAGAAGCTTGCCACGAAGCAGATTGCTCCGGCCGATGAACGTGGCCACGAATGCATTGCACGGCTGATCATAAATCTGGCGGGGCAGTCCGATCTGCACGATCGCACCGTTGTGCATCACGGCAATCCGATCCGAGAGCGCCAATGCTTCGGATTGATCGTGGGTGACGTAGATCGCGGTAACGCCGACCTCCTTTTGCAGGCGGCGAAGCTCGGTGCGCATCTGTTCGCGCAGCAGGGCGTCAAGATTGCTCAAGGGCTCGTCGAGCAGGAGCAGCCGCGGCTCGCCGACGAGAGCGCGCGCCAGCGCCAGCCGCTGCTGCTGGCCGCCGCTCAATTGCGCCGCCGAACGGCCGGCCAGCGCCGCAAGCCCCATGGTTTCGAGCGTACGCATGACGCGCCGTTGCACGTCGGTTTTGCTCCAGCGCCGGTCGCGGGCCATGCGCAGCGGAAACGCGGTGTTGTCGAACACGCTCATGTGCGGCCAGACCGCGTAGGATTGGAACACCATGCCGAGCCGGCGCTGATTGGCCGGTACGAAGACGCCCCGGTCGAAATCGAAGATGATCCGATCTTCCAACGTCACGCGGCCGTTGCTTGGCTCCTCGAGACCGGCGACCGACCGCAAGGTGGTGGTCTTGCCGCAGCCGGACGGGCCGAGCAGCGTATAGAACTCCCCGGTCGCGACCTCAAAGGCGATATTGCGGATGCCGCCGCTGTCTTCCGCCGCATAGAGCTTCGTGAGGTTTTCAACCTGCAGCACGTTCGTACTCCAACCGCTTAGCTGAGCGGCAACTGATATCGGCGCGCCAGGACCAGAAAGGCCACGCTGAAGACCGTCATGATCGCAGTCCACACGCAGCCGAGTGCGGCCAGCTCGCCGACCTGGCCGTTGTTCCAGAAGTCGAACAGCGTCACCGCCACGATTTGCGAATCCGGCCCCACTAGCAGCAGCATGAGCGAAACAGCACGGACCGCGATCAGAAAGACAAAGAGCCAGCATGAAATCATCGCGGGAACCAGCAGCGGCAGGACGATCTGGAAGAATGCCGTCCCCTGCCGCGCGCCGGCGATCGCGGCGGCCTCTTCGAGCTCAGGGTGAATTTGAATCACGCCAAGCTGCGCGTAACGCAGGCCGTACGGCATGTAAGCAACAGTTGACGCGATAATAAGCGAAAGCAGCGTGCCGTAAATATGAGTGCCGCCATGCACGAAAATTTGCAGAAAGGCGAGGCCGAGGACGATGGCGGGGAATACCAGGGGCAGCGCCGCCAGCGTATCCAGCACAGCGCCGCCACGCATACGCCGCGCGACACACCAGCCGGCGACGACGGACAGCGCCGTCACCACCGTCGCCGCGCACGCGCCGAGCAAAAGCGTATTGACGATTGAAGCCTGGAACGACCGCGAATGCAGTACCTGCACGAAGTTGGCGACACCGAGCTTGGGCAGCGCCGCGATGCTGAACGGCTGATAATACGGCAGCAGCGCGGCCCACAGGATCGTCGCCAGCGGGAGCACGATAACGACAAGCGGTATGGCCACGATCAGCGCGCCCGCGGCGTAGCGCCAGCGGCCGAGGCGCACCACGCGCGGCCGGAAACCTTTTCCAGTCACGGTTTGATAGCGCCAAGTCCGCGCCGCCACGCGATTGTAGATGTGCAGCAGGACCGCCATGACGATAAGCAGCAGCACACCGAACGCGGAGGCGCTACCGGTGTCGGGCGGAATGTTAAGCGTCAGCGTCTGATAGATCGTGCTGGTCAAGACGCGCCTCGAACCGGGCAATCCCACAAGCGCCGGAACTTCAAATGCCTCGGACGCCTTGATGAACGCAAGGAGGCCGAACGCCAACAGCGCGGGACGCACCATGCCGATCGTGATGTGACGGAGCGTCGAAAACACGCCGGCGCCGCAGATGCTGGCGGCCTCTTCGAAGGACGCATCGGAGTTGCGGAAGACGGGGGACAGCAGCAGGAAGGCCAGCGGCGACCACAGCATTCCCTCGATGAAGATCATCCCACCGAGCGAATAGACATTGATATAGGGGCCGGCGCCACCCAACAGATGCTGCAGGATGGCGTTGACCGGGCCTGCTTTGCTCAGCAGCAGCAGCCAAGCGACAATATAGAGCACATAAGGAATACCGAGCGATATGATCGCCGCCACATAAAGGATCTGCCGAAATTTTGCGTCGGTGCGCTCCGCGAGCCAGGCTTGCACTCCGCCGACCGTCAACGCGACCAGTGCGGCGCCCAACGGATAGAGCATGCTGTTGATCAGCGTCGTTGCCAACGCTCGGTCGTTGAAAACCGTCGCGAAGTTCGCGGCCGTGAGGGCGCCGAATGCGCCGCTGGAGTCCAGCTGATGCAGGCTCGAATAGATCAGGAAGATGAACGGGGGGATGATGCCGGCGGAAAACAGCGCGATCAGCCCGATCACTTTCAGCGGGACCCGGCGAAGAGCGAAGACACGGCGGCTCCCCGGCCTAACACCCATCGTGATCCTTGTTGCCGAGCTCGCCACCGTCATGTCGCAGCGCCGGTCACGTCATCGCGCCGGTCATTTCGCAAACAGCTCCGTGTAAATCTGGCGTGAACGGGCCAGATCTGCATTCATTTTCACCGGAGAAATAAAATTCTCGTGCAGGCCGATCTTGCGCGGCACAATCTTGTTCAAGTCCGCAGAAGCGGGCACATCCGGCCGCGCCGGAAAATAATCGGCCCCCTGCAGCTTCTGCTGTCCATCCTTAGACAACAGATAATCGATGAACAGCATGGCCGCATAGGGGTGCGGCGGCGCCTTCGGCAGCATGACCGAGCTGACCGCCGTAATCACCGGATCGAGCGGCAGGGGCGCCACAGGCGCGCCCTTACGCGCGCTGATGATCGGATGATGCAGGAAAGCATCGAGGCACATCGCATATTCACCCGCCATGACCCGGTCAACGATGACACGATTCGCGGACGGCACCATTGCGATATCCTGCTTCGCCAATTTCTGCAGATAGGCGTAGGCCTTGTCTTCGCCCATGAAATTGCGCACGCCGGTAATAAACAGCAGGCTGCCCATGGTGGTGCCGGACCACACCATCTTGCCCTTCCACTTCGGGTCCAGGAAATCCTGGAAGCTTTTGGGCAGGTCCGCGGGCTTGACCAAGTTGGTGTTATAGCAGGCGCCGAGATAGCTCACGCGCGTCGGCGCCCAGTAGTTCTGCGGATCGCGCAGGTTTTCCGGGTAGGCGGCAATTTGCGGCGACCAGAACGGCTGGTCGATGTTGGCGGCGCGCATCGGCACTTCCAACCCGGTGCTTTCGACGACATCAGCGACCATGTTGCCGGAATGCGATTCCGCCATAAGCTTCTGCAATTGCTGTGGCGGGTCATCGCGCACATACTTTGCCTTGACGAAGGGATATTTCGCCTCGAAGCCATCAATGAGGGGACGGAGCGCCTGATCGACGATCATCGACGAATAGACCGTAACCACGCCCTCCTTGCGGGCACCGTCGAGCGCGCGCTGCTCGCGGTCTGCTCCGCGATACAAGGCAGGATTATCGCCCGCCGGGGCTTGAGCCGCGGCCTGACCGGCGCCAAGTGCGGCGATTGCGCCAAAGATTACCAAATGGGCCCGGAGCGATACGATGATCCTCATGCTACTTCCTCCCTCGATCCCGACGCGGCGTCTCGTTGGCAAACGACAGTCCATTCTTATTGAAGTTGGAAGCGCCGGCTCCACTTTTTTCCAATTAAGCCGTACGTCATTTCAGCGCAGGAACGCGTCGTTATCCGCTCCCAGATCCGGCGCGGCAGTTTCAATCCGCGGCGGCGTCGCACTGAGCCCTACCGGGTTGCCCACGACTGAAACCGTGCCGCGACTGCGATGCGGCAGGCTCTTGCGCATGTCGAGTGCGATGACCTGTGGATCGGCGAAGACCTCATCGAGTGTATTGAGCGGCCCGCTCGGCACATCCTGTGCGCCGAGCAGCGTGAGCCACTCGGCGCGGGGCCGCGACTGAAATGTCGCTGCGAGCTCGGCAAACAGCGCATCGTAATTCTTGACCCGCAGGTCCCGGTTACGGAACCGGTCATCCGTGGCGAGGGTCTCGCGGTTCATCGCCGTCAGCAGGCCGCGCCAGAATTTCTCCGGCGACGACAGGTGAACGGCGAACGGCAGGCCGTCCCCCGCGGTGAATGTGAAAACTTGCGCGCGCCGGCATCGGCTCTGACGCGACGGTACGTTGCCATCTTCGAAGAACGTCGCGGCATTCTCGCCAAGAAACGACAGCGTCGCCTGCAGCAGCGACGTTTCGACTTTCTGACCACGCCCCGTGGCGGTCCGCGCCATCAGTGCGGCGAGCACGCCATACGCCGCGAACGCGCCCGCCAGGTGATCCGAAAAGGAGACGCCCGCCGGTTGCGGCGCGTTGCGGTCGGTCAGCACGCTTAAGAGCCCTGAGACCGCCTGCCCGATGGTGTCGTAGCCCGGGCGTTCGCGATAGGGGCCTTGCGAACCGAAGCCCGTGATCGAGCAATAGACGAGACGCGGGTTGTCGGCGGCCAGCGCCTCATAGCCGAGGCCGAATCGCTCCATGGCGCCGGCGCGCATGTTTTCGATAACGACGTCGGCGCCAAGCGCGAGCTTACGCGCCGCCGCTCTCCCGGTCTCGGTTTTCAAGTCGAGCGTCACGCTCTTCTTGTTGCGGTTCATCGAGCCGAACGTGCCGTTGTAGTCGGTCTTGCCCCACATCCGGAAAGGATCGCCGCCGTCGGGCGTCTCGACCTTGACGACCTCTGCGCCGAGATCGGCCAGCAGCATGCCCGCATAGGGGCCGCTGACGTAGCTCGCGAATTCGAAGATCTTGATGCCGTCAAGAGCGCCAGGGGACATGGCAGGGCGCCTACGCGATGGGTTTGAACTTGGGGAGCGTAATCTTTTCCGTAATCGGCTGGTAAGCAACTTCGACGCGCATATCGCACTCGACCTTTTCGGGAGCAATGCCGATCACGTTGCTGATCATGCGGGGCCCTTCGTCGAGTTCGATGACGGCAACCGTGTAGGGCACCTCGTCGGCGAAGCCCGGATGATAGACGCGGTGATAGACGACGTAGCTGAAGATGCGTCCGCGGCCGCCGGTCGCGGTCCAGGTCGACTTCGCCGAATTGCAGTGCGGGCACAATAGCGATGGCGGAAACCAGAAGCGTCCGCAGTTATCGCAGTGCGGCATCATCAATTTCTGCTTGCGCAATCCGTCCCAATAGGGCCTCGATTCCTGCGAGGGAACGGGTATCGGCTTGTTGTAGTCGGCCATGCGTCATGCCCTTCCCAGTATCAGAGTCGAATGACAAACCTGGTTGCCGCCGTGACCGCTGATCAGCGCAATCTCGGCGTCGGGGACTTGCCGGTCCGTGGCGTAAATGCCCTGCAGTTGTCGTGCGCCTTCCACAATCTGCAGCATGCCTTCGATGTGGGCCTCCGAGAGCTGGCCCCCTGACGTGTTGGTGGGGAGCGCACCATCCAGCCGCAACGCGCCGGAGCGCACGAACTCTCCGCCTTCGCCCTTCTTGCAGAAGCCGTAATCCTCGAGCTGGGTGAGCACCATGTAGGTGAAACAATCATAGATCTGCGCGGTGTCGACTTCCCTGGGGCCGAGGCCCGCCATTTTGAATGCTCGCGCGCCGCTCTCGACCGCACCGGTCGACAGCATGTGGTCCTCTTCGATCCAGCCCTTGGTGTTGTTGTGTGTGGCAAATCCTTTGATCAGCACCGGCTTGCGCCGCAGTGACTTGGCGCGTTCGGTCGAGGTCACCACCACCGCGCCGGCGCCATCGCTGTTCAGGCTGCAGTCGAACAAACCGAACGGATCGACCACCAGCCGCGCCTTGAAATAGTCGTCAATGGTCAGCGGTTTCTTCATGACGGCGTCGGGATTGCGTAGCGCATGTTCGCGAAACGCCGTTGCGATCGCTGCGAAGTCTTTTCGCGTCGTGCCGTATTCGAACATGTGGCGTCGGGCACCAAAGGCGTGCTGAGATACCGCCCCGAAATGGCCGAACTCCGGACCGTGCTCCCGCGGCCGCTGCGCGGCGGGAATGAGATCGTTCTGTGCATGGCCGCGACCCTCGGAGTGCGTGCGCGTCCAGCTGTCGCGGCCGTAGCCGCAGACGACGGTGGTGGCCAGCCCTGCTTCGATCGCCATAACGGCGAGGATGATCGCCAGAATCTGGCTGGCGCCGCCATTGTCGAGGCTGGTGCTGAAATTGACGTCGATGCCGAGGCGCGCGGCGACCAGCTGGTGATGCGAATAGACATCGTCAGGGCCGCGCACCACCACGCCGTCCACGTCCTTGTTGGTCAGGCCGGCGTCGTCGAGCGCATTTTTGATGGCTTCTTCCAGAAGCGCCAGTGAATTGAGGCCGACCTGGCCGAGCCGGCTCTTCCCGGTGCCGACGATGGCATATTTGTCGCGCAGCGCATTCATGACCGTGTCTCCGATGTCTTATGACCGGCGCGGAGCTTCAAGCGTTCCAGGCGCGGCAGGACTTCATCACGCAGGATTGGCATTTCCTGCACATAATTGACGAGGATGAGCGCCATGCCGTCGAGCCCGGCTTCCGACAGACGCAGGAATTTCTCCGCGACCTCATCGTAGCTCCCGATGACCGGAAAGGTCGCGCCACCGCCGATCACGCGTTCCTTCATCCGACGCATGATGTCCGGCGACAGCGATTGCGAGCCGCCCGCGGCGCGCTTGGCGATGATCTGCTCCGCGGCCTCCCAGTCGCCCTTCTCGCGCACCAGATAATGGTAGTATTCCTCGGTTTCTTTGGCGGTG
>Ga0265313_10000745_pt1 | contig 33374 bp, 29 predicted proteins | sample 4123metaG_FD_203122 | JGI IMG/M metagenome (GOLD analysis project Ga0265313, IMG submission 203122) | Rhizosphere microbial communities from Carex aquatilis grown in University of Washington, Seatle, WA, United States - 4-1-23 metaG | ecosystem: Host-associated > Plants > Roots > Rhizosphere >... | reverse complement strand
GATCCGCGCATCGTCGTCTGCGACGAGCCCACCTCGGCCCTCGACGTCTCGGTTCAGGCCGCCATTCTCAACCTCCTGGCCGATCTCCAGGCCGAGCGGCAGGTGAGCTATATCTTTATCTCTCACGATCTCGGCGTGGTGCGCTATCTCTCCGACCGGATCGCGGTGCTCTATCTCGGCCGCCTGATGGAGGTCGGCCCGGCGGAGCGTGTCTTCTCCGGCCCGCATCACCCCTATACCGAGGCGTTGCTTTCGGCCGTGCCGTCCCTCGACGGGCGTCGGCGCGAGCGCATCCGCCTCACGGGCGAAATCCCCAGCGCCATCAACCCGCCCTCGGGCTGCGTCTTCCACACCCGCTGCCCCCGCAAGCTGGGCGGCATCTGCGAGCGCGAGGAGCCTCCTTTGGCGGCGATCGAAAACGGCCACGAGATTCGCTGCCATATTCCGGCCGCCGAGCTCGGGAGGCTGGAAGCGGCAGGCTAGCCGCGTAGTTCGAGGAACGGCTCGCCGAAGGTTTCGACCATCGGGACGACGCCGAGGCCGGAGGCGCTTCCCATGGTGATCCTCCCGTTGGCCACGGGCGGGATGCCCGTAGCATTGGGGACCGTGACCCAGTTGTGGAAATCGACCGTGTGCAGGCGCAGCGCCTCGGGTGTCGAGAGGGAGAGCTGAACCATGGCTGCCGTGTCGATTTCGGCGCCGCCCGTGTCCTCGATCGTGACCGCGATGCCGAGCTCCACCGCCACGTCCCGGATGAGCCGGGCCGGCCCGATGCCGCCGACCCGGGCGAGTTTTATGGTGACCGCGTCCGCCACCCGATCCGTATGCGCCTGGACGAGCGCGGTGAGGCTGTCGATCGATTCGTCCAGCACCAGCGGCCGGTCGCAGTCATGGCGCAGCGCGCGGCATTCGGCATAGCTCGCCGCCGGCTGCTCCATGTAGAAATCGAGATGGCGCGTGGCACGCAGGAACCGGCGTGCCTGGTGGTTCGTCCATCCCCCGTTGGCGTCGGCGAACAGGACGACATCGGCGCCCACCGCATCATGCACGGCCTCCAGGCGTTCGATGTCCTCATCGGGGTCGAGCCCCACCTTGACCTGGATTCGCCGATAGCCCTCGCCGACATAGGCCTTGGCCCGGCGCGCCATGGCCTCTGGCGCCGCTTGGGAAACGGACCGGTAGAGTTCGACCGCTTCGCCATGGCGTCCGCCGGTGAGTTCGGCCAGCGGCAGACCGGCCACCTTGCCCAGGATGTCCCAGCAGGCCATGTCGAGAGCGGCCTTGGCGTAGGGATGGCCCTTGAGCAGGAAGTTCATGTGCCGTGCGATCGCCGCGGGCTGGCGCGGATCGGCGCCGATCAGGGAAGGCGCCAGTTCGCTGAGGGCTGCCCTGGCGCCGCCTGCGAAGGCGGGGTCGTAGAAGGCGCCCAGCGGTGCCATCTCTCCCCAGCCCTCGATCCCCCGGTCGGTGACCAGGCGGACGACCAGGGAGTCGAAGCCGAGGGCCGAGCGCCCGCCGGAGCAGGTATAGGGCCCGTCGCGAAACGGCTGATGCAGGCGATAGGCGAGGATGTTCTTGATGCGCAAGGCTAGGCTTCCCAAATCCGATCAGCCGGGTTTATGCCCTCTCAGATGGGTCGGGCGCAACTCGCCGCTGTCCAGCACCACCAGCATCCTTTGCCATACCTGGGTCTGGCGCGCGGTCTCGGCCTCTCCGACCAGTTCGAGCAGGCGGGCGCTGAGCGGTCCGCCGATCGCAGCCAGCTCGGCCCGAGCGGTTTTCGCATACCAGGTGTTGCGGTCGATGACCGCGATCTGGTCGAAGCCGGCGGCGGCCATGGCCTCGCGGTATCGCTTGGGCGACGCCATGGCGAAGGAGAGGCCCTCGGATTCGATATAGCCTCGCATCTCGGCGCTCGGCTGGGCATCATCGGCGCGCAGCCAGTCGCTGGCGGCGAACCAGCCGCCGGGAACGAGCAGGCGGAAGACGTCCCGGAACAGCGCCTCTTTATCGGGGATGTGGATGATCGCATCCTTGCTGAAGACGAAGTCGAAGCTTCCGTCCGGGAACGGCAGCGGCCCGGGCGCAACAGTGACGAACGCCACGCGACCGGCGAGCCCGCGCCGCTCGGCCTCGCCCTTCGCGCGCTCGATGTTGGCGGCTTCCACGTCGACGCCGACGACCCGGCCCGCGCCATGGGCTTCGGCAAGAAGGAAATCGATCCCGCCGACCCCGCAGCCGATGTCGAGAACGCTCCTGCCCTTGAGATCGAGGCCGGCGACGACCCGGGCGACTTCCTCCGGACCGCCCGGCGATAAGAAGCCGGGACCCCAGACAAGCTCAAGGGCTTCGACCATGGCGTCGCCGTATTCGGGTTCATCGGATCGTTGCATCTTTATGTCTCCTCAGGACACCGCGCTAACGCCAATGCTTGCTCGGTCGCTGGGCACGCGTCCAGGATTCTGGACCAGTTCTCGGTCTTCCATGGGTGGATTCCAGCCCATCGCCAAGGTTGCATGCCACTCGACGAACAGTCGGGCGGCGGTCAAGATAGCCGCTCGGTCGAATCGCCCCAAGCACGGCAAGCGCCGGGCCGAAGGGCGCGCTCGACCAACGGGGGGATGGACGAGCGCGCGCGCAGTTTTCATGTAGCGAGGGGATAGTGGGCGAAGGGCAGGCGGGGATCGGAAGGGGGCAGGCAGCTGAAAGGGCTGCTGCAGGTCGGGCGAGGCGGAGGCAGGCATGAGGCGTCTTTTGCTCATCGATGACGAGCCGGGGATCGCCGATTTCATCCGCCGCGCCGCCGAGGATATCGGATTCGAGGTTCGCGCGACCGACCGGCCGACGGAATTCATGGCGCTCTATGCGAGTTTCCAGCCGACCACGATCGTGCTCGATCTCGCCATGCCGGAGGTCGACGGCGTCGAGCTCATGCGCTGGCTGGCCGACCATGGCTGCAAGGTCCCGATCATGATCATCAGCGGCATCGATCAGCGCGTGCTCGACGCGGCCAGCCGCCTGGGTGAGGCGCGCGGCCTCAAGATCGCCCGGACCCTCACCAAGCCGATCCGCCTTACCACCCTGCGCCATGCCTTCAACAATCTCGACGCCAGTCCCCAATGATTGAGGACCTGGATGCCGGCTGGGTCGCCACGGAGCTCGCCAAGGCGATCGCAGGCCAGGGTCTCTCGGTCGCCTATCAGCCCAAGATCGAGCTCAATGCCGGCGCCTTCGCGGGGGTTGAGGCCCTGGTGCGTTGGTACCATCCCGAACAGGGATCCATCGGACCGGCTCTGTTCATTCCGCTGGCCGAGCAGTCCCCCGTCATCGATGAGTTGACGTTGTGGATGGCGGACCAAGTCCTGGGTCAGGCGGCGGCCTGGCGCGATCAGGGCCAGCAGGTCCCGGTCGCCATCAACGTTTCGGCCCGCAACCTGAACCAGGTGGAATTCCCCGACCTGCTGGCAGAAACCTGCCGGCGGCATCGCATCCCGCCGGGCAACGTGATCGTCGAGATCACCGAAACGGCCTCGCAGCAGATCGTCAAGCTCCTGGATACGCTGACGCGGGTGCGCCTCAAGGGGTTCAAGCTCTCGCTGGACGATTTCGGCGTCGGCTTCTCCTCGCTCGCCCAGCTCCAGCAGCTGCCGTTCTCGGAGGTGAAGGTCGACCGCATCTTCGTCAAGCGCCTGGTCGAGGAAAAGGACAGCCGGATCATCACCCGGGCGATCATCAATCTCGCCCATGAGCTGGGGTTGAAGGTGGTGGCCGAGGGCGTGGAAAGCGCCGCCGCCCTGCAAATCCTCGTGGACTTCGGCTGCGATGTGGCCCAGGGCTATTTCATCGCTCGTCCGATTCCGGGGTCCGAGATGCTGGAGCTTCTCGGCGGCCATTGGGCCACGCTCCAGTCCCAGATCGTCTGGAGCAGCACGCCTCTGCTACAGGGCTGACCACCCGGCTAAGATCAATCCTTGGGCATCGTGCCGGGGCTGATCCAGCCCTGGGCCGCGAAGTACTGGGCCAATTGTTTGGCGAGAGTCTTGGCCATGCGGGTGCCGTCGGCCTCGACGGTCGAGCCGTGGGTCTCCGAATAGGCGTGCAGGCCGCCGCCGGCGATTGCCGAGGATCCCGCCCGGCCGGCCAGTTCGCCGACGCCCATGGTGGCCGCCATGCCCGGCGTCGATCGGCTTTTTCCGGAGTCGTCGTATCCGATCAGCAGCTGCATCGGCGAGCCCGGCGCCTGGTAGGAGAGCTCAGCGTCGGCCTCCACCCGGCTTGCGCCGGCGCCGAAGCCGATGAGATTGCGGCGCGTCCGGTTGCCCTCGTCGATATCGAGGATCTCGCCGTCGATGACGGCGATCTTCTGATAGGGGGAGAGCGCGATGTCGGGGCCGGCGCGCGCGGCTGCGAGACCGAGGGAGCGAATTTGCTCCACTAGCGTGTCGGCAACGGCGTTCACGACCTTGGCGGCGGTGGCCGCGCGCTTCTGGCTGGTCGCCGACGCGCTCGACAGCACCGAAGCCAAGCGAGAGCCGAGGCCGCTGTCGAGTTTGACCTGGTCCGCCGAGGTCGAGAAATCCCGGACCACGATGAGGTCGGGAGGCGGCAGCTGCGCGCTCGGGTAAGTCTGGCAGAGGGCCGGCGCCGATCGGCACAAGAAGGCGGCAAGCAGCAGTGCCCCGGCGGCAACCACCCGCGGAAATCCCGCGGCAGGCCTCGATAGCATGGGAGCGTCCCCTGAAAAATCCCTACGGAAGAATAGCAGAGCGGCCGGCTCGCGGTAGCCGGTCGCGGCCGGCCGCTAGTGGGTCAGTTTGCCCACGCATGCTTCGACAAGCTCAGCATGAGGGTCAAGCAAACCGCCCTCATCCTGAGCTTGTCGAAGGATGAGGGCACCGAATCGACCCACTATCGGCCAGCGCCGTTGGTCAGGCCTGGAGGTAGTCGAATATGACGATGCCAAGATCCGTGAACAATTCGCGCAATTCCGTGCGGCAAACGTAGGCAATACCTGTCGAACCCGGGCGTTCAGCCGGGCGAGCCGCCCTCGGCGAACAGACCCTCGGCGCCGAGCTCGTCCCGGCGCATGCGATCGGCTTCCTCGATGTAGCAGCGCAGCAGGTCGGATTCATGAACGCAGCCGACCAGCCGCGGGTCGGTCGGGGACATGACCACGGCGGCCGACTCCTGCTCCATCTCGTCCAGCACTTCGAGCGCAGTGCTGAGCCGGTCCGCCGGAGTCAGAAGGTGGGCCTGGGGTTGGGCGAGGATGCCGGCCGTCGCCTCGCTCTCCTTGCCCAGTTCGGCGATCCTGGCATTGGCCGTTTGCGCCTCGACGATACCCACGAAGGTGTCGTCTTCCTTGTGGACGAAGGCAATGGATCGGCGCGAACGGGCGAACTCTGCCGCGAGCTGGTCGAGCTTCATGGCCTCTGGCACGCGCAGCACATCGCGATCGAGCACGCGCCTGACCGTCAGCTCGTACATCCGGCCTACGTCATAGGCGCCCTTCAGTGCCACGCCGCGCAGATGGAATCGCCATGTGGAAAAGGAGTAGCCGAACCAGCGCCGGGTAGCGACGGTCGCCACCATGACGCTGATGGCCACGCCCACGGTCATGGTGTAATCGGAGGTGATCTCGAACACGAGCAGGACCATGGTCAGCGGCGCGCCGACCACGGCCGCGGCCACGGCGCCGATGCCCACCACTGCATAGGCCGAGTGTTCGGCGACCAAAGCCGGGAAGAAGTGGAAGCTGATGCTCCAGAAGGCCGTGCCCAGCAAGCCGCCCAGCAATAGGGACGCGCTGAAGAGGCCGCCGCGGAAGCCGCCGCCGATGCTGACGGCCGAGGCCAGGGCCTTTGCCGCCAGCAGCATGAGCACCAGCTGGATCGGCGCGTTGTCCTTGAGCGTCGCGTCGACCGCGCCGTGGCCGGTGCCCAGGACCTGAGGATAGAAATAGCCGATGCCGGCGATCAGCAGGCCGCCCATGGCGGGCCGGAGCCAGGCGGGAATCGACGCTGCCCTGAGGAGATTCTCGAAGGTCGTAGCGGCGCGCATGACGATGACGCCGACGGCGGCCGCGGCCAGCCCGAGCAGGGCGAAAAGCGCATAGTCGGCGGAGTTCAGGGTCGGCGGGGTGACGATGTAGTAGATCGGGTCGACATCGAAGATGAGATGGGCCGTCAACGTGCCGGTGATGGCCGCCACCGCCACGGGAACCAGCGCCGTCACCGCATAGCCGCCGATGACCAGCTCCAAGGCATAGAAGGTGCCGGCGATGGGCGCGTTGAAGGCCGCGGCAATCGCCGCGGCGGCGCCGCAACCGACCAGGGTTCTGAGGAACACGCGGCTCAGCTTGCAGCGCTGCCCAAGCCAGCTGGACGCCGCCGCTCCCAGCTGGGTGACGCCCGCCTCCAGGCCTACGGAAGCGCCGAGGCCGACGGAGCCCACCGTCATCAAGGCGATGATGACGCCGTCCAGAAAGGACATGATCCCGCCATGCATCGCGTTGGCCTCGATCACGTCCAGGGGTTCCTGCTTGCGCCAGCGCCGGAGGCCCTGGGCGACGAGCCCGTAGGCAAGGCCGCCGAGGCCCAGAATGGCGACCGGCTGCCACCATCTGAGCGAGGCCTGGCCAAGGGCATGCTCTTCGAGCGGCACCCGATAAAGGTAATGATGGAGCAGGACCACCAGCCCGCGCAGCGCGATCACCCCGGCCGAGGCGACGCAGCCCGAAACCACGGCCAGGAAAATCAGGAAGAGCTCGTCATTGCGGGCGCGGCGGCGGAACGAACGCCACGCCTCCCAGGGGAATTTCGGTTTCATCACTCTTCGACACCGAGCGCCAGGAGGAGGGCAGCTTGTCTCGCGGCGGGCGGAGCCGGGCCGTGAAGGCAGTTGCGCGCGCGATCATAGCGATGAGGCCGAAGCCCTGCCAGCCGCATCGCATCGGCGATGACCTGGCACCCCGCCAGCCATACCTGTTATGCGTGCATTGGCAGTTGATGCTGATCGCGAGAGTGCCGGCCGCCCGCCGCAGCCTGATGCGTTCCGGCCCGATCGTCAGCTTCCTGCAAGCATTCCCGCCTATGCATGTCGCGCCCGGTTCGGGGGATCCGGCGCCTTGGCCAGATTTGGAGACGTAGCGATCCCATGCCCCGAACTCATTGGTCTGCCGCCCTGGCCGCGGCTTTCGCGGTCATCCTCACCGCGGGGGCGGCATCTGCCCTGAGCGGGGCCGAAGTCGTGCAGATGCGCCGGGCGACCTTCGACGAGATGGCTCAGGTCCTGCAGTTCGCGGCCCGGAACTGGCGGGATCCCACTGCCTATCCCGACATCGCGCGGGCCGCGGGCATCATCGAGCGGGACGCCAAGAGCCTGACCGATCTGTTCCCCGCCGGCACCGGGGCAGGCGACGGGTATCGCACCGCCGCCCTCGATGCCGTGTGGAGCGACCGTCAGGGTTTCGATCAGCTGGCCAGCAAGCTGGCCGAGCAGGCCGCGGGCATGACGACGGTAAGCGACGCGACCTCGCAAGACCAGATCAAGGAAGGCCTGGTCGGGATCATCGGCACCTGCAAGGCCTGTCATCGGGACTACCGTGCGAACTGAGGCCGTGGCTCTGTACGACAAGCCAGCCAGCATCTCCGCGACTGTCTGGGATCTGCCGTTGCGGGTCTTCCACTGGGCGCTGGTACTGTTGTTCGCCGTCGCCTATCTCAGCGGCAGCCGGCCGGGGTATTACACAGTCCACAAGGTTTCGGGCTACGCCATCCTGGACCTTCTCGTCTTCCGCCTGATCTGGGGTTTCGTCGGCTCGGGCCCCGCGCGCTTCGCCAGCTTCGTCAAGGGGCCGGCGGCGGCATTCGGCCATCTGAAGGAGCTGTTGCAAAGGCGGCACCGGCCGCTGCCTGGTCACAATCCCCTGGGCGGTTGGGCCGTGCTGGCCATTCTGGTCCTGATGGCGGTCCAGATCCTGTCAGGGCTCTTCGCCACGACCTTCGACTACGAAGGGCCCTTGGCAAACCTGCTGTCGGACGCGGGCCAGGACATGATGGCCGGGCTGCACGCCTTCACCGTGAATTTGCTGCTCGCCGTCCTGGCCGTGCATCTCATCGGTATCGCCGCCACTTCGCTCCTCGGCCGGGAGAATCTCGTTGCCAGCATGATCCATGGCCGCAAGCAGCTGCCGGTCGCCGATCTGGCTGCGGTCTGCCTCGTATCCTGGTGGCGGGCAGCGATTGCCGTGGGGATCGCCGTTCTTGCGGTGGTGCTGATACTGGTTCTGGCCCGCCTGGTTGGATAGCTGGGCCCGGCCTCGGCGCCAGGCGGCTTCAAGTCCCGGGCAAGATCGTCCAAACTGCCCGCCCGCGCCCCGTCGCAGCAACAGGGGGAGAGGCCCATGCCGAACTATGACGACGCAAGAGCGGTCTGGGATCAGCGCTTCGCGAAGGCTGAAGGATATCTGTTCGGAAGCGAGCCCAATCGCTTCCTTGCCGCCGAGGCTCATCGGTTCAAGCCGGGGCAGCGGGTGCTGTGTTTGGCCGATGGCGAAGGCCGCAACGGGACGTTTCTCGCCGGGCGCGGGCAGGACGTGCTGTCGGTCGATATCTCGCCCGTCGCCCTCGCCAAGGCGCGCGCCCTTGCCGCCGAGCGAGGCGTAGTGCTGAAGTTCGAAGAGGCCAATCTGGCGACCTGGGACTGGCCGGTCGATGCGTTCGACGGCGTGGTCGCGATATTCATCCAGTTTGCCGGGCCGGCCCTGAGGGGCCGTATCTTCCGCAGCATCGAAGCCTGTCTGAAGCCCGGCGGCCTGCTGCTGATCGAGGGCTATCGGCCCGAGCAACTGGCCTATGGCACCGGCGGTCCGCCGGATGCCGAGAACATGTACACCGAGGCCCTGCTGCGCGAGGCCTTCGCCGGCTGGGAGATTCTCTCCTTGCGCGCCTACGACGCCGCGATCGGGGAGGGAACGGCCCATAAGTGCATGTCCGCCCTCATCGACATGGTGGCGGCCAAACGGGAAGCGAGAGTCTAGGGCCGATCCGCGTCCCCTTCTCGCACCTCCAGCCACATGGCGTTGAGGATGGCGAAGGAGCAGGCGAGGCCGAGGCCGAGAACCCAGCTGAAGTACCACATCGGTCGATCTGTCCTTATCAATAGCTCGAATGGTCGGCGGAGATCTGGGCCTCGCCGACGCGTCCGCGCATGACGCGATAGACGAAGGCGGTGTAGGCGATCACCACGGGCACGAAGATCAATGCGGCCACCAGCATGTTGAACAGGGTCGCCCGGCTCGACGAGGCATCCCAGACCGTCAGGCTGCTTTGAGGGTCGAGCGAGGAAGGCAGCAGGAAGGGGAACATGCTGACCCCGGCGGTGGCGATCACGCCGGCGACGGCGAGCGCGCTGGCAAGGAGCCCGAGGCCGTCCCAGCGCAAGCGCAGCGCAAGCGCGGCCAGTGTGGCGCCACCCATGGCCAGACAGGGCGCGGCAATCGTCCAGGGCATGGCGCCGTAGTTGGCATACCAGGCGCCGGCGACCCGGATCACGGTTTTGCCCAGCGGATTGGAATCGCCGTCATGGGGAAAGGCGCCGACAATGCGGTAGCCATCCAGCCCAGCGGTCCAGAATCCGGCGCCGGCGAACAGGAGGATCAGCGCGATGGCGGCCCAGAATCCGGCGCGGCTCGCGCGAGCGGCGACCGGTTCCTCTGTCTTGAGCGCGAGATAGGCGCCGCCGTGCATCGTCAGCATGGCGACGGAAACGAGGCCGGCCAGCAGCGGGAAAGGCGTCAGGAGACCGAGCAGGCTGCCGGCATAGGTCATCCTCAGGCTGTCGTCGAATTTGAAGGGCGCGCCGACGAGGGCATTCCCCACGGCGACGCCGAAGATGAGCGCCGGCACGAAACCGCCTAGGAACAGGAGCCAGTCCCATGTCGCCCGCCACCGCTCTCCCGGCATCTTGCTGCGGTATTTGAAGCCCGCGGGTCTCAGGATCAGGGTCAGCAATACCAGCAGCATGGCCAGGTAGAATCCCGAGAACGCCACTGCGTAGATCAGCGGCCAGGCGGCGAAAATGGCGCCCGCGCCCAGGATGAGCCACACTTGGTTGCCCTCCCAGACGGGTCCGATGGCATTGATGGCGATGCGGCGCTCGCCGTCCCGCCGGGCGACGAAGGGCAGCAGGATGCCGACGCCGAGGTCGAACCCCCCGGTGACCGCAAAGGCGATGAGCAGCACGCCCAGCAACGCCCACCAGATGACGCGCAGGGTCTCGTAGTCGAGAAGGGTCATTCGCCCGATCCTCCCTTCATGGCGCCCTCGCCGCGGTCGCGGAACCGAGCGAGCCCTCCGGCCCCATCCGGATGTATTTGATCATCAGATAGACTTCCACGATGGCCAGCAGGCTGTAGAGGAGGACGAAGCTGATCAGGCTCGTGAGCACGCTTGGCCAGCTGATGCTCGAGGTCGAAAGGAAGGTCGGCAGGACGCCGTCGATGGTCCAGGGCTGCCGCCCATTCTCGGCGACGAACCATCCGAGCTCCGAGGAGATCCACGGCAGCGGCAGGGCGAAAAGGGCGATCCACAGGAACCAGCGGTATCGGTCGAGCCGGCGCTTCGCCGAGAGCCAGAACGAGAATGCGAAGAAGGCGATGAAGAAAAATCCGATGGCGACCATGAAGCGGAAGGACCAGAAGAGCGGCAGCACGTTGGGCACGGTATCCCAGGCCGCTGCCTGGATCTGGTCGGCGCTGGCGTCGACGACCTTGTCGGTGTACCGCTTCAGCAGCAGCCCGTAGCCCAAATCCCGGACATGGGCGGCGAAGGCTGCCCTGGCTTCATCGTCGCCCGGGTTGACCTTCAGCTTGGCGAGCGCGTCATAGGCGACCATCCCGCTCTTGATCCGCTGGGCATTGTTGGCGACCAGGTTCTTGATTCCGGGGACCGGCGTGTCGAGGGAGCGGGTCGCGATCAAGCCGAGCACCCAGGGAATCCTGATGGCGTAGTTCGTCTGACGGGCGGCCAAATCGGGAAATCCGAATGCGGTGAAGCTGGCGGGTGCGGGTTCGGTTTCCCACATGGCCTCGATGGCGGCCACTTTCATCTTCTGGTTTTCCGAGGCGGTGTAGCCGCTTTCGTCTCCCAGCACGACGACCGAGAGAGCCGAGGCGAGGCCGAAGCTTGCCGCCACGGTCATGGAGCGCCTGGCGAACGCCGCATTGCGGCCGCGCAGCAGGAACCAGGCGCTCACCGCCATGACGAAGATGGCGCCGGTGACGTATCCGGCGCTGACCGTATGGACGAATTTTGCCTGGGCGACGGGATTGAAGAGGACGTCGTAGAAGGACGTCACCTCCATGCGCATGGAGCGAGGGTTGAAGGCCGCGCCGGCGGGATTCTGCATCCAGCCGTTGGCGACCAGGATCCAGAGTGCCGAGAGATTGGTCCCGAGCGCTACCAGCCAGGTGGTGGCTAGGTGGCCGATTCGGGATAGCCGGCCCCAGCCGAAGAAGAAGAGGCCGACGAAGGTGGCCTCCAGAAAGAAGGCCATGAGGCCTTCGATGGCGAGCGGCGTGCCGAAAATATCGCCGACGTAGTGGGAGTAATAGGCCCAGTTGGTGCCGAACTGGAATTCCATGGTGAGGCCCGTCGCCACGCCCATGGCGAAATTGATGCCGAACAGCATTCCCCAGTATTGGGTCATGTCGCGCCAGATCCGGCGCCCGGTCATGACATAGACGCTCTCCATGATGGCCAGCAGGACCGAGAGCCCGAGCGTCAACGGCACGAACAGGAAGTGGTACATCGCCGTGAGGGCGAACTGCAGACGGGACAGATCGACGACGGTGGAATCAATCATGGCTGGTCTCGGGCGTGCCTCCCGCGGCGGATGACATCAAATGGCGGAACGTTGCAACTGCGCTCGGCTCGATGCCGTTCCAGGGACCGAAACACAGCAGATAGATGAAAGCGAGGCCGAGCGCCTTCAGCGCCAGCACCGCGGAAATCTCGCGCCAGTACCGCGCCCGGCCGTCAGGCATTCTGGGAGGGCTGGAACGAACGTCCATGATCTTTCCGCAGCGCTCCCGGTCGGTGTCCCCTTGCAGGGATCACAATGACTCGCTGCAAGGCGATGTGCAATTGGCTGGGGCGCCAGATGCCGGTCGGATTCAAACGATCAAGAAGATGGTCGCGGCCCCGCGCATCATGGACTGCTCTCCTCTGGTCGGCGCGGGATGGCCATGCGCCGCGGCGCGCGCCATTCCGCCGCTGTGGCTCCCGGCTAGCGCGTCGCCACTTTGGTCGGGATACGCGACAGACCGATGAGCACGCCGAGGGTTACAGCTACCAGCAGCATGGTGAGCGCGGATCCGGCGAAGACCTCGCCCCGGTCGCTGAGCGCGAAGATGCCAACTGGCAGCGTGACCCAGCCCGGCGGATAGACCATGACCGTGGCGCCAAGCTCGCCCATGGACATCGCGAAGCTGAGGCTGAAGGCGGCGATGAGATAGGGCGCCACCAACGGCAAAGTCACGCGCCGAAGCAGATAGCCCGGCCTGGCGCCCAAACTGGCCGCGATATCCTCGTAGTCCGGCGACAGCCGGGCCAGGCCCGCTGAGACGTTGCCGTAGGTGAAGGCCGAAATCAGGATGAAATGCGCTAGCACGACGATGGCGATGGTGCCGTTCAGCAGGACCGGCGGCTGGCTGAACGCCACCAGAAGCCCGAGTCCGACGGAAACCGAAGGCACCGCGCTCGGCAGGAAGAAGACGACGCTCAAGAACCGCCGCGGCAGAGGACCCATGGCCCGGAGCGCCAGCGCCGCCCAGCTGCCGCAGAGCAGCGCGAGCAGGCTCGCCATCAACCCCGTCAGCAGGCTCACCTTGAGCTGGTTGCCCGAGTCGCCGGCGACAGCATCGGCGTAGTGGCGCAGCGTCATGTGGCTCGGCAGCATGCCGTTCCACTGCCCGGCGAAGCTGGCGAGCGCGATCATCGCCAGAGGCAGCGCATAGACGACGCCAAGGAGCAGGCCGGCCGTGCCCCAGGCCACCCATCGGGAGGACCTAGACCAGACCAGCACGGTTGCCTCCTACGCGGCCGATGGTGAATCGGTAGAGGAAATAGAGCCCGACGGAGATCAGGATATTGACCAGGGCGATGACGCAAGCGGTGCCGTAGTCGAATTCCTGGATCGCCTTATCGTAGATCATGAGCGGCAGGGTGATCACGCCCTTGGCGCCGATGAAGAGGACGATGCCGAACTCGTTCACCGTCAGCAGCAGGCAAAGGCTGCCGCCGGCGAGCAGGGCGGGCAGGGCGGCCGGCAGGATGATCTGGCGCAGGATGCGCCAGAACCCCGCACCGAGACTTGCGGCGACCTCGATCTGGGCGGTTTCGATGAGGGAAAAGGCGGCGAGCAGGGGACGCATGACGAAGGGGGTATAGACCGTGACCTCCGCCAGGATCACGCCCCAGGCGGAATACAGGAAGTCGACCGGCGGCAGGTGGAGGTTGAAGGCCGCCATGAGGGACATGTTGAGGATCCCGGCCGAGCCGTAGAGAAAGGTGAAGGCAAGGGCCACCAGGAAGGTGGGCAGCGCTATGACGGTGTCGATGAGGCGGACCAGGAGTGACGCGCCGGGAAAGGGCACGAAGGAGACCACGAAGGCGAGCACGAATCCCAACGCCAGACAGCCGGCGCTGGCGCCCAGCGCTATGGCGATCGTATGCAGGATCGCCTCATGGAACATGGTCGAGCCGAACACGGCGGCCATGGTCGCGAGCGAGAAAGCGCCGGCGTCGTCCCTGAAGGCCTGGCCGATGATCAGCGAGAGGGGATAGAAGAAGCAGCCGGCGAGGACCAGGAGCGGTGCCGCGATCCAGAAGGCGCGAAGATCGAAAGGGCTTGCCGCGCCCGGCTTGCTGCCGGCAGCGCTAACGGACATCTTCGGCGATCAAGGTCGCGGCCTCGGGCCCGAAATAGAGGTGCAGGCTGTCGCCGACCCTGGGGGGCTCGACCAGCGGATGGGAGGCGAGGCGCAGCATCGTCCCCGCGGCATCCACGGCGATGCTGAGCTGATCGCCCTGCCAGAGAGTGGAGACCACTCTGGCATCGATCACGTTGCCGTTCATTCCCCTGCGCTCGAGCGTCAGATCATGGGGGCGAATGCAAAGCAGGCAGCTGGTCCCCGGCTGCAACTGGACTTTCGCCTGGGCCAGGAGCGGTGACTCCCCGAAGCGCACGCGAGCATGCCCGCCGCCCTCTCCCAGGCTTTCCATCCGCACGGGCAGAAGGTTGGCGCGGCCGAGGAACTCGGCGGTGAATCGGTTGGGCGGGCTGCGATAGAGCTCGCGCGAAGGACCATGCGCCACCAGCCTGCCGTCGCGCATGATGGCGATGCGGTCGGCCAGGGTGAGGGCTTCGGTTTGATCATGGGTGACATAGAGCACCGTCAGCTCCGGCAAAGCGCGGTGGAGCTGGCCAAGCTCTTCCAGCATGTTGCGCCTGATCTGGGCATCGAGGGCCGAGAGCGGCTCGTCGAGCAGCAGCACGATGGGCCTGATGGCGAGCGCCCGCGCGATGGCGATCCGCTGCTGCTGCCCGCCGCTGAGCTCGCGGGGATATCGGCCCATGAAGGCGCTCATGCCCACCATGCGCAGGCATTCCTTGACCCGCTCGCGCACGGTCTCTTCGGGCGCGCGCCGGGCTCGCAGGCCGAAGGCGACGTTCTCCTCGATTCGCATGTGGGGGAATAGGGCATAGTTCTGCACCACCATGCCCAGATCGCGGGCGTGGGGTGGAAGATCGGTCACGTCGCGCTTGCCGATCCGGATGCGGCCCTCCGTCGGACGCACGAAACCTGCGACCGCGCGCAGCGCCGTGGTCTTGCCGGAACCGGACGGTCCGATGATGGCGAGTATCTCGCCGGGCTCGACAGCCAGAGTCAGATCCCGCAGCACCGCATTGCCGCGGTAGGCGACCGTCACGTTCTCGAAGCCGATGCCGGAACTGCCGGTCGGCGGGGCGGCCTTCGCCGCCCCGCCGTCGCTTGCCATGTTATCGGCCTCGGTCAGCTGCCGGTTGCGTCGTGCCAGCGGGCAACGTCCGCCTTCAGATCGGTCAGGACCTGGTTCCAATCGGGGTACCAGATCTCCACGCCCTGCATCATGGTCTGGAGCTTCTTGTAGTTGTCGTCCGTCGGATGGACATCCTGGCGCGACGGCACGCCGAGCGCAATCGCACTGACCTGGGACTGGGCGTCCTGGCTCAACAGGAATTCGATCAGTTTCTTGCCTGCATCGGCATGGGGCGCGCCCTGCACCAATCCAACATAGTAAGGCAGCGAGAAGGTGGACCGCTTCCCGTCGGGCCCGGCCAGCCAGAAGATATGGATGTTCGGGTTATCGGGAGTCTGCGACAGGTTCATCTGCAGATCGCCGTTGGCCACCCAGATTTCGCCCTTGTTGACCAGCGCCGTCAGCTTGCCGGTGGAAGAGGAAGGGCCCTTGTTGTTGGCCTGGAGCTTCTTGAAGTAGTCGAAGGCGGCGTCCTTGCTGCCATAGGCGTGGATGACCTGGATCATGACTGCCGTGCCGTCGCCGGCCTGGCCCGGCGTCGAGTACTGGATCTTGTCCTTGAACTTGGGATCGAGCAGGTCGTCATAGGACTTCGGGCCGTCGCCGAGGGTGCCGTTGTAGATGAAGCACTGGTAGTTGTTGACCAGCGAGTAGTAGAGGCCGCCCTTGTCCTTGTCGCCGGCGGCGATCTGGTCGGCGCCTGCGGGCGTGAAGGGCTGAAGCAGGCCATCGGCCGCCGCCTTCATGATGAACGGGGGCAGCGTAACCAGAACGTCGGCCTGGGTGTTGGACTTTTCCTTCTCGACGCGCTCGACGACGCCACCCGAACCCGCCTCGACATACTGGACCTTGATTCCAGTCGCCTTGGTGAAGGCATCGAATTCGGTCTGGTACCAGTTTGGCGTCCCGTCATGGAGGCCGTCGGCGCTGTAGATTGTCACAACGTCGTCGGCGAGAGCGGGGCCGGCTGCGACTATGGCGGCCAGGCCAGCCGCGAGCAGCATGGATTTTGAGACTGTCATAGCTTTTCCCCTGTATGAGGTCCGATTGGACGGCGGGCGAAATCTAGGCAAGCTCTGTGACGAAGCGATGACAGTTCAGCTATATGCCCGGCATGATCGGTGAATTTTTGGAGCGGCTGGCGGGCGTGAAATCGAGCACCGGCCGGCAAGCTGCGCCGTGCCTGCCGCGATCTCTGTAAATGCGAACGACTTGCAAGCGCACGGTTCGAACGGGCCGACTCCGGTCGGGGCCGGGTCGAGGGCAGGGACAGCCTGCGCCAATGGGCCGGGATAAGATGGCGGCACAGAAGGTCCGGCATTCCGCCCTGTCATTGGGATTCTGTTGTGCCGGCCTGGCGCAGGAATTGTCCCTTCGTGGCGTGCAAGAATGTGAAATACTAGGACGTCGATACACGCACGCAAGGAATCCATGTTGCGGCGGCCTCTAAGCCTGTCTCACCTGAGAACCGGTGTTCTCGATCGCGCGTCGGGCATGCGTTAGCCTGTAGGGCCAGGCAGGGCGCCGGCAACCCATGGACAATCCCGATCCGCGAAGGAATGCGCCGGGCTCGCCCGCCGGCCGGCTTGAGCCGCTTCGCCGGCCGCCGTCGCGATTGCGACGCTTCCTGTGGTTCGCGGTGGTGGTTCTGGCCCTGGCGGAGGCCTTCATCTGGTACCAGGGCCGGCAGGTGAGCCAGACCGCCGCAACTGCCCGAGCGACGGCGAGCCCGCCTTCGCCCGTGGTGGCATCCACCGCGGCCAGCGGCGACGTGGATATCGCGGTCAATGGCCTGGGCACCGTGACGCCCTTGGCGACGGTCACGGTCAGAACCCAGATCGCCGGCCAGCTGCAGCAGATCGCCTTCACGGAAGGACAGGATGTCCAGAAGGGCGATTTCCTGGCGCAGGTCGATCCCAGGCCTTATCAAGCGGCCCTCGACCAGCTCCAGGGCCAGCTGCTGAAGGACCAGGCGCTGCTCGAAGGGGCCGAGGTCGATCTCGCCCGCTTCCAGAAGCTTTCCGCCCAGAACTCCATCGCCCGCCAGCAGGTGGACGACCAGCACTATCTCGTGTTGCAAGAACAGGGCACGGTCAAATCCGACCAGGCGCAAGTCGAGAACGCCCAGTTGAACCTGGCCTATTGCCACATCGTGGCGCCGGTCGCCGGCCGGGTCGGATTGCGCCAGGTGGATCAGGGCAACTATGTCCAGACGAGTGACGCCAACGGCATTGTCGTCATCACCCAATTGCATCCCATCTCGGTCATCTTCACCCTGCCTGAGGATGATCTGCCCCCGATCCTGAAGCGCCTCGGCGCGGGCGCCACCCTGCCGGTCACGGCCTATGACCGCAGCCAGTCGGAGAAGCTGGCCGACGGCGTGCTCAACACGCTGGACAATCAGATCGACACGACGACCGGCACGGTGAAGCTGCGGGCGCAATTCGACAACAAGGACGAGAGCCTGTTTCCCAACCAGTTCGTGAACGTCCGGCTGCTGGTGGACGTGCTGAAGGGCGCGGTCGTCATCCCCACGGCGGCGATCCAGCGCGGAGCGCCCGGCACCTTCGTCTATCTGATCGGGGCCGACAACAAGGTCTCCGTGCGCACCATCGTCCTTGGACCGGTCGACGGCGAGCGCGCGGCCGTTCAATCGGGGCTCAAAGTCGGCGACCGGGTGGTGATCGACGGCGCCGACAAGCTGCGGGAGGGCTCGACGGTGGTCCTACGCTCCGAGAACGGCACGACGGCTCCCGGACAGGCCCCGGCCGGCCAGACGGGCAAGAAACACAAGCAAAACACGAGCAGCCAGTGACCGGCGGGCGCTGAAGGCCGGCACCCATGAGTCCCTCGCGCCCCTTCATCCTGCGTCCTGTGGCGACCACGCTCCTCATGGTCGCGGTCCTGATGACGGGCTTGGTCGCCTACCAGTTCCTGCCGCTTTCCGCCCTGCCGGAGGTGGATTATCCCACGATCCAGGTCCAGACCTTCTACCCTGGCGCCAGCCCCGACGTGATGACCTCGTCCGTCACCGCGCCGCTGGAAGTCCAGTTCGGCCAGATGCCGAGCCTGGTCCAGATGTTCTCCCAGAGTTCGGCCGGCGCCTCGGTCATCACGCTCCAGTTCAGCCTGGACATCAGCCTCGACATCGCCGAGCAGGAGGTGCAGGCCTCGATCAACGCCGCCGGCAACCTGCTGCCGGCGGACCTGCCGGCGCCGCCCATCTATGCCAAGGTCAACCCGGCGGACGCACCGATCCTCACCCTCGCGCTCACCTCGAAAGTCCTGCCGCTGCCGCAGGTGGAGGACCTGGCGGACACGCGCCTGGCCCAAAAGATCTCCCAGCTCGCCGGCGTCGGCCTGGTCAGCATCAGCGGCGGCCAGCGCCCCGCCATGCGGGTCCAGGTCAACGTCCGGGCGCTCTCCGCTTACGGGCTCAACATCGACGACCTCAGGACGACGATCGCCAACGCCAACGTCAACACGCCCAAAGGCAATTTCGACGGGCCCTCGCGGGCCTACACGATCAATGCCAACGATCAGCTTCAGGACGCCGACGCCTATCGCGATTTGGTCATTGCCTACCGCAACGGCGCCCCGGTACGGCTTTCCGACGTCGCTTCGGTGGTGGACGGGGCCGAGAACGACAAGCTCGCCGCCTGGATGAACGTGACGCCGGCGGTCATCCTCAACATCCAGCGCCAGCCGGGGGCCAACGTGATCGCGGTGGTGGACCGCATCAAGGCGCTGCTGCCGGCTCTCCAGGCCTCGCTGCCGGCGGCCATCGACGTGGCCGTGCTGACCGACCGCACGACCACGATCCGCGCCTCGGTCGCCGACGTGGAGTTCGAGCTCAGCCTAGCGGTCGCCCTGGTGGTGCTGGTGATCTTCCTGTTCCTGCGCAATCTTCCGGCGACCGTGATCCCCAGCCTCTCGGTTCCGCTCTCCCTGGTCGGCACCCTGGGCGTCATGTATCTCGCGGGCTTCAGCATCAACAACCTGTCGCTCATGGCGCTGACCATCGCCTCGGGCTTTGTCGTCGACGACGCGATCGTCATGATCGAGAACATCTCCCGCTACCTGGAAGAGGGCGCCAAGCCGCTCGCGGCCGCCCTCAAGGGTGCAGAGCAGGTCGGCTTCACCATCGTGTCGCTGACCATTTCCCTGATCGCGGTTCTGATTCCCCTCTTGTTCATGGGCGACGTGGTCGGGCGCCTGTTTCGCGAGTTCGCCATCACGCTTTCCGTCACCGTCATGATCTCGGCCATGGTCTCCCTCACCCTGGTGCCGATGCTGTGTGCGCGGATGCTGCGCGGACCCGGGGAAAGGAAGGAATCAGGCTTTGCCCGGCGCAACCGGGAACTGTTCGAGCGGCTGGTCCATGGCTACGATCGGGCGCTGGTCTGGGTCCTCGACCATCAGGGCCTGACGCTCACCATCGCGGTGGCGACGCTGGCGCTCACGGCATTCCTCTACGTGGAAGTTTCCAAGGGCTTCTTTCCGACCCAGGACACCGGCATCGTCCAGGGCATTTCCGAAGCGGCCCAGTCGACCTCCTACGCCGCCATGGCCGAGCGTCAGCAGGCGCTGGCCGCCGCCATCCTGAAGGATCCCGATGTCGACAGCCTCAGCTCCTTCATCGGCGTCGACGGCACCAACGTGACTCTCAACAGCGGGCGGCTTCTGATCAACCTGAAGCCCCATGATCAGCGCGGCGACATTGCCAGCGTCATCAGCCGGCTCCAGTCCGAGGCGGCGGGCGTCGCCGGGGTCACGCTCTACCTGCAACCGGTGCAGGATCTGACCATCGACACCCAGGTAAGCCGGACCCAGTACCAGTTCGTGCTCGAGGATGCGAACCCGGACGAACTTGCCGCCGTGGCGCCGAAGCTCGTTCGGCAGATGAACCGGATGGCCCAGTTCGCCGACGTCGCCAGCGACATGCAGCAGAACGGGCTCACCGCCTACATCGACATCGACCGGGATTCGGCCGGCCGGTTCGGCATCACGCCCGCCACCATCGACAACGCCCTCTACGACGCCTTCGGCCAGCGCATCATCTCGACCATCTATACCCAGTCGAACCAGTACCGGGTTATCCTGGAGGTCGATCCCTCGATGCAGGCCTCGCTCGCCTCGCTGGCGTCGATCTACCTGCCGTCTTCGACCGCCGCCTCGGGGCAGGTGCCGCTTTCGGCGATCGCCAAGGTGGCGGAGCAGACCGCGCCCCTCCAGATCACTCATCTCGGCCAGTTTCCGGCGACCACGGTCTCCTTCAATCTGGCGCCGGGCGTCTCGCTTGGCGAGGCGGTGACGGCGGTCGGCGAGGCGGAAAAGGCGGTGCCTCTGCCGCCGAGCGTGATCACCAGCTTCCAGGGCGCGGCGCTCGGCTTCGAGGCGGCGCTGCACAACGAGCTGTTCCTGATCCTGGCGGCGATCGTCACGGTCTACATCGTCCTGGGCGTGCTCTACGAGAGCTTCGTCCATCCGGTGACCATTCTCTCGACCTTGCCCTCGGCGGGGGTCGGCGCGCTGATCGCGCTCATCATCGCCGGCCGCGACCTCGACATCATCGCCATCATCGGCATCGTGCTGCTCATCGGCATCGTCAAGAAGAACGCGATCATGATGATCGATTTCGCCCTCGATGCCGAGCGCCGGGAAGGCAAGGCGCCACGGGAGGCGATCCACCAGGCCTGCCTCCTGCGCCTGCGCCCGATCCTGATGACGACCATGGCCGCGCTGCTGAGCGCGCTGCCCCTCATGCTCGGTACCGGAACCGGTTCGGAGCTGCGCCAGCCTCTGGGTCTGGCGATCGTCGGCGGGCTCATCGTCAGTCAGATGCTGACCCTGTTCACCACGCCGGTGATCTATCTCGCCTTCGACCGGCTGGCGCGAAAGCTGCACGAGGGTCCGCCGGGGGACGCCCCCCAGGTGGCGCCCCAGGATGCGCCATGAACGTCTCGGCGCCCTTCATCAACCGGCCGGTGGCGACGACCTTGCTGACGCTGGGCATCGCGCTCGCCGGTGCCATCGGCTTCTCCCAGCTGCCCGTGGCGCCGCTGCCTCAGGTGGATTTTCCGACCATTTCGGTCCAGGCCCAGCTTCCGGGCGCGAGCCCCGAGGTCGTGGCCACCAGCGTCGCCACGCCGCTCGAGCGCCATCTGGGCCAGATCGCCGACGTCAGCGAGATGACCTCGTCCAGCACCGTCGGCTCGGCGCGAATCACCCTGCAGTTCGGCCTCGACCGGGATATCGACGGGGCCGCCCGCGACGTCCAGGCGGCGATCAACGCGGCGCGCGCCGACCTGCCGGCCAGCCTGCGCAGCAACCCTACCTATCGCAAGATGAATCCGGCCGACGCGCCGATCCTGATCCTGGCCCTCACCTCGGACACGCTGACGCCGGGTCAGGTCTATGACGCCGCGGCGACGGTGTTGGGCCAGAAGCTTTCCCAGGTCGAGGGCATCGGCCAGGTGGAACTCGGCGGCGCATCGCTGCCGGCGGTCAGGGTCGAGCTCAATCCGCGCGCCTTGTTCAAATACGGCATCGGTCTCGAGGACGTGCGCGCCGCGCTCGCCGCCGCCAACGCCCACAGTCCCAAGGGCGCCATCGAGGTCGGCGGCCAGCGCTATCAGCTCTATGCCAACGACCAGGCGCGTCTCGCCGATCAATACCGGTCGCTCATCGTCGCCTATCGATCCGGCGCCGCGGTCCGTCTCTCCGACGTGGCCGAGGTCGACGATTCGGTCGAGAACCTGCGCAATGCGGGGCTCGCCAACGGCAAGCCCTCGGTGCTGGTCATCATCTACCGCCAGCCCGGCGCCAACATCATCGATGCGGTGGACAGGGTCATTGCCCTGCTGCCGGAACTGAAGGCATCGATCCCGACGGATATCGATATATCGGTCGCCAACGACAGATCGACGAGCATTCGCGGTTCTCTGCGAGACGTCGAGTTCACCCTGATCGCCTCGACCATCCTCGTCGTCCTGGTGGTGTTCGCCTTCCTCGGCGATGCGCGCGCGGCCCTGGTGCCCAGCGTCGCGGTACCGGTTTCTCTCATCGGCACCTTCGGCGTCATGTATCTCCTGGGCTACAGCCTGGACAACCTGTCGCTCATGGCGCTCACCATCGCCACCGGCTTCGTCGTCGACGACGCGATCGTGGTGCTGGAGAACGTGGCCCGCCACGTGGAGGCCGGCATGCCGCGCTTCCAGGCGGCGGTCCAGGGCGCCGGCGAAGTCGGCTTCACGGTGCTGTCCATGAGCCTGTCCCTGGTCGCCGTCTTCATCCCCATCCTGCTCATGGGCGGCATCGTCGGGCGGCTCTTCCGCGAGTTCGCCGTGACGCTCTCCATCGCGGTGATCGTGTCCTTGATCTTGTCGCTCACCACGACGCCGATGATGTGCGCGCGGCTCGTCGGCCGGCGCGGACGCAAGCCGCCGGGCCGCTTCGCCCGGGCGACCGAAGGGCTGTTCCAGCGTGCGCTGCGCGGCTATGAGCGCAGCCTTGCGGTGGCACTCGCTCATCCGTTTCTGGTCATTCTGATTTTTTTCTCGACGCTCGCCCTCAATGTTTTCCTTTACGTCTCGATCCCGAAGGGATTCTTCCCCCAGGAGGATACCGGCCGGTTGATCGGCGGCATCCAGGCGGACCAGAGCATCTCCTTCCAGGCCATGCGCCAGAAGTTCGGGCAATTCATGACGATTCTCCGGGCCGATCCGGCGATCGACAGCGTGGTGGGCTTCACCGGCGGCGGACAGACCAATTCCGGCTTCGTCTTCGTCGCTCTCAAGCCCCTGGCTCAGCGCAAGGTTTCGGCCGATGCGGTGATCGCCCGGCTGCGCAAGGGGCTCGGCGTGGTGCCCGGCGCCAGTCTGTTCCTGCAGTCGGTCCAGGACATCCGCGTCGGCGGCCGGCAAAGCAACGCCCAGTACCAGTACACGCTCCAGGACGACAACCTGCAGGAGCTCTATGACTGGACTCCCAAAGTCGCCACGGCCCTGCAGCATCTGCCGGAGATTTCCGACGTGAACTCCGACCTTCAGCAGGGCGGGCTCGAGACCGATCTGGTCATAGACCGCGCCACCGCATCGCGCCTCGGCGTGACGGTGAGCCAGATCGACAACAACCTCTATGACGCCTTCGGTCAGCGCCAAGTCTCGACGATCTACAACCCTTTGAACCAGTATCACGTCATCATGGAGGTGGCGCCGCAGTATTGGCAGAGCCCGGCGGTGCTGCGCGACATGTACATCAGCACCAGCGGCGGGTCGGTCGGCGGCGTCCAGGGATCGAACGCGGTTGCCGGCACGACCGGCAGCCCGACGACCTCGGCGGCGAGCGATGCGGCCCGTAATCTCAGCACCAACGGCCTGACCGCGACCAAGGGCAGCAGCGCCTCGACCGGCAGTGCTGTCAGCACCGGGGCCGAGCGCATGGTGCCTCTGGCCGCCTTTGCCAGCTATGGCCCCGGCCAGACTCCGCTCGCCGTCAACCATCAGGGCCTGTTTCCGGCCAGCACCATTTCCTTCAATCTGACGGCCGGAAAATCGCTCAGCGATGCGGTCGTCGCCATCGCCAAGGCGGAAACCAGCATCGACATGCCTGCTTCGATCCACGGCTCGTTCCAGGGCACGGCGCGCGTATTCCAGGACTCGGTCGCGAGCGAGCCCATGCTGATCCTGGCGGCCCTGGTCGCCGTATATATCGTGCTGGGCGTGCTCTACGAGAGCTACGTGCATCCCCTGACGATACTTTCCACCTTGCCCTCCGCCGGGGTGGGCGCGGTGCTGGCCCTGATGGCGGTCAATGTCGAATTCAGCATCATCGCCCTCATCGGGGTCATCCTGCTGATCGGCATCGTCAAGAAGAACGCAATCATGATGATCGACTTCGCCCTCGACGCCGAGCGCAGCCGGAACCTGTCGCCGCGCGACGCGATCTACGAGGCTTGCCTGCTCCGCTTCCGCCCGATCATGATGACCACCATGGCCGCGCTTCTGGGCGCCTTGCCCTTGGCGCTGGGCCTGGGCGAGGGCGGGGAACTGCGCCAGCCACTTGGCATCGCCATCGTCGGCGGGCTGATCGTCAGCCAGCTGCTGACGCTCTACACGACGCCTGTCGTCTATCTCTACCTAGACCGCTTCCGGCTGTGGTGTCAGCGGCTTCGCCGCCCGACAGGGCCGCAAGCCGGCCTGCAATCGGCGGAGGGCCACTGATGGCCGACGTGCTGATGCGCATTTGTGCCGTCGGCGCGGCCCTGCTGGCGCTGGCCGCCTGCGAGGTCGGGCCGGACTACCAGAAACCCGACGCCCCGGCGCCTGCCGCCTACAAGGAATCCCAAGGCTGGAAGCCGGCCGAGCCCGGGGAGGCCGCCAGCGGCACCGCCTGGTGGTCGGTCTACGGCGACACGGTTCTCGACCAGCTGGAAAGCCAGGTCGATGTCTCGAACCAGACCATCAAGGCCGATGAAGCCGCTCTTCGCGTGGCGCGTGCCCTGGTGGTCGAGGCGCGGGCCGGCCTGTTCCCGACCGTCGGCCTCGGCGCCTCGGCCGAGCGCGCCCGCGTCGGCAGCTCGGGCCGGTCCGTTACCGAAAATCAGTTCAGCGCCTCGGCCACGGCGAGCTGGGACCTGGACGTCTGGGGCGGCATCCGGCGCAGCGTCGAGGCCAGCGCCGCCAACGCGCAAGTGAGCGCGGCCGATCTCGCCGCCGCCCGGCTCTCGATCCAGGGCGAGATCGCCACCGACTACTTCGCCCTCAGGATCCAGGACGAAACGGGGCGCTTGCTCCAGACCACGGCGGACCTGTTCCAGCATTCGCTCGAAATCACCCGCAACAAGTACGAGGCGGGGACCGCGGCCATGACCGACGTGGCTTCCGCCGAGGCCCAGCTCGAATCGACTCAGGCCCAAGCCATCAACGTCGGCGTCCAGCGCCAGCAATTGGAGCATGCCATCGCCGTGCTCATCGGCAAGGCGCCCGCCGATTTCGCCGTGGTGCCCGTGCCGCTCGCGCTGAAGACCCCGGCCGTGCCCACGGGGCTGCCCTCCACCCTGCTGGAGCGGCGGCCCGATATCGCCGCGGCAGAGCGTCAGATGGCCGCGGCCAACGCCGAGATCGGCGTGGCCGTGGCCGCCTTCTATCCCGACATCTCCCTCTCCGCCACGGCCAGCTTCGCGGCCACGGCGCTTTCCAGCCTGTTCAATGCCTCCAACCTGGTCTGGGCGGTCGGCCCGGCCTTGTCGGAAACGCTGTTCGAAGGCGGCTTGCGCTCGGCCGAGTTGGAAGCGGCCCATGGCACCTATGACCAGCAGGTCGCCCTCTATCGGCAAACCGTGCTGACCGCCTTCCAGCAGGTCGAGGACCAGCTGGCGGCATTGCGAATCCTCGAACAGGAAGCCGGGGTGCAGGCCGCCGCCGTGCGGGCGTCGGAAGAGGCGGCCAGCCTCGCCCTTAATCAGTACGAGGCGGGGACGGTCGACTACACCACCGTCATCACCGCCCAGGCCACGGCGCTCAGCAGCGAGGAGACCAGCCTCGGCATCCTCGGTCAGCGCGCGGCGGCCAGCGTCGGCCTGATCCAGGCGCTGGGCGGCGGCTGGGATGTCTCCCAGCTGCCGGCCATGCAAGAGGGGGTCATGACGCCGGTCCTTCCTTGAAGGGATCCGACATCCGGGCGTTGGGCCGATAGAAGGCCAGGCTCGCCACCAGGCCGGCCGTGGCGGCATAGAGTCCGGCATTGACGCTGGCCAGATGGGCGACATGGCCCCAGATCCAGCTGCCGAACGCCAGGCCGCCGAATAGGGCCAGGTAATAGACGCCGATGGCCCGGCCCTTGAACTGCTCTGCCGCGGCCAGCTGCACCACCACATTGTAGGTGGACATGGCGACCATCCAGCCGAGACCGCCGATCACCAGCACGGGCAACAGGGCCAGCTGGGATGGCAGCACCGCGAGCGCCAGGGTGGCGAGGGCGAAACAGACGGTCGAGCCGGCGAACAGGCGCTTCAAGCCCAGTCGCAGGCGAATCCAGGTGATCACGCCGGCGCCGACCAGCGCGCCGGCGCCAAGCGCCCCCAGCATCAGGCCATAGGCCGAGGGACCACCGCCCTGGAGGCGCTTGGCGACGAGCGGCAGGAGCGACCAGAGAGCGCTGGAGAAACCGGTGAACACGAAGCAATGAAGCATGGCGCTTCGGATTGCCGGTGCGCCGCGGGCATGGGCGAAGCCGGCGATCAGCTCCTCCAGGATGCTGCCCACGGGCTTGGCCTTGGAGAGACCGGCCTTGCGGTGCCAGTGGAACAGCACCCCGATGATGTACACGTTGCAGAGCGCATTGACGGCGAAGGCCGCCGGCACGCCGAAGAGGGCGATGATGAGGCCGCCGATGCCGGGCCCGGCGGCCCGCGCGATGTTCCAGCCGATGCTGCTGAGGACCAGCGCGCTCGGAATCTGTTCCCGGGGAAGCAATTCCCCCAGAGTTGCCTGATAGGCCGGATAGCGCAGCGCCGAACCGCTGTCGAGGGCGAAGGTCAAGCCCAGCAGCAGCCAGGGCGTCATCAGCCCGACGCCGTCCAAGAGCGACAGCAGGAGGGCGACGGTCAGGACGATCACCTGGGCCGCGAGGAAGACCAGCCGCTGGTCGAACCGGTCGGCCAGCACGCCGCCCAGCAGGCTGAAGATCAGGGGCGGCAGGGAAGTCGCCGCCTGGACCCAGGCGACGAAATCGACCGTGGGCGCGATGGAGGTCATCAGCCAGGCGGCGGACACCGACTGGATCCAGACCCCGAGGTTGGAGAGCAGAGTCGCGCTCCAGATGCGCCGGTAGAGCGGATTGGCGAGCGGGCTGAAGAGCGAGGCTGGTCGAAGCTGGCGGGGCTGGGGCGCCGACATGGCGAAGCTGGCTGCAAGTACAGTCTTGCGCAGCAGCATAGCGGTTGCCGGAGGTTTCGGAAGCCGGCCCTGCAGCGCGAAGGGACATGGCCGCCAAGTGTGGAACGCATTGCCCGGCGCCGCGAAGGCCGGCTAATTTGCCGGGCCTCATCAAGGGGCGGCCTGATCAGCCAGGTGGTCGATGCAAAAAGGGGGAAGCATGAGCGCAAGCGGGATGATGACCGGATTTCCCTCGCCGCCGTCGGGGCAAGTCACCCTCGCCAATTGGCGCCTGCCGCCCTTCAACCGCTGGGCCTTTCGCAATGTGCGCCAGATCCTGCCCACGGCGGCGATCCCCCGTGGCGAGGCGGCGGGGGAGGCCTTCCGGCGTTCGGAACGCGCCATCGAGGCCATCGCCTTCCAGGGCCCCGACGGCCAGGAATGGACCGTCGGGCGGATGCTGGCCGCGAGCTTCACCGACGGCTTGCTGGCGCTCCATCGCGGCCGGCTCGTCGTCGAGCGCTACGACAGCGGGCTCTTGCCCGAAACGCCCCACATCGTGTTTTCAGTCAGCAAGTCGATCACGGCGCTCCTGGCCGGAATCCTGGTCGGCCAGGGCCGCCTCGATCCCGAGGCGCCGGTGCTGCGCTACATTCCCGAGGTCACGGGCTCGGCCTATGGCGACTGCTCGGTGCGCCATGTGCTGGACATGACCGTCTCCACCGACTTCGTCGAGGATTACCTCGACACGACCGGCGATTTCGCCCGCTATCGCATGGCCACGGGCTGGAATCCGGTCGCCGATCCCAGCAACGTCGGCGACCTTCGAAGCTTCCTTCCCAGCATCCATCGCGGCGCTGGACCCCATGGCGAGGTCTTCCACTACGTATCGCCCAACTCCGATCTTCTCGGCTGGATTCTCGAACGGGCCGCCGGCCGGCCATTCGCCGAGCTGATGAGCGAGCTGGTCTGGCGTCCGCTCGGCGCCGAGTTCGACGCATACATCACGGTCGACCGCCTGGGTGCGCCGCGCAGCGCCGGGGGCATCTGCGTGACCTTGCGCGACCTGGCCCGCTTCGGCGAGATGATGCGCCTGAGGGGCATGGCCGGCGGCCGGCAGATCGCGCCCGCCTGGTGGATCGACGACATCCGGGAAAACGGCGATCGGCAAGCCTGGCGCCGCGGCGACTTGGCGTCCCAGCTGCCCCTCGATCGCTATCGCAGCAAATGGTACAGCCTCGGCGACGGGTGCTTCTGCGCCATCGGCATCCACGGCCAGTGGCTCTATATCGATCCCACGTCCGAGGTGGTGCTGGCCAAGCTCTCGTCCCAGCCGGAGGCGGTGGATGAAGCGACGGATCGCCTGACCATGACGGGGCTCGCCGCCCTCGCGCGGGCGATGGCCGAACGGGCCTAGCGCCTGATCGTCTCTGCCCAAGTCGGCTTGAGACGTGAATCAGTCGCTACGTCTATGAATTGGAGCAAGGTCCGATTAGGGCGGTTCAACCTGGTCGGACCTTGCTCTAAGTTGTGCTGGCGGCCTTCAGGATGCGATCGACCTCGCCCAGGATCCGCTCCTTGGGGTCGAGCTTGCGCAGGATGACGGCCGCGCCCAGTTTGCGGGCCATGTCGAGGACGTCGACGTCGTAGAACGCGCCGCCGCCGGAAACCGCGACGATCTTGACGTGATTGTCCACGGCCCTGAGGGCACGGATCACCTCGCCGCCGTCCATGCCCGGCATGAAGATATCGGTGACGACCACGTCGGGACGGAACTGGCGGTACAGATCCACCGCTTCGCGCCCGTCTTCGGTCTCCAGCACCTGGTGACCGCCGTCCTCGAGGATGCGGCGGATGACGCCCCGGTAGAACCCGTCGTCGTCGATCACGAGTATGAGGGCCACGGCCCCTGCCTCTCCCGGATGGAACGGCCGCCAGCCGGGGAAGTCCGGTTGGGTGCGGCTGCTGCAGCGCAATACGCCCATCCCTCGCGCAGCCGGCGTCTGAAGTCTAGCTTAACATGGTGTCTGGGCCAGCCGCACCTACGGGTATCTACCGGGTCCCGGATCAGCGCGAGTCGGGGCGCAGGAAGGGCCGGGCGGCCAGTTCGATCTCGCTCATCAAGCCGTCCAGCCGGGGGACGAGGGCCTCGATGGCGGCCCAGTTTCCCGATCTCCCGGCCGCCTCCAGCTGGCTGCAAACCTCGACCAGGTGATGGGCGCCGACGACCGAACCTGAGCCTTTCAGCTTGTGGCTGGCCTGGCGAACCTGCTCGCAAACGGTGCTGGCGACCGCCGCGCGGATCTCGGCAATCCCCGAATGGGCCGCCGGGATGAATTCGGCCACGACCTCGCTGATCAACTCAGGGTCGTCGCCAAGGGTTCGGCGCAGGACCGCGTGGTCCATGGCGGGTTTTGCGCTTCCGAACGAAGCCGCCGCGTCATTCCGGACCGTCATGGGCCTTCCCGCGAATGGAATTATCTTGATAACTGGAAGGCAGTCATGCGCCGATCGGCGCACGACCGGACCGTCCCCGAGCATGAAAATACCATGAAATGCGCCCCACGCTCCAGCCAAAATGGCTGGGCCCCTGCTGCCGGCGTCCGTGATTGGGCTTGCGATATTTAATACTAATAGACGTTGTATTTCATCTTCGGTCCCCTGCCGCCTGCGACTTCGCGCACCAGCCCTTGCCGGGGGGCGGGCTGTGCCAAAACTCCCGCTGTGGGCGGTCGGCCATAGAAAGGCAGGGGCGCGGCGAAGCGTGGTCGCCCTCGGTTCGGGATTATCGCCGTCGCGGCGAAGACGTTTGCCGCAGGCAGTATGTTGAAGGCGGGAATGGAGAGCGCCGCTTCCGCTTTTACCCCCGTAAGTCCCCCCGTTAGGAACCGTCCGCTGCCCGATATTCCCGTGATCCTGCCGAATGGGTGCTCGACGGTGCATCGTCGGATCATCATCAGGTTGGAATTAGAATGAATCCGCGTCCCCGTCCGATCGAGCGCACTCTGGCCAACTAGGCGGTGGATCGTGCGCTGAGCTGCCGGCGTCCATCTTGCCTTCAATGCGCAGGAACTGCGTGCAGGCGTTCGTTCTCGAATCGCCCGGTTGCGGGTGTGGACGCCTGACGGTCGCAATGCCTGCACCGCCGGACAGCGGATGGTGTCACTAGAGCGTGATTCCCCTAGGCTGAAGCGTATCCAGAGATTGCGAAGTAGTTGGCGCATTCTGCTGGGGTGAAGGCATCTCGATGGTGATCGGATGGTCGGGACCAGGAAGCCCGATGGCGCCCTCGGTCATGATGGACCTCCTGTTGAAAGGCGGCGGGCGGTCAGAGCTTGGAGCCGCCATCTACCCGCAGCGTGTCGCCCGACACCCAGCGCGAGGCGTCGGAGGCGAGGAAGGCGATGGCGCCGGCGATGTCCTCCGGCTGGGCCACGCGCTTCAGCGCCTGCATCCCGAGCGTGAATTCGCGCCCGGGGTCGGTCTTGACGAAGCTCGACATCTCGGTCTCTACGACTCCCGGTGCGACGGCGTTCACCCGAACCCCACGGGGGCCGAGGGTCAGGGCGAAGTGCTTGACCAGCGTGTCGATCGCGCCCTTGGTTGCCGCATAGGCCGACAGGTTCCCAACGGCGGCGTGCGCAGAAAGCGAAGAGGTGAAGATAACGCTGGAGCCCTCTTTCAGAATCGGCAGCAACTGCTGGACCAGGAAGTAGGGCGCGCGGACGTTGACGGCGAATAGCGCGTCGAAATCCTCGACGGTCGTCTCCTCGATCGTAGCCGCCTTTGCGACGCCGGCATTGGCGACCAGAATGTCCAGACGGTCGCCGACGACCTTCCGCACCTTGGCGGCGAGCTTATGCGCGCCTTGGGGGTCGGACAGATCGGCCCCTACGGCTTCAGCCCGCCCGCCTGCGGCTTTGATCTCATGGACGGCCGACTGCGCTTCGGCGGCGTTGTGGCCGTAATGGACTAGGACCTGGGCGCCCGCCTTGCCGAGCGCCAGGGCGGCTGCGCGGCCGATGCCGCGCGAGGCGCCGGTGATGAGTGCGGTCTTTCCGCTGTATGGTGTCATGATGGGTCCTCCTTCGACGGGGCGAGAGGCGCCGGTCGGACGTCCTGGGAGCCCGACCGACCGGCTCGAGGAAATCGCATTGCGTCACGCATCCAGAAACAGGGCGGCATGCGCCAGGAAGAGCTCCGGGTACTGGTAGAACGGTCCGTGGCTGGAATCCGGGTAGACGATGAGCTGCGCGTTCGGCAGGTGCTGCTGCAACGTGAAGCCGTTGATCGTGGGGATGATAAGGTCGTTGCTGCCATCGACCACGAGCACCGGATGATGGATTGTCGCCAGGTAATCCCACACGCCATCGGTTTTCTCGTTCGACTTGACGATCGCCGCATACTGCGCGGCGGCGGACACCTCGGTGACTTCCGGGCTGCGGTCCTGACGGCGGTACTTGCGTTCGAGGTATTTTCGCCCGGCCGCGCGGCCGGCTGCATTGGGCAGGAAATGCGCGGCGATCCAGAGATGTTCGGGAGGGTCGTAGGTGGCCGAGAAGATCTCCGCGGATTTGCTGGCGGCGGTGTCGGCCCCGCGCGGTCCGGTCCCCACCAGGATCAGCTTGCGCACCAGATCGGGCGCTTGGACGGCGATCTCCTGGGCGACTTTGCCGCCGATCGAATATCCCAGGATGTCGGCCTTGCCGATCCCGAGCGCCTTGATGAATGCGATGGCGTCCGTCGCCATGGCGGGGATGCTCGCTGGCGTCTCGCCCGAACTGGCGCCGATACCCGCGTTGTCGAACAGGATCACTTCACGCTGCTGGGCCAGCCCGTCTGTGACGGCCGGATCCCAATGGTCCATCGTGCCGCGGAAATGGACGTTCATGACGATCGGCACGCCGCCCGTCTTACCGAAGCGCCGATAGGCGAAGCGGATTCCGTTGGCGTCGACGAGCTGAGTCGGGACGGTGTCGTGGGTATAGGCGGTCATGGTGAAACTCCTCGTTCACGTTGACGATTAACTGGCGGTCCTGCCGCCGTTGACACTGATGATCTGGCCGGTGATGAAGGAGGCTTTGGCCGAGGCCAGGAACAGAATCGCGTCCGCGAGCTCTTCGGGCTTGCCCGCCCGGCGAAGGGGGATCGAGGCAAGCAATCCGGCCTTGCGATCCGGTGAGCCGGTGAAGCGATCGAGCATCCCGGTCTCGACCGGCCCGGGCGCCACCGCGTTGACGCGGACACCGAAAGGAGCGGCCTCCAGGGCGCCGGATTTGGTCAGGCCTTCGACGGCATGCTTGCTGGCAACGTAGAGCGAGGCGTTGGCGGCGCCACGGCTCCCCATAGTCGAGGAAATGTTCACGATGCTGCCGGACCCCCGAGGCTGCATGATGCGCAGTTCGTGTTTCATGCAGAGGAGCACGCCGAGCACGTTTGTCTCGAAAGTCGCCGCGTAAGCCTCCGGCGTCTGATCGACGACGGGAGCGGGGTTTCCCTCCGTCCCGGCGTTGTTGACCGCCACGTCGATGCGGCCAAACCGAGCGACCGCTCCTTCGATCAAGGCCTGGACCTCGTTCTCATTGCGAACATCGGCCTTGATGAATTGGGCATCCGCGCCGAGGGCGCGAAGGTCGGCCTCCAATGCCGCGCCGGTCTGGGAGTTGCGGCCGGAGACGACGATTTTGTAGCCCTCGCTTGCCGCAGCCAGTGCGGTGGCGCGGCCGATGCCGGCGAGAGCTCCCGTGATCAGAATGACTTGGTCTTTCATCGCCAGCTCCCATTAATCTGGCAAAATCAAGCTTGATTACTTCCGAAGCTTGAGCCTTTGGCTTGTTCATGCCGTCAACGGCCGCTTCCGGCTGGTCCAACAATTAGGCCTTAGTTGTGGCGGCGAGAAAGACTTTGTAAGGTCCCTTCCCATATCTGCTAGGCATGGGTCAGATATGGAGCTCAGGCATCTCCGCTATTTCATCGCCGTGGCCGAGGCCGGAAGCGTCACCGTCGCCGCCGAGAAGCGGCTGCACACTGCCCAGCCCTCCCTCAGCCGCCAGCTCCGCGACGTGGAACGCGAGGTGGGCGCGCCGCTCTTCATCCGTGGCGCGCGCGGCGTGGAACTCACCGACGCCGGGCGCGCTTTTCTTGGCCACGCGCGCCTAGCGGTAAGCGAGGCTGCCGAGGCGGTTCAGGCCGCTCGTCGCGTGGCTCGCCCGGCGAAGGCGGTCTTCTCCGTGGGTTTTCTGATGGGACAGGAGGTCGACTGGCTCTCCCATGTCACGCGCATTCTCAGGGCCGAATTGCCGAAGATCGAGTTCAAGGTGACGAGCATGTTTTCGCCGGACGTTGCTGAAGCGCTGCAGAACGGCGAGATCGATCTCGGCTTCATGCGGGTCGAGCGGCAACCAGACGTGAC
>Ga0265313_10000743_pt1 | contig 33467 bp, 24 predicted proteins | sample 4123metaG_FD_203122 | JGI IMG/M metagenome (GOLD analysis project Ga0265313, IMG submission 203122) | Rhizosphere microbial communities from Carex aquatilis grown in University of Washington, Seatle, WA, United States - 4-1-23 metaG | ecosystem: Host-associated > Plants > Roots > Rhizosphere >... | reverse complement strand
TCGCGATCCATCCGCTCTGGATCCCGACCCGTCCGCTCTGGATCTCGATTCATCCGCTCTGGATCGCGGTTCATCCCCTCTCGACCGCGATCCATCCGCTCTCCACCGCGGTTCATCCCCTCTCGACCGCGATCCATCCGCTCTCGACCGCGATCCATCCGCTCTCCACCGCGATCCATCCGCTCTCCACCGCGATTCATCCCCTCTCGACCGCGATCCATCCGCTCTCCACCGCGATTCATCCCCTCTCGACCGCGATCCATCCGCTCTCCACCGCGGTTCATCCCCTCTCGACCGCGATCCATCCGCTCTGGATCGCGGTTCATCCGCTCTGGATCGCGGTTCATCCCTATCGATCGCGATCGAGGAGCTCACGACCTCGTCCGATTCGCTCTGGATCGCGATCCGGAGGCACCGGATCGCGAACGACAGGCCCCTGGCCTCATCCGGTGCGCTCTGGACCGCGGTGAGGAAGCTCATCATCGCGATCAACAGGCTCAATGCCTCGTCCGATTCGCTCTGGATCGCGATTGAGGCGGCCTAGATCGAGTCTCGTCCGCTTGGCTTGCCTATGCAGAGGCTCACGACCGCGCTTCTTCCGCTCCGGATGTCCGGTCGGAGGCTCGCGGGTGCCTGCCTTCTGCTACGGGCCGAGGTCCGGACGCTCGAAGCCGCGTTCTCCGAGCTCTCGATCGCGGCTCGGAGGCAACATGGACCAGGGGTCGGAGTCGATTGGTCACTTGTTGTGCTGCGTCATCAAGCCGTCGGCGCAGCCGCCGGGTTCAGTACCGCGACCGTCAGGGAGCGGTCAGGTGTAGTTCGTTCAATCGAGTGGGGCGCGCGGGCCCGAAGGGTGAGACCGTAAGAGGCGATGGCTCTCGTGACACTGAAGGCGTCCCTCACCGGGCTTGGGCTACGTCCACTGCGACGCCATCGCTGGCTTGAGCGCTCGGTCGGATTGGCTGCGTTGCTGCTGCTATGGGCATGTGCTTCTGCTCGGGCGCCCGGGTCGCTTGCCGATCGGACACAGGCGCCGACCAAAGCGGCGACTTGCACGGAACCTGTCGCGCCTTGCGGAGCGGCCCCGCTGCCCGAGAGCAGAATGGCTGCTGCATTTCAGGCGGTGACAACGCACACTCAGGGAGAGATGGGCGTCGTCGGCGCTGTGCTCGAACCTTCTTCAGACAAGCCACTCGCCGACGTGGTTGTCACCGGCAGCCTCCGCCAGGCCGGAAGAGAGAGAGAAAACGTCATCGTCACCGACCGACAGGGGCGATTCCGAATGTCGGGGCTGTACGAGGATCCATCCGCCAACGACATCATGTGCGACGCGTGCACGATCCGTTTCGAGGTGGAGGACCACTACTCGGTGTCGCGGCCCATTCGCTTGCGCCCGGACACGACCATCGAAGTCACCGTACGTCTGCCCGCACTGGCTTGGGCGCACACCTGCAGGAGATGCTGGTGAGGCACAAGTCTCCTCGCGTGGAGAGCTCGTGTAGAAGCCGAGCGGAGCACACGAACGCGGGCTGTCGGCGAAAATCACCAGCCTCCTACGGGGTCCTCGCGCACCGCAGGCCGTTTCCGATGACGCGGTCGAACGGATGGGAATTGTTCGACCGGAAGGGCGGGAGCAGGTCCGTGGCGACGCTGCTGAAGCTGCCGCCCCGGATCACGCGGTAGGACCCCGACGACGTGTCGGCGCAGTCGGCGCACGGGCTGCCGTAGGCGGAATACCAGTCCAGGTTCCACTCCCAGACCTCGCCGGCCAGGTCGAGCTGGCCCCATCGTCCCGCACCCAGCGCCGCGGTTCCGACCGGCGCGAGGTTCATCACCCCCTCGCAGGCGTTCGTCCCGCTCGACCCGTAGTAGCAGCCGTAGATAGCGTACTGGTTGCCTGGCCCGGGATCCGTCTCGCCCCACGGGTACTGGCCTTCTTGCGCCCCGCCCGCCGCCGCGTACTCCCACTCGGCTTCGGTCGGCAGGAAACCACCGTCCCAGACGCAAAACGCGTAGGCCTGGTACCAATCGACGCAATTGAGGGGAAGGTTTTCCTGGGTTGCAGCCGAGGGGGTCCACGTGGAATAGGGAGCGCACACGGCCAGGTTGTCGCTCCATAGGGTCGCGGCGGCGGCCCCCGTGGCGATGTCTCCGTTCCAGTCCGTCGCGTCCCAACCGGATTCGTAGGCGCCCGGGGTTGCGATGTCCGAAACGCCCTGACCGCTGTTCACGTGGGAGTGCTTGCCGGCCCCGTTCGCGGGTGGCGACCCGCCGCCCACCAGGTAATCGACGTACTGGCGGAAGCGGCCGACCGTGACCACATACTTGTCGAGGCGAAACCCGCTCACGCTCGCCGGGTTGGCCACGTCGGTGGCGCCGCCCGCGGTGCTCGCGTAGGTCCGGTCGTACGTCCCTCCGGGAACTTCCAAGCTGGTGCAGCAGCTCTCGGTGCCGCTGCCTCCGGGACCGCAGTCGGTCAGCCCCGCACCGCTCGCTTCGCAACTCGTGCCCGCCGTCGTCGACCCTGTGCAAGCCCCGTTGGCGCAGGTACCCGTTGCACACGCCCACGGACTGCCCCATTGGCCATTCGAGCCGCATATCTGCAATGTGCCGCTGTCCGAGCACTGCGTCGCCGCCGGCGCGCATCCGTTCGGGCTACCACTGCTGGACCCCGAGCTGCTGGACCCCGAGCTGCTGGACCCCGAGCTGCTGGACCCCGAGCTGCTGGACCCCGAGCTGCTGGACCCCGAGCCGCTGGACCCCGAGCCGCTGGACCCCGAACCGCTGGACCCTTGGCCGCTGCTCGGTCCAGCGCTGCCTGCGCAGCCTCCGAGAGCCTGGGCGCACACCCCACCGCCCGCGATGACCGACGCTGCTTTGCGCAAGTAGCCCACGTCGTAACCCTTGCCAGAAAAGGTTCGGGGGCTTCAAGTCCCACCGGGGGCTACCTTCCGACGGGCCGAGCGCTACGCTGCGGACCGGGGCCGCGCCTTGCGGCGCGGTCATCCGCCGCACCCACGACCATCGAGGGCGACTTTGAAGCACGCGCTGGAACCAGAGATCGTCGCGCAGAACCGCGAGCAACTCGCCTACCTCCTGACGGAGGCGGCGGAGATCGAGCACGGGCTGATGTGCTGCTACCTCTTCGCCGCACACAGCCTCAAGCGAGGCGAAGTCGATGGCCTCTCGGCTGCGGACGGCGACGTCGTCTCCCGATGGCGCTCGGCGATCGTCGACGTGGCGATCGACGAGATGCTGCACCTCGCCCTCGTGAGCAACCTGCTCGCCGCGATCGGGTCCACACCGCACTTTCAGCGGCCCAATTTCCCCGTTTCGCCCGGCTATCACCCCGCTGGTGTCGTCGTCTCGCTGGCTCCGTTCGACCTCGCGACGATGAATCATTTCGTCTTTCTGGAGCGCCCGGAGGGAATCGACGCTTCGGATGGCGCGGGCTTCGATCCGCCCCCTCCTTACGAAAGGAGCCTGCAGGCAGACCGTCTCGTCCCGAGCGCCCAGGACTACGCGACCGTGGGACATCTGTACCGCGGCATCCGCGCTGGACTGGAACGGGCCGCAGAAACGTACGGCGAGTCGAAGCTCTTCGTCGGCGACCCGGCCGCTCAAGTCGGCCCCGATCTGGCGCCGCTCGACGGGCTGGTCGCGGTCACCAACCTCGCGTCGGCGTTGCGGGCCGTCGATACCATCGTCGAACAGGGCGAAGGGTCGCCGACCAACCCCGAGCGTTCGCATTATCGGCGGTTCGTCCGCGTACGTGACGAGCTGCAGACCATCCTTGCATCGCGCCCCGAGTTCTCTCCGGCCCACCCTGTTGCGCGCAATCCAGTGATGCGCAAACCGCCCGTTCCCCAGGGCAAAGTTCACATCGACGCACCCCAGGCCGCGCGGGTCGTCGACTTCGGCAATGCCGTCTATGCGTTTGCGCTCCGATGCCTCTGCCGGTCCTTCGGCGAAGCGGAGGATCCGGCAGAATCACGGCGTGCGCTGATCGACGCCTCGTTCACCGCGATGCGCGCCCTCGCGCCGATCATGGATAGGCTCGCACGGCTTCCGGCGAACACCGCGCTCGCGGGAACGACGGCAGGGCTTACGTTCACGATGCAACGCTCGACGGTGGGCTTCTCCCAACAGCACGCGGCGTGGGCGATTTTGGCGGAGCGCGCAAGAGAGATCGCGCTCGCTTCGTCCACGGTGGCAGAAGGGATCGATGGGGGGCTCGGCTCGGTCGGAAAAGACTTCGCCTCGATCGCCGAGACTCTCGAACGGCGCGCGCCGAAAGGGATCGCCCGTGCATCGACGGCGCCGGTCGACTCCCCTCCGCCGCCGCAGGCGCGCATCGCCTTCCGAAGCGAATAGGCGCACATCAGGGGCGCGACCGGTTTCCCGCGTCAGACGAATTTTCCGCCGCACCCGGCCTGAGCCAACGTGCCGGCCTGTTGCTACTGTGTACTGAGCCCCGGAGCGCCAACCTCGTACTACGAAAAGGGAGTCCTTGATATGAGCCTGACCTCGAACCGCCGACTTGCCGATCGCGTCCCCTCGCTGGTGACACGACCCGGGCCGATGGCGCTGGCTGCTCTCTTCCTGTCCGCGTACCCCGGGTGCTCCTCGACGGCATCGCCACCGGCAACCGGGAACTCGGGCTCCGGCAGCTCAAGTGGGTTCGAGTCATCCGGCGGCGGCACCGGAACGGGAACGGGGACGGACACCGGCGGCAGCAGCTCGTCGAGCGGGGGGTCATCGAGCAGCGGCGGCTCGAGCAGCGGAGCGTCGGGAAGCGACAGCTCGAGCTCGGGCGCCGTGCCCACCGGCTCCTCCAGCGGAGGGTCGAGCAGCGGGAGCTCGAGCTCCAGTGGTTCCTCCTCGGGGAGCGCAGGCGGCAAGGACGCAGGAGGGAGCGCGGAAGGAGGTGGATCGGGCGTCGTAAGCGGTGGAGATGGCGGCGCCGCGGCGGCGGGTTGTGCCGGGAAAGCCTACAAGCTTTGTGACGACTTCGAGACCGGCACCGCGGGATCCCTTCCGACGGGCTGGACGCAGTACAAGGGGTACGGCGCCGCATCGCCGCAGAATGTCGTGCTTGCGACCGACGCGGCCCACTCGGGAATGATGTCGCTGAAGAGCGACGACTTGGGGAAGAGCGGCGCCGCTCGTGCCCAGAAGAGCCTCGCTTCCCTGGGAGCCACGGCCAGCAAGCACTGGGGGCGAATCTTCTACAAAGTGCAGTCTCCCGCGCCGAAGCCGACGGGCGGCGTTCTCCACAATACGTGGACGTCGCTATTCGGCTCCGCGGGCGAGGACCGCATCGTCGATACCGTCGAAAACACGGGGGGTATGCACCAGTGGCTCTACAACCTGCCGAGTGACGCGTGCAGCAAGGGCTCGGCCTACAACTGGAGCTACGATACGGCGTGGCACTGCGCCGAGTGGTACGTCGACGTCAGCACCAACACCTTCCGGTTCTTCTCGGATTCCACCGAAGTGACCACCATCGGGTTCACCGGGCAAACCTGTTCGATGATGTCGAACCCGTACACGGAGGTCATCGTCGGCTCCACGAGCTACCAGGCGCCCCCGGCCCCGTGGGTGATGTGGTTCGACGACCTCGCGATCGACGACAACCAGATTGGCTGCAAGTGAGCCGCTGCGCCCTCTGAGGTAGCGGCCACCCAGGGCCTCGAGACCGCGCACGCCGTGCGGCGATGCGCAAACGTCGCGTCTCGGCTCCGACCCTCCTGGCCCTATCCTCCGAGAGAAAGGGCATCGTTCCTCGTGGAACACTCGCTGCTTATGGCGAGGGCAACCCACCTGGAGGAGTCATGGCCCGACGATGGATGACCGTCTTCGCAATCACCCCGCTTGTCGCGGCCGCCGCGACCGGATGCGTCTCGCGCGCCGAGTACGACGAAGTGGCCAAGAGCGCCGACCAGGCGCGAGCGGAGCTGGCCAAGCGGACCCTGGATGACGCAGCCGAGCGCTCACGGTTCCAGCACCAACTCGCCGATCTGGAGGCGGGCCGCGCGCTGATGCAAAAGCAGATCGACGACGCGACCGTCGTCGACGAACAGCTCTCGAAGGAGCTGAAAAGACTGGGCGAAGACTCGCAATCACTGCTCGCCGTCAACGGCACCCTCAAAGAAACCGTCGAGAGCTCGCGCCGCCGGCTGGAGGAGCTACGACGCGCGCAGATCGCCGCCGAGTCGCGCGCCGCCCTGTACCACGACCTCGCGCTGAAGCTAAAGAGCATGATCGACGCGGGCGACCTTTCCATCACGCTCCGCGACGGCCGGATGGTGCTTCGGCTCTCGAACGACGTTCTGTTCGATTCGGGAAAGGCCGATCTCAAACCCGCCGGAAAACGTGCTCTCGCCGAGCTCGCCGCGGTGCTCCGCAGCCTGCCCGTGCGCCACTTTCAGGTCGCCGGGCACACGGACAACGAGCCGATCCGCCTCTCGCCGTTTCATTCGAACTGGGACCTGTCGACCGCCCGCGCCCTCGAAGTCGTGGGCTTCCTCGTATCGCAGAAGGTCGAACCGCGCGAGCTCTCGGCGGCCGGCTATGGCGAGTTCGATCCGGTGGACTCCAACGACTCGAAGAACGGGCGCTCGCGCAACCGCCGCACGGAGATCGCGCTCCAGCCGAACATCGACGAGTTCGTATCGGTCCCCACGGGCCCGTGATGGGCGCCGAGGGCACCGGCTACCGTCGTTCCGGATATCCGACCGTTTGGGCAAAGAGCACACGCTGATCGGAGCGCAACTTCAGCTTCTTCGTAAGGCCCTTTCGGTCGCAGTTGTGAAACCAGGACGCGAGGCCTCGAGAGGCGCAGAAGAGATACACGTTGCCGGCGATGAGCCCCGTGTCGACGTAGTAGTAGGACTTCTGAACCTCCGGGTCTTGCAGCCCGGGCTCCTGAAAGCCCTTGGTGTGCGAGAGGCGGTGCACGTCGACGACGTAGATGATTTGCACCGGCGCCTTCATGGCCACGTTCTTCTGGCCGCGACCGATCGCCATGGCGCGCAAATCGGCTGCAACCGTGGGGAGCAGCCGGTGATGACGTGCGTCGAAGAGATAGACCCCCTCCTCCACCGCAACGAAGAGATCGATCTCCTGAGAGTTGCTCGCCGAAGCGGCCGTTATCCCCGGCAGCCCGAACGGCCCCTTTCTGCGATTGACGCCGCACGCTGCCCAGAGCAGGTTTGACAGCATCTGAAGAGGCAGTTTCTTCGCGCTGATCTCGCGGATCGTCCGGCGTCCGCGGAGCGATTTGGGCAGCGATTGGCCGCCCGTGAGCTTGGGGATCGGGAGCTCGAGCGGCGAAGCGCCCCGAGACGGAGCGGAACGAAGGATGGCCGGCTTCGCTTGGAACGTTGGCGGCCGCGTGTTCCGAGGCATGGCTGTCTCTCCTTTACGTACCGCGGCGCTGGTTCGCAATGAGCGGACTCGCGCGACGGGCAAGGCCCGCCTGCAACGCGGGTTGGCGCCTCGGTTTCGTGCTGGTTTCCGCAATGTGCGCGCGCACTTATGTGCTTTTGTGTGTGCGCTCGCGCTAGGCTCGCCTCCGCGGGAATAGCGAGGAGGTCATCGTGGAAGACATCACCGCGGAAGGGACCGTGCGGATCATCGAAGGCCGGCGACGCGTCTACTATCTCGGCTACTGGGTGCGGGCGTACGATGCTCCGGCCGACACGCTGCACGCGAAGAAGCGGCTCATCGAGGCGCTGACGCGACGCCTCTTCAACCATGTCGAGCACGGCATCAACATCCCGGGACGCCGGCTCGACGAGGCACGGCAAGCCTACGAATCGGAAACCGACCCCGCCCGCGGGCGCGTCAAGGCGGCCATGCTGGCGGGCGCTCTCTTCAATCGAGCGTGCGACATCTTCACCAAAATCGTCGATATTCAGGCGCTCGGCGTGCACATCGGACCGGAGAACGCGCTGATGAGGGAGTGCGGCGACCACCTGATGGAGGCGCTCACCCTGGGAAGGCTCGTGCTGCATCGGAGCGGCGAAGAAGGCCTCGACGAGCTGTGGGGCGAACCGTTTCGCGCTTTCTCGTTTCCCATCGAAGAGTTTTACCGCGGCCGATACATCAAGATCGCGCAAACGATGCAAGCGATCGACGAGATCTGCCAGGCGCTCATGGCCACGCTCGGCCGGCGACCCATGTTCGACGGGATTGACCCGCTATTGCGCGACTTCGCGCGCGACGCGAAGATCCGCTGCGAAACGCTGCATACCGACGAGGACATCTTCGACGTGTGGACTTCTTTCGTCGTGTCTGCCGAACGGCTTGCCCGCTTCGCACCGAAGTTGCCGGAGGGCGCGCAGGCACGCCAAAAGGAGGACGCCGCTCGGGGCATGCAGCTCTTGCGCGAGGGAGCGAGCGTCGTCACGCATGTCACGCGAGCGCGGGTGCCGATGCCCAAGACCACCGCCACGTTCATCGACACCTGTCGGCAGTACCGGAGCGCGGCCGCCTATGCGAAACCGCCGCGGAGCGCCCGCGTCCACGCCTAGAAGCCTGGCGCTTTTCGCCGATACCGGCGCGCTGGCTTCGTCGGCCGCGCTCAAAATACAGTAGTATTCGTCGCGCGGCCGCCGAACCCATCGCTTGGTCTCGACGAAAATCACCAGGCTTCTAGTGTCCCGAGGGCCCCTCGCACCCCGTCTTGTCCGGTGCCGGCCGCAGCCCCTCCAAGTGGGTGACACGATATACAACGTGCTCGCTTGCAAATAGGGCGTTCGCTCTACTTGCCTTCGCCTTCCCATTCCTTGCAAGCACGGATGTCGTTGTCATTGCGCGCTGGCGATAGCGCCGTGCGTGCGCGGGCGGAGTCCTCTTCCTCCGCGATCGCCACCACCCTGCCGGTCGTGGAGCTCATGTTTTGAACGAACTCGCGCCGGATGAAGTAGCGGCGTCCCGCCTTCATTCGCAGCGCAAAAACGAAGCGGGGCACCGGTCCCAAGAGGGTGACGTAGCCATTGCTTCTGGCCATGTCGCCGTAAAGCTGCACGACGTGACATCCGGGCAAAAGGTCGAACACCTCTCCCTGGGCGGCGACGTCCCGACCATCGACCAGGCCAATGGGCCCCACGAGCCGGGCCACTTGGTCGTCAGGGCGCCGGACCTGCGGATCTGGATACAGGGGATAACCGGGACCCAGACGCCCCGGCGCGCAGGACAGTGCGAACGCCACGACAAAGACCGAAGCAACCGAGATCGCGATACACGGGGTAGACCCATACCGCGAGCCGCCAGCGTGAACAGGATATTGGCGTTGATCAGGACTGGGCATGAGCTGCACGCACCCGTCGTACCACCGAGCGTCCCCCGCCGCTCTGGAAGGCGACGACCGGGCCGTCATGGCTTGATCTATCCACGACAGACGGAAGGGATACCGCGCGCCCAGTCGACTGGTAACATCCGACGGATAGTTGGACCGCCGGCTTGGTCAGGAGAGTGCCATGGGCCCAGAGCGTGGAAAGCGAAGAGCCCCGTGTTCGCGACGGGCGTCGCCTATGTTCGCGGTCAGCGCGGCCGTGTTGATCACCGGGTGCGGCAATTCGGGCACTGGGCAACCGAACCGAACACCGTCTGGCAGCGGCAGCGGCCCCGGCAGCAGCGGCTCCGCCTCGAGCAGCGGACAGGGTTCGACCAGCAGTGGTTCCGGCAGCGGCGGTTCGACCGGCAGCAGCGGCTCCGCCTCGAGCAGCGGACAGGGTTCGACCAGCAGCAGCGGCTCCGCCTCGAGCAGCGGACAGGGTTCGACCAGCAGTGGTTCCGGCAGCGGCGGTTCGACCGGCAGCAGCGGTTCGAGCAGCGGCGGTTCGACCGGCAGCAGCGGTTCGAGCAGCGGGAAGGGCTCGAGCGGCAGCTCGAGCAGCGGCGCCGGCTCGGGCAGCGGCGGCAGCAGCGGCAGCAGCTCGAGCGGGGGCGTGGCAGGCGACGGAAGTGCGGGCAGCTCCGGCGGTGGCGGAACCGCGGACGGCGGAGCCCTTTCGCAGGCCTGGGTCACCATACACAACGATTTCTTTTGGTACGACGACACCGGAACGCTAATCCAGGTCCGCAGCGGAGCCCTGCGGCAATTCAATGGCATTTACTACTGGTATGGCAGCCAGCCGGGCGGCCTCGACCAGACCTGCTACGCCTCGACCGACTTGGTCCATTGGACCTACAAGGGCGTTCCGCTCGTGACGGCCCAGCTGTGCGACAGAATGGACGTGCTGTACGACGACACGACGAAACAATACGTAATGTTCCTGAAATACAACGGCGACAAGGCGTCGTTCGGAACAGCCACGGCCTCAGCCCCCGAGGGACCGTACACGTTCTTGGGCGATACCCTCGTAGACGGCAACTACATCGGCGACATGTCGATGTACAAAGACGACGACGGGAAGGCCTATCTGGCCTATGTCTGGGACGAAGCCGGCCCCAATCGACAACATGCTATCTACCGAATGTCGGCGGACTACTTGTCGCTCGACACGCGAATGTACTTGTTCAACGTGCCGAGCCGCGAGGCTCCGCACATGTTCAAGCGCAACGGCACCTACTACTATGGAGTCTCGGAAACCAACGGGATTCAGCCATCGCCGACCCGATACTACACTGCGACGGTCCTGACCGGCCCCTGGTCGGCGGCAACGATGCTCGTCACCCCCGGCTCGACCACTACGTACGAAACCCAGTGCGATTTCGTTTTTCCGTTTACCGGGACGCAAGGGACTGTCTACATGTTGGACGCCGATCGCTGGATACCCACCGGAGGGTTTCAGGGCGACTACCTCTGGCTGCCCATGACATTCGACGCCGCGGGTGCGCCGACGATGGATTACTATCAGGATTGGGACCTCAACGTGACCTCGGGCGCGTGGAGGGCGTTCGATCGGACGTCGCGCGATCTGGCTCTGGGCAAAACGGCGACGGCCTCGTCGCAGATCGCTACGAACACGGCGTCCAGCGTGACCACGGCCACGACCTACCAGAACTACACGGCCACCCGATGGGAGAGCCAGGCGAGCGACCCGCAATGGATCATGGTGGACCTCGGCTCTGCGATGAACGTCGATAGGGTCATTCTCAAGTGGTATACGGACTATGCCAAGGCGTTCGACATCGAGGTGTCGAACGATTCGATGACGTGGACGTCTGTGTACAGCACGACGACTGGGGCGTCGTACTCCGTGACTGACGTCACGTTCAAAGCGACTTCCGCGCGGTACGTGCGGATGAATGGCACGAAACGGGGCAACGCGAACGGATATTCTCTGTTTGCGTTCATGGTTTTGGACGACCCCTGACAGACCGTTGAAAAGCGAGAGGCACCGCCAGGGCCGACCGGCGACTTCAGTTGCCGCGCAACGACGGCGTCGCGGGCGGCATCGAAAGGCCGCATGGGAAAGACCGTGCTCGTCGTCGGATTCGGACCTGGCATTTCGACCGCCGTGGCCGAAAAGTTCGGCTCGTCAGGCTTCAGCATCGCGCTCGTCGCACGAAACGAAGAGCGGCTCGCCGCGGGCGTGAAAGCGCTGAAAGCGAAGGGCATCGAGGCGGCCGCGTTCGCGGCCGAGGCCGGCGACCCCGTCTCCGTCCGCGGTGCCGTGGGAAGGGCGCGGGCCGCGCTCGGCCCTATCACGGTTGTCCATTGGAATGCCTACGGCGGCGGCGAGGCGGCCGATCTGATGACGGCCGACGCCACCACCGTCCGTGGCGTATTCGACGTGGCCGTGGTCGGCCTTCTCGCCGCGGTCCAGGAAGCGCTTCCCGATCTGAAGAGCACGAAAGAGGGGGCGGTCCTGATCACCAACGGCGCGTTCGGCGAGATCAGCCCGCCGATCGACGAGTATGCCGTTCATGCGAAGGCCATGGGCCTTGCGCTCGGCAACGCGGCGAAGCACAAGCTCGTGGGCCTACTCGCGCAGCGACTCAAGGGCGACGGCGTCTACGTCGGAGAGGTCATGGTCGCCGGCACGGTCAAGGGAACCGCCTGGGACAACGGGAGCGCGGCCCTCAGCGGCGCAACCATCGCGAACAAGTTCTGGGAGCTGTACCAGGCTCGCGGAGAGGTCCGAGCGCGCGTCGGCTGACCCCCGCTCCTCACGTCGAGGGTCCCGACCGGACTACGACGGGCATCCAGGCCGTCGCCCGACGCGCTTCGCGGTCCTCGACCTTCTCGGCTCCGTACTGCATCGGCTGCGCCGCTCGGGCGAACGGCTCGCGATCATCGAGGACGTTGACATTAAGGACGCCGAGCGACCGGCCCTCCGACCCCATGACGGCGGCCACGTACACGCCGCACGACCGGCAGTTCAGGAAGTCCGTGATGCCGAGCGCGAAACGGTAGCGCTGGAGCTGACCGGGTTGGCGGACCTCGACGACCAGCAGACCGGCTGGGTCCGAAGTCGTCACGCCGCCGTGGCGCACGCAGAACGAGCATTGGCAGGCCCGGAGCGGGAGGGCGTGCGGATTGAGCGCCGTCTCGAAGGCGACCGTGATGTTGCCACAGTGGCAGCCGCCGCGAAGGGTCGTCGTCATCGCTCGCCCTTCTTCGGCCTGTGCACTCCCCGAGGTCCTACGATCGATCTTGCTGATGAGTTGGCTCCCACGAAGACGAAGGCCTCTCTTGTCAGCTCGATCCATGAGGCCTGCGCGCTCGTCACCCTCAGCCACGCCTTCATGAGACGCCCATGTCCTGGGTCGAAAGGCTTGCCGACCCCCTCGGCAACGAGTGCGGCGACTCGTTCGTTCGGCAGCTTGACGACCAGCGAGTCCTGCGTGAAGAGCGCGAACAGCTTCCCGTCCCTCGTTTTCAGGGCATTCTTCCCGAACTTTCGACCGGGCGTGGCCCCTTCCTTCTCGTAGGCGTCGACAACGGACGCGAGCGTCGGGTCACGGCGCAAGGCGCGCAGAAGCGCGGTGACGCGCGGATCGGGCGCGCCAACCGATCCGGGCTTGCCTTTCGTGGGCCCTCGCGGAGGCATCAGCGCGGATTGTACGCACGAGACGACCTCGGATCTGCAGCCTTCGATTGACCTGAGACATCGATTGTCTCTCGTCGGACTCGAACTCTTCGCGGCCGGCGTCCTTACGTCGCCTTCGCGTTCCGGGCTTCGATGGCCTTGGCGGTCTTGGCAAACTCCTTTCCCAAGACGCGCTTTCCGAAGAGCGCGAGGACCGCCCCGAGCATGCGTCCCTTCAGGTTCTTGCCGTCGCGGACCACGGTGGCATCGACGTCGGTCGTGCCGTTGGGCCGTCGCGCGAACGTGTAGGTATGCCCCGAGGCGCCGCCCCATACGTTGGAATCGGTGGTCTTCATGACAACGCGGTTGGGGTCGGACCAGTCGTACTGCAGACGTTCCCAGACGCCACCCGAGCCCTCCGTGACGTCGGCGCTCGTGGGGCCCCTCTGGTGCACTTTGAGGTACTCGTCGGAACTGTTGCCGAACAGTTCCGAGCGACCCGGCCCGAAGTCGGTGAGCCCGGCGAGGAACTGCTCGGGCGTGGAGCGGGTCGTCTCGTGGAGATGGATCGTTGACATGCTCCGTCCTTTCTCGATGGTTGGGTTAGCCTGAGGCCAGGGCTCACCTCGCGACGAGCTGCTGGCCGCCGTCGATATCGAATGTCGCGCCCGTCAGCGCTGTGTTCGTCATGATGTGGACGGCGAGCGTGGCGACGTCGACCGGTCCGACGACACGTCCGATGGGGAGCGTGGCGCGCAGCTGATTGCGACGGTTCTCGAGGTCGGCGCCGAGGAGCGACGCCGACAAGGGTGTGTCGACGAAGCCGGCCGCGATGACGTTGACGCGAACGGGCGCGAGCTCGAGCGCCAGGCTCGCCGCAAGCGCGGGCAGAGCGGCCGTGACCGTCGGCACAATTCCGAGGCCCGGGCCAGGGCGGCGGCCACCAGTGCCGCCCATGAAGAGGAGCGTGCCTCCCGGTCTCATCTTGGACGCCGCGTCGCGGGCGACTTCGAGCACCAGAAGGAGGTGGTTGTCGAGAGCATCCCGCGCCTCCGTGAAGTTCATGTCGACGAGACGGCCGTAGTGTGGCTGACCGGCCGTGACCATGACGTGATCGATGACGTTCGGCAGGCCGTCGAAGAACAGCTCGAGCGCGGCTGGGTCCGTCGCGTCGAAGGCCGCGGAGCTCTGCGCGCCGAGCTCCTTCGCGGCGCGTTCGATTCGCTCCGGATTCCGCCCGGTGAGGATCACGTTTGCCCCTTCGGCGCGTGCGCGTCGCGCCGTCTCGAACCCGATGCCGGCGCTGCCGCCGATTACGACGACGGTCTGTCCGTGCAGCTCCGGTACGCGTTGGGGGAGAGGTGTCTGGGTGGCGGCGTTCATGCGCTATCCAATGTGCAAGGCCAGGGCCGTACTCCGCTCGCACCTCGGGCGCTGGCACTGTGCGAGCGCCCGTTGAGCTTCGCCTCGGTCTTGCGCCTGGGACTGACTGGGCGAGCCGCGCGTGGAAGAAGCTTCCCGGCCCGGTGCAGTGCACCTCCTCTGACTGAACGGCTTCCGAGGATGAGCACCGGTTCCCACAGCACCGTCCCGAACGTCGCTCCGACGGCGGCGCTCGCCGCGTCGACGACGCGAGGTCGCCCTCGCTCCCTTTAGTGCGAGATGGCCTGCGAAAGAGCGCGTCCGCGGAGATCGATCGCCATGGTCTCGTGTCTTTCGCTCGGCATGGTCGTCGGGCGAGCGCGGAGCGCCGCGCCGCGCTCCCGCCACCAAGCGCGGCCGACATCGACATCGTACGGCGTCGCCTCCGCGCATGCGAGCAGTGAGGCCCGCATGGCTTGCGCCGTCGCGGGGCGATCTTCGCGGCGCTTGGCCAGACACGCGAGCAGTAGCTCCTCGACGTCTCTCGGCAACGGTCTGCCCAGTCGCTGCGACGGTGCCGTCGGCGTCTCGAGCAGGTGCTTGCTGCACACCTCGACGATTGTGGCGCCGTTGAAGACGTGTTGGCCCGTGAGCAAGTAGTAGCCCACCGCACCGAGCGCGTAGAGATCCGAGCGCGCGTCGACCGCGTCAGGTGACGTAATCGCCTCCGGCGCCAGGTACATCGGCGTGCCTGTGATCGTGTTCACGTTCGTGACGGCCGCGTCGTCCTTCGCGCGGTCCAGCGTCTTGACAAGGCCGAAGTCGAGAACCTTGACGACGTCCGACTCGTCGGCTCGCTCCGTGAGCACGATGTTCGCTGGCTTGATATCGCGGTGGATCAGGCCGAGGGCGTGCGCCTCGGCGAGAGCGCCGCTCGCCTGCTGAAGCACATGAATCGCGCGCCCGGGCGCCAACGGTCCCTCGGAGTTGACTAGCTTCTCGAGATCGAAGCCGTCGAGATACTCCATCACGTAGTAGAAGACGCCTTCGGCGCTGCGGCCGTAGTCGAAGATCGAGATCGTATTGGGGTGCGCCAGCCGGCTCGTTTGCTGAACTTCCCGCTCGAAGCGCGCGAGGTCTCTCGGTTGGGCGCGATCGGGCAGGAGGAGCTTGATCGCCGCCGGCCGACGCAGCATCGAGTGCGTCGCGCGGTAGACAACACCCATGCCACCTTCGCCGATCTTCTCTTCCAGCGTGTACTGGCCAAGCTGCATCACCTCGAGCACCTTCTGTCTTAACCCGAAGAGCGTGTGGGACATGATCGCCGTGACCGCGACCCAGGGCGCGCCGAGGCTTGCCACGAACCCGGCATAGACTTCGGGCCGCGGCAACTCCTCAGTCACGTAGTGGTGCGCGTAAAAGAAGTAGGCGTACGCGACGATGCCCGTGACGGGCGCTGCACCGAGAATGGCCGTGCGCCGGGCGCTGCTCGGGACCATCGCGGCGCGAAGCGCGAGGAACAGCGTGACGGAGATGAGCTGATAGAAGTATGGACGGAAATAGTGCGGCAGGATGCACCCGCCCACGAACATCGCGAACGAGCCGATGAGGGTCCCTACGGCGTCGATGCCGATCAGGGTGGCGGACGCCTTCTCGCCGCGACGAGTAATCCTCCACACGGCAAAGCAAGCCAAGAGAAAGACGGCGTCGGTCACCCAGAGGTAGACCGCATCGGACACGTTCATCGACGGTTCGTTCGGTTTCGGCGCCCCCGCGGCGGCAAAGACAAGGGCGCCGAGCGCGAGCTGAATGATCCTCACGGTGAGGGCCAGGCGGTAGAACGCCGACAGACGCGACTGGAGGAACGCGCGCTCCTCGCCGGCGCTGCGCGGAGCGGATCCCAGGAACGCGCCGCGACGGGCATGGAGGGGCGTCATCACCATCGATCTCCGGACTACGCCACGGACTCGGTGTCCGGGTCTCGCGAGCGGCGAAGGTCATCCAGCTGCTTGTGAATCAGTTCCTTGGATTCGAGCAGATCCTTCAAGGATCGATCGCTCGTCCTGGGCGCCGCAGCCGTGGGAGGGCGTTGCGACAGTCGGAGCGTCATGGCAGCGCGTACGTCGACGGGCAGAACGACGTCGAGATACTCGAGAGCTACCCCACGGAGAAACGTATCCGTCGACTGCAAGGCCCCGTAAGCAAGCTGAATGGGCTCTCGCGGCGCCGTCAGCGAGAGGACGTCGAACGCATGTTCGAGCGAGCGCGGGTCCTTCGATGCAGCCTCCAGCTGGTGCTTGGCCCGGTCGAACATGGCCTTGGCTTCGAAGCGGAGCTCCGCGTTCTGCCCTCGCAACCCCACCAAGACCCTTCCGCACGCATACCGTACGTCGAACGCCTCCGCCGACAGTCCGAGGGCCAGTCCGTCCGCGACGCGCTGCGATGGAACGTCCCTCAGCAGTCTTGCCGCGCGTCTCCGGAGCGAAGTCTCTCGCCGCTCGTCCAACACGGCGTCGAGAATCATCCCCGGTATCTCGCGCGCTCGCGGCGCGAGGGAGTGCATCGCCTCACGCGCGACGTCATCGCGCGATAGGAGATCGATGATCTGCGGCGCGAGAAAATCGGATTGGACGTCGTCGCTTCGAAGGGCAGCGCGTATCGTCGCCGGGTCATTCGATCGCAGCTGCGTCATGGAATGCACAATGGTATCGGCCGGAACGGTCGCGGCGGCGTCGGAGGAATCGCCCCTGCCTTCGACCGCGCCGAGGAACCCTGGGTTGGCAACGGCCGCGTTCTTCGCAATCCAGGCTTCGTTGATCTTCGCGAGCAGCGTCCCACGATCGAGGTTCGAGAGCGTTCGCGACAGCGTCTTGCGCGTCGTCGCGTCGACGACGGACGCAAAGTCGAGCTGAAGGGCACCCGAACGCAACCGATCAGCCAGGGTGGCAACGTAACCACGATGCAGCCTGTACGCGACCACCAGCTGTATCGCGGCCATAGCGACGGCAGCGGTCGTCACGGGACGGAGCGAGCCGTGCGGCCACAGCGCGATGAGCCCCATCGTCAGACCGCCCCCAGCCAAGGCGCCGACTCGGTCCAAGGTCACGTCGATATAAGTCTTGGTCGGCCGCTTGAGCGATTGCGGCAGCGGCGTGAACAGCACCTCGTAAGCCGAACGGAAAAGAGACCCGCGCAGCACCCCTTCGGCGCCCCGCTGCAGCGCCGCCGTGACGAGCGACGGCATTGCCAGAGCAAACGTGCCGGCGCCCGCGACGGCGGCGGGCATCAGGGCAATCGTCCCGCCGATACCGAGGACGTCGAGAGACGGACGATTCGCCGTCGTCTGGAGCAGGAACGACGCGAGCCCGATGGCCGCTTGAAAGAGGGCAAAAAAGCCGAGAAGACGTGCGCCGCTTCCATACGTCGCCTTCGCCTGCACCGCGAGCGCGTAGTCGAGCAGCGACTGGGACAGTGCTCCGACGACGACGAGTGCTCCCAGAAGTCGGAGGTACGGCGTATCGCGCAAGACCACGAACCCCGATGGCCTCGGCGTGTCGGCGGAGACTCCCGCGGGCGACTCACGGGCCTGGCGCGCCAGAAGATTGACGCCCCACATGCTCACGAGGCTCAGGGCGGCGCCGACCAAGAGCATCGCCGGTACGGGCAACAATCTCGACCCGCCCCACGCGATGCATCCTCCGACCGCACCGCCGAGCGCCGCGCCGCCCGCGATGCGTCCGATGGCGGCTCTGCCTGTGTGGGGATCGAAAGCCTCGCTCACGACCGACCAGAACGCCGACAGGATGGTCGCGCCGAGCGAAGCGGTGTGCAAATAAACCGCGACCGCCGCTAATCGTTCGAAGCGCTGCGCCAGGCCCCAGTCGACGACAAAACCAAGCGCGTGCAGAGCAAACAACCTCGGCACCACCATCGCTGGACCGAACCGAGCGATGATTCGGCCGAAGAGGATGACGATTCCGCCGGACATGACCGTGCTGGCGGTCATGGCCAGCGGAAAACGCGCCGCAGAGAAGCTCGACAAGAAGAGCGCGTCGCGGATTGCTTTGCCGATGACGTGCTGCGCGACCAGGGCGCACGCCCCGATCGTCGCCGCGACCACGGGCTTTGCAATTGCGTACGCTCCGTCGCCGTCACGCACGCTTCTGGTCGGCATCGCGCGACTATACAGTGCGAATCCGCAAGTCCACTTAAAACCGCGGGGTCCCCCGAGTGCCCCTTGGTGACGTTGAGAGCAGACGGCATGCCCGTTGCGTCCTCGACGGTTCGCGCGCGAAGAGATGCGGAAATGAAGACCGTGAACACCGCCCGAGCCGACGCCGACGTACTCTTTGGGGCGACGGGCGATCTCGCGTACCAGCGGCCCTTCCCCGCGCTCCAGTCGATGGCGAAACACGGAACGCTCGACTTGCCCGTCATCGGCGTTGCCAAAAGCAAGAGACCGTGGAGTACGGACGACCTCCGGGCCCACGCAAAACAGAACTTGCGGCTGACCAGCTCGGGCTGCGCCAGGGACGCACGTGTCATCATCGACGACGGCAGGGGCCGCCCGCCGGGCCGTCGAACGCTTCGTCCTCGGCGCCTAGGGAGGGTGGATTCGCATGGCCTACGACACCATCGAGAGCTACGGCGTTATCGGAAACATGCGCACGGTGGCGCTCGTGAGCCGGAGCGGCTCGATCGACTGGATGTGCTTTCCCCAGTTTGATTCTCCGAGCGTCTTCGGTGCCCTGCTCGACGATGCCAAAGGCGGGCGGATGAGCATCCGCCCTTGCGGAGAGGCCGGTACTTCCAAGCAGCTCTACTGGCCCGACACGAACGTGCTCGTGACCCGGTTTCTTTCGGCCGACGGAGTCGCCGAAATCCACGACTTCATGCCCTGCACGGGCCGGGCGCAGCCCTCGGACAACCAGATCGTCCGCCGCCTGCGGGGCGTTCGAGGAACCATGCCTTTCGAAATCGTGTGCGAGCCTGCGTTCGACTATGCACGAGAGTCACCGAAGGTGACCATCGTGCCCGACGGGGCGCTCTTCGAGAGTCAGCAATGCTCCGGCTTGGCCCTCTCGAGCAAAGCGCCGCTCGCCGCGACGGCGCGGGGCGCTAGAGGACAGATCGTCCTCAACGAGGGGCAGGGGGCGACCTTCATCCTGCACGCGCTCCGGCCCGGGTCCGGGTGCGCCCGAGCGCCTTCGGACGACGAGGCGCAGGCCCTCTTCGAGGAGACGGTTCACTTCTGGCGAAGCTGGATTTCTCGCTGCACCTACCGCGGTCGCTGGCGTGAGATCGTCCAGCGCTCGGCGCTCGTGCTCAAGCTGCTCACCTTCGACCCGACGGGTGCGATCGTGGCCGCGCCGACGTGCAGCCTCCCGGAGGAGGTGGGCGGCATTCGCAACTGGGACTACCGATACGCTTGGATCCGGGACGCAGCCTTCACGCTGTACGCGCTGGTGCGGATTGGCTTTACCGAAGAAGCGCGGCGTTTCATGGACTGGCTTGAAGCGCGGTGCCGTGAGGCAGGAGGCGATCCACCTTTGCAGATCGTGTACAGCATCGACGGCCGAAGCGATCTCGCAGAGTCCGAGCTCCGTCACCTCGATGGGTATCGCGGCTCGCGGCCGGTGCGCATCGGCAACGGCGCCTACAATCAGCTCCAGCTCGACATCTACGGCGAGATGATGGACTCCGTTTATCTCTTCAACAAGTACGGCGACCCGATCTCATTCGACCTGTGGGTCCAGCTCCGGCGCATCGTCGACTGGGTGTGCGCAAACTGGCGGCGCGACGACGAGGGCATTTGGGAAACGCGCGGCGGACGTCGCCAGTTCGTCTACTCCAAGTTGATGTGCTGGGTCGCGCTCGACCGCGGTCTCCGCCTCGCCGACAAGCGATCCTTTCCCGCCGACCGCAGCCGATGGCTCACAGAGCGCGACGCCATCTACGAAGACATCATGGCCCGCGGGTGGAGTGAGCAGCGCCGGTCGTTCGTGCAGTATTACGGCGGCGAGACGATCGACGCGTCGAACCTGCTCATGCCGTTGACGTTCTTTCTTTCACCGGTCGACCCGAAGATGCTGGACACCCTGGGCGCCATATCCCGTCTGCCGAAAGACGGCGGCCTGCTGTCGGATGGCCTCGTCTACCGATACGACCCCCAAAGACCTTCGGATGGGCTCACCGGGCAGGAGGGAACATTCAACTGCGCGACGTTCTGGCTGGTCGAGGCGCTGACTCGCTCCGGGCGCCGCGACCGGAGAAGGCTCGAAGAAGCGAGGCTCATGTTCGAGCGGATGCTGGGCTACGCGAATGACCTCGGGCTCTACGCCGAGCAGACGAGCAGCACGGGGGCGGCGCTCGGGAACTATCCGCAGGCGCTGACGCACCTTGCGTTGATCAGCGCTGCGTTCAACCTGGACCGAACGCTCAACGAAATGCGCTGAAGCGCGTCGAGGCGCCGGACTCGGCCGCCAAAACGGTCATTTGACGATGGCGGCTCCTACCGGGCATCTGGAGGCGACGTCCTCTCCTGCTGCTTCACCGCCGTGTGCTCGACCGGGCCGCATACGCGACGTATTCTCTTCTCACCAAGGATTCTCTTCTCACCAAGGGAGGAATTGGCATGAACCCGCGAAACTTGGTGGGATGGTTCGCAGCGGCTCTCTTGTTCGGACCGCAGACGGCGGCCGCCCAAGAGGAATGCCCGGTCGCCCAGATCGGGCAATCGTGCGACGCGGGGGCGGCCGGAACCTGCCTCGCCGCGACGTGCACTGAGACCGCCGACGGGTCCACGACGACGCGAAGCTGCGGGGCGTGCGTGGACTTACCGCCAAACGCCTGCAGCAATCCTGGGCAACCATGCGGCGATGGAGGGACGTGCAGCCCGTCGGGGGGCGGCGGCGGCGGTGGAAGTGCCAACGGATCGTATTCGTTTATGATTGGATATTCCCAGGGGATCTGCGAGCCTCCCGCCGCGACCGGATCGGAGGACGACGCTGCCACGAGGGGAGTCCCCTTGGGCGCGTCCGTGGGGTCCGTCGATGGGGCTGCCACTCTGGACGGGGGAGGTGCCGTCTCCAGCCACTCCATGTCGGACTCGGCGAGCGGCTCCGGCTGCGCGCTGTCGGACCACGCTCCGGATGGGAGCGTGGTCGCCTTCGAAGGGATGGCCGTGCTGGGGGCCACCGCCATGTGCCGGCGACGGCGTCGAAGGGACGCGCCCTGAAGGGGCGCGTGGCGATGTATGCGGTCGCTGGCCCACAAGGAGAGCGCGTATTTCGCGCGCCACTTACCAGGCCACCGCCGAGAGCGGGAGCTCCATCACTCCTCCGAGACTCCCGTTTCCGTTGACGAGCCAGTACACCGCGCCGTCGTCGACGGCGATCGCGTCGACGTTGTCCTGCCCGATGGCGAGCAAAGTAGCCATGCCGCCAGACTGGGGCGCCGCGTAGACGGCGCCGGACGTATCGGCCCAGTAGACTCTCGTGGCGTCGATCGCGATGGGTCCACCTCCGATGGATGCGTGGGTGGAGGCGATCGAGCTGACCGCCCCCCCGTCGATCGGAACGTCGCTGATTCCCGCCCTGTTGGGCGGCCCAGCGCTGAAGTAGACCGTAGTCGCGTTGACAGCGAGGCCAGCCGGGGGAAGCGAAATGAACCCGGAGGCGAGGCTCATGGCCGCTCCCCCCGTCTTGGGGGCCGTCATCAACCCCGGTAAATCCATCCAAAAGATCGCCGTATCGCCGAGCGCGATCTGAAATGCCGATGCGGCGGGGGCGACCATCGTCGCCGCGCCGCCGCCAAGGGGCGCCTTCATCACTCCGCCCCCGTTCAAGTCGCCCCAGTATACGTACGAAGCGTCGGCGACGATGTGTGACGGAGCACCCGATTGGGCCGCGACGACCATCGGCGTTCCACCGGCGACCGAGACTGATTTGATCGCGCCGCCCGACCCCTGGTCGGTGCGGGCGACCCAGTATACGTTGCTGCCCTCGACCGTGATGCCAGAGAGGACATCGCCGGCCGCGAGCGTCACAATAGCGCCGCCGGTTTTCGACACCTTCTGCACGGTTCCGCCAGTCGGGTCGCCACAGTCTGTCCAATAGACGCTCGTCGCGTCGACCGCCATGCCCCACGGGCAAATCTGGCCCCAAGCCAGCGTGGTGAGGTGCGCCTGACTCGGCGGAGGCGACTCGGGCATCGACGAAGAGCTCGGCCCGACGAAGATTGGTGCAGCACCTCCCTCCGTGCCACCGACAGCGACGACGCTCGGAAGGCCACTCGGAGCGTCTGTGAGAGCACCGCCGTCTTCGGCTGCCGGCGCCGAAGCCGCGCCGAACGTTCCGGCTGATCCGTTCGTGTTAGCCGCCTGTTTGGGAGCGCCCGAACCGCTTCCCTCACCTCCGCCTCCGGTAAACTTGCCGCCGCAACCGGCGGCGAGCACGGTGAACACGAAGGCGCACAGCCGCCGTCCGGTCGCTCTCATAGAGAGCATTCTCGCACGCGATGCCGCAGGGAGCATGTTGATTGCGGTGCGCGATCTTTGCGCCGAAGGACACACGGCGAAGCCCGAGCCACCGATTGTGCGAGGCGGGAGGTCGGCTTTCGCCGTGGTGGGGGCCTCCTTGTGGTGCGAGCAGAATGCCGAGAGGCCAGCGGCGTCAGCGGAAGACCGCTTCCCGCCGCGGGGTGTCTTCGCCACAACGACTCTCGCCAATCGCGGTCCTTCGTGCGAGACACCTGGCATGTGTACGGCCCGCACTCTCACGGCTCTGCTTGTCATCTCGTCGGCGTGTGCCGGCGAACGTCCTCCCGCCCCATTGCCGCCGTCGACGATTGCCCCCGCCCTGAGCGCATCTGCTGCACCCGAAGTCGCGGCTACCGCGTCTGCCGCGCCGGCCGCCGTGGTTCCTCCCGCGGCTCCCCCTCCCGCGCAGCTTTCGTTCAGGCCTCTCGCTCTCCCGGGCGCAACCGGTACGGCATTCTTGGACTACATCGTCTACGAGGGCGGACGCTCGCGCGTCTGGGTGCCGGTGGCCAGCACGGGAAGCGTTGACGTGCTCGATGTCGCGAGCGGCAACTTCACGCGCGTCGACGGCTTCAAGACAGAGGAGCGAGAGGTGAAGGGCAAGAAGCGGACGTTCGGCCCGAGCGCCGCGACCGTGGGCGACGGCTATGTGTACGTCGGCAACCGCGCCACGAGCGAGGTCTGCCCGATCGACGTGAAAACGCTCAAGGCGGCCAAGTGCCTAAAACTGCCTTCTGCCACGGACGGGGTCGCCTATGCCGCCTCCACCAAAGAGGTTTGGGTCACCACGCCGAAGGACCAATCCCTCACTGTGCTCGATGCCTCGAAGCCCGGAACGCTCAAAGTGAAGACCGCCGTCAAGGTCGACGGCGCTCCCGAGGGCTACGCGGTCGACGAAGTCCACGGCCTGTTCTTCACGAACTTGGAGGACAAGGGCGGTACCGTCGTGGTCGACATGAAGACCCACAAGGCCAAGGCCACCTGGCCCTCCGGCTGTGGCGCCGACGGTCCACGCGGCCTCGCCTTCGACGCAACGCACAACTTCGTCATCGTCGCGTGTACCGATGGGGTCCGGGTGCTCGATGGAGCGCACGACGGAGCGCACCTCGGGACGCTAGAAACGGGTGCGGGTGTCGACAACATCGATTACGTGGATGGCAAGCAGCTCGTCTACGTCGGGGCAGCGAAAGCGGCAAAGCTGACGATCGCGAGGGTCGACGCCAAGGGGCAGCTCACCATCGTCGCGGTCGGCGCCACGTCCGACGGCGCGCGCAACGCAGTCGCCGACGCGAACGGCAACGCCTACGTGGCGGATTCGGCGAGTTCTCGGCTGCTTGTGTTCGCGTACGATCCGTAGAGCCTGCATGTTGAGCTGGACCAGCGGCGGCGACCAACGTCATCGCAGTCGTCAAGAGCCGCATCCGAAAGAGGACGCACGCCGTGACCAAGTGGAACGGCGGCACCATGGTCATTCGCTGGGTCGCCGTCGCTCTGGTCGAACGTCCAAGACGTCCACACGACCAATCAGAAGGGGCAATGAAAGAGGTCGCGATTTGACGGTTCAGGACTCAACGCCCTCTCCGGTCCCTATTCCCGATTCCAACGGGTGCAGAGTCTGCGCCCGTTCTGCACAAGTTGCCGCGCTTTCCCACGCACGCCGAAGCGTGGCACCGCCCGCACTCGGCGAGCAAAACGCGGTCCTGAATGCCTCGCTCAAGATTGGCATCTGACAAAGCGATCGGCGGCGGAGGGCTCGCGCCGAGCTGGCGCGATTCTGGCACTTTCGGCGCGTCACGAAGTAGTGGCGATCGGCGCAGAGCGCTCCGCGAGCCTGGGTTCGGAGGGGCCGGTCGGCTCTTCAATCAACGGGAACGACGAGACGAGAGGACCCGCGCGAGGAGGGAGTGCGATGGGCTGGCAGACGATTACGAAAACTGTGGGGCTTTCGGCGTCCGGGCTTGCATCTTTATTCGCCGTGCTGGTCGCGCTGGCGCCTGGATGTGCCGGATCGGTCTCATCGGGCACCACGTCCGACACGTCGACGCGAAGCGTCGCGCAACCTCTTGGACTGGGCGCGACGGCGACCCCGCTGCAGCTCGAGGTGCTGACCACTTCGTGCATCGCGAACGGCCGAGAAGACGTGTTCCGCGTGACGAACCGCGGCACGGCGCCCGTCCCGTTGTCGGATGTCGCTTTGCGGTATTGGGCTGACGACACGAGTGGCCAGAGCCTGGTGGCCACCGTGCAGAGCGGAGGGCAAATCACCAGCCTCGATCCGAACGTCGGCTGTGCCCATGACGTTTCCGGCGTGACGGCGACGGCCACGTCATTTTCCCCGGCGTGCGGGCCCGACGCCACGCACCAGGCGGACTGGGAAGTGGCGATTGCCGACAGCGACAGCACCTTGCTGCCGCCTGGCGCCGCGTGGACCAATATCCGGGTCGACGTTGCTCTTGCCGACGGTTCGAACTTCGTCCCCGGCACCGCGGAGTGGTACAGCTCCTGTCTGTCGGGCACGAGTTACACGAGCGACGTTCACTTCGCCGTCTACGACCAGGGGAATCTCATCACGGCGAACGGCGTCATGACTGCGCCGTCGTGTCGGCCCCCGCCACTCGGATGCCTGCCCGAAAGGAACTACGTCATCCCGGTGACGGGTACGGAATGCACGACCGTCAACCCCGCTGCGTCCATAGGCGGGTGTACAGGATTGGGGTGCATGTGCATGGCAGCCTCGAGCCCGGTGAGCGGCGCTGTCTCCGTTTCCTTCCGGTACGTCTCCACCGGGTGGACCGTCTGGCTCTCGACCCCTTACTTGGCTGGTTTCGGAGCCGCGACGCTCGTTCCAACCGCTTCCGGCTTCAGTGCAGAGGCAACCTTGCCCCCGTTCTTCTCGACGTGCGGCCAGCGCTCTATGGAGGTCGCCGGCCAAGGCACATTCACGGTCGACTGCTCGACCGGAATGGCGACATTCACCGGAAGCTGTGTTGACGGCCGCCCGACCGGATGCGGATTCGGGTTCTGCCCCCCTTTCGCAGCCGATTCGGTGGATATCGCCGGAAGCAACAGCCTCTTCGCACCTCTCGCCGTGGAGGGTGGGTCGGGGCCGGATGCGGCGGGGACCGACGCGAGCGCTGGCGGCAGCGCATGCGCGATCGACGGAGGCGTGGCGTCGGTCCCGCTGTCCTCAACGTTTGTGCCCATCGTCGGGTTGCCGGGTACCCCTACGGCGATCGCGACAGGCAGCTCGCATGCTTGCGCGCTCCTGGCGGACGGCTCGATCGCATGCTGGGGCGACAACTCGGGCGCGCAGCTCGGGCTCGGCTACGGGATCCTCTCGCTCTCGTCAACGCCGGTCTCGGTCCTGGGCGTGGCGGGCGCCACGGCGATCGCCGCCGGGGGCGCGTCGACGTGCGCCTTGCTGCCCGGCGGCACCGTCACGTGCTGGGGCTCGGGAGGTGGCGCGACCTCGATCACGCCGGCCCCGATCTCAGCGCTGCAGGGTGCGACGGCCGTTTCAGTGAGCACGACGCATGCGTGTGCCCTGCTATCGAACGGCACGGTCGCGTGCTGGGGGGACAACAGCTACGGGGAGCTCGGCGAGGGGACGACCACCAGCACGTCCACGCCTGTCACGGTCGCAGGCTTGGGGGGCGCGGTCGCCGTAGCCGCGGGCAACGGTTACACGTGCGCGCTCCTTTCGGACGGTACCGCGGAATGCTGGGGGCGCAACGACGCGGGGCAACTGGGAATCGGGGGCACCCCCTCGGTCCTGTCGACGCCGACGCCAGTGGCCACTGCGGCGACGGTGCTGAGCGGCGCCAAACAGCTGGCCGCGAGCGCGACAGGCAACTTCACTTGCGTCTCAGGGGGCACGATTGCCTGCTGGGGTGCAAACGGGTCGGGCGAGCTCGGGAATGGCACGACGACGAGCTCGCCCGCGCCGGTACGGGTGTCTGGTGCGTGCGGCGCGACATCGATCGCCACGGGACTGAGCCATGCCTGCGCGCTGCTCGCCGACGGTACCGTGGCGTGCTGGGGGGACAACACGTCCGGTGAGCTCGGCAACGCGACGACGACGAGCTCGTCGACGCCGGTTGCGGTCTCGGGCCTGAGCGGCGTCCGAACCATCGCCGCGGGCGGCAACTTCACGTGCGCACTGCTCGCGGACGCAACGGTCGCGTGCTGGGGGGACAACAGCAAAGCGGCTGTCGGAATCGGTCCGCCCGCCGAGATTGCCGCAAGGCCGGTAGACGGGGGGCCGGCCGACGCGGGGACCTGCCCCGGAGGCTCGCTCCAAGTCGCGACGACTCCTTTCTTCACGACGCCGGTGCCCGAGCGGAGCCTCAACGGCGCGACGGCCCTGGTCGCGGGCTACGACGGTACGTGCGCGCTGACGCCGGGCGGTTCGGTCCAGTGCTCGGGATACAACGCGTTCGGGCAGCTGGGCGATGGAACCCTGGTGGACCGGCCAGCGGCCGTCTCGGTGGCGGGACTCGGCGGCGCGACGGCTCTCGGAGCCGGGCAAGCCTTCAGCTGCGCCGTTTTCGCCGGCGGCGCGGTCTCGTGCTGGGGTTACGACGCGGACGGAGAGCTCGGCGACGGCACGACGAACAATTCGTCCGTGCCCGTGTCCGTCGCGGGGCTGACCGGCGTCGTTGCGGTCTCCGGCGGCGATCGCGATGCGTGCGCGCTGCTCTCGAACGGATCGGTCGAATGCTGGGGCGACAACAGCCGAGGCAGCCTCGGCAACGGCACGACCAGCGCTTCGGCGACGCCCTCTGCCGTGTCGGGTCTCGACCGAACCACCGCGATCGCGTCGGGCCAGGGGTTCCACTGCGCGCGCCGTTCGAACGGCGCGGTGCGGTGCTGGGGCGACAACACCTACGGAGAGCTCGGAACCGGAGCGACGACCGGTCAATTGTGCGCCGGAGGCGCGTGCTGGACGACGCCGATGGAGGTTGTGGAGGTACGGAGAGCCGTGGCCATTGCCACGGGCTTCTACGACGGTTGCGCGCTGCTCTCGAATGGCACGGCGGAGTGCTGGGGCGACAACACCTACGGCGAGCTTGGAAACGGGACCACCACGAGCTCCGTGACTCCGGTTGCCGTGTCCGACCTGAGGGCAGCGACGGCGATTGCGGCAGGGGCGGCCTTTGGGTGCGCGCTGCTCCAGGACGGCACGGTGCGGTGCTGGGGCGACAACACCTACGGAGAGCTTGGAAACGGGACCACCACGAGCTCCACGACCTCGGTCGCGGTGTCCAACTTGGCCGGCGTCACATCGATCGCCGCGGGGGCGTATCGAGCCTGCGCCCGGCTTTCCGATTCCACGGTCCAGTGCTGGGGCTATCTCGGCGACGACGGGGGACCTTTCCCGCCGCTCGCGCCGCCGCCACTACCGCTCCAGGTGCCAAGCTCCACGACCCCGCTGCCGGTCGGCGGGCTGAGCGGTATCGGAAGCGTTGCCGCTGGAGCCGGTTACACATGCGCGCTGCGCACGAACGGCGAAGTCGAATGCTTGGGCAGCAACGCAAGCGGACTGCTCGGCAACGGCTCTGCGTTGGATTCTTCAGCTCCCGTCGCGGTACCGACGCTCGAAGGGGTGGTCGACATCGCCGCCGGCGAAGTCAGCGCGTGCGCGCTGCTCCAAGACGGCACAGCTCGCTGCTGGGGAGACAACACGTACGGAGAGCTTGGCAACGGCACGATGGTGAGCTCGCCGACGCCGGTGGCGGTGGCGGGGCTGCGAGACGCGGTCGCCATCACTGTGGGCAAGAGCTACGCGTGTGCCCTGCGAAAAGATGGCCGCGTTTCCTGCTGGGGCGACAACAGCTTCGGAGAGCTGGGCATCGAAACCACGAGCGGCCCAAACACCTCTGGCAACGGCAGCCCGTGCTCCATGACACCAGTCCCGGTTTCCGGTTTGCACGGGGTCAAATCTCTTTTTGCCGGCAACGGCTCTCGAGTGGACACTTGCGCCTTGCTCGGGGACGGCCGGGTCGCTTGCTGGGGGGATGACACATTCGGAGAGCTCGGCAATGGGGCCCAAGCTGGAGCAGAGACTTGCTCGAACGGGGGGGCCTGCTCGACAACCCCCGTGCTCGTACCGGGCTTGCGTGACGTGGAGGCCATTGCCGCAGGCGGGGTCTTCAACTGCGCCTTGCTGCGCAGCGGTTCGGTCGAATGCTGGGGCGACGACAGCCAAGGAGAGCTCGGCGACAACACAACCAACAGCACGCCCAGGCCCACAGCTGTCCGGGGTTTGAGCGGCGTCGAGCAGATCGCCGCCGGTCAGCTCAGCGCGTGCGCGTTGTTCTCAAATGGCCGGGTCGCGTGCTGGGGCTACAACGCCGACGGCGAGCTGGGCAACGGCTCGACGACAAGTCCCTCTTCTCTCGCGCCTGTAACTGCCTTAAGTCACGTCAGGGCCATATTCTCGGGAGACCTCCACGCCTGCGCGCTGCTCTCAGGGGGCATCGTGGACTGCTGGGGTGACAACAGCCATGGCCAGCTTGGCTACGAGCCGTGAGTTGACGTGCCATTCAGGCAGCACTCGACGTTCGGCGTGTCAGTACATGACGACGCTGCCGACCGAGTTCGGCGGGATCGTCCACACGAAGGTGCCGTCCGGGCTCGCGCGCAGCGAGTACGGAACAACGGCCTCCGGCAACGGCCCGCCAGCGAGAGTGCTCGCGCGCTGCCCGTTGAGCGTCACCTGCTCCGCATCGAGCGAGTCGCCAGACAATACCCAGGCGTTGGCTCGCTCGGACGGCTCCCCGCCCGAGAGCGACAGCGTCACGCGCTTGCTCGAAGCCGCCTCGTTGACGACGACGACCCCGGTCGCGCCGTCCGACCATGTGCTCGCATACGCCGTCACCGCCGGATCGCTGCTCGTGACCCCTACGAGATGATCGCCGAAGTTTCTCGTGTAGAAGTAAAAAGGATAGTAGCTCGGGCGCGGGGTGAAGTCCGGCACGCCGGGCTGGTTGACCGAAAGGAAGCCGGAATCTCCGGCGCCGAACGCACCGCTCGTGTCGTAGTTGTTGAGCACGTCCCAGATCGACGACGCCGCCCACCCTGTGGTGGCGAGCTCCCCGAGGACCTTGCTCACGAAGAGGCCGTTCACAAGGGAGATTTGCATCGGATTGCTTGGGATCGTTCCATTGTATTCCCCGAGATAATACGGAATTGACCCGGGCGCTCTCGCCGTGTTCACGGCCACGAGGTCATCCAGCCACGCCTTTCGCTCTCCGATCTGGCTCGACTGCGCGAGGAGCAGACTGTCCGAGAGTTGACCGGGAGCGACGATGTATTCGAAATAGTCGTGGACGATCAAGAAATCCGCTCGATCGAGGGTGCCCGGGTGCGAGAGGACGGCTGCCGTCCAGGGCTGACCTGGGGTGTCCACCTCTGCCACGAGTCCGATGGAGATGCTCGAATCGACGGCCTTCATCGCGTCGGCGATGGTCTTGAAGTTCTCGGCGTACGTGCTCCCCTCTGGATCGTAGCCAACCTCCCAGTTGCCGAACGTCTCGTTGCCGATTTCCCAGTACTTCACGCCGAATGGCTCGGGTGATCCGTCGAGCGCTCGCTGAGCCGCCCAATCCTTGCCTCCGTTTGGATTCGACCCGTCGTTCGGGGCATTGCAGTACTCGACCCAGTCGGCCGCGAGGCGAGCCGCGTTCGCCGGATTTCCGTCGGTGGCGGTCGTGTCGTACGTTGCGTAACCGTAATTGGCCGTGATGAGCGGGATCGCGCCGAGCCGGCGCACCATGTACATGTATTCCGCCGTGCTGACCGCCCAGCTCTGGCTCATCACGTTCCAGCCTTGCGCCACTGCGTAGGGGGGATACGCCCCGTCCCAATGGTAGGTGTCAGACGTGCTCCCGCCCGGGAAGCGCAGAAGGGGCAGATTCACGGCCTTGAGCCGGTCGAACATCGCCAGCGACTGCAAGTTGGCGCCATCCCAAACGGCCGCATTGTTGCCAAACAATGTCCTCGGGAGCGGCCGGAGGACTTGACCGCGGTCCACTTGAACGTCCACCGCGTCGCCGGGCCCACGAGGGGCCCGCTCTCCGGGAACGAATGGGGGAGCTTTGCGGTCGGAGTATTCCCTGAAGAACGGACGTCGGTCGGGCGCGCTCCCCGGATTGTGGATCCGATAGTTGGGCGCGCCTTGCTCGCCGGGCGCTCGCCTCGCCGAGTCGGCGGACAACGGGCTGCCCTCCAAATGGCGATAGGCCTGCTTGGCGGGCGGGCGAATGGCCTGGGTCGCGCTGATTCGGAGCGTTTGTCTCCCCTGCCCGCCGGTCATTGCAGCGCCCTCGCTCTCCGAGATGCGCGACGCGTCCGCCCCTGACGGACTGCACCCCATCGAGGCGGCCACCGGAGACCCCGACAGTATTCCGAGGATGCCCACACCCCAAAGACGATAGCGCATCACGTCCGCGCTGTTGAACATCGCAATCACCTATTTGATTTGATTTGATGCATACACAAAAGTGCTCGTTCGATGAGTCAGAGCGAGCAGGTTCAAGGGGGAGTGTAAGTTCGTATGCACCGATGGTCGATTACAGAGCCTTGCAGTTCTTCTTTCGACCGGCGCGTGATTTTCTCGTTTCGATGCCTGTTCGTTGTCGACGTACCGCATCAGCGCGCAAGCTGGCTCGTGACACACGCCAGCGTTGTCCGTTCCTCCGACTCCGATCGACCCCGATCGCTGTCGCTCACCGTCTCTGCGTTCAGTGGCACATCGCAGATTGAACCGGCGAGAGGGCCGTCAGCACCGTTTCGTCAGGAAAGCTGTAGGCGTGATGAATGGCTGACGACACTGACTCACGCGCAAACCAGGGCAGAAGGGCCACGTTCTGCGGGTGGTAGGTCATCCCGTTGAGCTCGACCGGAAAGGCGGAATTGGCGAGGCCTTCGATGACATCGCCGACTTCGTTGACATCCTGGCATTCAGGCCCCGACTGCCACCAGGGCACGACGTTGTGCACCCCGTCGCCGGCGACGAAGGGGTCGTTGAAGGTCTCGGCCATCTCGTGGCTCAGCGCGGTCACGTCCCCGAGTCCCGCACCAATAAGCCCAGGGGACATCCAGCTCGAGAAGTTCATGACGTAGCGGCGCTCGCGCCCATGGTTGGTCGCGTCGCCGGGCTCGACGTCATACGTATGGAACCCCAACACGCAACAGCCGAGAGTGGGGTCTGTCAGATACGTGTTGGGGAAGAGCAGGGTGGTGATCGATCGCGTCGAGATCTCGTTCGAGCTCTCCAACTGACCGAGCACGGTGGACGTGTCGTCGGGCGTGGCCGGGAAAACTGCGGCCACGAACGCGTTCTCGTCGACGAGCACGGCCGCGCAACAGGTACCGTCGTCGTTCGCGACCGCGACGTAGCTTGTCGCCTGCAGCGTCACGGTGCGAGGCTGAACGATCCTGGGAAGGAGAAAGGTGTGCCAGTTCGGCCGCATCTTGCTGAAAAACTCGGCGCGCTGAACGGCGTCGGTGTATTGCGTCGGGAAGGGGCTCGATGACCAGCGAAATGGGGCGAATACCGGCGACAGCAAAGTGGGTATGACGAACGGCGTCACGTCGAGATGAAAGAAGAGCGACCCGTCTTCTCCGAGGAGGTCCAGAGAGACAGGGACGATAGGTGCATCCAGGATGGTGATGCCGCCGTGCTCGGGCGCGGTGCCGACCATCGCGTACGTCCACTCGCGCTTGGGGGTTCCGTTCTGATCGACCCCATCGGCCTGGAAGGTCCCGACGAAGTTGACGAGCGAGTCGACACCGGGAATGGCGTTTTGCCGCTCCGAGGCCGCTGCGATGCGGTGGCCTCCGGGCGCAAGCGTGGTCGTGCGCAGCTTGGCGCCCGAAAGTACGCTCTTGTCCACCAATCGGGCGGTCTCTGCGCGGCCGATCGCCGGTGCCGCCAAGACGCTCAGCACGAGTACCGATCGGAGCGTTGCTTCTCGTTTCATCGCCCACCTCTGCTTTCGTCGCCGTTGCGGAAGTTCCGTGCGTACGGATTCGTCAACGGCCAGCCGAGCAGACTCCCGCTTCCAGGACGCGTCAATAACAGGAGATTGCAACTCCGGTTGACGACCGGGGGTCTCGGTGCGCGTGAGCGGCGGCGCCGAGGCGCGGGCCATGGCGTGTCGCTCGATCGCGGCGAGTGCGCTACTCTCTATCCCGCAGGTGATGGCGACGCCTGCGTCGAGGAGCCTTGGCTCCCATACGATGCGGAGGGGCGGACCCATGAGCGAGCGGACCGAGAACCTATTCGCCACCCATCTTTCGATGGACCGGGACGCCATCGAGCGCTCCTTCGCGTCTCATGTCGGGTCGACGCTCGTGAGAGATGAATTCTCGGCGACGCCACGAGATTTGTATCAAGCGCTCGCGCTCACCATCCGCGACCGCATTTCCGAGCGCTGGACCCGGACGATGCGGCGGACGTTCCGCGACCGACATGTCTACTACCTTTCGCTCGAGTTTCTCATCGGTCGCCTGCTCGACGACGCGATGCTCAACCTCGGGATCACCGGCGAGGTGGGCGCCGCGCTCGGGAGCTT
>Ga0265313_10000735_pt1 | contig 33603 bp, 27 predicted proteins | sample 4123metaG_FD_203122 | JGI IMG/M metagenome (GOLD analysis project Ga0265313, IMG submission 203122) | Rhizosphere microbial communities from Carex aquatilis grown in University of Washington, Seatle, WA, United States - 4-1-23 metaG | ecosystem: Host-associated > Plants > Roots > Rhizosphere >... | reverse complement strand
CGCGCGCGGTAACCGGTTGCGTAGGGCGGACTGGATGGAACTCTTCTCCGCCCTCCCCGCTGCAAGGACACGCATTATTTTCGAGCGCAAATGTGACGTGGCGAATATCCCGGGCGACCTGGCGCCCGCCTGGGCGGTGCTGCCGGTGGACGAACTGACGACGAGTTGGATCGGGCTTCACACTGTCAAGATGGATAAGGACTGGGCGTGAGTACTTTTTGAGATTTGATCTCAGACTGTGCTTTAAATATGCACGTGCCGGGCTTGGGATTTGATGACTGAGAAACAACATGTCGGACATTGACGCCGTGAACGCAGGAATGTCGGGGCTGCCGCTCTACCGGGAAGGGCCGGTGCTTGTGACGGGCGGATCCGGCTTCATCGGAACTCACCTCGTCGAGGCGCTGATCGCCCGCGGAGTGCAATTTGTAAATCTGGACATTCGCCCACCCGCCTTGGCGCATCACCGCCAATACTGGCGCCAGGGCGACTTGATGGACGCCGAAACAGTTCGTCGGGTTTTGACCGAGGTCCAGCCGTCCCTGATCTATCACCTTGCCGCCCATGCTAGCATTTATGGTGAAGCGGATCAGATGCAGGTCAATTACGTCGGGGTTGAGAATATAGTCGATGTTTTCGATGTGATGCCGCGCCAGCCTCTGTTGGTGCATGCTTCCTCACAGGTGGTGGCCGGCCCTTCAAAGGGCACATTCGACCCGCTGCACTATGAGCCCCAATACGGCGTCTATGCCGACAGCAAGGTCATTGCAGAAAGATACATCCAGGCGCTGCCCCACCGTTATCATTGGGTGATCGTGCGCCCTTCGGTGATCTGGGGGCCCTACCATCCCTCTTTCCCTTCGCAGCTTTGGCGCTATCTGCGGCTGCGCCTCTACATCCATCCCCGCAATTTCGATGTGGTGCGGGCCTATGGCTATGTCGGCAACGTCGTTCACCAGTTGCTGCGCCTGGCGGAGCTGCCCATGGCCGAGATAGACCGCAAGACACTGTATGTGGGCGACCCGCCGCTCCCATCCATGCGCCTGCTGGATGCGTTGAGCCAAGCTTTTTCCGGCAAACCGGTGCGCCGCGTCCCATATTGGCTGCTGAAAGCGGCGGCCCTGGCCGGGGAGTTTTCTAAGCGGCTCGGTGGACCCGCGCCCATAAATCTTGGCAGGCTGGATCGCATGACGTCGGACTTTCCCATCGCGATGGAGCCAACATTCGCGTTGCTTGGGCCACCCCCCATTTCGATTGAGCAAGGCGTGGCGGAAACCGCCCGCTGGCTGAAATCCAGCGGATCCTGAATATACCGAGATCGGGTCGCACAGCGCCAGGACAGGCTGATTTCGCGGCTCTGTCGACGCGCGCCCGAGGCGCATTGACCAGCCGGAGCCCAATCTGTAGGTAACAGCTGGTTCAGAGCCCGTAGCTCAGTGGTAGAGCATCTGACTTTTAATCAGAGGGTCGATGGTTCGACACCATCCGGGCTCACCAGCCGCTTTAATGCCGGCGATCGTCTGACGGATCCGGCGGCGTCTGCGCACCAGCAAGCCCCCTGGGGGAGAATTTGCGCGTATCGGCATCCAAACGTCTGACTTCGGACCACGATGTCAGCGGCCTCCGCTATCGGCCCGACATTGACGGTTTGCGGGCGGTTGCGGTCCTGTCGGTCATTCTCTACCACGCGGCGGTGCCGGGGATCAGTGGTGGTTTTGTCGGCGTCGATATCTTCTTCGTGATTTCCGGCTTCGTCATCACCGCGCTGATTTCCCGCGAGATCGGCCGCAACGTTTTTTCACTGCCCGATTTCTACCTACGAAGATTGCGGCGCATATTTCCCGCGCTTTTTTCCGTCATCGCGTTCTGCGCGGTGACCGGGTGGATGTTGCTGGTTCCGAAGGATTATCAATCCGTGGGGCAGAGCATTGCGGCAGCGACGCTGTTCGTTCCGAACATGTTCTTCTGGAAGACGGCGGGCTATTTCGGCGCCCAGCCGAACCAGGTGCCGCTGCTGCACACCTGGTCCCTCGGCGTCGAGGAGCAATTCTACCTGGCCTTTCCGCTGTTGCTGATGGCGCTGCTTCGCTTTTTCCCACGCGGGCGCATCCAGCTTATTTTGGTGCTTTGCGTGGTGTCGTTCGGGCTGGATGCGTGGCTGGTGAACGCCCATCCCAATGCCGCATTCTATCTCGCCCCCTTTCGCATCTGGGAATTGTTGATAGGCGCGCTGCTGGCGCTGGGCGCGGTTCCGCCGCCCTCCAGTCAGCGCTGGAGCACAGCCGGTGGCCTTCTCGGCGTTGCCCTTATAGGGACGGCGATCATCGGGTTCACCAACGAGACCGTCTTTCCCGGCTTTGCTGCGCTCGTTCCCACGCTGGGCGCGGCGGCGATCATTTGGGCGGGAACCGACCGCCGGGGCGTGACGACCCGGCTCCTGTCCACGCGGCCGGTGGTCTTTGTCGGATTGATTTCATACTCGCTATATCTGTGGCACTTCCCGTTGTTGGCCTTCAGCACCTATGTGCCGACCTACGGGTTCAGCCCCGAGGCGCGCGCCGCCGTCCTGGCAGGCATCGCGATCCTTGCGGTTCTGTCCTATCGCTACATTGAACAACCGATGCGGCAGGGCAGGGGCGTATTCGCGCGTCGTGGAATTGTTTTCGGCTTCGCGCTGGCTGCGCTGGCCTGTTTCGCCGCTCTTGGCCTAGGATTAAGCGCCGCCGGCGGCGTTCCGGGACGGGTTGCTCCGGTCGGACAAAGGATCCTGGATGCCGCCAACAATTTCCACCCGGACCGCGCCCAATGCCTGAATCTCAACGCGGCACCCGCCACTGGAATCGCCGTCTGCAAAATGGCCGAAGGGAAGGGGGCGCCGCAATTCGCCCTACTGGGCGATTCGCATGCGGAGGCGATACGCGGCGCGATCGACGCCAGGGCGATAGCGGCCGGGCAATCGGGCGTCCTGATCGCCGAGAATGCCTGTCCGCCCCTGATGGGGGTCAGCAATCCTGGGCAGGAGCAGTGCGCGAGGAGAAACGAGCTTCGCTTCCAGTATGTCCTGTCCCGTCCGTCCATCCGTGTCGTGATACTTGCCGCGCGCTGGGGTTTGTGGGCGGAGGGCTCACGCTTCAAACACGAGTCCGGCCCGCATGTTTCCCTGCTTTATCCAGCTCTTCCTGCGGACGGTGCGGACAATCATGCGGCGTTCGCCGCCGGGCTGGAACAGACGATCAGGGCGCTCACCGCGGCCGGCAAGCAGGTCTGGCTGGTGGGGCCTGTCCCCGAAGTCGGCTACGATGTGCCGCGCGCCCTGTATTTTAAGTACCTGGGCGCGCCCATCGATGTCCGGCCCACATATGGGGAGTATCTTGCGCGGCAGAATTATGTGTTGCGGCAGTTCCGGGACATGGCGAGGAAATACCCTGCGCGGCTCGCCTGGCCCCATGAGCGTCTCTGCGATGACGGCTTTTGCCGAGTCGAGAATGGCGAAACGCCCCTGTACCTGGACCATTCGCATCTGAACATGTCCGGCGCCCTGTTCGTGTCGGATGCCTTCAAGGGATTGTTTCAGGGCGCGCGATAGACGGTTCAGCCGGGCGAAGAAACGGCCCCGGGCGCAGCGTAGTTTCGTACCGCTGCATGCCCCAGCGCCGCATTGCGCGTTTGCACGGCGGTCTGCAATTCCTCGCCGTCGAGTTGCGTCATGGTCAGGCCTTCGGCCTGCAGCCGCGCGACGAAATACGGCGGGTAATCCTCGGGATAGCGCAGCCCCGGAAAGTCGGAGAAGAAGATCTCGTTTCCAGCGCCCGCGTCTAGGCCCTCCCATTCCGCGATGCCGCGAGAAAGCGAATGGCGCATATAGGTTTGCGCCAGCGCCTGCCGCGAGGCGTTGAAGTAGATGACGAGCTTGGAACGCTCAGGCGGAAGGCGCACGCAGCCTGCGGCCTTTTCCGCCGCGCTCAGCTGATCGAGCAGTCCGTGAGGGAGGCAGCCGCGATGCGGCAGGTGGGCATCGAAGGCGACGAAATCGCCGGCATTCAGGTCCAGGGTGCGACGACCGGTCAGGATTCGGTAATTCTGCCACAACCGCATCGCCACATAGTTGAGGCGGTTCGCGGCGGTGCGCAGCGGCAGCTTGTGGCCCATCGGTGCCGTTTCGATCCCGCCGCCCAATTCGAGCGTATTGTCCTGCAAATAGAGCCCGCATTTCACCATGCGATAGCGGCGGTCGAACAAATACAATTTGGCGCCCTCGTGGCCCGCATCGTGATGCCATCCCGACCCGATCAGGCCGAACAGATGCGTCGCGCTCCTGCTTGTGTCCGTGAAGTCGTACATGTTCCGCTGGACATGAAAGTCGGGAACAATCGCGTAATGCGCTTCGAGGATCGTTTTGAGCGCCGCGACGATGCGGGGAGAGAGGATGGTGCGCATCACCCCCGGCAGGCGCATCACCATTGCGGCCGACAGCGAGCGCACGAACGCGCCGTTGGCGCGGCGGTCAAGCGGGACGAACCCGGCCTGAATCTCGTCGCGCAGTGCCGCCACATCCGTGCTCGATAGGACGCCTTTCAGGACAATCGCCCCGGTCCGTTCGAATTCGGCAAGAAGGTCAGATTTGTTTTGCGGCGCCATCGCTATCCGGGAAACAGGCCAATTGCAAGAAACAGTCCCATTTCCGGAGCTTCAAATCAATTCCGGAAAAATCCCTATTGATTTGTGCGGAGGTGCCCCGGCTCAGGGCAATGTCAAGTCAGACGAGAGCGCAGCTCGCGCAAATAGTTGAGATAGCCAAAGCGTCGCGCGCCGTAGAACAACAGGGGAAGTACCAGGGTCAGATAGACGGCCAGTCCGATGGCGACCTGCACCAGGGGCTGGGCGACGCCAAACAGGGAACTTGCCAGCAGATGGCTCGCCCATCCGAACGCGAACAGGATTACCCCTGCGGACAGGCGGAACAGATTGTCGGTCTTCCATCCATACTGGCGGCTTATGTACCAGTCGTAGAGAAGGATCGAGCCAGTCGAGAGCAGGGTGAGCTTGAGGGCGAGGCCGATCGCCCCCAGCTTCCACAGCCAAAGCACCAGGATCGAACCGGGAAAGCTGATGGCGAGATACAGCAGGGTGAAGATCGACCAGATTCGCGTCCGCGACGTCGCCGAATAGATGACGGTGCATACAATGCCGAAACATTGGGAAATCGAAGTCAGCAGGGTGACGGCAAATACCGGGGCTGCGCCGTCATAGGCGGCGCCAAGCAATGTGTGGATAAGCGCGCCGGTCCAGAATACGGCAAATCCCACCATCAGCGTCGCGCTCAGGAACAGAACGCGCGTGCTGTTGACGTAAATGCGGTGCATTCCGGCGACATCGCCGCGGGCATTAGCAGCGGTCAGTTCCTTCCAGAACACATTGGTGGTCGAAAACCCGAAAATCAGGCCGATGTTGGCGTATTGCTGCGCCACGCCGAAAAAGGCCTGTTGTTCGGATCCGCCGAAGATCTGAAGCATCCAGGTTTCCGCAAAGCCGTTCGCGCTTTGCATCAGCAGGGACGGCACCAGCGGTCCCACAAACAGGAGCAGTTGGTGCAGGACAAGACCCGTGCTTTCGGGCATCGGCCCGGCGGCCGCGCGGCGGCGGCTGATCGCCACCAGCATGATCGCACCGCCGACCGCATATTCCGCCCCGATGAGCCAGAACAGCACCGAGATGGTCATCAGGCCCAAATAATGCAGCAGAACCACGGCCGCCAGGTGCAGCGCCATGATCGATACGGTCGTGATCTGTACCCGGATCGTGAGGCGCGCGGCCTCGTAAACCTGGATCACCAGCTGCCAGAAGACCCGCTGCGCAAAAGAGGCGAAAAACGCGATGAGTACGATCAGGCGCGGCTGCCCCCGCCAGATTTCGACGATCCAGGAATGCGGAAACGCGATCCAGATGACGAGCACAGGCAGGATGAATTGCGCGGCGATCCAGGCGCCGTAGAGAGCATAGAGGCGTACCGGCCAGACCTGGCGGCAGATGAAAGTGTAGAAGCCCTGCGAGACGCTGAGGTCGAGCAGGGTATGCAGGGTGGTGAATCCCGCCAGAAGGAACATGAAATTGCCGAATTCGGTTGGCCCCAGCCCGCGGGCGATGACGATCCCGGCCAGGATTGCCAGCAAATGGCGGCCGCCCGTGGCGGTGACGGCGGTGAATACCCGCTTGGCGATATTGTGTCCCGAAACCCGCGCAGTGAGCGCATGCGTCAATTCGGGCTCCGGCGGCCCCGAAGGAAAGTCACTCATGGGAGAGCGCCTCCGCCGAGGCGGCGGCGTCCGTCATCTGCCACCCTTCGGCCTTGGCGATGACGCGCGTCGCGGTTTCCCACATCGATCGGTCCGGGCTGCCGGGATATTTGATGTAGCAGTCGCGATATTCCGCGTATCGGGTTTTGTCGATCCGGGCCCAGTCGCGAAGCGCACCGGCATCCGGCTCGTCCATGGAGAGGGTGATGCAGCCCAGGGCGCGCTGGAAGTTGGCGACATAACGGCCAATCCAGCCCGCCGCCAGATCGTCAAACGGCTTTGCCGTCAGCAGCACGACCGGCTTGTTGAAAATGACCGCGAAGCTCACGGCGGTACTGTAATGCGCAAGCACCAGGCGCGCGCGCGAAACCATCTCCATCGTTTCGCCCGTGCGGACCTCATGATTTCCGAAACGGCCCGGCGGATAGGCGTAGCGCGGATGTGCCAGCACGATGACGCGCAGGCCGGTCGCCTCTTCGATCACCTTGAAGGATTTCAGCAGCGCCGCGAGATACCATTTTTCATCCACAACATCGCGCCTGGCGAAGCCCAGCACCGGCCAGTCGCAGGCGCCCGGCTCGTTCGCGTCCAGGAAGACGCAGAAGTCCTCGCTGCCATGGCGCCCTAGCAGGCCACCGCTCAGAGCCGTTTCATAATCGCGGCTATGGCCTGGAATGATGGTGGCGCCCGGTTCGCTGACCGCGGCCGCGGCCGCCTTGCCCTCCAGAAGCAGATAGGCCGGCGGATAATCCGTCCGGTGGAGCCCGAGGCGCCGCATCAGCCTGGCGAACAGCTTGCGCATGACCTCGGCGGCGACGCTCAGGGGATTCTCTTTCCGGCTGAGGCGCTGCACATTGAACCAGAAGACGGAAAGCCTCTGGCGCAGGCCCTTTGGTGGCACCTGGCCCGGAATGACGCCAAGCACGACGCGGCACCAGGGAACCCGGTTTCTTTTCAGGGCCTCCCGAATGGGGCGCAGCTGGACGACCGATAGATCATGCGATGAGAAGATGTATTTCGGACGCGGCGCGACGAGAAGTTCGAGAAGACGCTGCAGATCGATGTCGGCCTCGTCGCGGTTTCTTCCTTCCGCGCTTCCGGGCCGCAGCAGCCGCCCGGTATCGAAATGGACCGCTTCCAGATCCATGCGCCGGAACGCTAGCAGGCCAAGAATGTTTGCAAGCCAAGGACTCAGTGGGCTGTCGTTGATGACGATGGCCAGCCCGCGCGCCTCACTCCGTCCAACCACCGAAAGGTCTCCAGCGGCAGATGACCAAGCAGAATCTGGCGCCAAGCCGGACAAAGCATCATTGTTGCGCAAAAGCAAGGCGCGGAAAAAAGCCGGTTTCACGGCCGCCAAAACGGTTTCCGCCGGGGGTGATTTTCGACTTCAAGCCCTTGTTTATCAGCACTATTTACATTCATGCGGTTATCGCGCAATTTGACGGTCCCCCGCTGCAACAATGGTACGTGATGTCTAATCTGGATATGTCGGCAGGAACCGCCGCCGGGGCAGTCCAGCCGGCGGGCTTTCTTCGCCGGGCGCTTCGTTCGCGGGCCTTTCGAAGAGTGAAATACTGGATCTTCGGATCGCGTCCCGTGCGCAGGCTGTTCACGCGCAATTTCTCCACCGGCTATCTCGCCATGGGCGAACGCAACGCCTACGCGTTTCCGATGGGATGGGTGACGTTGGACTGGCGCGAGGCTGATTTTCCGCTCTGGCTGGATTGCAACACGCGGCTTCCTTTCGGCGACGCTTCGCAGAAGCTTGTCTATGCGGCGCATGTCCTGGAACATGTCGAGGAAGATGTCCTGTCGGCCGTGCTGAAGGAGGCCGCCCGCGTGCTGAAGCCGGGTGGCGCGATTCGGATTGAGGTTCCCGATGCCGAGAAGCTCGTTGCGGCCTACCGGTCCAATGATCGCCGGGTCCTTGATTACTTCCTGAGAAGCCGCGAAGTGCTGGTCCGCGACAATCCCGGCTTCGGCGAGAAGTACCTTGAAGATCATCTGACGGTTCTCGGAGAAGTCGCTAACTATTTCGAGGGCAATCTTGGCCATGTGCCGGTTTATGCGCCCAGGGATGAATTCGAACGCCGTCTGGCCGAAGGATTGGAGCCGTTTAATCACTGGGCGCAAGGCCTGAAGACCGAAGCGCAGCGGCGCAGTGGCGGGCATGCCAACGCCTTGACGTACGAGCGGCTGGAACGCGCCTTGAAAGTCGCCGGTTTCACCATGGTGCGCCGCGCGGATTATGGCAGGACATCTATTCCAGGCCTGCGTCTGGGGCGTGGCTGGCGGCGAATTTATGACTCGGTACCCGAGACCCCAGAACGGTCCTTCTATTCGCTCTACGTGGAAGCTTTCCGCTAGTCGATCCGAGGCTTCAAACCCGTAGATCGGGCCTTTTTGGCGCCTTTTGGGCAGCCGGGGAGGGACTCGCGCGGGCCTTATCGGATTGCTATATGTCCGGCCGAAACTGGCGACGAGATGACGATGAAAGTGCTCATTCTGGCGGGAGGCAAGGGGACTCGCATCAGCGAGGAAACCGATCTGCGGCCCAAGCCGATGGTCGAGATCGGGGGGCGCCCGATCCTTTGGCACATCATGAAGATCTATTCCCAGCATGGCTTCCAGGATTTCGTCATCCTGCTCGGCTACAAGGGCTATGTCATCAAGGAATATTTCGCGAATTATTTCCTGCACCAGAGCGACGTGACGATCGATCTCCGCGACAACAAGACGACGGTTCACAGCAATAGCAGCGAGCCTTGGCGCGTCACGCTTCTGGACACCGGCGAAGACACGATGACCGGCAGCCGCGTCAAGCGGGCGCGGCACCATGTCGGCAGCGAGCCGTTTCTGCTCACCTATGGCGACGCCGTCAGCGATGTCGATCTGGGCAAGCTGGTCGGCGAGCACAAGCGCATGGGCAAGTCCATTACCATGACCGCCGTCCAGCCGGCCGGCCGTTTCGGCAGCATCGATGCCGACCAGAACGGGCAGGTGAAACGTTTCCTGGAAAAGCCTAAGGGCGACGGCTCATGGATCAATGGCGGCTTTTTCGTCTGCGAGCCGGCGATGTTCGATCACATTCCCGATGGCGATGGCGCCGTCTTGGAGCAGGAGCCGTTCGAAAGCCTGGTGCGCGCCGGCCAGATGTGCAGCTATCGCCATAACGGCTTCTGGAAGTGCATGGATACGCTGCGCGACAAGACCGAGTTGAACCAGATGTGGAGCTCGGGCGAGGCCAAATGGAAGAGCTGGCCCTGATTGGCCTAAGGGCTTGAATTCTTCATGTTATTTTGCAATGAAGGCGCCCCGTCCGCCCCCGGCGGGTCCCAAAGAGTAAAACCAAGGAAAACGCGGCATGAAGGTCCTGATCACGGGTAATCTCGGCTATGTGGGAGCGCCGCTGACCCAGCTGCTGGCCCGCGGCGGCCACACCGTCATCGGGTACGATTCGGGCTTCTTTCTTGGCTGTGTCACCTCCCAGGACCGCCCCTCCGAAACCGCATTGGCGCGCCAGGTCTATGGCGACATTCGCGCCTTCGATCCCGAACTGCTCAACGGCGTCGATGCCGTGGTGCATCTGAGCGCCCTGTCCAACGATCCCATGGGACAGAAATTCGAGACGCTCACCGCCGACATCAACCAGGCCTGTTCGGTCCGGCTGGCCGAATGGGCCGCGAAACGGGGTGTGAAGAATTTCGTCTTCGCCTCCAGCTGCAGCGTCTATGGCGCGGGCAGCGACCGGCCGCGGCGCGAGGAGGATGAGCTCAATCCGCTCACCGCCTATGCCCGCTCCAAGATCGGAACCGAACTCGAACTGGCGACCGCAGACACCAGCGCGATGAATGTAAGCTGCCTGCGTTTTGCCACGGCCTGCGGCATGTCCTACCGCCTGCGGCTTGACCTGGTTCTCAACGACCTGGTGTTGAACGCGCTGTTGGATAAGACCATCCGCGTTCTCAGCGATGGTTCGCCTTGGCGGCCGCTGATCGATGTCAGCGACATGGCCCGCGCCATTGTCTGGGCCGCGGGAAGGTCGCAGTCTGACGGCGGCCGGTTCTTGGTCGTCAACGCGGGACGGGACGAATGGAACTATCAGGTCAAGGATCTGGCGGATGCGGTCGCTGCCGAAATCCCCGGCTCCGCGGTTTCGATCAACAAGGATGCCTCGCCCGACAAGCGCTCCTATCGCGTCAATTTCGAGAAGTTCCGCGGGCTGGCGCCCGACGCCATTCCGGTCCTGGGCCTGCAGGAGTCGATCCGCCGCCTACGCGATGGCATCGACAAGATGCTGTCCAGCGGCGCGCGCGAGACGTTGCCGCGCTACAAGCGCCTGGTGGAGCTGGAACGGCTGGTCGCGCAGAATCAGCTCGCGCCCGACCTGACCTGGAAGCAGCCAAGCCTCTGAGGAAAATTCCTGGCCATGAAGTTTCATCCCACCACACTGGCTGGCGCGTTCGTTCTGGAAACCGAGCCCCGGGGTGATGCGCGTGGCTATTTCGAGCGCATGTTCTGCGCCCGAGAGTTCGCGGCGCATGGCCTGGCGACGCAATTCGTCCAGCAAAACCATTCCCTGAGCGCGCTGCGGGGAACCTTGCGCGGCATGCATTATCAGGCGGCGCCGAACGAAGAAGACAAGCTGATATCCTGCATTCGCGGCGCGCTGTTCGATGTCATCGTTGACATGCGCAGCACCTCGCTCACCTATCGCCAGTGGTACGGCGCCGAGCTCAACGAAACCAATCGCCGCATGATGTATGTGCCGCGTGGCTTCGCACATGGTTTCATCACGCTTGCGGCAGACACCCACGCCTACTATCTGGCGAGCGGGTTTTACGATGGGCCGTCGGAGCGCGGTGTGCGCTACGACGATCCGGCCATAGGCATTGCCTGGCCCATCGCGCCGGTGGAAATCTCGGCGAAGGATGCCGCCTGGCCGCTGCTGGGCGCGGCAACGTGACGGACATGGCCGTTGCCGTTTCCGGAGGTGGTTGAGATGCCGAAAATCACGGTCATCATGAACTGCCTCAACGGCGAAAAGCTGATCAGGAACGCCATCGAGTCGGTCTATGCCCAGACTTTCCAGGACTGGGAAATCATATTCTGGGACAACGCCTCGACGGATGCGACGGCGGCGATCGCCAAAAGCTTCGACGATGGCCGCCTACGCTACTTTCGCAGTGAAAAGACCGTTCCCCTCGGGCAGGCCCGCCAATGGGCCATCGCCGAGGCGAGGGGCGAGTGGCTGACGCTGCTGGACTATGACGACGCATTCATGCCGCAGTTTTTCGAAAAGCACATGGCCGCCATCGGAGACGGCGATTACACGCTGTCCTACAGCGGTTATCGCGATGTAGATGACAACGACAATTTGCTGCGGAACGTTATGCCGCAAAACAAGTCTGGCTATCTGCTGCCGTCATTGCTCATGCATTACGACATCAACACCGCCACCGTCATGATGCAGCGCAAGTGCCTGGAAGAGTTCACCAGGGGCAGAACATCGTCATTCGTGGGGGCGGAGGACTATTTTCTCTATCTGAGTCTCGCGGCGCGGGGAGAGGTCTGCGTGGTTCCGGAGATTCTCGCGACCTACAGGGTGGCGTCCTCGAGCTGGACGGAACGTGCTCTTGATCTGCATTCCTCAGAATACCACCAAACACTCGATCAGCTTGAGCGCGATCTTCCCGGCATCACCGAACGTCACAGGGAAGCTTTCGCTTTTGCGCGCGCGCGCGCCGAGTACGCACAGGCAAAATACCTCATGCACGTTGGCAGATATGCCGAAGCCCGGAAGATCATGGCGTCCATACGCCACTTCCGGCGTGCCTTTGCCGGCCTTCATATGGTCAGTTACATTCCGCCGCTATGGGCGCTCATTCATCGTCGCACGATCAAGTCCCGTCTCACCGGTCTGGTGATGGGGCGCTCGAATTCGAGAAAGCCCGCATGACGCAATTGGGCGCATCGCGGCGGGCAGATCAGGAGAACGCAGCATGAGATTCCTTGTCACGGGAGCTGGCGGGATGCTGGGCAGCGCGTTCATGACGGGCGCCCAAGGGCATGAAGTCATCGGGGTGAATCGCGACAAGCTGGGCATGCGCAATCTCGACCGGATTGTCGGGTTGGCGGCGCTGCATCGCGCGGATGTGCTCATCAATTGCGCCGCCGACACCAATGTGGAAGCTGCCGAGGACAATCCGGCACTTGCCTTTTGGGTGAACGGGGAAATGCCGGGTCTTCTGGCCGCCGGGTGCGAGAAAGCCGGCGCCGCCATGGTGCAATTTTCTAGCACCGGCTGTTATGGCGCCTGGAAGGATGTGCCCTATACGGAAGAGGACGAACTTCGGCCCACTACAGTGTTTCATCGCTCCAAGGTGGCGGGCGACGAGGCCGTCACGAAAAATTGCAGGGCCGCGCTGGTGTTGCGCACCGGATGGCTTTTCGGCGGCACGATGGCGACGCCCCGCAACTTCGTCGCCAGGCGGCTGGAGAACGCGCAGGGCAAAAGCGAACTGACGGCGGATGCGTTCCAGCGCGGTAACCCGACCCTAGTCGATTACGTGGTGCGCCAAACCTTATTGCTGCTGGAGAAGGGCGTGACCGGCACTTTTAATTGTGTTGCGCAGGGCGGTGCCTCGCGAGCCGAATATGTCCGGGCCATCGTGGAGGCCGCCGGCCTGCCGTGCGTTGTCAAGGATGGGCCCTCCTTTGTGCGCAAGGCGCCGGTGTCGCCGAATGAGATGGGCACCAACCACCGGCTTGCCACCATGGGGCTCGACATCATGCCGGAGTGGCACAAATCCTTGACGGATTATGTCGTGAAGCTGGTGGCTGCCTCCGTCTGAGGCGGATGGCGTCAGCGGGCCGACTTCTGCCTGGCCTCGACGTAGACGCAGTCCGCGAAAAACCGGTTCCGCAGGAACATTTCCACCGCGAAATCGGGTAGCCAGGAAAACAGCCTTTCATAGGCCCAGGGCCAGGAATAGCGGAATATCCCGATCTTCTCGAAACCGGCTTCGCGCAACATGCGCGCGATGTCCGCATAGCGAAACTGGCTCAGAACATAGTCAGGCTCGCGATGTGGCTTTGCGGTGACGACGCCTTTCACGGCCATGAGCGATCGCCGGAAAACGCCGCCGAAATTGGTGAAGGTCATGAGCAGGGTTGCGTCAGGCCGGCTGACCCGGTTGATCTCGCCGATGAAGCGGCCGGGATTCTCGACAAACTCCAGAACGTTGAACATGATGACGCAGTCGAAGGCCGCGTTGTCGAAGGGGAGGTCTGGTCCAGAATAATGCTGCGCCTCGCGCCCCAGCCCGCGCGCCAGATCGATCATCTCCCTTGAGGCGTCCAGGCCGGTGGCGGACAGATTGTGCCGCTTGAATATTGTCTCCATCGGGAAGGTGCCGCAACCCAGATCGAGCGCGCGGCTGCCCAGCGCCTTGCGGGTTCTCGCAAGCCAGCGGTCAAGAACGTCGCGGCGGTCCTGAAAGTATTTCTGCTGGTAGCGTTCTTCCCACTTCGCGGCCTCGACGGCGAACAGGTTCGAAACAATTTCGCTCATGCGCGATACTCAGGCGGGTACATATTCGAGAATTTCCTTGCCGGCATGAAGCAGATCCACCATCTGAAAATGCCTGCGCGGCGAGGATTTCTGATAGCATGCTCCGCGCCGCCCGGGCAAGGCGCCGCCACATGCGCCGATTGACAAATAATGCGCTGAATCTATTAGTTGTGACCGATGCCCGCGTGGCGAAGAGCATCCCGAAATGACCCTTCATCTTTCCTCCCTGGTGCGATTTTTCTGCGTCGTGACGATGCTGGCCATCTGGCTGTCCGGCGTTCAGAACGGCCTCGCCGGGAGCTGGTCCGCCATCGGGTTTCTTGGTGTCGTTTTTCTGTTCACATCCCGGCGGGAAACGCGGCGTCAGCCGCTCACCCTGCTGCTTTCGCTGGCGCTTCTGTTCTATTTTGGTCTCAGATTGTGGGATCTGTATGTCATTGACTTGAACGCCATCGGAAGTTTTTTTCCAGTCGGTAGAGCGGTGCAGGAAGGCGTTGGCGGCCGGGCCATGCCGTTCGCCATGATCAGCTGCTTTCTCATGTATTCGGGTCTGGCGCTTGCAGGCCGGCCGAACGCCGGACCGGGAAAGCCGCCCTATGCCGATTTCGAGCCGTTCCATCTCGATGTCGACAAAAGCCTGCTGTTCAGGATCCTGCTGGCCTACATCATTCTGGAAGGCGTTCTAAATTTTGGTTACGTCTTCACCAGGGGGGCGGGCTTCGTCGCGAAACTGCTTGCTGTCGTCGCCAGCCACGAAGGCCTCATTCCGATCGCGGCAATGGCGTTCGTGGGCACGGGCAAGTCTGGTCTCAGGCGCCTTTACGTTCTCTTTGCCGGCATCATGGTGTCGGGCGTTCTCGCCGGGTGGCGTTCCGCCCCGGTCGATATCGCCGAGATAATGCTGGCCTGGGCTGTGATACCGGGAAACTGGAACGGCACTCTTCGCGTCAGTTTCAAGACTTTCCTGCTCGCTATCGGGCTGATCGTCATGTCCGGCGTAATGTTCGTCGTGGCGACAACGCTTCGGCAGAATGCATTGAACCTCAGTTCGGGCCCCGATCCGCTCTCATTGCTGGGGAGTTGGGACAACATCCAGAATCTTCTTGTCCTCAGCTACCAACAGATTGCCTATCGTGTTGGCACCAACATGGACGCGCTGCTCTATGTTTTCTCGTCATCCTATGACCGGGTCTATGCCGACGCGCATGTCAATTTGACCACCGTCCTCCAGACGACATTGCGGACCGTTTTCTTCATCCCGGTCCCGAACGGTGTGGCTTTCGATGAATATGCCTTTGCGGCCCTGCTCGGGAATCGCGGCTCTTATGTGAATGGCGCGTTCATTCCAACCGGCTATTCCTGGGGCATTTTCGGCTATTTCTACCAGATCTGTGGCTACTGGGCCTGGCCGGTCCTGTTCGCCCTGTTCCTGACCATCGGCAAGGCCTTCCAGAGATTGGCCAGGGCGAAAGCAAGTCTGGTCCGGGACATCGGCATGTACTGCATCGCCCATGCGATGGAGCTTCTGGTTCCCATGTTCGGCATCGCGAACATGTTTGGCCGCTACCGGGGCCTGGCCGTCACCTTCCTGGCGATCGCCGTTCTCATGCCAGTGCTCAGAAGACGGCGCAAGGCGCAGCCAGGGTCTGTGGCGGGTGAGGGGCCGGCGCAGGCCGGCAGCGGCTAAGTCCGCCCGTCAGTGGGTGCGCGGGCTAACCGCCGAAGCAGGAAGTTCTCGCGCAGCCAGTGTTCGGGCAGCAGCGCCAGGAACGCCAGAGCCGCGAGCAGCCCGAGCAGCCCGCTGACCGCCATCGCCGGAAGCGGCCTCAGCCCGACCGGCCGGTCGGGAATGCTGGGCGGTTCCACCAGTTGTGTCGCATAGGAAACGCCGTTCGCACTCAACTGCATCAGGGCGCGGTCTTCCTCGATGACCAGCTGGCTGAGAGCGGTGCGATTCTCGGCGTTCTGAACCGTCGGCAACTCAGAGTTGAGATAGCCCAGATAGGCGGTGACCCGCTTGCGCTCGATCTCGCGGATCATGCTGTCCGCCAATTGGTTGAGCGTCGAAAGAAGATAGGCGCCGAATTTCGGATCGCTGGTGCGCAGCGTGACGCGGAAGAGATCGGAGCGGCCCACCGGCGTGAAGACAAGGGTATCACGCAAGTCGCGGGACAACCGCGCCGCGTCGGGCGCCTGCCAGGGCTGGGCCCCGAGGAACTCCGACAAGGCGCGCTTGATGTCCTGCAGCGTCCCCGAAGGCGGATGCCACTCCTTTGCCTCCGCGTCCCATTCCCGGGAATAAAGGTTCGCGTAAATCGGACCGTTGCGGTCGATGCGCGCGGCCAGGGCGGCGGAAACGAGCAGCTCCTGATACCGGTCGCTGTTCGCCGCGCTGGGGGTGTTGCCGCCCAGCCCTAGCAGGGCGGCTGCGGCGCCCCCGACAAGCGAGTTGTTTTGCGTTTGTCCGGGCGGCGTGACTGGGCTGACCACCATCGAAACATCGTATTCGGTGGTCCGAATCTGTAGGTACAGGTATCCGGTGAGCAGCGCGCCGCACACGATCAGGGCCGCCAGAGGCCAGAGCGGCCGGATTCTCTGGCGAAACCGGGTCAGCAATTGGTCGAAATCGGGCATCCGGACTGGTGCGTGGGGTGACGGGCATTAAGTATCGTGTTGCGGGCCGGATGGGAAGTGCCGCCAGGGGCCGAAGGCCTCAAGCGGTATGGGCCGATGCCGGCGCGGGGTAAATCCTATCGGCTGTATGTTTTGCGCAATTCGTCGTTGCGCATCGCCTCGATGACGTCTGCAAGGTCCTGCTTATTGTCCACGCTGTAGCTGACGTGGCTGGTCGGCACCATCTGGACATGGCGACCGGTTTCCAGGGCGCGGTTCATGTCGATGCCTTCGATCTTTTCCAGCGGGGTGCGGGGCGTGTTGTTAAACTCCAGCAGATAATCGTGGCGATAAGGGATGATGCAGACCTGCTTGAGCATGGGGCCGTCGGTGACGCCCTTGCGCTTGCTCGGGATGGGCTCGCGCGAGAAATAAAGGGCGCGGCCATTGGGATCCATCACCACCTTGACCTCATTCGGATCTTCGAAATCCTCGACGCTTTCGATCGGCGCCACCAAATTGACGACGTCGGCCTGCGGGTAGTCGCGCATGCCGGCGACGGCGTCGTCAATCATGTCGGGATAGAGCATCGGCTCGTCGCCCTGAATCAGGACGACGACGTCGTGCTTCTTTCCGGTTTCCTTCTCCCGCACCAGCATGGCCTCGGCTATACGGTCGGAAGCGGTGAAATGGTCGTGCGAGGTCATCATGCAGGGTGCGCCGATCGACTGGGCATAGGAGCGGATCTCCTCGTCGCAGGTCGCGATCACCAGATCGTCCAGCGACCTGGCCAGCTTGCTGCGGATATAGCAGTGACCGATCATCGGCACGCCCAGAATGTCCGCAAGCGGCTTGCCGGGAAAGCGCGAGGCGCTCATGCGCCCGGGAATGATGCCGATGGTCATGACTTTTCTCCGCGATGGTCCTTTTGCGGCGCGCCCGCATCGGGAAGGGAATGGTAAATCTCCTCGATCTTCATCAGCAACCCCTGTCCGAGATCGACATGCCGGCTGAGCGCATACTTGATGCCGATCTTCGGTGCATAGGAATAAGGCGTGGTCTCGTAATGTCCCGACGCTCCGGTATTGAGAAACACCTTTTTGACATCCTTGCCGAGAATTTCCGAAATCATGCGGAAAAGATCAGCCATGCGCATGGTCTGGCTGCCGGCCAGGATAACATGCTGGTTGGCGAATTTGGCGTCCAGGATCTCCAGGCTGGCATGGGCGGCATCCAGCACATGGATATGCTCGCGCAGCGCGTCGGCGCTGCCGCTATAGACGATGCGCGATTGCGTCACGGCTTCCTGGACAAAGCGGTGAATGCCGTTGCCGCTGTCCGTCCGGGGGCCGTACAGCGAGCCGTAGCGCAGCACGGTGTATTCCAGGCCCTTCTTGCTTTGATAAAGCTCGATATAGGCTTCGCAGGCCTGCTTGCTGCAGCGATAGGCGCCGCCGGCGCGGCTATAGACATACATGGTGCTGGCGAAGACGTAGCGGCGGACCTTGTGCGCCACGCAGGCTTCGCAGACATTCAGGTTGCCGATGATGTTGATGTGAGCGGATTCCACGATTTGTGCGTTGCATACACTGATGTCGGCGATGCCGGCGAAATTGTACACCACCTCGCAGCCCTTGACGGCGTCGGCGACGCTGGCGGCGTCGAGGATGTCGCCTTCGATCATTTCCTGGTCGGGCCGCAGCCAGGGCGAGCGGGCACGGTCGAAGATGACAACCGAATGCCCGGCCTCGCTGAGGACGTCGGCAACATGGGAGCCGAGGAAGCCGGCGCCGCCGAAAACCGCTATGCGCATGGTCTTTCCGATCTGGCGGTCATGAGTTGGGCCGCCGGGCGCCATGCCAGAGGAAGACAGCATCGACGCCATAGGCGATGAACTGGTGGCCTTCCCTGATCGCGGCTTCAACCCGCGCCGGCTCCGGCTGCACCACATGCAGGCCTGAGGGGACGCCATGGCGGCGCGAAGCCTCGCTGAGGCGCACCAGGGCCGCGGCGAAGTCGGGATGGTCGAACTGGCCGGTCAGGCCCATCGAGGCGGACAGGTCATAGGGGCCGACCATGATCGCATCCAACCCCGGCACGGTCATGATGGCGTCGATATTCTCGATGGCCCGGATATGCTCGATCTGGGCCACGACCAGCGGATTGATCCGCTCGCGATAAGGGTCGAAATTCTTGCCGAACAGGTTGGCGCGGGAATAGCCGACACCGCGCGTGCCCCTCGGTGGGAAGTTCGCCCAGCCGATGGCGTCGCGCAGCAGTTCCGCCGTCTCGATCATCGGCAGGACGACGCCTTCGGCGCCGCTATCCATTACCGCCTTCACGGCATAGGCCGACACCTGGCCGATGCGGGCGCAGGGCAGGGCGCCGCCCATGGCGATGGCGCGGAACAGCGAAGCCAGCTGGTCTTCGGCGAAGCGGCCATGCTCCAGGTCCAGCGCCACCCAGTCGAAGCCGCCCGCGCCCATGATTTCGGCGACGCCGTCATTGGGCAGCTGCATCCAGCTGCCGATGGTGGCGCGGCCTTCCTTCAAGGTGGCGCGGATATCCTCTACCGTTTTGGCTTTCATGAGCTGGTTCCTGGCGTCACGTCTGATTTTCGTATTCCACGGCCGGAACGGGACTTCTCAGCTTCTCGCCCCGGAAGTGGCGTATCAGATCCTCGGTCGCCTCGCGCTCCATGTCGGCGCGGCAGTCCACCGAACAGGAGCCCAGATGCGCGGTCACCAGCACATTGTCGAGCGTGCAGAGCGGTCCACCATACGGCTCATGCAGGAAAACGTCCACCGCGGCGCCGGCCAGGTGACCATCCTTCAGTACGCGGAAAAGGGCGTCTTCATCGACAAGCCCGCCGCGGGAAGTGTTGATCAGATAGGCGCCTTTCTTCATCCGCCGCAATTGGGGCTCCTTGAGGAAGCCGCGGGTGGAGTGGTCGATCGGCACATGCACGGTGATGATGTCGCATTCGTCGATGATCTGGTCGGTGCTCGCGGCCCGGGCGCGTACGCCCTGCGCGACGAGGGCGGAGATTTCCGCATGCTTGCCCAGCTTGTCCGAGACCAGAAGTTCCGCCGGACGGAAGCCGCCGACCAGGCGCCCGACAGTGCTGCCGATGCGGCCGAAGCCGATGACGCCGATGCGCGCGGTTCCCAGGCGAAGTCCCTGGGAGCGATGCCAGACGCCCTTGCGCATCTTGCGGTCCACGCCCGCAATGTCGCGGCAGACGGACAGCATGGCTCCCACCGCGAATTCGGCGACGGCGGGCGTCACGGCATCGGGCGTGTAGGTGACGGCGATGCCGCGCTCCCGGCATCGCCTTAGCGGCACCGAATCAAGACCGACGCCGACGCGGGCGATGATCTGCAGCTTCGGATTGCGGTCGAGCAGCGGGCTGAGGTCCTCCGTGCCCGCAATGATGCCGTCGCAGTCCCGGGCATATTCCGCGACCTCTTCCGGCTTGAGCTTGCGGCCCGTGTCGTTGAAGCGAACGTCCCATCCGGTCTCGGCCAGCCAGTCGATAGGTGCGCGGTCATGAAAGCCGAACGGCATAGTCGAGACGAAAACCGAGCGCCGGACATTTGTATTCATTAAACGGGCCTGCGCGCGAGAGCCCAGACATGGGAACTCATCTGGTTTTGTGAGAGATAGGTCTGAAAGCTCGCGGCCCGAGTCTCGTCGCCGACCATGAAGCGCGCAAAGCGGTTGTTTTCGAGAATGGCGGGATCCCGCTTGTAGGCGTTGCGAACAATGTCGACGTCCAGCTTGCCCGGCGTGCTGACGTCGATGTCTTCAAGACCGGCCCGTTCGAACGCGGCCTTGAAGCCCGCCACCGAAAGGAAATTGATGTGGTGCGGCGGCGAAATGCTGTTTGACTTCTCCCAGAGGGTCTGAATGTCGAACCCGTCCACGCCGAGTGAGGTCACGAACACGTAACCGCCGGGCTTCACCAGCTTCGAAAGCGTCCGGATCATGGAAACCGGCTCATAGACATGCTCGAGGACCTCGAAGCATGCCGCGAGATCGGCATAGCCGTCATAACCACGAACATTCTCGGCAAGCTCCTCAGCAACCTCGAAACCCTTGGCGCGGCAGACTTGCGCCAGGTTTTGCGACGGTTCGACGGCAACCAGCTTCACGTCGGGAAAGCGCTTGCCCCATTCTTCGAGGAAGATGCCATAGCCGGCCCCGATGTCGATCAGGCGCTCGACCTTCACGTTTTTCCGGACGCAGAGATCGGAAAGGCGATCGACGCGCGGCCTGAAGATCCGCTCACGCCGCGCTTCCGCCACCGCCGGGAAGAAGGTCTGCGCCCAGTAACGTGACGAAACGGAGTCGCGATAGAAAGCCTCGAACGCCGCGATGGGCGGCCGCGGAGACTGAAACAGGGTTCCGCAGCGATTGCACAAGGCGAAACCGAAGCCCGATTTTTCGAACTGGTGGGTATTGTCCGAGCAGCCGCAAGCAACGCAATCGATCGTGCTTCGCTCAACGCCATTGAAATGGATGTCGGCGTCCGCAGCGCTGAGTTCGAGATAACGCTGAAAGATGTCGTCAGGCCGGATATCGGCTTCTTTCATTGCCAGTCCAATCGGTGAATGCGGGCAGGGGAATACCCCTTTTTCGCGGTCGTCCCCAAAGGGCTTCCACTGCTTCAATTGTTGAAATACAAGCTATTCAAAGGCTTACCAAATGGCAAGCGCGTCCCACCCCGTTTCGGGCACGATCACTCGAAAGCCGGACAAATGGTCCAATGCCGCACGATATGAAAGCACTATTTCGCTTTTCCGTTTCCTGGCGGGGCCTATTGGCCGAGGAGATGTGCCGGATCTGGCCGCCGGCCGGCGCAACCACGCCTGAAGCGCACGCATGAAGGAAGCATCGAAGAGCAGCGGCATTGGAATGCGCCTGGATTTCACGGAAGGCGGCGAATTGCCGCCTGCACTTTTGCGCCGCCTGGACGATCTTTCCGAAAGTCACCGCGAGGCGTTCAACGCCCTGATCGCCCGACTGACAAGCGGGCGCGAGCGCGACATCGATTGGTGGGTCAGCCTGCCCGCCAGCCGCAATACCCACAGCAGCCAGCTTTTCGCAAAATGCATGCAGCTCGTCCTGGTGCGGGAACTTCTGTCGGAAACGACAAATGTCAGCGTTCTGACCGACGATCCGGCACTGGCCAAGGTCCTGCGTCCTGTACTGGGCGACAGCGGCGTCACGGTCACATCGAAAGGCAGGTGCCGGCGTCTGAAACGCGCGATCTGGAATATTGCCAGCAGCCTATTCCATGCGTTTTCGGCGCACTGGGCCGCATGGCGGACCCGGGCCCTCATGCGGCCCCTGCCGCGATCGCCACTCAGCATGATCGAAATCTATGTGCAACGCGACAGTTTCGCGGGTGGCGTCTTCCGTGATCGCTATTATCCTTCATTCTACGAGTCCCTCAGCGAAGACGAACGCGCGCGCCTCTTTTATCTGCCGATATTTCATCGTGTGCGCGATTATTACGCGCTTTTCCGGAATCTGCGCCTGGGCCCGCAGAACTTCCTGGTCCGGCAGGACTATCTCAACTTGCGCGATTATTTCTTCGCGTTCGGCTATTGGTGGCGGGCGCGGCTCCTCAAGGGTAGGGCGGCGTGGTTCGCTGGCTTTGAGGTCGGCCCGCTGGTCGACGCCGATCTGGAAGCGGGCCGTTTCAACAATATAACGGTTCAGTCCCTATTGGCATACCGGTTCTGGCGCGACATCGGGCGGCGGAATTTCACGGTCGGGACCATCGTCGATTGGTATGAGGGACACGACATTGATCATGCGACCGCGGCCGCCATCAACTGGCACCCGGACACGCCGCGTCTGATCGCGTTCCGTCCTATTGCGCCGGCGAGCTATCTCAGTGTCACGCCGGCATTGCATGAAATTCTTTGCGGCAGCGTGGCAAAGGAATGGGCCATGGTCGGGGCAGGGATGCGCCGGGAACTCGCTCAAGCCTATCCTCAGATCACGGTCCATGCCGCGCCCGGGTTGAGATATCGCCGGCTGCTCACGCTTCGCTTGCTGCCGCGCAACGATGGCCGGAAGAATGTTCTGGTGGTGTTGAGCATCGATCCGGGCATGGCCGCGACCGTGCACAGGATGCTGGCGCCTGCCGCAGCGCAGTCGAGCGATGTGGACTGGCATATCAAGCGCCATCCGGCGATGCCGAGGGAGGAGGTGGCGGCGATCTTTTGCGAACTGGGGGGTAATGTCATCATCGCCGATGATGATTTCTACGAATTGCTCGCGCGCGCCGATTTGGTCGTTGGGCTGGGCACGAACACACTCATGGAAGCGGTGGCCGCGGGCATACCCGTAATCTGTATGTCGAGCGGCAACCAGCCTACCGAAATTCCGCTGCCGGTGTCGATGGAATGCGGCTGGTGGCGTATGGCTTATGACGCCGGTGAATTCGCGGCCCTGTTGCCGGAAGCGTTCGCTGTTCCGCACAAGGACCGGGCGGACCCCCTTGTACTCGAAGAACTGCTTGGACCGTTCGACGCCGCGGCGCTGCGCGCGCTGCTGTTCGATCAGCCGCCGAACGTCTCGTAGTAGACGCCCCGGGTTTTCTCGTAAAGGGTCTCATCGCCGGCCAGCGCCTGCCCGCCGTCGCGCTGCACCGGCCGCAAATTCAGCATCCACTCGACCTGGGTATGGATGGGCAGCATCCAGGAAATGGGCAGGCGGATGAATATGCCCTTGTCAAAGCTGCCTTCACCGAATTGTGCGGCGCTGACATTAGTCTTCGTCATATAGGCGCCAATTTCAACGCCGGTGTTGAAGCGACGGGTTATCTGGAAGGTCGCGCCCTGATCTCCCGCCAGATAGCGTCCCGCCCGCAACTCGAAGTTCAGGCCATACCAGGGCGAGGCGTAGTAGAGAGTCACGTGCCCGGTCAGGACATGGTAGGGCTGGAATGCGAAAAGCCGGTTGAAGTCTCGCTGCTTGACCTCATAAAGGTCGGCGCCAAGCGCCCAGCGTTGTCCTTCGGGGCGCCAGAGGACTTCGCCTCCGACGCCACCGAACATGTCTTCGAGATAACCGCCGCGGACAGCGGCATAGACGTTTGGCGCCAACCGGAAGCGGTATTCCGCCATGAGGTCTTGGATACCGTAGCGCCCGTCGGTGACGTAATTGAGGAAGTCGGTCCGCACATGCGGCAGCAGGCTGTCGGAGGGCCGTCTGGCGTAGTCGTTGATCACGATGGCTTCGAGGCCCCCTGAAAGGGTAAAGCCGCGAAAGAGCTCTAGGCTGGCTACTCCGTCGATGGCGACGCTGAGGCCGAGCGGATTGTTGGGGTCGAAATATTCCTGGCGGAGTTGCGGAAAGATAGACCAGGAAAACTGCGGATAGTTTTTCCGCGTTGCAGCGTCGAGTTCGGCAGTGTTCAGCGGCGGGGCGGCGGCGGTGACCAGGTGCTCGATGGGCAGTTCGTCACTCTGGTCGAATTCGCGCTCCGCGGGACTGCGCAGGACGGTGAATTCGCGCACCGGCAGGCCCTGCCCCATGGCAATGAGATGAAAGCGCTCGATCTCGGGAGGGGCCTCCTTCATCAGGATACGGGTCAGGCGATTCATGACGTCCGTTTCATGCTCATAGCGGTTGTTGGTGTAGTAAATTGCGGCGTCGCTGTTGCCGAGCAGCACGGCCTCTAGGTCGATGCCCTGCGTGGCGGCATCTTGGCGGATGGCGGCGATCGCCGCGGTCCTCAATTGGCGCGACGCCGCGGCGCGCACCATCTGCAGGCTGGGGACAGTGCAGGTCGCAACCGCGGCAGGCGAGGAAGTCTGGACCCTAACGGAGTGGAAAATTTGTCCATAGGTGGCGACAAGCTGCGCGATGGTCGGGCAGACGCGGCCGGCGTCACCGGCGGGCACCGTGACGGCAAGCATGTCTCCTTGCGGCGTGACATCGCGCAGATCGGCTTGCCAAAGCGCGTCCACCAGTTGGTTGGTGGTCGCAGGTCCGGCCGGGACGGATAGCGAAATAGTCCGCAGACCACCCATCTCTTGGACGGCTTCCATGGCTTGCTCCGGCGAACGGATCTCCGGCATCATAGGCGCCGCGCCCAAGCGCTGATCCGATGCTTCATGAACGGGATCGAGTTCAAAGAAGACGCTGCCGCCGATTGCGGCGCCATAGAGCCAGTCCAGATTCAGCGTCGTTGCTTCACCCAGTTTGTAGGCGGCGCCGAAATTGACCTGGCTGCGCGGAGTGAAATTTCCGGATGTGCGTTCCTGGATGTACCTGTCGCTGCTGTATTCCGCCGTCAGCGTCAGGCCATCAAGCGGTGTCGCCCAGGAAACGCCGCCAAAAAGTCCGACATGGGGTCCGTGAAACAGGGCCCCGAAGCTGAAGGCGCCCGCGCCCACCGCCGCCGCGCGCTGTTCGAACGAAGAGGAAAGCAGGGTGAGCGGGTTCTTAAGGAGGTCGGTTGAAGCCAGGCGGCCCCATCCCATGCCCAGCGTGGCGTCAAGAGCGCCGAATTGCTTTGAGGCAACGAGATACTCGCCGCCGAAGATGCCGGTTCCGACCAGATCGTTAATGCCGACCGCCACGGCAGGCAGGTATTCGCTTTCCTGCAATAACCGGGCCTTCAATGCGAAGCTGCGGTCGAAATAGACCGGATAGTGGGGGTCGAAGTTGGTGAGGCCGGCATAGCGGAAATCCGCCTCGAGCCAGGGCAGGGCCTGAAAGCCCAGAATATAGCGCTGATTGTCGTCGAAGAAACTGGCGCCGAACAGCAGGGTGCCATCCTGCGCCATGCGAGCGCTGGGCATCTCCACCAGCCCGACGGTGCCGAACGTATTGTGAGTGGTCTGAAGCTCGTCAGCGGTGGCCGGGGTCAGGGCGGCAAAAATGGTCGAACAGGCCAAGGCAACCCGCCGTGCATGACGCTGCTGGCCTCTGCCCAAACGCAGCAATTTGAGCACCCTTTTTGCCCCTTTTGGCTCAGCTGACGTTCCTTGCCGTCCATCCGTAAGTAATTGCAAGAAAATTATTTTTCCCTTTTCGGGCCCTCCGGGAATATGCAAGATGCCGCCAGAACCACAGGATGTCGAGGGCTCTGATGCGAAACGCTTTTTTCCGCAGGCATAAGGCGGCGGTTCAGCGTTGCGCGCGCTTGACGGCATGGTTTGCTCCCTTCGCCTTGGCGTTTTCATTGCTAGTTGGTTTGCCTGATGTAACCTACAGCCAGCAGTTGCCCGCCGGTCTTTCGCCGACGCAGCTCCAGCAATTGCAGCAGCAGTTCGGAGGGCAACTGCCGGGGCAAGGCTCCACGACCGTGGCAGTGCCGCCGCAGTCGCAGCCGCTGATGCTGCAACCGGCGCCCGAACCGACTACGACACTGCCGCGGTCGCGGCTTGAACAGATCATGTCGGCGCGCGCGGGAACGCTTTTGGGGCAGCACGGCTACGCCCAATTGGGCCGTGGCGCCGCTGTTATCGTACCTCAGACCGGCGCCGTGCAGGACAATTATGTCCTGGGCCCGGGCGACGAAATCGTGGTTTCGATGCGCGGTCAGGAGAATAGCGAACAACGCGCGCCTGTTGACCGCAACGGTCAGGTGGTCCTGCCGCGCCTTGGGCCAATCTCCGCCAGCGGCCGAAGCTTCGGCAGCTTCCGGCAAGATGTGGAAACCGCAGTCGGCCGCGCTTATGTCGCGACCACCGCCTCCGTGTCGGTGGCGCAGATGCGTCAGATCAGCGTAATGGTCACCGGCACGGTCAACAATCCGGGCCAGCGCCTGTTGACCGGCCTGTCGTCCGTCCTGGATGCGCTGTTGCTGTCCGGTGGCGTCTCCAAGGGCGGTTCGCTGCGCGACGTGCGCCTGATCCGCGGCGGGCGCCAGTATCCCATCGACCTTTATGGCGTCCTGTCCGGCAGTGCGAGTTTGGCCGACATGCGTCTTGCTGACGGTGACCGGATCTTTGTAGCGCCGCTTGGCCGCACCGTCGCAATCGCCGGCCTCGTCCGCATACCGGGAATCTATGAACTGGCGCCGGGCCAGACTTCCATCTCGGCCCAGGCACTGGTCGCGCTCGCCGGCGGGCCGGAAGTGAACGGCGCCTATCTTTACTCGCTGCTGCATCTTCAGCCCGATGGCCGCACCGTCCTGCAATCCCTGAAAAGCCAGAGTGAGCAGATTGCGGATGGTGAAATCCTTGTCCTGCAATTGCAGGCCGATCAGACGTCCAGCCGCGCGACTCTTGCCGGCGGCACCGGGCTGGCAGGCAATTATCCAATCGCCGGCGGCAGCAAGCTTTCTGATATCATTCGCCTGCCCGGCGCGCTGGGCACGTCGCCCTACACCCTGATCGGCATCATCGCAAGGCGCGATCCTAGAACATTGATGCGCAGCCTGGCGGCATTCACCCCGACGGCGGTGCTGAACGGCGGTGAAGATGTCGCGCTGCAGTCAGACGACGTTGTCCGCGTGCTCTCAGTGGACGAGATGCACATGATGGTTGAGACGGTTCGTGCCTATGGCCAATGGCGGGAAATACAGGACGAACGGTTGCGCAATCCGATTTCTACCAACGGATCGCTTGCCGCCAACGGAGCGGCCGCCCTGACCGGCCAAACACCCACGACGGGGCCGTTTGCCAACAACGGACAGACGAACGGCCAGTCGGCCACGGGCGGACAGCAGCCCAGCGGGCAGGTCAATGTAAATGGCCAGAACGGCATGACCGGGAATGGCCAAGGCGGCATGGCCGGGAATGGCCAAGGCGGCATGGCCGGGAATGGCCAAGGCGGCATGGCCGGGCAGTTTGCCGCGAATGGCGCCCCCCCCATGCTTGGCGGACAGCCTGGAGCGCCGGATGCCGCCACCATGCAGCAGGACGCGCTGCAATCGCTTATCGGCAGGACCGGCAGCCAGACCAATGTTTCGGGACAGGCGGGCGCGCAAATTGTCGTCGGCAGCGCCGCGTTGCCGCCGAATTTCGTGGACCAGACGGTTGCGCCAGGCGGCTATGCCCAGAACCGGGAAGCGACGACCTTTGCGCAGGTCGCCCAGCAGCTGGGCGTGGATCCTCTGGTGCTGACGAACTTTCTCATCGATCATCAGGTCACCATCGATGGCGCGGTTCAGGGTCCGGGAACCTATTTTGTCGGTCCCAGCGTCACGCTCCAGGATCTCATCATGGGGGCTGGCGGGACGGCGAACTGGGTCGACGCCAGCGGCGTCGAATTGATCTCGACGATCGTGGATCCCGCAACCGGACGGTCAGCAAGCAAGGTCACCAAGCTGCCGCTGAGCGGCACCATGACAGCGAGTTACGTGGTCAAGCCGCATGATGCTTTCCGCTTCAATCAGATTTTCACCGATGTCGATGTCGGCAGCGTAATGGTCCAGGGCGAAGTGCGGTTCACCGGCAGCTACAGGCTGACGCGCGGCGAGCGCCTGTCGGACCTGCTGGTGCGTGCCGGGGGGCTGACCAACACTGCTTATCCTTATGGCACCATATTCCTGCGCAAATCCATCGCCGCCATGGAGCAGGAAGGTTATCTGCGCGCCGCCAGGGAGGTGGAGGACCAACTGGTGGTTTCCATGACGCGGATAGGAAACGACAAGATCGATCCCGCCACTTTTGCCTCGATGCAGTCTTTTGTCGTGGACCTGCGCAATCAGAAGCCCATAGGCCGCATCGCCATTTCGGCTGATCCCAGTGTTCTGGCCGCCAACCCTGCCCTCGATCCGGTGCTGGAATCCGGCGATGTCATTTATATACCGCCGCGACCAAGCACGATTTCCGTGCTGGGCCAGGTGATGCAGCCGGGCAGCTTCCCGTACCGGGCCGGAAATGCGGTCAGCGATTATATCGCGCGGGCCGGCGGCTACAGCCGTCTGGCCGACGAAGGCCAGACGTATATTGTGCTGCCCGACGGCACCGCCCGCAGGCTGGAAAAGTCCTGGCTGCGCGTCGATACCCTCACCTTGCCCCCGGGCAGCGCCATCGTCGTGCCGCGAGACGTCACGCCTCTGGACCTGCGACAGACCGTCATCGATGTTTCGCAGATCTTGAGTCAGTTGGCCGTATCGATCGCTTCGGTGGCGGTTCTTTCGAGGCAATAGCCGGGTTCCGGTCTGGGAGCCTGGCCGGATAGACCGTAGCGTGACAAGGTTGCGCCTCTCGGGTGCGGCACAATAAGAGATCATAAATAATATATCCCTTTCAATTCAATGGGATACAAGGGTGTGCAACAGATAATTGTTGCAAAGCAAAAGACAACATGTTGCTATCAAGCGGGTTGACACCGCCTGCGGGCTGATGAAATCTCGCGTTCGTTGCAACGCGGCAAAACTTGGAGAACTTCTATGCGGACGACCGTTGCCGTCTTTCTGTCGGCCATGCTCCTGGCTTCCAATGCCGTTGCGGCGGAAAGCAGTGTGACTCCGCTTCCGGGTGGTCAGCCGGCGGGAACAAGGCAGGCGGCCCTGCTGGGTCCGAGCGCATTCCTGCTGTTTATCAGCGCCGGTGTTTTGGTGGGCGGTATCGCGCTCGCCGTGAGCAACAACAATAAAAAAGGCGTCACGTCGGCAACCACTACGGCCACGTCAACCCTTCCCTAGGACAAGGCGTCTTTTGCGGATTTGACGCGGGATCAACGCGCTGCCGCGACAGTTTTGCTTTTGTCAGCCGGGCGGGCGCAATATTTCAAACTGCACGATCTCGCGTGGGGCCAGCTGTGTGACGCCGTGCCACACGAAACCGCTCTGCGGATTCAGCCAGTAATTGTCGGTGAAGGACCAGCGCGGATTTGCGCTCCGGCAGGTTTCATCGACGCGCGTGGTGGGGATGGCGGTGCCGATGATCGTGATCGTCTGGGCGCCGCGGGCGGTGGTGATACAGTCCAGCGTGATCGAATAGGCACCGAGCTCCGGCAGATCGATCAGGCGCGTGCTGCGATAGGGCGCTTTCAGGGCATCCGCCAGCGGCGGCAGCGCCGCAGCGCCCTGCGGAATGGTGGCGCTGCGATCATGCGGCAGTCCAACCGTGCGGACGATGCGCCCTCCCTGCATGGCAAGGACAACATGGATCGCCGCTGTCCAGATCTGTTCGGCGCCGCTGTCGGTGGCCAGAACGAGCAGCGCCTCATCACCACCGTTCACGCGATAGCCCAGGCTGGCATAGGGAATTGCCGCGGCCTGCGCCCGCGTGATGTCCTGACTCTTGAACCCGTTGTGCAGGCTTTGCCGGAGGATCTGGAAATATTGCGGCCACAAATCGTCTCCCGAGCTGCTGCCGCATCCATTCAGCAGCAGCAGGGCCGCCAAGCCGCCAAGCATGGCGCGCCAGCGCGGCTCAGAACGCGCCATTTTTGAGCGCCTTCCTCAGTGCGGGGGCGATATCGGGACGCGACAGGCCGACCGCGATGTTGGCGGCCAGGAAGCCGACCTTGTCGCCGCAGTCATAGCGGGCGCAATCGGTCTTCACCGCGTGGAACGGCATCTTGCCGATCAGCTGCGCCATGGCGTCGGTCAGCTGGATCTCGCCGCCGGCGCCGCGCTCCTGCTTGTCGAGAATGGTGAAGACTTCCGGCTGCAGGATATAGCGGCCGATGACGCAGAGATTGGACGGCTCGCTTCCGGTTGCCGGCTTTTCGACAACGCCAAGCACCTCGGTGGTGTTGCCCTTGACGGCGCCCGGCTTGACCACGCCATAGCGCTTGACCTCTTCGCGCGGCTTCTCTTCCGCCGCCACGATGATGCCGCCGCCGACCTGGCCATAGGCGGTGATCATCTGCGCCAGGGCACCGGGCTGGCCCACCATCAGGTCGTCAGGCAGCAGCACGGCGAAAGGTTCGTCGCCGACGAAATGCCGGGCGCACCACACCGCATGGCCCAGGCCCAGCGGCTGTTGCTGGCGGATGAAGCCGACCGAGCCGGTCTGGGGCAGCATTTCCAGCAGGCTGTCCAGCTCGCTGGTCTTTTCGCGGTTGGCGAGCAGCGATTCCAGCTCATAGGCATGGTCGAAATGATCGGCGATGACATGCTTGCCGCGGCCGGTGATGAATACGAACTGCTCGATCCCGGCCTCGCGTGCTTCCTCGACGGCGTACTGGATCACCGGCTTGTCCACCACCGGCAGCATCTCCTTGGGGATGGCCTTGGTCGCCGGCAGGAAGCGGGTGCCCATGCCCGCCACGGGAAAAACGGCTTTGCGGACGGGTCTGACCTCGGGCATGGGGATGGTTCCGAAAGGGCCTGTTTCATGGCATGGGGGGCCTGCTACTGTCCAGTTTTTCAACCCTTTTTCGGCTTGGAACAAGGCTTTGGCGGCGATGCGGTGCGGTGTTGTCCTTGTGGCGGTATGGCTGGGGCTTTGCGCCCCAGCCTGTGCCGCCGCCGCCGACGCCATGCTGTCGGAAGTCTCTTCCGCCCTGGCCGCCGGCCAGTACGAGGACGCCGTCACGGTGGCGGGCAGCGCTCTTGATGAGCCGGGCCTTGGCGACCTCACCCGCAGCCGCCTTCTGATCGTGCGTGGCCTGGCCCACCAGGCGCTGGGCGCCAATGATGACGCCCTGATTGATTTCACCCAGGGCCTTTCGGTGGCCGCGCTGCCGGCCCAGGAACGCGCCAGGGCGCTGTTCGCCCGGGGGGTGACGCTGGACAGCCTGGGCCGGCTGGAAGACGCGGCGGGCGACTACAGCGCCGTGCTGCGGCTGGCGCCGGGGGCGACCTATGCGCTCAACAATCGCGCCAATGTCCGCCGCCGCCAGGGCCAGCTGGACGAAGCCAGGCGCGATTATCTCGCGGCCCTGACGGCATCCAATCCCAACCCGCAATATCCCTATTTCGGCCTGGGCCAGATCGCGGAGGCGCAAGGCGATGGCGATGGCGCGCGCAGCTACTACAACAAGGCTCTTGTGGCGGCGCCGGGCTTCCCGCTGGCGCTGGAGCGGCTGCAGGCGATGGGCGCACCGGCAGAGGGGCCGTCGGGCCTGCCGGCCGACACCGGCGTCATCGTGCTGAAGCCGCCATCGCCGAAGACTGCTCCCATCCCTACGCCGCCGCCGGAGACCAAGCTTGCCGCCGTTCCTGCCGCCGCCAAGGCGCGCGTAGCGGCGGCGCCCCATGCGGGGTTCAAGCCGGCGCCGGCCGCCCGGCCAGGGCGCGGCGCGCCGCTCAGGCCGATGATCGTGGAGGGGCAGGCGCGCGAGCAGGTCAAGGGCGGCCCCCTGGCGCAGCTTGGCGCCTGGCGCAGCTATGACGAGGCGCGCCAGGGCTGGGCGGTGGCGAAGGACCGCTCCGGCGGCCTGCTCGACGGGCTTGAGCCGGCGATCGTGCGCGCCGATCTGGGCGGGCGCGGGGTCTATTGGCGCCTGCGGGTGGCGCCGCCGCAGCCGGTGGCGCAATTCTGCGCCGCGCTGGCGCGAGCCGGATTGGCCTGCATCCCGGCGCGCGACTAGGCGGCGTCTGTGGCGCGGCTCTCGAATCGCCGCATAGTGCAGGCAAACGGGACGGCGCCATGAAAACCCTCGTCACCGGTGGTGCCGGCTATATCGGCAGCCATGCGGTTTATGCCCTGCTAGATCGCGGCGACGCCGTCGTGGTGCTGGATGATCTTTCCACCGGCGTGCGCGCCCAGGTGGGGGAGGGCGCCGTCTTCGTCAAAGGCGATGCCGGGGACCGCTTGCTGCTGGAAAAGACCATCAAGGAGCATGGCGTCGACGCCGTGATCCATTTCGCCGGCTCGATCGTGGTGCCGGAGTCGGTGGCCGATCCGCTGGGCTATTACGGCAACAATGTCGTCAAGTCGCGCGAGGTGATCGCCGCCTGCCTCGCCACCGGGGTCAGGAACTTCATCTTCTCCTCCACCGCCACCGTCTATGCCGATGACGCCAGGCAGCCCCTGGCGGAGGACGAGCGCAAGGCGCCAGTCAGCCCTTACGCCCGCTCCAAGCTGATGACCGAATGGATGCTGGAGGATATCGCCCGCGCCCATGCCCTGCGCTACACCATCCTGCGCTATTTCAACGTTGCCGGCGCCGATCCCAAAGGCCGCACCGGCCAGTCCACGCCCGTCGCCACCCACCTGATCAAGCGCGCCGCCCAGGTGGCGCTGGGGCGGGTGCCGCAGCTGGAGATTTTCGGCACCGACTATCCCACCCCCGACGGCACCGGGGTGCGCGATTACATCCATGTCAGCGATCTGGCGGCGGCGCATCTGCTGGCGCTGGATGCGCTGCGGGCCGGGGCGGCCTCGGCCACCTACAATTGCGGCTATGGCCGGGGTCTTTCGGTGCGCGAGGTGGTGCGGGGCGTGGAGCGGGTGACCGGCCGTCCCTTGCCGGTGGTGGAAAGCCCCCGCCGTCCCGGCGACCCGCCGACACTGATCTCCGACCCTAGCCGGATCAAGGCGGCCCTGGGCTGGAAGCCGGCCCATGACGATCTGGATGAGATCATCGCTTCGGCCATCGCCTGGGAGCGGCGCTTCAATAGCTGATTGCCGCAATTTCGGCGCGCGGACTTGTTAGGAGCGGGGCGGCGGCATATGACCCCCGCCCGATGCACGCGCTCGACACCCATGCCTTTGACCCTGCCCTGAACTGGGCGAAGTCCCATGAGCGTCATCTCTCCGCCCTGTTCATGGCGGGGGGATTTGCCTTCGACAGCTGGGCCTTCGGCCGCATCGACCATCCCGCCACCCAGGCGGTCTTTATCCTCTATCTGCTGGTGGCGGGCATCGCCATCGCCGCCCAGCATGGCCTGGAATCGCGGCCGGAGGAGAGGCGGCCTTCGCCCAGGGTGCGCGCGGCGATAATGTTCGTCACCCAGTTCGCACTGGGGGCGCTGCTCTCCGGTTTCTGCGTCTTCTATATCCGCAGCGCCTCGATCCTCTCCTCCTGGCCCTTCTTGCTTTTCATGGCCGCGATCTTCGTCGGCAACGAGGTTTTCCGCCACTATCATTCGCGACTGGTCTTCGTCGCCCTGCTGCTGTTCTTCTCGCTCTATTCCTACGCCATCATGCTGGTGCCGGTGTTGACCGGGCGCATCGGACGCATCCCCTTTCTGATCAGCGGTGCGGTGGCGGTGCTGGTCTTTTTCTTCTACATGCGCGCCAT
>Ga0265313_10000734_pt1 | contig 33676 bp, 35 predicted proteins | sample 4123metaG_FD_203122 | JGI IMG/M metagenome (GOLD analysis project Ga0265313, IMG submission 203122) | Rhizosphere microbial communities from Carex aquatilis grown in University of Washington, Seatle, WA, United States - 4-1-23 metaG | ecosystem: Host-associated > Plants > Roots > Rhizosphere >... | reverse complement strand
CGAGCTATGACGGACTGATGAAAGGTACGAAATTCGGGCCGATGGTGCTTCCGGGTCAACCCGACAGCAGCAATCTGGTCGTGCTGATCCAAGGTAAGGCAAAATTGCAAATGCCTTATGGGCACAAACCGTTGCCGTCGTGTCTGCAGCAAAACATTTGGACCTGGACTTCCAAGGTGCCAAGAACAATTGAGGTCTGATGCCTCGGTATCGCTTGCGCGACGCGATCAGCTTGGTCCATCATGAGGTTACATGCGCGATGTTCCGGAGCCGTCCCGGCGCAACCTTTGGATCCATTGCTTTGCCAACGAATCCAGCGGCAATTGCGCTGTCACCCGGAAAATCGGCGTCGCGGCGCTGGCAATCATAGTCCGGGCGACGGTCTCGCAGATTTCACCGGCGCGCAACCCAATCGTTGCCGAGCTTGACGTAGGACCGCTTCACGGCGGCCCAGGCAATGCGATGGGCCGCCTCTTCCTGCCGGCCTTCGCCGGCATGCGCTGCCCAGGCGTGGTTAAACGCCTCGCGATAAATGTCCTGCGCATGGGCCGGCAGATGGGTCCGAACCGAGGGCGGCAAGCTTTCGTTGCTGGCGTACGGCATGCAAAAGCCTCCTCAGCCCAGCTTGCCCAGGTCGGTCTTCCTCAAGTCCGTCAGGCTCATGCCAAAATGTGCTTCTCGATCTCCCGGACCGGATGCTTGGTCAGGTCCTTGTCGATCTCGGCGATAATGCGCTTCTTCACGTCGGCGTGAAACACATGCCGCAGCTCGGCGAGTGTGCGCGGCGGCGCGACCACGACGATCTTGCTTATATTTTTGTCACGCACAAGCTTTTCCAAAGCCGTCGCCACACGATCGGCGAAACGTTCCTTCTCGATTTCATGCCAGTCGGTTGGCTCGACGCTGCTGTGGCGATGGGTACCGCCACTCTCGACGCTGCGACCTGGCCGGTCGGTGCCTTGTTCGTGCGTGGGTGGATTGTCATCGCTGAAGACGCGCTCGGTCTTCAGATTGGGAAATTTCTCGTCCCCGGCATTGCGCAGGAAGAGCGCTCTTTGGCCGTCACCGACAAATACAACGGCGTCGTGAGGAATGGTAATTTTGTTCATGTTGCGTCTCCAATACGCTGAACAGAATAGACAACTCGCAGATTGACGTCTTGATCCTTGTCAAGCGCGAGGCGAGTTGAAATCCAAGGGGCGTCATGAGCTCACGCATCGATCCAGCGGATCTCCGGCTCCTTGCGCGGGACAGGCGCGGGCTCGGACTTTGGATGGCCAACAATGATGGGCGCCACGGGTTTATAGGCGGCCGGGAGCTTCAACGCCGCCTTGCCTTCCGGCGTGCCAAGAAAGCCTTGAGCGAAGCCGATCCAGCAACTACCGAGTCCCGCAGCGCGCGCCGCCAGCATGAGATTTGCCGCGGCCAGCGCGCAATCTTCCACCGCCCAGGGGATATCGGCCACGCTGCAGATCACGATGAGGACAGGTGCTTGATAGAAAATATTGAAGCTCTCATCGTTTAGGATATGAGTGAAATGATGCGAGATAAGCCCGATTGGAGTGCTTTTGAGCATCTGCGCCTTGGCCTCGCGCGATATTTTGCCGAGCAACGCCTTATCGCGGACAACGCAAAACGACCAAGGCTGCGCATTCACCGCGCTTGGCGCCTGCACGGCCGCGTCGATCAGCGCCCGTACTGTTTTTTCGTCGACCGGCTCCGCCGTGAACTCCCGCGTCGCCCGGCGCGAGTAGATTGCTTCCTTTAGATCCATTTGCTGCTCCTCTGGCAGGATGTGAAAAGAGACACTGCGCAGCATTGCCCGTTTCCGCCAGCGTCTCGTTATGACGTGACGCCGACGGCAAGGAACGCCTCGGCGCGCTCGACAAAATCACGCTTGATGCTCTTGATGTTGGGTGTGCCGGCCAGCCGCATCACCATATTGAGCTCGTTCTTCAGATGCGTGTGGACCGTTTCGACACCCTGCGCGCCGCCGAGTGCGGAGCCGTAGAGGGTAGGGCGCCCGATCGCGACCGCGCTCGCGCCGAGTGCCAAGGCACGAAATACATCCTGGCCGCGGAAAATGCCGCCATCGATGATGATCGGCACTCGTCCCTTCACCGCAGCGGCAACCGCTGGCAGGGTCGTCATGGGGGCCGGGGAATTATCGAGCTGTCGGCCGCCGTGATTGGACAACCATACGGCGGAAATGCCGTGTGAGAGTCCCTGCTGCGCCTGTTTTGGCGACAGGATGCTCTTGATGATGACCGGCAGCCCGGACTCCTTGCGGGCAAATTCTATGTCGTCCCATGACATGTTACCCTTCATGTCCATGGCGTTGCCGCCTTTTCCGGCGTCGGTCTTCGGTACGTTGCCCATACTCAAGTTGGGCAAAGCCGCGCCCTGCAGCCGCATCGAACGTTCGCGATTGCTGGTGACATCGACGTCGGCGGTGACGATGATCGCCTTATAGCCTGCCGCCTTGGCGCGCTGGAGCATTTCGCGTGCAAAGCCGCGATCGCGCGGAATGTACAGCTGGAACCACTTTGGCCCGCTACTGGCGGCCGCGAGAGTTTCGACACTTTGCTGGGCGACCGAGCTGACGCAATACAACGTGCCCGCCGCAGCAGCCCCCTTGACGTTGGGAATGTCACCCTGCGTGTGCACCGAGCCCTGATTGCCCATCGGTGCCGTGATCACCGGGTAGGAAAGTTTATTGCCGAGAATTGTTGTCGTCGTATCGGCGCCACCGGTGCCATTCATAAAATCGGCGTTGATGACCCAGCGGTCAAACGCGGCCATGTTCTCGCGCATCGTCCATTCGTCGCCGGCTCCGCCGGACACGTAGGCATATCCAAACGGTGCCATCACCTTCTGCGCTTGGGTTTCCAGGTCGCGAAGCGTGGCGATATTGATTTTCTTCTCGTTGTTCGGCACACCGCGGGTATCCGCCGGTTTCTCCGGAATGGACTGGGCTGGTGAATTCTGTGCGACTGCAGAACCGGCAAGTGTCAGCGCAGCTGCGGCGCCGCTGCCGCCCAACAGCAGGTTTCTTCGGTTGAAGCTCATGGCATCCCTCTCTGATTTCGAAAATTGCAGGAAGCCTCAAACATAGCCTTCAGCTAAAAAACCTATTGACGAAGATCAACCCGACGCGTTGCGGCAATGGTTCGGGTCATTCGCCCGCAATTACAAAGCCTTGGCCGGCCGCAAAAATCGCCGCTTTCCCGGCGGGTCTGGCGGTGCCTTGGCGACCCTCCGGGATATTACTTAGGGACAACATCTGAATTTTTAACCTCGCGACGGAGAACTACCAATGCCTTCGAAACCTTCGGAGGCACGTCGCATGCTTACCCAGACCACAATCCGTCATAACGCTTTCCACCCTGTACCGAAGTCCGCTCGCGGTATCGCATCGGCATCCGCCGGGTCCGTCAAAACCGCCGATGAGCCGTTGGCGCAGACGATGCATCTGATGGGTGCCGTCATGTCGCACGCGCGTAACTGCGAAATCTTTGGTGAAAACGAACCAGCCGATTATCTCTACAAGGTGATGAGCGGTTGCGTGCGCACTTACAAAACTTTGAGCGACGGTCGCCGTCAGATCGGCGGCTTTTATCTGCCCGGCGAAGTGTTTGGTCTGAGTTTCGATGACGACCACACCATGTCGGCGGAAGCGATTGCCGACAGCAAGGTGCTGGTGATTAAACGTAGCGCGGTCAATGCACTCGCCGGGCGCGATCCGGCAATCGCGCGAGAGCTTTTCATGCTGACCGGCCGCGAATTGCGCCGCGCGCAGGACCGCGTGCTGCTGCTGATCAAAAGCGCCCAGGAGCGCGTTGCGGGATTTCTCCTGGAAATGGCAGGCCGTACGACTGCTGATAACGATCTTGAGCTGCCGATGTCGCGCCAGGACATCGCCGACTACCTTGGCCTGACCATCGAGACGGTGTCGCGGACCCTTACTGCGCTGGAATGCTCCGCGGCGATCGAGTTGCCGACCTCGCGACACATCGTGCTGCGCAACCGTGCCGCTTTGAACCGGCTGGTGAGCTGAACATCATTTCGATACGGAGGAATTACCATGATGATGCAAGTTCGCGATGTGATGACGCGCAACGTGATTTCTGTTCACGCTCGCCAATCGGTGCTCGAAGCGGCCCAGCTGATGCTACACAACAGGGTCAGCGGTCTGCCGGTGGTGGATGCCGCCGGCGCGTTGATCGGCATCGTGACCGAAGGCGATTTTCTCAGGCGCGGTGAGATCGGCACGCAGCGGCAGCGGCCGAAATGGCTGGAATTCCTGCTTGGTCCCGGGCGTTTGGCCGCAGAATATGTTCACACCACCGGCCGAATGGTCGAAGAAGTGATGACGCCCGATCCGGCGACGGTCAGCGAGGACGACTCGCTGGAAACCGTGGTCGAGCTGATGGAAAGCCGCCATGTCAAACGGCTGCCGGTACTGCGCAATGGCCGCATGGTAGGCATCGTCAGCCGCGCCAATCTCATGGACGCGATGACCGAACGAGCCCGCTACACCCACGGACCTGCGCCTGATGACGGGACGATTCGCGATCGGATTTTGGCGGCATTGGCCGATGTAAATTGGGCGCCGAACGTCAACGTCGCGGTCCATAATGGCGTTGCCGAATTATCCGGCATCATCACCGACGAGCGCGAACGCAAGGGGCTCATTGTTGCTGCCGAGAATGTCACCGGCGTCAAAGAGGTTCATGATCATCTCGTCTGGGTCGAGCCGATGTCGGGGATCGCCATTCCGTCCGCGGAGGATGAAGCCAAAGGCCAGAATAACGACAGACAAGCCGTTCATTGAACCGCTCCGGGCTCGGCGCAGATCGACTCCCATCGGTTGAGTAGTCTCGTTTTGACGGCTCGTTGCGAAACGTCGCATCGTCGCGTCTTTGTAAACATGCGGAGCTATTCCCATGACGGTACCTGTGCGTGGACGCGTTCTGCGGCAGATAACGGTGACGGATGAGCCAATGGCACCAGCCGAAATCTCAGCTGTAGCGCCGATAACGGCCGATCGGCCGCAGATGGAGGCAGGGGCCCAGAACCCCGGGATCGAGGCGGACGAGCGCGACTCCTATAGCGTCACCGCGTTCGCCGATGTCGCCGATCGCACGCTTCACGCTGCTATGGCACGCATGACCGGAGGGTTGTCGCCGGCCGCGCTCGCCCAAGCCTACTGGGATTGGGAGACACATCTTGCCGCCGCACCCGGCAAACGCATGCAGCTTGCGGATAAGGCGTTCCGCAAGGCTATGCGCTTCGGCAACTATGCCCTTCGGTATGCCGCCGAAGGCCCAAACGCGGAACTTTGCATCAAGCCGCTGCCGCAGGATCGTCGCTTCCGCGATGAAAAGTGGCGGCAATGGCCTTTTAACTTCATCTATCAGAGCTTCCTGCTGCAACAGCAGTGGTGGCACAATGCCACGACCGGATTGCGCGGAGTATCAAAACATCACGAGGACATGGTGGAATTCGCCGCGCGACAGCTTCTTGACATGACCGCGCCGTCGAATTTCCCGCTGACCAATCCGGAAATCTTGTGGCGCACAATAAGCACCGGCGGATTCAATCTGGTGCGCGGCGCGCAGAATTTTTTCGCGGATTACGAACGCGTGCTCGGCGGCAGGAAGCCCGTTGGGACGGAGCAATTCAAGGTCGGCCACGATGTCGCGATAACCCCCGGTAAGGTGGTTTTTCGCAATCGCCTGATCGAGTTGATTCAATACGCGCCCGCGATGCAAGAGGTGAGACCGGAGCCGATTCTTATCGTGCCCGCCTGGATCATGAAATATTACATCCTCGATTTGTCGCAGCATAATTCGCTGATCAGGTACCTGACCGAGCAAGGCTTCACGGTCTTCATGATCTCCTGGAAAAATCCCGGGCCGGACGACCGCGATCTCGGCATGGACGATTACCGGGTGCTCGGCATCATGGACGCGCTCGACGCCATCGGCCGCATCGTGCCGAACCGCAAAGTGCATGCGGCCGGCTATTGCCTCGGCGGCACACTGCTCTCGATCGCGGCCGCGGCCATGGCGCGCGACCGCGACAGCCGGATCGCGACGCTGACGCTGCTCGCCGCGCAGACTGATTTCACCGAGGCTGGCGAATTGATGCTGTTCACCGACGAAAGCCAGGTTTCATTCCTGGAAGACATGATGTGGGAGCAGGGCTTCCTCGACAGCCGGCAGATGGCCGGCGCCTTCGAAATGCTGCGGTCGAATGACCTCGTCTGGTCGCGCTTGGTTCACGACTATCTGCTCGGCGAACGTGAACCGATGACCGACCTGATGGCCTGGAACGCGGATGCGACCCGCATGCCATATCGGATGCACTCTGAATATCTGCGCCGGCTGTTCCTCGACAACGACTTGGCGGAAGGCCGTTGCTTGGCGGGTGGCAAGCCAATCGCGCTTGAGGACATTGGCGTGCCGGCGTTCGTCGTCGGCACCGAGCGCGATCATGTCGCGCCCTGGAAATCGACATATAAAATCAATCTGCAGCTCGAGAGCGAAGTGACCTACCTTCTCACCAGCGGCGGCCATAATGCCGGCATCGTGTCGGAACCCGGCCATCCGGGACGCAGCTTCCGCGTCAGAACCAAACAGGCAAACCAGCACTATCTCGATCCGGAACGATATGTGGCCGAGGCCCGGCGAAAGGACGGATCGTGGTGGCCAGAATGGACTGCCTGGCTCAGCGAACGCTCAGGGCCTCCCGGCGGAACACCGCCGATGGGCGCGCCGCAGGCGGGCTACCCGCCGCTGTCCGACGCACCGGGCGCCTATGTGCGAATGCAGTAGAACACTCTAATCGGTGTCGAATGGGCCGGCGAGTAGAGTACATGGCGGATCTGCGCTGCGCAGAGCAAGCTCCATTCGATTGGCCTCACTCTCCATCCCCATCCAACGCAACTTCAGAATTCGCATCATGAGATCATGGGATGTACGCTCCTCGGCAGGAACGTCCGGGCGCACCTGAACAGTCGCTCTGATTTCCATTGCGGCCTCCCTATAGGCATTTTTCTTTTCGGCATTGCTTCCCGAGCGATTCAAATTCAAGCACCCGGCGAGAGTTGTAAACGCTGCCGCGTCCCAAGCGCGGGCGCGCAGTATGACTCCCGGCGGCAGAGCGCCCGATATCTATGTGCCCGCGCCTGGCCGGTCGGACCACCAGCCCTTCGATAAAGGCCGCGCGCTCGTCTCCATGAACCTTTGCGTATCGGCAAGGAGATGCTTGCCGTCGTCAGCCATCATCTCGAACCGCCGACTCGTCCATTCCTGACAGGCAGACATCGCGTCAGGGATCGAACGCGCTGCCGATAATTTAGAAGCAAATTCGGATACCAAATTTGCCTCCGATTGTACGCGCTCAATCCACTGCCGATTCGATTCCCGAAGCTTCTCGATCAGCTCGGTCTGCGCTTTGGTGAAGTCCTCGAAACGTTTCCGCCCCGCCGCCGCGAACTCCGCTGGCATCGAGTTCAGCGCGGAAGTCTCCGTCCGTTCATTTTGGGATTCTTTTGGCATAACACCCACTCCTTGAATCGCGCGGAAGCAACTTTTAAATTTAAGAACCGAGAAGTCGCTTCAGCATTGATCTGGGTCAAATGTAATTGTGACCATGAATAAACGCCGTTGCCGCAGTCTTAGCTCTTCGGGTAGCCAATCGTCTGCGCAAACTGGATGATCTGTCCTGCAGGAAGCTGCAAGGCCTTGGCCAGCGCTGGCGGGACGCTCTCCCGGAATACCGTCGCGAGCCCGGCCGAAGCGCAGTAAAGATAGACGTTCTGTCCGGTCACGCCGGCAGTGGCGCCGACGGTCGCATATTTATCGCTATCGGACTCGCCTTTGATCTTTGCGGTGTCGATGGCGTAAGCGAGATTGACCGGCGCGGTTGCAACGAAGGGCTGCCCGGTTGTCGTCTGGCCTCTGAGATCGCCGGCCATGTGGAAGACGAGCCGGTGGGTCTTGGGCTCATAGAGCCAGACGCCATCGGCCCGGATGACGTAAATGTCCAGGAGATAGGCGTCGCGCCAGCGCGGTGCTGTGCGGCCATCGTTTTTTGTGCGATTGACGCCCCAGGCGGCCCACAGGACGTTGGAAAGATCCTCGTTGGTCAGTGCCCGGTCCGCATATTCGCGAATTGACTGCCGCGCTTTCAGCGACTGCATCAGCGACTTCCCGCCTTCCATGGATGGCGGGGGCAAAGCAATCGACTGAGGGCTCTGCGCAAAGCTCTTTGTGGCGGTCACGGTAGCCGCAACGGTCGAAAGTATGCCAACATTGACTTGGCGGCGTGTGGCCATTTGGATGCTCCTCTTGCGAAAACCATTGGCGTTGAAGCGCCTCTCAATCCATATAATCGGAGCGGCCTGGGGTCGCGTTGATGCAGATCAAGGCGGCTACGCCCGGTCATGATCCTCCAGGCCGAAGCCACGGCGACCAGCGACGAATCTCAGTTAACCGGCTTGTCCTCGGCGGAGGCGGTTCGCCGGCGTGCCGAATTCGGCCCCAACGCCGTCGTGGAGGAGCAGGTCCATCCTCTGGTCCAGGTGGCGCGGCATTTCTGGGCGCCCGTACCTTGGATGCTGGAAGCGACGGTCGTCCTGCAAATCGCCCTCGGTCAGCGCCTCACCGGCGCGCTTGTTGCTGCGCTTCTGATCCTAAACGTGGCGCTCGGCGTGTTTCAGGAAAGCCGCGCGAGTGCCGCGCTGGCGTTGCTCAGGCGGCAGCTGGCGTTGCAATCACGCGTCAAGCGCGATGGCGTATGGGTCGATCTTCCGGCGGCCGATCTTGTCCCCGGCGATATCGTACAGGTTTCGATCGGCGGCGTGGTGCCAGCCGACATCATCCTGCTGCGCGGCTCGCTGTTGGTCGATCAGTCGATGCTAACCGGCGAGTCGATGCCGGTGGAGGTGGAGAGCGGCAAGACGACCTTTGCGGGCGGCCTCGTCCGCCGCGGCGAGGCTGACGCCAGAGTGGTGGCGACCGGCACGCGAACCTATTTCGGCCGAACCGCCGAACTCGTCAGCACCGCTCACGTCGAAAGCGCAGAGCAAAAGGCCGTGCTGGCGGTTGTCCGCAACCTGACCGTTATCAATTTCGCGGTGGTCGTCGGCATTGTCGTCTATGCGGTCGTGCGCAACATCAGCCTGCAAGAAATCATCTTGCTTGTGCTGACCGCAATGCTGTCGGCCGTGCCGGTCGCGTTGCCGGCCACATTCACCTTGGCGGCCGCGCTGGGCGCCAGGACGCTCGCGGCCAAGGGCGTGTTGCTGACCCGGCTGTCGGCGTTGCACGAGGCGGCCACCATCGACGTGCTGTGCTCGGACAAGACTGGAACGCTGACGTTGAACGAAATGTCGGTGCGTGAGGTTCGGCCGCGCAAGCCTGGTTACGATGAGGCTGACGTTCTGGACTTTGCCGCGTTGGCGAGCTCCACGGACGGCCAGGATCTGATCGATTCGGTGATCCGCAAGGTCGCCGGCGAACGCAAGGGCGGCGGCCGCGCGCCGCCAATAGCCGCGAGCTTTAAACCATTCGATCCCACCGCAAAGATGGCCGAGGCGATCGCGATCGATCAGGGCCGCGAGATCAGGATCATTAAAGGCGCGCCCGCGGCCGTCAGCGTCTTCGCGCCAATCAGCGCAGAAGCCACTGAACAGCTCGAGGCGCTCAATCGCGCCGGATATCGAACGCTTGCGGTAGCGGCCGGTCCGGACGGTGCGCTCGAGTTGATCGGCCTTATCGCTCTTGGCGATCCGCCGCGGCCGGATTCGGCACAATTGCTGACCGAGTTGCGCTCGCTGGGTGTCGTTCCCATCATGGTCACCGGCGACGCGCCGACGACGGCCGCGGCCGTGGCGCAGAGCATCGGGCTCGGCGGCCCAGTCTGTCCGCCGGGCAGCATCCCCGAAAGCGTCGGCCCGGGCGATTATGCCGTCTATGCTGGAGTGTTTCCCGAGCAGAAGTTTCAGTTGGTCAAGGCGTTCCAGCGCCAAGGTCACGCTGTCGGCATGTGCGGCGATGGTGCCAATGACGCGCCGGCGCTGCGCCAAGCGCAGATGGGCATTGCCGTGTCGACCGCAACCGATGTGGCCAAGGCGGCGGCCGGGGCGGTGCTGTGTGAGCCGGGACTGTCCGGCATCGTCGCCTGCATCACCGAGGGTCGCTCGGCATTTCAGCGAGTCTTGACCTTCACCCTCATGATCCTCGTCAACAAATGCGTCACGCTACTCGTTCTCGGTTTTGGGTTGATCGTGACCGGCCACGCAGTTCTCACGCCCTTTCTGCAGGCGCTGGCGATGCTCACCAACGACTTCGTCACCATGGCCCGCGCGGCGGATCGCGCGCGCCCGTCGCCCTATCCCAATGCGTGGCGCGTGCGCAATCTCATGTTTGCTGCGATTCCGCTCGGCTCGTTCAGGCTGTTCTATCTGCTGGCAATCCTGAGCCTGTGCTGGTTCACGATCGACCTGAACCCGCAACAGATGCAGACGCTGACTTTCGTGATGTTGGGCTTTGCCGGACAGGGCAATCTCTACGTGCTCCGCGAGCGCGGCAGACTCTGGCGCTCGCGTCCGGCGCCGGTCATGCCGTTGGCTTCGCTCTGTGACCTCACGCTGATGGGCGCTTTTGCCACCTTCGGCATTCTGATGACGTCGCTGCCGCTGTGGATCATCGGCATGCTCGTCGGCACAACACTGGTGTTCACGCTGGCGATGGATTCGATCAAGCTCGCCGTATTTGCACGGCTGCGGATCGATTGATGAGCTGGCGGTCCGCACCCGAGCAGGCGGACAGACGCGCCGAGCATGGCGGCCGCGCGGTCAATTGGCGAACAGGATGGGCACCTTGCTGCCGGTGAGAAGGGAGCGGGTCACGCCGCCGAATATCCATTCGCTCAGTCGGCTGCGCCCATAGGCGCCGGCGACGATCAAATCGACCTTCCGCTCGTCGGCCAGCCTAAGCAGAACGTGAGCGTCGGCCTCGCGCGTGGACGTCGCCACCTTTGCGCCGATCCTCACCCCATGACGCTGCAGGTAGTTGGCGACGTCATCGACCTGTTCGCGCAATTGCGCCTCGATGTCTTGAGGGCCGATGGCCGCGATAGTGACGTTCTCCGCATTCTTCAGCAGCGGCAGGGCATCAGAGACCGCGCGGCGCGCCTCGCGTGTATCTTTCCAGGCGATCAGAACGCGCGAGGCTCGGAGTCTATTGATGCCGCTCGGCAACACCAACACTGGGCGGCCACATGCCAAGATGACGGCTCCCGGATCGAACGTGTGGAAAGCATCGCCCCGCAACCGATCACGCCCGATGATAACGAGGTCAGCCGCCCGGGCCTGCGCAGCGATCACTTCATTTGGGAAATGAGGTGAAGAGCGCCATTCAATGCTGCGCGGCGCCGATCCGGCACAGCGCCGAAATATTTCGCCAAGTCGCTCAAGCTCCTCTGCAATTTTTACCTGCAGATATTCTTCGGTCGGAGGATATTCCGTATCCGAATGGGCCAGCGAACCGGATTTGCGCAGCGGCCAGCCGGCGACACCGATCAGCGCCGCATCAAATCGATTTGCCAGCTCCGCCGCCGCGCCGATCCGCACTTCTGATTGCTCGTCGAGATCGACGCAGACCATGATTGATTTGAATGTCATGGCTCACTCCATCGCTGCGCGGTCTGCCGGCGCTCCGCGGAGCCAGCGCGCAATTCCCGGCCAAACGTCCTCCAGCGTCCTTTTGCCAATGAATAAGCCGACGTGACGGCATGGCGCGATCGCCTTGCGCAGATCTTGGGCCGGAGTTCCAATCAGACGCTCCACCGCAAACAGTTGTTGCGGCGCCACCAGTTCATCATCGCGCGCCGCCAGCAGGAATAGCGGGATTTTGATCGACGCGAGATCAATCGTCTGGCCCAGGGCGGCAAAACGGCCGCTCGCGAGTTCGTTGCGCTTGTAAAGCTTTTCCACGCACTCGAGAAAGAACGCTCCGGGTAGATCGACGGTGAATGAATTCCAGGTTTCGAATGCTGTTTGGAGGTGCGCGAAGCCAGGCGAGCCGATCGCCTGATCGGTTTGCAGGAGACGTCCGATATCTTCGGCGCCAACCGAGTCCGATCCCCAGAATTTCAGCACGCTCCTGCCGGGCAGGAGACCGTCGCCGAGCCGCACGAGCTCACGATAGATCGCCAGCGGCGAGCTCTCGGCCAGCGCCGAGAGTGCGGAGGGTGCGGCGGCGACATCGATCGGAGCGCCGGCAAGGACCAGTTTGCGAACCTTGCCCGGGAACCGGGCGGCGTAGACCAGCGACATCCAACCGCCTTGGCATAGCCCGATCAGATCGACCGGAGCACCAACCGCGTCGACGAGGACATTGAGGTCGGCGAGGTAGTCGTCGATGCCGAGAAAGCGCATATTCTTCGTCGCGGAGCGCCAGTCGGTTACAAAAAGACTCCGCAAGCCCGACTGTTGCAAGGCCGTGACGAGACTGTACCCGGGCGCGAGGTCCGTAACTGCCGCGCCATGCAAGGCAAATGGAGCGCACAACAATGTCGGCGGCTGTTCGCGGGCGCCGATCGTAAAATCGCGGAGCCGGACTGTCTTCAGCTCAAGGGCAACAATATGCGGGGTCGCCCATGTCGGCTCGCGTGCCGACTGGCCATCGGCGCCGCCGATGGCGAATTCGGCAAGCTGCTTGGCGACCAGACTGGCCATATCGCCCGCCGCCGCGGCTGCAAAGGCCGGCCACAGGAATGCCAGGTTGGGAGAAGGGCGTGCTGCGGGATCGTACATGGAAAGAGCGCACCTCGTTTGCTTGCCGGGGTCCCCCCTCGATGCCCACCGAAACTGCGAGCAGAGCGGAAAGACCGCAAACGCCCGATTAAAACAAAAACGTCATCCCGATCACGTCGACTTTCCTTGATTTGCATCAATCGCGGTGCGCCTACATTTGGCCGCAGGCATGACTTGATGCAGATCAACGTAGAGCCACGGAGCTGGCGCTTAGATGCGCGTGTTTCAACGTCAATGGAGGAAGTGTCATGGCCGACCCCATCAGCAAAGTTCCTGTGAAAACCGAGAAACCTGCGACTGCCCTGGCGCCAGTATGGCGTCCGTTCGAGAGCCTTCGCCGCGAAGTCGATCGCCTGTTCGACGATTTTGACGGCGGCTTCTGGCGCTCGCCGTTCCGCAACCCTTTATTCGACGTCGCTCCGTTGCGGCGCGGCGAGGCCGCGTTCGCAGCGATGCCTGCGGTCGATGTCTCGGAAACCGACAAGGCCTACGAGATTACCGCCGAACTGCCCGGCATGGACGAGAAAAACGTCGAGGTGAAGGTCGCCAATGGCGTTCTCACCATCAAAGGCGAGAAGCAGGACGAAAAGGAGGAAAAGAAGAAGGACTATTATATGCGCGAGCGCAGCTTCGGCTCGTTCGAGCGCACCTTTGCGGTGCCGGACGGCGTCGACAGCGACAAGATCGAGGCAAACTTCAAGAAGGGCATACTCTCGGTGACGCTGCCCAAGAACGCTGAAGCGCAGAAGGCGGAAAAAAAGATCGCGGTCAAAGCCGCCTGATCCGACTTCTTTATGCCAGCTTTGCGCGACCCGGGTCGCATCAGGTGCTGTCCGGGCCGCGCCGCGTGGCAATTTCTCTGAAAGCGAAGGAATCGATCATGCGCGCATTTTTAGTGGCATGTGTGGCATTCGTCCTCCTGGGTATCGGGACCTATTTCTCACTCAACACCCTGCAAGAGCCGTCAGGTGCCGCCTATACGCAGCAAACGGCGCGGATCGATCCAAGCTGGAGCTGGCGGCTCGCGACGACCACTTCACCGGCACAGACATGCAAGCCACGCTCGGTGTCGCAATGGTTTTTTGTCGATTTTCGCGATCCGGCCGGCGAATTGGCCGTTTGCAAGGATTTGCAATAGCACGCGGGGTCGCCAAGGGCGGACTGAGCCCGTCAAACTGCCCCGCTTGGAAATGCGGTAGCCGAGTTTGCGGCGCTCGAGGATGCGCGAAGGCGCTATGGATGTGCGACGCAAGGTGAACGTAATTACCGGTCTGGCTCGCTCCGCTGTCGCGTCAGTTTCACCAGCCGTTCACTTCACGTAGACAAGGGCGCGGCTGGAAGACGGCAAGATTCAGCTGGGCTCAATCGTCGTCGCCATCGTTGCGCCGCCGCCATCGGTCTCGCCGTTCTCTAATTCCGGTCTAGGTGTCAAGCTCACTTCAGCGATCCTTGCTGGGCCCACCGTTCTCTGCGCGGTAGTTTTGTGACTTACCGAGAGAATAGCACCGTAAATTGCGGGCCCCGGGTCTTTTCACCTCGATCAATCTGCAATTCACCGCTGATCTGTTTGACAAGAGATCGAATAATCCTCATTCCCAGTCCTTTGCCGGCGGTTGGATCAAATCCCTTCGGTAAAGCTGGCCCGTCATTAGCCACCGACAGCGCGTAACCCTTTTCCTGATTGGCTTCCAAGCTGACCGTGATCCGGCCTGTACCGTGTTTGGCGGCGTTCGTGATCAGCTCGTTGGCAATGAAGCCAAGCGGGATGGCAGTGGCTGCCGACAGCGTGATTTCGATCCCGTCGACCACGATCACTCGCTCCGGGCGGTCCGCAAATAGCATTATTGAGAAATCGCGACAAAGGTCCTCAAGGTATTCCTTGAGCGCAAAGGTTTGGACGCCATCCTTTGAGTGAAGTCGGTGGTGAATGCGCCCGATCGTGGCAATGCGATCAGCCGCGGCAGCCAATTCCGCGGCGACTTCTTCACTTTTCGATGCTCTGCCTTGCAGCGACAGCAGGCTCACGATCATTTGCAGGCCGTTCAGCAGGCGATGATCGGACTCTTGGCTCAAGACCGTCTGTTGTTGGATCAGCTCGTCCTGTTGACAAAGCAGAGCCTCGTCTCGGGCGAGTGCCTGGCGCAGACCGCTTTCCGTACGCCTGTGTCTTATCAGCTCGCGCTCGTAAGTCGCGACCGCACGGCGATCGCGATTTTCAAGAATGCCAATCGCCGGCAAGTCTGTGCTGGACGGCGAATATTCGATCGTCATTTGTCGCCCCTTCCTGTACCCCGACTTTGCTGCCTGGACGCCCGAGCGTGATAACTTTCGAGCCGAAACGGTCGAGCCACATTGATCCAAATCAATCATGTCCGATACCGGACATTGGGTTTGCCGTGCCGGTCGTTTTTGCTGTGCCGCCAGTTTTTATCTTTTGTCATCAAGCCGACACAGGACACGCGCCAAACCACCCGTGGCGACGAAGCCTCGGTTACACCGATATTTTCTTGTTTCGCCCCGGTACTGTCTCTGAGCAAGAGCCTTGGACGCCCTTAGTGGGCGCGTGTGTCGGTCTAAATGCCGGCTAAAGACCCGCCGCGACGCATGTTCTCTAGCGCAGCGTTTCCTTTTAGCGTGCCAACTATTATCAACCTGCGCTTATTGCCAGGCGAAGTCGAGTAAAATGTCCGGTACCGGACATTGAGCTTGCCGCGCCAGCTAAAAAGGCGCAGCGTAATTGTGGGTGTCCGCTAGCCCCGTTTGGAGGCTGCAATGGATGCAATGGACAGGTTCGTCACGCGAGAAAATATTAAACGCTATCGCAAGCTTGCCAGCGCAATGACGGATTCGACCGAGCGATCACGAATCCTGAAATTTCTGTCCGACGAAGTGGCTAAGGTCAAGGCGGAACTGAGGCGCCGAAGCGACGCTCCGGAAGAGCGACCACCCGTCCACGCGGCAACCGAGGCTGGGGTAGGGCATGACGGAGAGGAGCAGCGGCGTAGTGGCTAGCCGCAAGGCTGCAGAGCCGCTTGCCAACCGGCTGCTCGCTCTGCTGCCGCCTAAGGACTTCCAGCGGCTTCGCCCGCATCTTCACCGTTTGCCGCTGGAATACCGGCGGTCACTCTACCGTGCTCATAGGCTCATCGGATTTGTCTATTTCATCGAGACTGGCGTCGGCTCTCTGGTGAACACCATGGCGAACGGACAGGCGTCCGAGGTCGGGACCACGAGGGCGTGGTCGGTTTGCCTCTCGTGTTGGGCGACGGGCGCGCTGCAGCGGGCGGGCCTCATTCGCTACCGACGCGGAAATGTCACGATCATCGCCGCCGCGGCCTGGTTCGCGCCTACGAATCCGCCAAGGAATTCTTTACCGACGCTTCTACCGACGGAACCGGCTGCAGGCCATTTAAGGGACAAAGCGGGTGTCATTTTCATGTGCTCAGCGAAGTGACCTACAATGAGCACACAGAATGTTATCGGACAACCGTGCCCAATAATTTACCGATACCGGAGGTAAGAGCCATCGCCAGCGCGCCCCAGAATATCACCCGGAAGGTGCCGCGCAGGGCGTTTGCACCTCCTACTTTGGCCCCTATAGCGCCCAGAACGGCGAGAAAGCCCAAAGACGCTGCAGATACAATAGGAACAAGTGCATCCACGGGCGATATGATCACCATGAGCAAGGGCATGGCCGCACCTACAGAAAACGATATGGCCGATGTCAGTGCGGCTTGCACCGGACGCGCGGTTGTGATCTCCGAAATCCCAAGTTCATCGTGTGCGTGGGCGCTTAAGGCGTCTTTCGCCATCAGTTGCTGGGCGACTTGCCGCGCGAGGTCCCGATCGACACCACGCTTGACGTAGATTTCGGCAAGCTCATCGATCTCAAATTCAGGACCCTCGCTCAACTCCTTTCGCTCGCGCGCGAGATCCGCTCGTTCGGAATCGGATTGCGAACTCACGGATACATATTCGCCAGCGGCCATCGACATGGCGCCAGCGATCAACCCCGAGACACCCGCGATCAAGACGGCATTCTGCGTCGTAGAGGCCGCGGCAACGCCGACGATCAAGCTCGCGGTCGAGAGAATGCCATCGTTGGCTCCGAGTACCGCTGCTCTCAACCATCCGGTGCGATCGACGAAGTGGATCTCCGGGTACAGTGGAAGAGGGCTCATCCGATATTCCGCCGGTCAGATCAAAGCCGCCCCATCAGAACCAGGACGACGAGGATGATCAGGATGATGCCGATAACCCCGATGCCGCCGTGACCGTAGCCATAGCCGTAGCCGCCGAAGCGGCCACTGAAGCCACCCAGGAGGAAAATGACGAGGATGATGACAAGAATCAGTCCCAAGGACATGGAATCGTCTCCTTCAATAGCTCTAACCGAACATTGGCGACAGTGAATGAAATCAACTACGTCCTATACCAGACGTAATTGACTTGGATCAAAGCATCCAGAGTTTTTGGTGTAATTATTGCCGTGCGAGTCGAAACTCGTCCTGCAACTTTACAATGATTCAACGTCGGGACTTTGAATCATGTCGAACAAAATGTCCTCCGCACCGCCTGCTAGTCGCAGCAAGCACGGTCTGAAGAGGAATCCGGAATTGTCGAAAGACAACAAATTGGCGAATCATGAGCATCATCCCAACCCCAGGGAAGGAGGCGACACCGCCAGTATCAAGCACAACGCTACGAACGAGGGTTACTTCCGCGGCCAGCGGCAGTCCTGATAATGTATCGTTTTCTCGAAGACACAGCGGATCAATACATGACGCGTGCCGTAACGACGGTGACGCGCCGGACAACCATGCGTGAACTGGAGGCGTTATTCGAAAGACACGATTTCAATTCTTTCCCAGTAGTGGAAGAGGGAAAGATGTTGGGGATTGTTACAAAATTCGATTTCCTTCGGGCCTTTGCCTTCACCACCGGTCAGATGGTACACCCCATTACGACGAATTGATGCGGCGGGCGGTCGGCGAAATGATGACCGAAGTCGTCGAGCATGTCGAGCCGGCAGTACCATTGACGCGAGTTCTCCAGTTAATGGTGAGCCTTAAGTGCCGCAGCTTCCCTGTTATCGAGCTCGATCGTCAATTGGTAGGAATGATCTCTCGCGAGGACGTGATGCGCGCACTGAGAGACGCAACACAGGACATTGGGAAATCCCGCTAGATCATCTCGGCGAAGAAATGACAGCGAGGCAAGGGTTGCGTGAATAAGTCCAGCTTGACGGCAATAACGCCGATCCTTGCCCATGGGCAGTCCTCAGCCAACACACCCGAAGGGTCGGCCGCGAGCGGAAAAGCCTTGAGCGAAGTCGCTTGTCTTTCGCCCGACGCTGCATTGCAGCGACTTTCAAGCACGGCGAGCGGCCTCACACCCGACCAGGTCGAAGAGCGGCTCCGTTCGGCGGGATTGAATCAAGTCGCTCACCAGGCGCGACATACAATTCTCGGCGAACTCATCGGTCGCTCGATCAATCCATTGAATCTACTTTTGCTCTCGCTCGCGACCGCGTCCTACTTCCTGGGCGACCAGCGTGCCGCGATCGTGATTGCCGTCATGGTGATGTTGAGTATCTCGCTGAGCTTCATTCAGGAACATCGTTCCAACAATGCCGCCGACAAGCTGCAGAGGATGGTGTCGATAACTGCGACCGTGCGTCGGCAGCCTGGTGGCGAGCCACACGACCATGTTGACGTGCCGGTCGAACAGCTCGTGCCCGGCGATATCGTCTTGCTGTCGGCGGGCGACATGATCCCCGCCGATCTCAGGCTGATCTCGGCGAAAGACCTCTTCATTAACCAGTCGACGCTCACCGGCGAGGCGATGCCGCTCGAGAAGTTCGCTGCCGCCCACGTCGGTACGGCGGAGACGCCGTTTGATCTCCCCAACATCTGCTTCATGGGCAGCGCGGTCGTCAGCGGCATCGGTTGCGGCGTCGTCGCGCTCACCGGCCCGCGCACCGCCTTCGGCCTGGTGGCGAGCGCAATTGCCAAGCAGCGGGTGCTCACGAGCTTCGACAAGGGCATTATCCGGTTTACCTGGTTGATGCTCGGTTTCATCGTGGTGATGGCGCCTCTGGTGTTCCTGATCAACGGCCTGACCAAGGGCAATTGGCTCGAAGCACTGCTGTTCGCGGTCGCCGTGGCGGTGGGTCTCACGCCAGAGATGCTGCCCATGATCGTGACGGTCAATCTGGCCAAGGGCGCGCTGGCGATGTCGCGCCGAAAGGTCATCGTCAAGCGCCTCAATTCAATACAGAACTTCGGGGCGATGGACGTGTTGTGCACGGACAAGACCGGAACGCTCACGCAGGATCGCATTATCCTCAAGCGCTGCCTTGATATCAGGGGAGACGAATCGACGCCGGTCCTCGAATACGCCTATCTGAATAGTTTTCACCAGTCTGGCCTCAAGAACTTGCTCGACGTCGCCGTCCTGCAGCATGTCGAGCTTGAGACCGGCCTCAAGGTGCAGGCCCGGTTCCAAAAGATTGACGAGATGCCGTTCGACTTCGAGCGGCGGCGGATGTCCGTCGTTCTCGGGCGCGATGACGGGGTTCATATCCTCATCTGCAAGGGCGCCGTCGAAGAGGTGTTCGCGGCTTGCAAGCACTATGCGATCGGCGACGAGACCGGGCCCCTGGATACCAGCCACTTCGCTGCGGCAACGGATACGACTGCGAAGCTCAACGCCGACGGGCTTCGCGTCGTCGCAGTCGCTTACAAGGAGATGCCGCCGACGCAGACGACGTATTCAGTCGCTGATGAGGCCGATCTCACGCTCCTCGGCTACATCGCCTTTCTCGATCCTCCGAAAGAGACCTGCGCCGTCGCACTCGCGACGCTCAAGGCCGGCGGCGTGGGGGTGAAGATTCTGACCGGCGACAACGATATCGTCACGCGCAAGATCTGTCACGAAGTCGGCCTGCCGGTGGACCGCATTATTCTTGGCAGCGAGATTGCAACGATGTCGCCGGACCAATTGGCAAGCCTAGCCGAGACGACAGCCGTGTTCGCCAAGGTCTCGCCGGCGCAAAAGGCGGCCATCGTCGATGCCCTGCATCGTAAGGGACACGTCGTCGGATTTATGGGCGATGGCATCAATGATGGACCGGCGCTGAAGGCCGCGGACGTCGGCATATCGGTGGACAGCGCCGTCGATATCGCCAAGGACTCCGCGGATATTATATTGCTCGAGAAGAGCCTGGCGGTGCTCGGTGATGGCGTGATCGAAGGCCGCAAGGTCTTCGGCAACATCACCAAATACATCAAGATGGGCGCCAGCTCCAATTTCGGCAACATGTTCAGCGTGCTCGGTGCCAGTATCTTCCTGCCGTTCCTGCCGATGACGGCCATCCAGGTACTCACCAATAACCTGCTTTACGACTTCTCACAGACCACCATCCCGACAGACAATGTGGACGCCGACTATTTGGCGGTGCCACGGCGGTGGGACATCGGCAACATCGCGAAATTCGTGCTGTTTATCGGTCCGATCAGCTCGATATTCGACTATGTCACGTATTTCCTGATGCTCTATGTCTTCAACGCCTGGAACAATCCCGCGCTGTTCCAGACCGGCTGGTTCGTAGAATCTCTGCTCACGCAGACGCTCATCATCCATATCATTCGTACGGCGAAGATTCCGTTTTTGGAAAGCCGGGCCAGCACAGCGCTCATCACGACGACCATCATCATCGCCGCGATAGGGATCGCCCTGCCATTCACCTGGCTCGGCGGGTTTTTGGGCTTCGTCCCGTTGCCTCATGCATATTGGATCGCGCTCTGTCTTATTCTGATGAGCTATGTTGTCCTGACACATTTTGTAAAGAGATGGTTCATTCGACGGTTCGGATTGAGCTAAATGACTGCTTCGCCGTGGGATTCGTTATTGCTGGCGAACGTCTTCATTTGGCGTGGCATTGCGCTATGCATCATTCAATCTGCTGCTTTTCCAGGTCTCAATCTTGCAATTTTCAGCGTCAGCAATTTCGACTGGAGGTCGAGACGGTGGGATGCGTCCGGATTGCTCGCTCTGCGCAAAAAGTCAAACCTGACCTTGGCTTCGGTCCTCTGGGGCAACGTTGCAATCAACGTGCTTCTCACGCTGCTGCCGATTCCGTCCTTGCCGGCAAGCCGGACGCCCGGCCGAAAATGGCGCGCGGCAGCCCCGGGGGAAGTTAAAAGGGCGGCCCGTCGTCGATCATGAGGTAAACTTCAGGTCGCGACAGATCCTCTGAAAGCCCGCCAGTCCCGGTTTCTCAACCTGCAATCTGTACATCGTCAGGGCTCATCCCAGCCGATCTACGAGCTACGCCGGAGTTCCGGGTTGTGGCGGGTTCTAGCTAGACTCTTTTCAATGCGCTTGCCGCCAGGCGAGCGCAGTTTGATGTACCAGTTCACAGAGCTCGGGCGCTGGAATATGTAGCTGCCATGCCGCGCTCTTGCTGTCGCATTGGACATGGGAGACTCCGATGGATGCTCCCTCTATGGCGACAGGCATCGACGGCAATAATTGGCGACAGCCACTGGCGACATGATAAATGCCGATGGAATAACCATTTTATGGACTTTTAGACCTCTATACTTTCCGTCCTCCCGGGCCCACCACTATAATGGAAAGACCGTGTGTGGTGGCAGACCTGTTCGATAAGGCTGCCGCGCGGATTGGAATGGAAACAAAAGGATGCCCAAAGAGCGAACTCTCGACCTCGCGACCATAGGGAAACTGGTGGTTGCGGGCTGGACCGGCCGCGATACGGCGGCGCTGAATGCCCACATCAAGGAGCTTGCGGATATCGGGGTAGCCCCGCCCAAGAGCGTGCCGATTTTCTATCGCAATTCGGTCTCGTTGCTGACCACCGCGCCGCAGATCGAGACGGTCGGGAACAAATCAAGCGGCGAGGTGGAGTTTGTCCTCTACTCGCTCGATGATGGCTTATGGGTCGGAGTCGGCTCCGACCACACCGACCGGCAGGCCGAAACCGTCAATGTGTCGCGGTCCAAACAGATGTGCGCCAAGCCGGTGAGTGCGCGGCTCTGGCTTTATTCCGAGGTCAAGCCGCATTGGGATCGTCTGATGCTTCGCTCCCATGTGCCGGGCGAGGACGGCAAGCCGCGGCTCTACCAGGAATGCTCCGTGACCAGCATGCGCGCGCCGGAAGAGCTTATCTCGCTCTACACGGGGAGCGACCGCCTCCCGGTCGGCACCGCGATGTTCTGCGGCACCAGCGCGGTGCATGGCGGCATTTCGTATTCGGGATCGTTCGCGATGGAGCTGAGCGACCCGGTGCTCGATCGCCGTCTGACGCATCGCTACGAGATCCTTCAGCTTCCCGACGAGGGCTAGCATTCCTCGGCGCGCATGACAGTCCTGCTGTCTGGGCCGATCCGGATCGACCGGCGGCGCGACACGGCGCTCCGCGCCGCATACACTGCCGCCCAACAACACCAAAGGAGGCGCATCGATGTCGTCCGCACAGCAGCTGCCGTTGTCATCCTTCAACGTCGTCGAAACCACCATCGGCGACATCCATGCCGCCTACAAGGCCGGCACGTTGACGGTGCGGCAGCTGGTGCAGATGTATCTCGATCGGATCGCGGCCTATGACAAGCAAGGCCCGGCCATCAACGCCGTCATTTCGCTCAACCCGGCGGCGTTGGAGGAGGCTGACCGGCTCGACGCGGCCTTTCGCACGAGCGGATTTGCCGGTCCGCTACACGGCATACCGGTCCTGATGAAAGACCAGGCCGATCTGAAAGGTCTGCCGACCACGCTCGGCTCTGTATTGTTCAAGGACTACAGGCCCGAGCGCGACTGCTTCGTTGCCGCCAAGCTCAAACAGGCGGGCGTGGTCTTTCTCGGCAAGGCAACCTTGGGCGAACTCGGCGGCGGCGATACACACGGCTCTTTGTTCGGGTCAACTCGTAACGTCTACGATTTGCAGCGCACGTGCGGCGGCTCGTCGGGCGGATCGGGTGCTGCGGTGTCGGCCAATTTCTGCGCGGTTGCGGTCGGGCAGGAGGGTTTTGCTTCGATCCGCCGGCCGTCAATCTGGAACGGCGTTGCCGGCATGCGCCCCACCATGGGGCTGGTCAGCCGCGGCGGCGTTTACGGCGGCTGGCCAACCATCAACGGTTCGCTCGGGCCCATGGCGCGCACCGTCACCGATCTCGCCAAGCTGTTGGACGGCATGGTTGGCTATGATCCCGACGATCCGGTGACCGGCTATGGCGTCGGCCACACGGTGGAGAGCCATGCAGCCGGGCTCGATCGTGCCGCGCTCAAGGGGGCTCGCCTCGGCATCCTGCGCGAGCCGATGGGCTTCACGTCGGAGCCCGACAGCGAGGATTTCAAGAAGGTCGGCGAGGTGTTCGATCGCGCGATCGGCGAATTGCGCGCGGCAGGCGCCGAAATCATCGACCCGGTCGTCATTCCCGATCTCAACACGCTGCTGGCGACGCGGACCCGCAGCATCGAGGACGACGATGCGTCGTACGAACTGTATTTCAAGGGCGGCAAGACGCCGTTTCCGACGCGCGCCGACGCGATGGCTTCGCCACTATTCGCTGACGTCACCAACAGCGTGCGGCGGCGATGGTTCGCCAACAGCTCCGACGAACGGCAGCTCGACTATCTGCGCGCGCGGGAGACTTTGATGACCAATATACTGAAGGTCATGGCCGATCATCGGCTCGACGCTATCGTTCACAAGGCCGTGGAGCATCAGCCGACGTTGATCAAGGACGGCGTCAATCCGCCGTTCGTGGATCAGAAAGGCGCCCCGCATCTCAATACGTTTCTGATCTTCGTGCCGTCGATCGTCGTTCCCGCGGGATTTACCCGCGACAATCTGCCGGCGGGGATCACTTTTCTCGGACGGCCGTATTCGGATGCCAGGATGGTTCAGCTCGCCTACGCCTACGAGCAGGCGACCAACCACCGGCGGTCGCCGTCCACCGTGCCGTAACTCAGGGGCCGTTCAGGCATTCAAGTTTTCGCGCAGCGTCGGTCCCGCATATTTCTTCTTTGCCAGTCCCCGGCGCTGGAGCTCGGGCACGACGAAGTCGACGAATTCCCGGATGTTGTCCATCGCCGAATAGCCCCGGCCCAAGATGAAGCCGCCATTGGCGCCGGTCTCGAAATGCAATTGCTCCAATGTGTCTGCAATTTTTTTAGGCGTGCCCGCGGCGACCAATATGCGATCGACCAGAAAGCGCCGCGCGAATTCTTGCACGGACTGATTGGGATCGGTCGTTTTCAACAGCTCGTCGAAACTGCCGAGGTTGCCCTTTTGCGCGCGCACCTGGTCGCCGAAGTCGGCGAGCCGCATGCCGGGCTTGGCGGTTGCAAAGTCGACCCCGTATTGGGCGGACATCTCGACGAGCCCGGCTTCCGGCGGAATGGCGTCCAGATAACGCCGCTCCTTCTCGGCGGCATCGGCGTCCGAATCCGCCACCTGGACACGGATCGACCAGAGAATGCCGATATCGCGCGGCCCGCGCCCGGCCGCGACGAGCGCAGCGTCGAGTGTCTGGCGGTGCTGCTTCATGCTCGCAATCGTTCGCCGCGTGCTGAACTGCAACTCCGCAAAAGCGGCGGCAAGCTTCATCCCCGGTCCGGACAGGCCCGCCTGAATTACCACCGGCCGGTGCTGCGGCGACGGCAGCGCCGGCAGCGGCCCGCGGACGTTGAAATAGCGGCCGCGATGATCGATCCGATGAACCTTCGCCGGATCGGCATAAATGCCGCGCTCGCGATCGAGCACGAGGGCATCCGGCTCGACACTGGCCCATAGTTTGAAGGCGACTTCGAGGAATTCCTGGGCACGAACGTAGCGCTCGTCGTGATCCATCATTTCATCGAAGCCGTAATTCGCGGCTTCGTTCTTGTACGCCGACGTTACCGCATTCCAGGCGATCCGGCCTCGGGTCACGTGATCGAGCGCATTAAACAGGCGCGCGCAGTGGAACGGATGGTGATAGGTGGTCGACATCGTCAGCGCGAAGCCGACGCCCGGTGCCGCCTTGGCCATCAACGGAATCATCGGCGTCATGTCGTGACGCGGCCACTTTGCGCCATAGCGCACGACCGCATCGTGGTTGCCGCCGTAATCCTCGGAGGTCCCGCCGGTGTCGCCGAAGAACAGCATGTCCATGATGCCGCGTTCGGCGACGCGGGCGAGTTCTTCATATAACTCGGAAGTTCCGTAATATGGATAGCCGATCCACGAGCCCGGCATACGCCAGAGGTAGTCGGTGTGCAGAAATGAGATATCAGCCGCGAGATGGATCGATTCAGATTCCGACACCGAGTCGCTCCCGCTAGGTCACGGATGCGGCAATTCTGCCGGTTGGACCGCGGCTTGCGGGTAGCTGTCGCCGCACGCGTCCGGCTCCGATGTGTTCGGCAAGATTGTCGAATTGGCGCGGCCGAAAGGCTTGCGGCAAAGCCACCAGACCCCCGCTGCCAGAACGAGGCATGCGCCAAGGGGCTCGGGTACGAAGAATGCGCCGAACGCCGCGAGCGCGGGCGGTGTCTTGAGTTCGCGTAATGTCGGCTTGCGCACGAAACGTACCATTGGCTGAGCGAGCAAGCGACGTTAACAAAGGATTAACCCTGTGTCGGGGGCTGTCCTGAAGCGTGGTTAACGCGGGCGGCCCCCCGGAATAACGCACATGCCGACGGGCAAAACATTCGGCGAGCTTGTTGCGCTTGCAGCCGCGCATCACGGCGCCGGCCGCCTCCGGGAGGCCGAAGCGAACTATCGCGCGGCGCTCGCGCTTTCGCCCGGCCATGCCGCCGTCGTCAACAACCTCGGTGTCATTGCTGCGACAGAGGGCCGTCAGACCGACGCGCGCGCGCTGTTCGACGACGCCATTTCGCGCGAGCCCGGCCACGTTGCCGCGCATTATAATCGCGGCTCCGCGCTTATCGCGCTCGGCCGCACGGACGACGCAATCAGAAGCTTCGAGCGCGTGTGCGCTCTGGATCCCGGCCATTACGGAGCGCATCGCGCGCTCGGTTTTTTGTGGCTTGAGGTTGGCGATCGCGGCCGCTCGCTCGACCATTTTGCCCGCACCTACGAATTAAGACGCGGCGACGACAGACTCGACGGACAAGCCAAATTTCTGACCTTAGCGACGCGCCGCAAGCTTGCGCACGACGCGGAACAATTCCGCTATCTCGCTGCGCGCCGCCGCGATCGCGCGCGCTTCGATGCCCTGGCGCGGGCGTATGAGGTGGTGGCGCAGGATTTTCCAGAGCCGCCAACGGCGCTTTCGCCATCGCAGCGGGACCTGCTCGGCGATGACTACAACACCGCGATCGCCATCGCCGACGCGCCGGAACTTGCCGACGGAGCGGTGGCTGGCCGCGCCGACGCCGAAGAGCTGACGCGACAGTTCCAGGCTGGTGCGGCGGGCGCGGTTTCTTTCGACGAGCTATTGACGCCTCGCGCGCTGGCGGCGCTGCGGCGGTTTTTGCTGGAGAGCACCGTCTGGCACGATTTCAGTCATATCGGCGGGTTCGTCGCGTCCTATCTCGAGGATGGTCTCGCTTGCCCGCTGGTGTTGCAGATTGCCGATGAAATTCGTCAGGCCTTCCCCGGTCTGCTGGCACAGCATCCGCTATCGCAGGCCTGGGCCTTCAAAGGACTCGAAGGCAGTTCCGCCGTTGACGTCCACGCCGACGATGCGGCGATCAGTCTGAATTTGTGGCTCACGCCGACGGCCGCCAACCTGACGCCGGACCGGGGCGGGCTCGCCGTCTGCGGCGAGCCGCCGCCTTCCGACTGGGAGATGAAGGGCTACGATGCCGACCAGGAGCGCATTGTAGCATTTTTGGAACAACACCGCGCGAACACCCTGAAGGTGCCATACCGTGAAAACCGGGCGGTGCTGTTTGAATCCCGCCTGTTCCACGCCTCTGATGAGCCAATCTTTGCGCCAAGCTATGAGAATCACAGGATAAATATGACATTTCTCTTTGGCCGCCATAATCGGTAACACATCCTCTATTCTGGGGACGGCGACCAAGTTCCCGTCTATACCAAAATTGACACAAACGCCCCGCCGCCTTACCTATTGGGCACCGGAGCCAGCCGCCGTTGAATTTCGGCCAAACACAATTGCCGGCAGAGCCGCATCATGTCGTCCGAGCCAAAGAGCAAGTACACCAACTCGGCGCTGCGGGCCGGCGACACGGACCTCTATCCGCAACGGTTGGTCGGCGAGTTCATCGGTACCGTCGTGTCCAACGATGCGATCAACGAAGAATACCGCCACCTGATCCTGGACGTGCATAAGCACGCCTTGAAGGCCTATGCGGGACAGATGTTTCATCTGCTCTGTCCGTCGCCCGATGGCGCTGAAGTCTGGATGCGCCGGCCGATGAGCGTCTATCGCGTCAATCGGCCGAAAGGTCAGGTCGAATTTCTCTACAAGGTCGAGGGCCGCGGCACGCGCGGCATCGCCCAGCTTCGTTCCGGCGACGAGTTCAACCTTGCGGGTCCGCTCGGTTCAGGCTTCACGCTGCAGCCGCAGTGGAAGAATATCGTGGTGCTGGGCCGCGGCGTAGGGCTCGCCACGCTCGCGCCGTTGTCGCAGCTTGCGGCGGATCACGGCGTCGGCGTTACCGCGATCCTGAGCGCGCGCAATGCCGGCGTGCTGATGTCGCAACGGCTGTTCGAAGAACTCGGCGCGCGCACCATCACGGTGCTGGATTCCGACAATTCCAGCGCGGTCGAGAACGTCGAAAAGATCATCGAGGGCTTGATCGCCGAAGGCAAGGCGGATGCTTTCTTCACCTGCGGCTCCAACCGGCTGCTCAAACTGATGCAGCGGCTCGGCAAGAAACACAATATTCCCGGCCAAGTCGCGATGGAGCAGATCATGGTGTGCGGGTTCGGCGCTTGTTACGTTTGCATGCGGACCTTCGAGGTCGATGGCAAGCGCGTGCTCAAGCGCGTCTGCCGGGACGGACCTGTGTTCAACATGCAGGAGGCGGTTGCATGGTAGATCTTTCGGTCAAGATCGGTTCCGTCATGCTGCAAAATCCGGTGACTCCTGCGTCCGGTGCATTCTCGTGGGAATATAACGACGTCATCGATCTCAACCGCCTCGGCGGCCTCGTGGCCAAGACGATCTGCCGGGAACCGCGCCTCGGCAATCCGACGCCGCGCATGGCCGAAACCGAAGGCGGCATCATTCAGTCGATTGGATTGCCGGGCAAAGGCATCGAGTATTTCGTCGAGCACATCGTTCCCGAATACGCCAAGTTCAAGCCGCCGCTGATCGTCAGCGTGTCATCGGAAAGCATCGAAGATTTCGCCGCGCTCGCGCATGAGTTGAGCGTGCCCGATGTCGACGTGATCGAGGCGAATATTTCCTGTCCGACGCGCAACTCTACCGGCGGCAATTTTGCGATGCACGAAGGCTATACGCGCGACTGCATCAAGGCCATTCGTGCCCAAACCGACAAGCCATTGTGGGTAAAGCTGTCGCCGAACGCGGGCGACATCGTTTCGGTCGCCAAGGCCGCCGAAGAGGCCGGCGCCGATTGCCTGGTCATCGCCAACACGTTTCTGTCGCTGAAAATCCGCACCGACAACTTCCGCCCGGCGCTCGGCAACAAGTTCGGCGGTCTGGTGTCGCCGGCATTAAAGCCGATCATTCTGCGGATGGTCTATCAGGTCGCCAAGGCGGTGAAAGTCCCGATCGTCGGCATCGGCGGCGTCACCAAGGCCGAGGACGTGGTCGAGTACATGCTCGCCGGAGCCAGTGCCGTCGGCGTCGGTTACGCGGCGTTCCGCAACCCCACGGCGCTGATCACGATCATCGACGACCTTGCGGCGTGGTGCGACGACCGCGGTATCAAGAAGGTAACGGAACTGATCGGGGCGGTGCGCGACCAGGACATGGAGACCGACACGCTCGTCGCCGCATCCGTCGGCGTCTGAGCGACCGCCTCGCAATACCCCCGGTTGTTCGCGCGGATTTCCCTGTTAGTGTTTGCGTTTCTATCGAGGGACACATGACAGCGGCGCTCGACGGCATCCGCGTGGTTGAATTCGCCAATTATGTTTCCGGTCCGTACGCCGGAATGCTGCTTGGCGATTTCGGCGCGGAGGTGATCAAGGTGGAATCGCCCGACGGCGGCGATCCGTTCCGCGGCTGGGGCCGGGTCGAGTACAGTCCGACCTTCGGCTCGGTCAATCGCAACAAGAAGAGCGTGGTGCTCGATCTCAAGCGCGCCGAGGGCGTGGCCGCGGCCCGTGCGCTCATCCGCACCGCCGACGTCCTGATCGAAAATTTCCGCATCGGCACGATGGAGCGGCTCGGGCTCGGCTACGACGCGGTTGCGCCCGACAATCCGGGCCTGGTGTGGTGCTCGATCACGGGCTTCGGCAGCGACGGTCCGTATGCGTCGCGGCCGGGTTACGACACCGTCGGTCAGTCGCTCAGCGGGCTTCTCAGCCTGCTCACCGATCTGCAGCATCCGCGGCCGATGGGCATATCGCTGTCCGATCATCTGTCCGGCATTACCGCGTGCAACGGCATCATGGCGGCGCTGATTGCGCGCGGCCGCACCGGCAAGGGCCAGCGCGTCGACACTTCGCTCTTGGAAGCCACCGTGTCGTTTTGCGGCGAAAACGCCGCGCGCTTCTTCGAGAACGGCAAGGTGCCGAATCGCGCCACCCGCACGCACCAGGCGCAGGTCTATGCGTTCGTCGGCTCCGACGGCAAACCATTCGTCATACACCTGTCGACGCCGACCAAATTCTGGCAGGCGCTCGCCAAGGTCGCGGGCCGGCCGGAATGGATTGGCGACCCACGCTTCGCCACCAAGGAAACGCGCGGCCGCCACTACGACATCCTGCACGGCGAACTCGCGAAGATTTTTGCGACAGACATTCGCGCCACGTGGCTTGCCAGGCTGCAAGCCGCTGACGTACCTGCCGCGCCGCTCAATACGCTCGACGAAGTGTTCAGCGATCCGCAGGTCAAGCACCTTGGCCTGCGGCAGGAGGTACCGCATCGCAGCCTCGGCACGGTCGGGCTGGTGCGCAACGGCGTGCGCATGTCGGTGACACCGCCGCAAATCCGCTCCGCGTCGCCGGAACTCGGCGAACACACCGAAGAAATACTGTCGCAGTTGAAGGCCGGTGCATGAAGGCGTTCGAAAAAAGCATGTCGAGGCGGAATTTCGCAGCGGCACTTGCTGGATTCACCGCACTGTTAAGTGCTCCACACGCGCGCGCGCAGTCGATCGCCGATTTTTATCGCGGCAAGACGGTCACGCTCTACACCGCGGCGTCGGTCGGCGGCGGTTACGACCAGTATGCGCGGCTTCTGGCCAAGCACATGCCACGCCACATCCCGGGCGAGCCGAACATCGTCGTCTCCAACATGGTCGGCGCCGAGGGGCTGCGGGTGGCGAACTATCTTTATAACGTCGCGGCGCAGGACGGCACCGTGATCGGCGGGCTGTCGCGCAATACCGGGCTTGCCCGTTTCTATGGCTTCAACAACGCCGGCATCCAATTCGATGCACGCAAGTTTCACTGGCTGGGCTCGCCCGAGCAGGAGGTCGGCCTCTTTATCCTCTCGGCCAAGTCGGGGCTGCACAGGATCGAGGACCTGAAAACACGCCAGGTCACGGTCAGCTCGACTGCCGATAATTCGCCGACCACGGTGTATTCGCGTCTCCTTAACGTCACGCTCGGCGCCAAGCTCAAGCCGATCTCCGGCTATGCAGGCTCGCAAGCCTGCCTGTTGGCGCTCGAACGCAACGAAGTCGATGCGCACATCTCGGGCGGATCGTCGGCGCCATTCCGGGCGCGTGTCTTGCCGTGGGTCGCCAAGGGTGATGCCAAGGTGATCATGCTGATGGGCATGAAGCGCGATCCGGCGTTTCCCGGCGTGCCGACCGCCATCGAGGTCGAGCCGATGCCTGCCGGCAAGCAGCTGTTCGAGATCGCGTTTGCCGAGCAGGTCATGGGACGGCCGTTCGTGCTGCCGCCGAAAATGCCGGCCGACCGGGTCGCGGCATTGCGCGCGGCGTTCGACGAGACCATGAAGGATAAGGAATTTCTCGCCGATGCGGCGGCGCAGAAGGCGCACATCGATCCGGTTTCGGGCGTCGAGATCAACGCGCTACTGGAGCGGGTCTATTCGGCGCCGGCGGATGTCGCGAACCGGCTTCGCAGCATCGTCAAATAACAAAGAGGTCCGGAGCATCGGACGACGACGAGGACTACATGATCGAACCATCACGCGAGTTGCGCGACGTTTGCGCCATTGTCGGGGCTGGCAACAGCCGCTTGGGCCGGGTGCCCGGCGTATCGAGCCTCGATCTTCTGGTCGAGGCGATGCACAATGCCATCGTCGATGCCGGTGTGAAGGTCACCGACATCGACGGCATCATCTGCCGCGGCCCGGACGAGAGCTATGCGCATCATCAGTTGATCGGCGCGCGGCTCGGCATCAATGCACGCTTCTCCACCACGCTCGACAATGGTGGCGCCAGCCAGATTCTCGGCGTTGCGCTCGCCACCATGGCGATCAAGGCCGGCATGGCGTCGACCGTCATCATCGGCTTCGGGCGGGATTCGTGGTCGCGCACGCACTCCTCGAAGGAAGCCAACCTGCGCAACGAGACGCGGCCTGACAGCCAGCTCGCGCACGAGTTCGGTCCCGAATACGGTTTCTTCGGCGCGGTCGCCGCGCACGCCTTCGGTGCCACGCGGCACATGCACCTCTACGGCACCACGCGCGATCAGTTCGGCGCCATCGCGGTTGCGTTCCGCGAACATGCTCTGCGCAACCCGGACGCGCAGATGAAGAAGCCGCTGACCATGGCGCAATATCACGAAGCGGCGCCCGTCGTAGAGCCGTTCGGCCTTCTGGATTGCAGTCTGCGCAGCGACGCCGCCGGCGCCGTGATCGTTACGAGCCGCGAGCGCGCACGCGACCTGCGCCAGCCGCCGGTGTCGATCAAGGGCTTCGGCAGTTTCAACAACTTGCGCGGCTGGTTCGCCGACGACAACATGGTGACGACGGCGGCCAAGAACAGCGGCGAGGCAGCGTACCGGATGGCGGGCGTCGGACCGGCCGATATCGGTACCGCGCAAATCTACGATTGCTTCACCTACATGGTGCTCACGCAGCTTGAGGATTACGGCTTCTGCAAGAAAGGCGAGGGCGGCCCGTTTGTTGCATCGGGTGCGTTGCGCATGGGTGGCCGGCTACCGACCAACACCTCTGGCGGCCAACTGTCGGAGGCGCACTGCGAGGGCATGCTCCAGGTCGTCGAAGGTGCGCGCCAGATGCGCCACACTTATTCGGCGGAGCGCCAGGTCGCCGGCGCTAACGTCGCGCTGGTTTCCGGGCACGGCGGCAATCAGGTCTGCCACTCGACTCTGATCCTGGGACGGGCCTGATGCCCGATGCGGTCAAAAAGCCCATCCCGCGCCCGTCACCGGAATCGGCGCCTTATTGGCAAGCCGCGCGCGAGCATCGCCTCGAGATTCAGCACTGCGACGCCTGCGGCCAATTCTGGTTTCCGCCGTCGCTAAGCTGTCCGCATTGTCTGGCGTCAGACTTCACCTGGACGCCAGTGTCCGGCCGCGGCAAGATTTTCAGCTTCGTCACTTACCACCGCGTCTATCATCCGGCTTTTGCCAAGGAAGTGCCGTATGTGGTGGCGCTGGTTGAATTGGACGAGGGACCGCGTCTTCTGACCAACATCGTCGGCGTGCCGCCGGAACAGGTCGTCTGCAACATGCCGGTTGAGGTGACATTCGACGACTACGACGAAGGCGTGGCGGTGCCGAAATTCACGCCGCTGAAAGCCGAAACGTGAGGCAATCCATTCCAGCTATGTGGCGAGCTGCGCAGATGGGGGCCGCGCGCATCGTGTTCGCCGCGGTTGCGGCTGCAATTTTATCGGCAGTGCCCGGCACCGGCGCCGCGCGCGCACAAAATATTATGCTCGACCATGGGCCCGATCGCGACAAATCGATCCTCGATGGCGCCCGCAAGGAAGGGCAGGTGGTGTTCTACTCGGCGATGATCGTCAATCAGGCGCTGCGGCCGCTGGCCGACGCGTTCATGAAAAAATATCCGTTCGTGAAGATGACGTTCTGGCGCGGCGACACCGAGGAGATCATCGACAAGCTCGCCGCCGAGGAGCGCGCCCATAATGTCGTGGCCGACGTCGCGGAGGGCACCGGCGTCGGCGATCTCGCCGTCGGCGCGGCCCTGACGCAACCGTATTTCACGCCCCTGGTTGCGGAGTTGCCCGAACGCTATAGCGATCCGCAAAATCGCTGGACTTATACGCGCATCAGTTATTTCAGCGCCGCGTACAACACGCGGCTTGTGCCGCCGGGCACGCAGCCGAAAAGCTATGACGGCCTGCTCGATCCGCGCTGGCGCGGCAAACTCGCCTGGCGTGTCAATACCGCAAGTGGCACGCCGCTATTCATTACCGCGATCAGACTGGCGCGCGGCGAGCAAAAGGCCGAAGCCTATTTTGAAAAGCTGGCGCAGCAGAAAATGATCAATTTCGGCTCGGGCAGCGCGCGCACCCTGGTCGATCGCGTCATCGCCGGCGAGTTTCCGGTCGCGCTGAATATCTTCGCCCACCACCCGCTCATCAGCAAAGCCAAGGGCGCGCCGGTCGATTCGCAGCTCATGGACCCGGTGCCGAGCACCGCCGGCACCATGGTGATCCCGAAGGGCGCGCGCCATCCTTATGCGGCGATGCTGCTTGCGGACTTCGTACTCTCAAAGGAGGGCCAGCAGATACTCGCCGGCGCCGATT
>Ga0265313_10000733_pt1 | contig 33718 bp, 33 predicted proteins | sample 4123metaG_FD_203122 | JGI IMG/M metagenome (GOLD analysis project Ga0265313, IMG submission 203122) | Rhizosphere microbial communities from Carex aquatilis grown in University of Washington, Seatle, WA, United States - 4-1-23 metaG | ecosystem: Host-associated > Plants > Roots > Rhizosphere >... | reverse complement strand
ATCGGGGCGGGCAAGACGGAAAGCGCCGGCGCGTTTGTCGCCGCGCTCAACCCGCACGTGGCGTTTGTCGCGCATCCGGTTCGGCTCGATGCGGACAACGCTGGAGCGCTGTTCCAGAGTTACGATGTGGTTGTCGACGGCAGCGACAGTTTCGAGACGCGGCGCGTGGTGGCCGGGGCGGCCGAGCGCGCAAGACTGCCATTGGTCTCAGGTGCCGTGATGGCCTGGGACGGGCAGGTCACGGCGTTCCTGCCTGGCGGCCGGCGCTTCGCCGATCTCTATCCCGTCGCGCCCGACGAGGCCGACACGCCAACCTGCGAAATGGTCGGGGTGCTCGGGGCAGTGACCGGCGTGATCGGCACCCTGATGGCAGTGGAGGCGGTGAAGATCATCACCGGTGTCGGCACGCCATTGAGCGGCCGGCTGCTACTCTATAGCGGCCGCGACGGCAGGTTCACGGATGTGGACTTCTAGCGGTCGTCCTCGTCTCTCGCTCGTCACCCCGGCGAAGGCCGGGGTACAGTACTAACAAGACGGGCGGTGAATTCTGGATCCCGGCCTTCGCCGGGATGACAACGTGGGGTAATGGAGGGTCCGAGTTGGTCGGCCCCCGAACTCAGTTCAGATCAAATCGGGATGCCGGAACACCAGCGTGGCGTTCGTGCCGCCGAAGCCGAAGCTGTTGGAGAGCGCGACGCCGATGTCGGCATCGTCGACCCGCGCACGAAGGATCGGCATGTCGGCAAAGGCCGGATCGAGCTCGGTGATGTGGGCGCTCTCGCACATGAACCGGCCCTGCATCATCAGGATGCAATAGATCGATTCCTGTACCCCCGTGGCGCCGAGCGAATGGCCGGTGAGCGACTTCGTAGCCGAGATGGGCGGGCAGTCCTCGCCGCGCCCGAAAACCTGCCGGATCGCCTCGATCTCCTTCAAATCCCCGATCGGGGTCGAGGTCGCGTGCGGGTTGATGTAGTCGACCTTCTCTTTGACCCCGGCGAGCGCCAGCTGCATGCAGCGCGCCGCGCCTTCGCCTGAGGGCGCAACCATGTCGTAGCCGTCGGAGGTCGCGCCGTAGCCGACCACTTCGGCGAGTATGTTCGCGCCACGCGCCTTGGCATGCTCGAGCTCCTCGAGCACGAGCACCCCGGCGCCGCCGGCGATGACGAAGCCGTCGCGCTTGGCGTCATAAGCACGCGAGGCGACCGCGGGCGTCGCGTTGAAATCGGTCGACATCGCGCCCATCGCGTCGAACAGCATCGATAGGGACCAGTCGAGGTCCTCGTGCCCGCCGGCAAAGACGATGTCCTGCTTGCCCATCTGGATCTGCTCATAGGCATTGCCGATGCAGTGCTTGGAGGTCGCGCAGGCCGAGGTGATCGAATAATTGACGCCCTTGATGCCGAACGGCGTGGCGAGCGTCGCCGAGGCGGTCGAGCTCATCGCCTTGGGCACCGCGAACGGGCCGATGCGCTTGGGGCCCTTGTCGCGGGTGATGTCGGCGGCGTCGATCAGGGTGCGCGTCGAGGGGCCGCCAGAGCCCATGACGATGCCGGTCATCGGGCTCTGGATGTCCTTGGTCTCGAGCCCGGCCTGGGCGATCGCCTGCTGCATGGCGAGGTAGTTCCAGCCCGCGCCCTTGCCCATGAAGCGCACCGCGCGCCGGTCGATCAGCGCCAGCGGGTCGACGACCTTGGGCGCACCGTGGACCTGGCAGCGGAAATTGTACTGGGCATAGTCGGGGGCAAAGACGATGCCGGAGGTGGCGTTCCGCAGGCTCTCGGTCACCTCGGCGAGGTCGCTGCCGATGGACGAGATGATGCCCATGCCGGTGACGACGACGCGCCTCATCGTGCGACAATTCCCTCGACGACCGGCTCGACCGCCGGTCCGGTATTGGTGAACAGGCCGGCCCGCAAATCCTTGGCCTCGTAGATCAGGTGGCCGTCGGCCTTGACCCAGCCGTCGGCGATGCCCAGCACCAGCCGCGAGCGCACCACGCGCTTAATGTCGATGCCGTATTCGACGAGCTTGATGTCGTTGGTGACCTGCCCGGCGAGCTTGATCTCGCCGCCGAGCGCTCGCCCGCGGCCCGGCGCCCCGGTCCAGCCGAGGAAGAAGCCGGTCATCTGCCACAGCGCATCGAGGCCGAGGCATCCCGGCATCACCGGGTCGCCCTCGAAATGGCATTTGAAGAACCAGAGGTCGGGGCGCACGTCGAGCTCGGCCCGCACCTGCCCGCGATGATGGCTGCCCCCGGTGGCGTCGATCCGCGTGATGCGGTCGAACATCAGCATGGGCGGCAGCGGCAACTGGGCGTTGCCCGGACCGAAGAGCTCACCTTTCCCGCAGGCGATGAGCTCGTCATATCCGTAGGCGTTGCGTGGGTCCGGCATCAAAACTCCGCTGGGGATCGTTCGCGCCGTCTTAGATAGGTGCTCCGGAGGGGTCAAGCACGCCCCCGCGCGACGCCGCGCCGCTTGTGCGCAGCTGCCCCCAAAGCTATATGTTTGGCAATAAAATCAGGGTTTCGGGCGGCATGCCAGAGCATCGGCTGTTTTCGAGAACTGTGCCTTCGCGCCGTCCGTGTCTCACGGCGGTGCTGCGCATGGCCGGTTTGCGCCCGACGCGGCAGCGCCTCGCGCTCGCCGAAATCCTGTTTGCAGGCGAGCATCGACACGTCAGCGCCGAGCAGCTTCTGGCCGAGGCGCACGCCGCCAACGTCAACGTCTCGCTCGCCACGGTCTACAATTCGCTGCACCAGTTCCGCCTCGCCGGGCTGCTGCGCGAGGTGGCGGTCGACGCCGCCCGCAGTTATTTCGACACCGATACCTCCGATCACCACCATTTCTACCTCGAGGACGAGCAGCGGGTGATCGATATCCCCGCCTCCTCGATTGTCATCCAGAACCTGCCCGAGCCGCCGCCGGGCATGTCGGTGACGCATGTGGATGTCGTGGTGCGGGTGCGCAAAGCCGCCTCGGCCTGACAAAATTGCCCATCTTGAAGTCGGGGAGAGCACGACAGACGTGCGCTCAGGGCATCGTTGCAGCTATTTTGCGACGGGCGACGCTCAGTCGAACTTTTCGCCCTGATAGACGCCCCAGAGGTTGCTTTCGGGGACGTAGCCCGAATAGGTCGCCACGGTGCCGCCCTGCGGGTGATCAGCCGCGGTGACCGCGCACCAGGTGCCGTCGCAGGTCGTGAGTTTCACCGGAAAGCCCGGTCCGACCCAGGCGACGATTCGCGCATCGTCGGCAGGGCTTGCGCGCAGGGGCTGCTCGCCGGTCAGGGTCCGCAGGATGTAGCCGGCGCGCGCGGCACCGAGCGTGCTCTGCTGCACCCAGCCTTCCCAACCGTCGACGTCACGAATCTTCCGCCAGACGTCGAACTCCTGGATCACTTCGACCGGCGCGCCGGGCTGCGTGTAGGTCCAGGCGACATCGTATTTGAACCCGGGGCCGACATGGACCGTGCCGTCGGCGCCAAAGCTGCGGATGGTCACGAATCGGGGCAGCGGCAGCCCGCTTGGATTGGTCGTCGCGGCGAAGGCGAGGGCGGGAAGGGCAACGAGCGCCAGAGTGGCGGCAGCACGCAACAACACGGCAAAACGCCTCGGACTTGGAAGGGTCGCGGAATTTTTCTATCGTTAGTCGAGAGACCTTAACGGTCGTTGAAAGGCGCCCCTGCTTGCCCAGCGACAAGCCGAAAATCCTCGTGACACGGCGCCTGCCCGGCCCGGTCGAAGAGCGCATGGCCGCGCTGTTCGAGGCCCGCTTCAATGCGAGCGACGCCGCGCTTTCCGCCGATGCGATCGTCGCCGGCCTTGAGGGCTGCTCGGTGCTGGTCTCCTCGATCACCGACCGGCTCGATGCCGCCCTGCTCGGGCGGCTGCCCGGATCGGTCAAGCTCATCGCCCAGTTCGGCAACGGCTTCGACAATATCGACATCGAAGCGGCTTATGCCGCGGGGCTCACCGTCACCAACACGCCGTCGGTTTTGACCGAGGACACCGCCGATATGGCGATGCTGCTGATGCTGGCGCTGCCGCGCCGGCTGGTCGAGGGCGCCGAGGTTCTGCCGCAAACCGGCATGTGGCCGGGCTGGTCGCCGAGCTGGATGCTGGGACGGCGACTGCGCGGCAAGGCGCTCGGCATCGTCGGCATGGGCCGGATCGGCAGTGCCGTGGCGGCGCGGGCCAAGACCTTCGGCATCGCCGTCCATTATTTCTCGCGCAACCGGCGCCCGCCGGCGCTCGAGGACAAGCTCGGCGCGACCTTCCACGACAGCCTCGACGCGCTCGCCGGCGCGGTCGACATCGTCTCGCTGCATACTCCCCTGACCCGTGACACCAGCGGCCTGATGAGCCGCGCCCGGATCGCGGCGATGCGGCCCGACGCCTTTCTCGTCAATGTCAGCCGGCCCGAACTGATCGATGAGCCAGCGCTGATCGAGGCGATCGAAGCCGGACGGCTGGCGGGCGCGGCGCTCGACGTCTTCGACAACCACGCGGGCCTCAACCCGCGGCTGCGTGCTCTCGCCGAAGCGCATCGGGTCGTGCTCACCCCGCATATGGCCTCGGCGACGCTCGAGGCGCGCATCGAGATGGGCGAGACGGTGATCGTCAATATCCGCGCCTTCGCCGACGGCCACCAGCCGCCGCATCGCGTGCTGCCCGAAGCGCGGGCCCGGGCCTAGGCGAGGTCGGCGATCCGCGATCGGATCAGCCGCTGTTCGCTGGCCTGGGTGCTGAGCGCCAGCGCCCGTTCGTACGCCTGCCGGGCCTCGTCCTTCAGCCCGAGCCGCCGCAGCAGGTCGGCACGCGCCCCATGCGCCAGACGGAAGCCGCTGAGCGGACCCTCGACCAGCGGTGCGATCAGCGCGAGCCCCGCTTCCGGCCCGTCGCGCATGGCGACGGCCACGGCGCGGTTGAGCTCGGTGATCGGTCCTGGCTCGGCTTCCAGCAGCAGGTCGTAGAGCCCGACGATGCGCCGCCAGTCGGTGTCCTCGGGCTCACGCGCCGCGGCGTGGGTCGCCGCGATCAGTGCCTCGATCGTGTAGCGGCTGATCGGCGGGGTGGCGAAGGCGAGCTGCGCCAGCGCCGTTCCCTCGGCGATCAGGTCGCGATCCCAGAAGGCGCGGTCCTGGTCCTCGAGCAGCACGATGTCGCCGTTCGCATCGACGCGGGTTCGGGCCCGCGACTGGTGGAGCAGAAAGAGCGCGAGAAGTCCGTCCCCGTCCGCGGTCGGATGCAGTTCCCGCAGCAGCCGCGCGAGCCGGATGGCTTCGAGGCAGAGCTCGGCCCGGATGACCTCGTCGCCGCGCGACGCCGAATAGCCCTCGCTGAAGATGAGGTAGAGCGTCTGCAGCACCGCATCGAGCCGGTCCGGCCATTGCTGTGGGCCGGGCACCTCATAGGGCAGGGCCGCCTCGCGGATGCGCGCCTTGGCGCGGACGATGCGCTGCGCGATGGTCGGCGGCTTGGTGAGGAACGCCGCGGCGATCTCCTCGGTGGTGAGGCCGCACACTTCGCGCAGCGTCAGCGCCACCTGCTGGTCCTGCGGCAGCAGCGGATGGCAGCAGGTAAAGATCAGCCGCAGCGTATCGTCGGCGATCGGCTCTGCCTCGGGCTCAGGCGGCGCAGGTTCGGATTGCAAGTGCCGCTCCAGGTCGGTGGTCAGCGGACGCACCCGCTTGGTCTGGCGCAGCCGGTCGATGGTGCGAAAGCGGCCGGCCGAGACCAGCCATGCCCGCGGATTGGCTGGAACGCCGTTCTTAGGCCAGTCGCGCGCCGCGGCGAGGAAGGCGTCGGCCAGCGCCTCCTCGGCGATCTCGAAGCTCCCCAGCAGCCGGATCAGCGAGGCGAGGACCCGGCCGCGTTCGTCGCGGTAGATGCGATCGATGTCGATCATCAGAGCGGCGGCGGTACCGCCGGATCGAAGGTCGGGCGGATTTCGACCGCCCCGAGCTTGGCGAACGGATGATCGGCGAAGGTCGTAATCGCGTCGTTGAGGTCGCGCGATTCGAACATGATGAAGCCGATCATCTGCTCCTTGGTCTCGATATAGGGACCGTCGGTAAAGCTCGCCGCGCCCTTGCGGACCCGCACCAGCCGCGCCGAAGCGGGGCCTTCGAGCGCCTCGGCATGAATGTATCGGCCCTGCGCCTGGAGGTCGCGGTCGAAGCCGCCTGTGTTCGCGTCGAGCTCGGCGCGCTGGGCGTCGCTCAGGCGCTCGAAAATACCGGGTTCGAGATGCATGATGGCGATGTAGCGCATGTCAGACCTCTTCCCGCTCGTTCTCGAACACGAAAACCGGGCGCACCTCGATGGTGCCGGTTTCGGCCCACGACACGCCGGCCGCCAGCCGCTCTGCTTCAGCCATGTCCGCGGCCTCGATGAGGATGAAGCCGGCCATCTGCTCCTTGGTCTCCATATAGGGACCGTCGGTGACCGACAGCCGGCCGTCGCGCTTGCGCACCAGCACGGCCGAGCTCTGGTCCTCGATGGCGGTGGCGAGGACGAAATGGCCTTGTCTCTCGAGCTCCTCGTCATAGGCGAACGAGCGGCGCAGCAGATCCTGCACCTGGAGGGGCGGCATCTTTTCGACCGGGGTGCCGTCATGGTGCACCAGACACATGTAGCGCATGGGAGGGGTCTCCTTTGTTGGTGCATCTAGACGTCAGTCACCCGCCGGACTCGACAGGCGCCCAAAAGAATTTCTCACATGCCGCGCGATCGCGGCAATTGCACGCAAATTGGCGGTTTCGCGGTAGCCAGCCGTCCACCTCGAACCTTCACAACCGAATAAGGCATTCTGCGGATGTAAGGCGGGATCGGGGCTGGGCGCAGGCATACTGACCCGTTGATGCGGCATCCCGCATTGGGGACGGCAATGGTGACGACAGAACGGATGGAATTCGTTCGTGCCTTCATGGAAGGCTCGCGGTCCGGCGCCAGCGGGCGGCTGCTGCCCCCGGCCATCGTGGTTTTGGTATTCGCCATGGTGGTGATCGCCGTCGGCGGCTTCGCCTATCTCTCGAGCCAGCAGGAAGCGCTGAGCACGCTGCGCGCCGAGGACCAGGCGATGCGCGCGGCGACCGGCGCGCTCGAACTGGCCGATGCCGGCCTCGCCCAGATGCTCAACGGCGAACGCGCCGCCACCTCCGATTATTTCCGCGAACGGCAGCTCCTCAGCGACAGCCGGGTCGATACGCTCGACCTGCTCACCGGGGTGCCGACCGCCCTCGACCGCCTGCTGCACGATTGGGACGATGCCGCCGCCGCCACCGACATTTCCGCTGGGCGCCAGATCCTCATCGACCGGCAGGACCGCGCCGCCATGGCGGGGATCGCCGATGCCGCCGCCGCGTCGCTGTCGCAGACCGATGCGCAGGCCGGCCAATATGAAGACCGCATCCGCCTTGCGACCATCGCCGTGCTGGTGCTGCAGGTGCTTTCCGGCACGCTCGCGATGAGCGGTATGTTCTTTGCGTTCCGCTCCAGCGCCCGCGAGGCCGATGGCCGTGCCCAGGCGCTCAAATCCGCGGATACGTCGCGCGGGCAGGTGACGCGGCTGTTCGAGATGGCCGACGTGCTGCAGAGCGCCACCGACTATACCGACGCCAACCAGGTGCTGAAGGCGACCGCCTCCGACCTGCTGCCGGGCTTTTCCGGCGCGCTCTACGTGTTCAACAATTCGCGCGACCGGCTGGTGCTGTCGACCAGCTGGGGCCGGCTCGACGACGAGCCGCCGGTCGAGACCATCCCGCCCGACCAGTGCTGGGCGCTGAAGCGCGGCAAGCCGCACCTCAACCGCCATGACGGCAAGAAGCTCTGCTGCGAGCATCACCACGGCGAAGACACCGCGCTCGAAATTCCGATGATCGCCCGCGGCGAGATCATGGGCCTGTTCCAGCTGTTCGCGACCGGCGACAATGCCGAGGACAAGCTCGAGGGCGTCACCAGCCTTGCGACTGCGCTCGCCGACGGCATGTCCCTCGCGCTCGCCAACATGGCGCTGCGCGAAAAGCTCAAGAACCAGGCGCTGCGCGATCCGCTCACCGGCCTCTACAACCGCCGCTACATGGAGGACTGCCTGCAGCGCTTCGTGCGCCTCGCCGACCGCGAGAACCGCGAGGTGAGCGTGGTGATGGTCGATCTCGACCATTTCAAGCGTCTCAACGACGAGCACGGCCACGCCTTCGGCGACACCGTGCTGCGCGACACCGCCATGACGCTGATCGGCGGCCTGCGCGAGACCGACGTGGTCTGCCGCTATGGCGGCGAGGAGCTGGTGGTGATCCTGCCCGACTGCAGCCTCGAGCGCGCCGCCGACAAGGCCGAAGTGCTGCGCACCCGCATTGCGGGGCTCACCGAAACGCACGGCGCGTCCATCTCGGCCTCGTTCGGGGTGGCGGCGCTGCCCTACACCTCCTCGAGCGTCACCGAGCTGCTCGCCGCCGCCGATGCCGCACTCTACAAGGCCAAGCAGCAGGGTCGCGACCGCGTCATCTGCGCGCCGACGCGGCCGTTCCAGATGCAGCGGCTCGAAGACGGCCTCATAGATGGCGCCGACCTGCAGGCCGCCGAGTAGGACACCGCTCTAGGGCCGCATCGCGTCGGCCGCGGCGATGATCTTCTCCAGCATCGGCTCGCTGTCGCGATTGACCGGCGTGCCCGCCGCCCGCCGCTTGTTGAAATGGCTGATCGATTGCTCAAGGATCTTGTCGAGGTCGGTCTCGCAGCGGAAATCGCCGGCGACCTTCTTGACCTTGGAATTGTCGAACAGCGTCGTCCAGCTCTTGTCGCCCAGCATCGGGCCGGCCCAGTCGGGCGCAAAGCGCAGGATGATCTCGGTCGGCACGTGCACCAGCTTCGGCTTCACCCCGAGCCCGCGCCCGATCGCGGTGTAGATGTCGTCCCAGGTAAAGCCCTTGTCGCCGGTGATGTGGAAGTCTTCCCCGAGCGCCCGCTTCTTGCCGAACAGTTTGACGAACGGCTTGGCGAAATCTTCGGAGCGGGTGAGCGTCCACGGCGCGTTGCCATCGCCGGCGACGAGGATCGGCTTGCCCTCGAGCATGCGGTGGGCGACGACGTCGCCCTCGTTGAGCAGCGTCGGCAGGCCGGTGCGCACCGTGTGCGAGGGTCGCACATTGGTCCAGGGCAGCTTCTTGGCTGCCTTCATCAGGTTCTCGCACTTGATCTTGTTCTGGCTGTAGAGCCAGTACGGATTGTTGGCCGGCGTCTTCTCGGTGATCGTGTAGCTGTCGATCGAATGCTGGTAGACCGACGCCGACGAGATGAAGATGTACTGCCCCGTGGCGCCCGAGAACGTCTTGATGTCCTGCTGCATCTGGTCGGGCGTGAACACCATGAACTGGGCGACCACGTCCCAGTCCTGCTTGCCCAGCTGGCCATAGCTGCGCGCGTCCTTCATGTCGCCGGTGATGACGGTGACGCCCTTGGGCAGCTTTTCGTCGCGCATCCCGCGATTGAACACGCTGACCTTGTGGCCGGCCTTGAGCGCGAGTTTCACGCAGGGCAGCGAGATCTGCCCGGTGCCGCCGATGAACAGGACTTTCATGGATCGCCTCCCTTGGGTGCCGGGAAGGTGCAGCGGCGAATTTGAACTGGCAAGAGGCCGGTCGCCTCAGGCCTCCGGCACAGCCCGGAGGACGAACGCGGTGACCTTGTCGAGCGGCATCTCGCACGGCTTGAGCGCCGGCGGGCCCGAGGGCGGGGCGAAGATGTTGAGGCTGATGCGGTCGGCGCCGCCGAGCTCCTCGGCATAAAGCTTCATCGAGCGGCCGCCGGCATGGATAGACCGGCTGACGCCGTAGCGCCGTTCGTCATAGCGGGCGGTGAAATAGCCGAGAGGCAAGGTCATCAGGCGCGACCACACCGCGGCGGGGTCGGCCGCAGCGGGCAGTTCCGCCGTCACGGCACCGCCGGGGCGAAATTCAGCGCCGTGAGCTGCTGTTGCTGCTCGAGCTTGAGCTCCTGCTCGATCTCAATCTGCTGGGTCTGGAGCTGCGATTGCAGCTGCACCTCGCGGGCCTGCGCGTCGGCCATCGATTTGAGTTCGTTCTGCTGGCAGATGAGCGCGTCGGTCTGCGCCGCAATCTCTTCGGGCACCGTGCCGACGGCGGCCGGCTGGGCGCAAAACGCGAAGGCGGGGGAGGCAAGGGTGGCAAACAGGGTGGCGAGGAGGTACGGGCGCATGCCCAACAAATGGCGCGCCGACCGTGGCATTTGAAGGCCCACGGTATTCACAATGCGGTGGTTCGGGTGAACTTCAGGAAAGCAAAGGCCCGGGATCGCTCCCGGGCCTTTGCAATTCCGATGGTCGGTCAGCTTACTCCGCCGGTTCGGCCGGGGCCTTTTCGGCGGCTTTTTCCTTGCCGGTGTCCTGGTCGACGACCTTCATCGACAGCCGGACCTTGCCGCGCTCGTCGAAGCCGAGGAGCTTCACCCAGACCTTGTCGCCTTCCTTGACCACGTCGGTGGTCTTGTTGACGCGCTGGTCGGCGAGCTGGCTGATGTGGACTAGGCCGTCCTTCGAACCGAAGAAGTTGACGAACGCGCCGAAATCGGCGGTCTTGACCACGGTGCCCTGGTAGATGGCGCCCACTTCGGCTTCGTCGGTGATGCCCTTGATCCACTTGATCGCGGCGTCGATCTGCTTGCCGTCCGACGAGGCGATCTTGATCGTGCCGTCGTCCTCGATGTTGATCTTGGCGCCGGTCTTTTCGACGATCTCGCGGATCACCTTGCCGCCGGTGCCGATCACTTCGCGGATCTTGTCGGTCGGGATCTTGATGGTCTCGATACGCGGGGCGAACTCGCCCACCTGGCCGCGGGCCGCCGAAATGGCCTTGGCCATCTCGCCCAGGATGTGGGTGCGGCCTTCCTTGGCCTGGCCGAGGGCGACCTTCATGATCTCCTCGGTGATACCGGCGATCTTGATGTCCATCTGCAGCGACGTCACGCCGTCGGCGGTGCCGGCGACCTTGAAGTCCATGTCGCCGAGGTGATCCTCGTCTCCGAGGATGTCGGAGAGCACCGAGTAGCGGTCACCCTCGAGGATGAGGCCCATGGCGATGCCCGCCACCGGCTTCTTCATCGGCACGCCCGCATCCATCAAGGAGAGCGAGGTTCCACAAACGGTCGCCATCGAGGACGAGCCGTTCGACTCGGTGATCTCGGAGACGACGCGCACGGTGTAGGGGAACTCCTCGACCTTGGGCAGCATCGGATGGATGGCGCGCCAGGCGAGCTTGCCGTGGCCGATTTCGCGGCGGCCGGGCGAGCCCATGCGGCCGGCCTCGCCGACGCTGTAGGGCGGGAAGTTGTAGTGGAGCAGGAAGGTCTGCTTGTAGGTGCCCTCGAGCGAGTCGATGTACTGCTCGTCGTCGCCGGTGCCGAGGGTCGCCACCACCAGTGCCTGCGTCTCGCCGCGGGTGAACAGCGCCGAACCGTGGGTGCGCGGCAGCACGCCGACTTCCGCGACGATCGGACGGACCGTCTTCAAATCGCGGCCGTCGATGCGATAGCCGGTGTCGAGCACATTCCAGCGCACGATCTTGGCCTGCAGGTTGTGGACGACGTCGCCAAGCGCCTCGGCCTTGACGGTGCCGGCCTCGATGCGGGCGGCGAAGGCGTCCTTGACCTTCTTGTTGGCGGCGTCGACCGCGGCGTAGCGCGCCTGCTTGTCGGTAATCTTGTAAGCGGCGCGGAGATCGGCTTCGGCGATCCCCAGCACGTCCTTTTCGAGATCGGAATAGTCGGGCGGGGTGAAGTCGCGCGGCTCCTTGGCGGCGAGCTCGGCGAGCTTGATGATCGCCTGGATCACCTTCTTGCTCTGCTCGTGCCCGAACATCACGGCGCCGAGCATGACTTCTTCGCTCAGCTCCTGGGCTTCGGACTCGACCATCAGCACGGCATCCATGGTGCCGGCCATGACCAGGTCGAGCTTGCTGTCAGCACGCTTGTCGACCGCAAGGTTGAGCACGTATTCGCCATCGACATAGCCGACGCGTGCGGCGCCCACCGGGCCCATGAACGGCACGCCCGAGATGGTCAGCGCGGCGGAGGCGGCGACCATCGCCAGCACGTCGGGATTGTTCTCCATGTCGTGCTGGAGGACGGTGACGACGACTTGCGTCTCGTTCTTGTAGCCATCGGGAAACAGCGGGCGGATCGGGCGATCGATGAGGCGGGAGACCAGGGTCTCGTTCTCGGTCGGGCGGCCTTCGCGCTTGAAATAGCCGCCCGGGATCTTGCCGGCGGCGAAGTATTTCTCCTGGTAGTTGACGGTGAGCGGGAAGAAATCCTGTCCCGGCTTGGCGGTCTTCATCGACACGACGGTGGCGAGCAGCACGGTCTCGCCGAGCGTTGCGAGCACGGCACCGTCGGCCTGGCGCGCCATCTTGCCGGTCTCGAGGGTGAGCGGCTGGCCGCCCCAGTTGAGCTCGACCTTATGATAATCAAAATTGATGGGCATTAGAATGCCTTTCCATTTGGGGATGAGCGGGAACGCGGGGCGTAGCCACCCGCGAACTCATCCCTGGTGCCCGGAGCAATCGAGCGCACCCCATGTGCGTCGTCTCCATTTGGGCACGGTTTCCGCGCTGGTATTTCCGGAGGTGTCAGTCTCCGGGCGGAACATGGACAAGACGATGAGCCACTCAGTTGAGAGTGCGCCGCGCACCCCAAGTAGCCGATGATCTCGCCATGCTCCGCGTAGTCCAACCAGCCTACGCTTGCATGCTGGGCGCCGAGGCGTACCTCGAAGCCCGGTTTGATCGTGTGCTTAGCGGCGGATGCCGAGAGCCTCGATCAGCTTCTTGTAGCGCGGCTCGTCGATCCGCTTGACGTAGTCGAGCAGCGAGCGGCGGGTCTGCACCAGCTTCAACAGGCCGCGGCGGGAATGGTGATCCTTGCCGTGGGTCTTGAAATGGTCGGTGAGGTTGTTGATGCGCTCCGAGAGGATGGCGACCTGCACTTCAGGCGAGCCGGTATCGTCCTTCTTGGTGGCATATTCCTTGATGAGCGCAGTCTTGCGCTCGGCCGTGATCGACATCGTATCCCTTTCGATTGCGAGGATCAGGATGCCCGGCTCCGGGATGTCGTCCAGGGCGGGCCGCTAAAGCCGGCAGTAATGTCCGGTCGGCGCGGCATATAGGGGAAACGCGGCGGGAAAGCTAGTCCCCGGGGGCAGCGCGGGACACCGGGCTCCTTCTCCCCTTGAGGGAGAAGGTGGCGCGTAGCGCCGGATGAGGGGTTCTTTCGGACATCGCGGATGTGGAGGGAACCCCTCATCCGCCCTTCGGGCACCTTCCCCCTCAAGGGGGGAAGGCGATGGAGCCCAACCCATATTGGTTCATTAAGCCTTTTCGGTCTTTTCCGCCTCGTCCGGGCCCTTGCTGGGGTCGATCGAGGTTCGCGGCACGTCGAACACCCATTCGAGCCCGTCTTCGTGGACGATCCGCTCCACCTTGGCCCCGAGCGACCGGCCGACCATGGATTCGAGCACCGTGGTGCCGAAGCCGCGGCGGTCGCTGGGCAGCGCGAACGGGGTCACGGTCTCGCGCCAGTCGAAATGGAGGTTCTCGTCCTCGAGCGCCCAGGAAATCGCCAGCGCGCCGCCATCGCGCCTGAAGGCGCCGTATTTGACCGCGTTGGTCGCCAGCTCATGGCTCGCCATGCCCAGGATCTGGGCGGCCTGGATATTGAGGCGGACCGGCGGGCCGGTAGTGGTCAGCCGGCTCTCGTCCTCCGGCCGGAACGGGTCGAGCTGGCCGCTCACCAGCTCCTTGAGGTCGACCCCGACCACGCCGTTGGCGAGCAGCAGATCGGTCGAGCGCGCCAGCCCGAAGATGCGCTTTTCAAAGCTCTGGACGAAATCGGGGACCGAATCGACGCCGCGTGCCGTCTGCTTGGCCATCGCCGCGATCACCGTCATCTGGTTCTTGGACCGATGGGCGAGCTCGCGCATCAGGAAGCGCACCTCCGTCTCGGCCTGCTGGCGGCGTGCCGAGGCATCTGCGATTGCCGCCGAAACCGTGGTGATCTCCGAGATCGGGTAGCTGTGCGCCATCACCGGTTGCCCGGTGCCCAGCCGCTGCGCCTCGGCTTCGAGTCCGCGCACCGAGCGCGCGATCTGGAGCGTCACCCAATAGACGACGAGCACCACCAGCGCCGCAAGCAGCAGCCCGCCGACGGCGAGCGACCAGACCGCATCCATCAGCGGCTTGCCGATGACCGATGCCGGCGCCCAGGCGATCAGCGTCCAGCCGGTGAGCGCCGATTTGCGGATAGCGGCGCGATACGGCCCGTCCGCGGCGTTGAGGGTGACGAGGCCGGGCGTGGTGTCGAGCGTTGCGACATTAGCGAGGGTGAACGGGTCGCCCGGAGAGCCGGCATGCGAGATGCCGGCGATCACCGTGCCCTTGCCGTCGACCATGGCCGCGTTCCACCCCGCCGGCAGCTTGTCGGAGACGAGCGCCGCCTCAAGACTCGAGGCGTCGCGCGAGATCCCCAGGATCAGCGGCGCGAGCTTGCCGGTGAACACGGGCAGCAGCACGTTGAACACCATGGCGTTGCTGACCTTGCCGAGCACCAGTCCCGAGACCACCGGGTTGTGGGTGGCGAAGGCGGCCTGGGCGCTCGCAATGTCGCCGCTCAGGACCGGCGGCGCGCCGTAGTCCTGCCGGGTCGAGAACATCGTGTAGTAGTCGGAATTGAGCGCGTAGACATAGGTATTGGTGCCGGCGAGCGCCGACTTGATCTGGCCGTAGAAGGATTCGAGGTCGCCCTGCTGCAGCGTGTGGTTGGACGCGAGCACCTTGAGCGTCGACACGTTGGCGGACACTTCTCGGTCCACCGCCTGCATGATCGAACGCACCGAGCCGGTGATCAGCGTCTCGACCACCTGCTCCTGGGTCTGGTTGTTGCGCTCGAGCAGCACCGCGGAGAACGCGAAGGCGGGAAGCAGGGCCACCAGCGCCAGCACGAACAGATAGATGGCGATCGAGCGCGGCCGGGATTGGAGGGGCTGGAGGGCGGACGGCGAAGCCAAGCGAAATCACTCCGGTCGGGTCGTGACTTTAGCCAGAGCCGCCCCGAAGCACAAAACCGCAACTGGCCACATCGACGCCCCAGTCTTAAGATGCCTGAGGGCACAAAAAAGTTCCATGCGGTGAACGACTTGAGGGTTTTCGGCATGCGTGGCGCCTGTGCAGTGCTGGCTTTGTCCGGGGCGCTCGCCGCGCTCGGGCCGGGTCAGGCCGTCGCCGGGGACAAGGAAATCGCCGTGCTCGAGGCGCTGCTGGCGCCGGGCGCGCTCGATCTCGGCCTGTTCGACGCGGCGTTCCTCAAGGCCGTGCCGCCCGACCAGATCGAGCACGGCATCGATCCGCTCAAAGCCAAGATCGGACCGGTGGTCGGCATCGAGCCGCGCGGCGGCTCCAGCTACGCCATCGAGACCGCCACCTACGAGATCGACGCAGCCATCACGCTCGACGCGGACGGCCGCATCGCCGGGCTCAATTTTCGCGCCCCCATCGTCAAGGCCGCGAGCATCGACGACGTGCTCAAGGAGATCGCGGCGATCGCGCCGCAACACGCTTACCTGGCGCTGAAGGACGGCGCGCCGCTCTATGCGGATCATCCCGAAATGGCCCTCGCTGTGGGCTCGGCGTTCAAGCTCGGCATCCTCAAGGTGCTGAGCGACGATATCGATGCCGGGGCGCGCAAATGGAGCGACGTGGTGACGCTCGGCCCGGATACCCGGTCGCTGCCGAGCGGCTTTCTCGGCACCTGGCCTCTGGGCTCACCCGTGACGCTCCACACGCTGGCCGCGCTGATGATCTCGATCTCGGACAACACCGCCGCCGACACGCTGCTCAAGCTCGTCGGCCGTGGCCGGGTCGAGGCGGCGCTCCGCATCGAGCCCGTGCTTTCGACGCGTGAGCTGTTCGTGCTCAAGGCCAATGACGACCTCCGGGCGAAATACGTCGCTGCCGATCTTGAGGGCAAGCGCGCCGCCCTCGCCGAGGCCGACGCGCTGCCGCTGCCCGATGCCGGCAAGGTGCAGACGGTGTACGATGCCGGCGTCGAATGGGAGCTCGCCCCGAGGAAGCTCTGCGCGCTGATCGCGGCCGTCGCCGGCCTCGATGTCATGCAGATCAACCCGGGCGTCGCCAACAGCGCCGACTGGCAGAGCGTCGCCTACAAGGGCGGCAGCGAGACCGGCGTGCTGAGCTTCACCACGGCGATGACCGGCAAGGACGGCGCTCATTGGTGCGTCAGCGCCGTCTGGAATGCTCCCGCGGCCATCGACGAGCAGGCGGCCGGCACCGCCTATGCGGGGCTCCTCGCCAAGCTCGCGCAGCAACAGCCGACTAGCCCTTGAGCACCCGGCTCGGCTGGAAGTGACCGGCACGCACCGAGCCGACGGCGATGGCCGCGCCGGCAAAGCTCGCCCACGCCGCATCGAGCGAAACGGGCGCATCGCTGCCACGCAGCAGCACCGCGCCGCCATTGCGCAGCAGCGCGACGTCGTCGGCCGACACCCTCAGCTCGCGCAGGTGCCGCAGGGCGACGGCGGGCGGCGCCAGCAGGTTGTCGCGATCGGCGGCGGTTTCGATCGCCTCGAGCGTAATGGCATTCGCCTCGCTGAAACCGCCGACCGCGGTGCGGCGCAGCAGGCTCACATGGCCGCGCGTCCCGAGCGCCAAAGCGAGGTCGCGCGCGAGCGCGCGCACATAGGTGCCCTTCTCGCACGCCATCTCGAAGCGTGAGCGCTCGGTGTCGTGCTCGAGCACCACGAGTTCATCGATGGTGACCGGGCGTGGCGCGAGCTCGACGGCCGCACCGGCGCGCGCGAGGTCATAGGCGCGTTCGCCGTCGACCTTGATTGCCGAAAACGCCGGAGGGCGCTGCAGGATCGCGCCGGTGAACGACGGCAGCGCGGCAAGAACGGCATTCTCATCGGGCCGAACCGGCGAAGTCGCGGTGATCTCGCCCTCGGCGTCGTCGGTCGTTGTCTCCGTGCCCCAGGCGATCTCGAAGCGGTAGCGCTTCCGGCCGTCCTGCACGAAGGGCACCGTCTTGGTCGCTTCCCCGAGCGCGATCGGCAGCAGGCCGGTCGCCAGCGGATCGAGCGTGCCGGCGTGGCCGGCTTTTTCGGCGCCATAGAGCCAGCGCACCTTGCCGACCGCCTGGGTCGAGGTCATGCCGAGGGGCTTGTCGAGGACGATCCAGCCGGAGACGGCGCGCTTGCCTCGCGCCACTAGTCCTCGTCCTCGTCGTCGTGCTTGAGATCGCGCTGCACGCGGTCGGATTTGAGCAGCGCGTCGATCTTGCCGTAGGCATCGAAGGTCGTGTCGACCTCGAAGCGGAACTCGGGGGCGAACTTCAGGTCGAGCGCCGGCGCGACGCGGCCGCGGATGAAGCGGTTGTGCCGGTTGAGCGCGGCGACAACCTCGGCGGCGTGCACGCCGCCCAGCGGCATGACGTAGGCGGTGGCGTGCCTGAGGTCGGGCGACATGCGTACCTCGGGAACCGTGACCGTCAACCCGTCGAGCTCTTCGTCCTCGATGTCGCCGCGCGCGAACAGCTCCGCCAGCGCGTGGCGTACGAGCTCGCCCACGCGCAGCATGCGCTGGGTCGGGCCGGTAGGTTTGTGGTGCGCCGATCGCATGGCGCGGACTTAGGCGCTCGGGGCCTTGGGGTCAACTTTGGCCGCGCCGTCAGGCGCTTCGGTGCTCGGTGCAGCCTGTGCTGGCTCCGCGGCGGGCGGCTCGAGCGCCTTGGCGAGCGCCACGAGGTCTGGCTCGGGTTTGGGAGGTGGCGGCGGAGACGAAGGTGGTGCCGTCGTCTCGACCGGGGCTGGTTCGGCCGTCGTCTCGAGCGGGGCAGGCTCCGCCGCTTTGGGCTCAGCGACCGGAGCCGGTCCAGCGGGCCGGGTCGCAGCGAGGATGCGCTGGCTCAGCTCCTCCGCGGCGCCCTCTTCGGGAAAAGCGCGGCGGGGGATGATCAGCACGTCGCCGTCCGCGGGGGTGAGAAAAAGATGCGCGCGCCCCAGGATCGCGCTGCGGATCGCCGGATAGGCCAGCGTGCGCGGCAGGCCGCGGCCGATGATATCGAGATGGGCCGGCCACTCGACCAGCGTCACCTCCTGCTGGCGCGGGATGCGGCGGTGAGCCGCCCGCCATTGCTGCAGCGCCTGCGCGAGCAGCGCCAGCGTCAGCCCGATGCTGAGGAGGATCGCAACAACCAGCCCAAAACTCCAGCTGGGCCGCGCCCCCGCCCAGTCGGCCGGGATCAGCAGCGCCGCGCTGCCACAGAGCGCGAGCCAGACGATCAGGCCCGTAATGGTGAGCGGCGTGAACCGCGCCGCCGCCTGCTCATAGGCCAGCGCATCGGCGCTCGAGAGCGTGTAGGTCGTGGTGCGGAGCGGCTCGGCAGGCATGGGGCGAGTGTAGCATCAAGGGCTTGCGCCACACATGGCCATGAGCCGGGCTCCCTTCTCCCCCTGAGGGAGAAGGTGGCCGCGTAGCGGCCGGATGAGGGGTTCTCTCCATCGGGCGTCAAACTGCGTTGTCATCCCTGCGAAAGCGGGGACCCAACTCTCACCCCGCGCGAAACGTGAAATGGTCTCCCGCTTTCGCGGGAATGACACCGGGGGGAAATGCAAAAAGGGCGCGGATCGCTCCGCGCCCTTGAACCAAACGGCGGTCGTCGCTCAGAGCGTGCGCGTGACCTGCTCGACGCGGAAGCATTCGATCACGTCGCCGGCGCGGATGTCTTCGTAGTTCTCGAAGGCCATGCCGCATTCCTGGCCGGCGGGGACTTCCTTGACCTCGTCCTTGAAGCGCTTGAGCGTCTTGAGCTTGCCTTCGTGCACCACGACGTTGTCGCGGAGCAGGCGCACGCCGGCGCCGCGCTCGACGATGCCCTCGGTGACCTGGCAGCCGGCGACCTTGCCGACCTTGGTGATCTGGAAGACTTCCTTGATCGTCGCGTAGCCGATGAAGGTCTCGCGGCGCTCGGGCTTGAGCAGCCCCGACATCGCGTTCCGCACGTCGTCCACGAGATCGTAGATGATGTTGTAGTAGCGGATCTCGATACCGTCGCGGGTCGCGAGGTCGTTGGCCTGCTTGTTGGCGCGCACGTTGAAGCCGATGATGATGGCGTTCGAGGCCGCCGCCAGCGTCACGTCGGATTCGGTGATGCCGCCGACGCCGCTCATCAGGATCTGCGCCGAGACCTCCTCGGTCGAGAGCTTGTTGAGCGAAGCGTTGATCGCCTCGACCGAGCCCTGCACGTCGCCCTTGATGATCAGCGGGAACTTCGCAACACCCGCCTGCTTGAGCTGGTTCATCATCTGCTCGAGCGTCGTGGCGCCGCCGCCCGAAACCTTCTCGCGCACCTGGCGCTGGCGATAGTCGGTGACCTCGCGGGCGCGGGCTTCGGTCTCGACCACCGAGAAGCGGTCGCCGGCCGATGGCACGCCGGCAAAGCCCAGCACTTCGACCGGCGTCGATGGGCCGGCTTCCTTGACCTGGTTGCCCTTGTCGTCGATCAGCGCCCGGACGCGCGCGAACTCCGTTCCAGCGACGACGATATCGCCGATCCTCAGCGTGCCGCGCTGCACCAGGACGGTCGCCACCGCCCCGCGGCCGCGATCGAGCTTGGCTTCGATGACGAGGCCCTCGGCCCGGCCGTCGCGCGGCACCATCAGCTCCAGCACTTCGGCCTGCAGCAGGATGGTTTCGAGCAGCTTGTCGAGGCCGGTCTTCTTGACGGCAGAGACTTCGACGTCGAGCGTCTCGCCGCCCATCGATTCGACCTGCACGTCGTGCTGCAGCAGCTCCGTGCGCACGCGCAGCGGATTGGCCGAGGGCTTGTCCATCTTGTTGATGGCAACGATGATCGGAACGCCCGCCGCCTTGGCGTGCTTGATGCTCTCGATGGTCTGCGGCATGACGCCATCGTCGGCGGCAACCCCGAGGACCGCGATGTCCGTCGCCTGGGCGCCGCGGGCGCGCATGGCGGTGAACGCCTCGTGGCCGGGCGTATCGAGGAACGTCACCTTCTGCCCGTTCACTTCGACCTGGTAGGCGCCGATGTGCTGGGTGATGCCGCCGGCTTCGCCTGAAACGACGTTCGTCTCGCGGATGGCATCGAGCAGCGAGGTCTTGCCGTGGTCGACGTGGCCCATGATGGTGACCACCGGCGGGCGCGCCGTCAGATCCTCGGCCTTGTCATCGGCGGGCAGGTCGTAGAGGCCCTGCTCGACGTCCGATTCCGAGACGCGCTTGACGGTGTGGCCCATTTCGCGGGCCACCAGTTCGGCGGTGTCGGTATCGAGGATGTCGTTGATCTTGACCATCTGCCCGTCCTTCATCAGGAGGCGGATGACGTCGACCGAACGCTCGGCCATGCGGTTGGCGAGCTCCTGCACCGTGATCGCTTCGGGGATCACCACTTCGCGGCTGAGCTTGGGCGCCGCCTGGACGTTGCGGCCCATCTTCTTGTCACGACGGCGACGCATCGCGGCGAGCGAGGGGCCGCGGTCGCGATCGGATTCGGTGGTCGCGGTCGACAGCGTCAGCCGCGCGCGCGCGAACTGGTCTTCCTCGCCGGCGCGGCGGTTCGGCTTTTCAGGAACGGCGCGCGCATTGCGGCGCGCCTCGGCCTCGGCATCGGCGGCAGACGGACGCGCGCCACCCGCCGGCGGCACGGTGCGCGTGCGGCGGCCATCGGCTTCGGAGGGGCCGGCCGGAACATTGGCAATTGGCGCCGGCCCACGGCCGAAGCCGCCGGGGCGGCGATCGGCGAAGCCACCGGCCGGGCGGCCAGTCGAGGGGCCGCCGGGGCGGCGGTCGGCACCCGGGGCGCCGGGACGTGCGGTGGAGGGACCACCAGGACGGCGATCAGCACCCGGGCCGCTCGGGCCACCGGGGCGGCGATCGGTCGACGGACCACCCGGACGGCGATCGGTCGGCGGGCCGGGACGACGCTCGGGCGTCGAAGATGCCGGGCGGCGGAACGCCGGACGTTCGGCGGACGCAGGGGCTGCCGCGGCTTCAACCGGCGGCCGTTCGGCCTCGATGGTTGCGGCGGCGGCCTCCGCGGCGCGCGCCGCGCGGGCAGCGTCGTCACGGGCGGCGGCTTCGCGGATTTCGCGGCGGCGGGCTTCGTCTTCGAGCCGGCGGGCCTCGGCTTCGCGGGCGCGGCGTTCGTCATCGGCCTGGCGGGCGCCGGCTTCGCGCAAGACGCGCGCGCGCGCTTCGGACTCGGCACTCGAAAGGCCGGTCTGGCGCGGCACGGGGCCCGGCGTCGAACGCGTCGCAGAAGCCGGACGTGCGCTGTCGCTGCGCGCCGGACGGGCAGGCGCTGCGGCGGGCGGCGCGCTCGGCGCCGGACGCGCCGGGGCTCCGGCCGTGGCGTGCGGGGTGACGACGCGGTTGCGCTTTTCGACCACCACGGTCCGCGATGGGCCGCGATTGAAACCCGGACGTGCGCCCGCGCCTGTCCCTGTCTTCAGGGTCAGGGTCTTCTTGTGGGCGCCATCCTGGGTCTTGTCGTCGCTATCGGCCATAAATCTTGTCTCTTTCAAAGGTCAATTGGCGACGTAGCGGGCCAATCTCTCGGCTCGCCGCACCGCTGCTTCACCTGCTGCCCCTTGGGTCGGCGCAGCATGTATCACACTTTCGATCCCGAGCGCCAAACCCAATTGCTCGGAAGAAAGCAATTCGAAATGACGTCGTTCGGGCCACGCAACACCCTGTTCCGCCGCGGCTTTCGTCGAGGCGGTGAGGGTGGCGAGCATCTTCTTTCGGCCGTCCTCGGCGGCGTCCGTCGCCGTTAGCAGCGCGATGGCCTGCCCCGTCTCGAGCGCCTCTTTGACCTTCATTGCGCCGGTCAGCAACTGGCCCGCCTTGCGCGCCATCTGCAGCGCCGCGATCAGCCGCTGCGCGAGCCTGAGCCGCGTCAGTTCCGCCAGATCGTCGGGCACCTGAACCGCTGTCTTGAGGCTCTTGGCGAAGGCCTTCTTCTTGACCGCTTCGGCGACCTGCGTCGCGCCAAGGCTGATCCACACACCGCGGCCCTCGGCCCTGGCGTCGGTATCGGGCACGAGCAGATCGTCCGGCCCGACGACGAAACGGATGAGCTCCGCCGCCGGCTTCACCTCATGGGTGAGCGCGCAACGCCTCTCGATCTCGTCCTTGCCGGGCACCGGGTGGTGGTCGCCCGCATTTACGCGGGCGCTCCTTCCGCCGCTTCGTCGGCGATGTCGGCCTCAGGCGGCGCAAGGTCCGCTTCGGTGATCCACCCTGCCTTGAGCCGGGCATTGAGGATCATCTCCTCGGCCTCTTCGCGCGAGACCGGGAAGTCCTTGAGCGTGCCGTCGAAGCGCTTGACCTCGCCGTCCTTGCGCTCGGTCCAGCCGATCAGGTCGTCGACCGCGCAGCCGGCGAAATCCTCGACCGTCTTGATGCCGTCCTTACCGAGCGCCACCAGCATCGCGGCGTTGAGGCCGGGGACCTGGTAAAGCTCGTCGGCGACGCCGAGCTTAGTGCGCTCCTCGTCATTGGCCTTCTCGATCGCCGCGAGGTAGTCGGTGGCGCGCTGCTGGATTTCGGCCGCGGTCTCTTCGTCAAACCCCTGGATCGAGGCGATTTCTGAGAGCTCGATATAGGCGAGCTGCTCAACCGACGAGAAGCCTTCCGAGGCGAGCAGCTGGGCCAGTGTCTCGTCGACGTCGAGCGCCTGCATGAACAGCGCCGAGCGCTCGGTGAACTCCTTCTGCCGGCGCTCGCTTTCTTCCTGCTCGGTCAGGATGTCGATGTCCCAGCCGATGAGCTGGCTCGCGAGCCGCACGTTCTGGCCGCGACGGCCGATGGCGAGGCTGAGCTGCTCGTCGGGAACGACCACTTCGATCTTTTCCGCCTGCTCGTCGAGCACGACCTTCGCCACATCGGCCGGCTGCAGCGCCGAGACCACGAGGTCGGCGATGTTCTCGGTCCACGGAATGATGTCGATCTTTTCGCCCTGGAGCTCTGCGACCACCGCCTGCACGCGAGACCCGCGCATGCCCACGCACGCGCCGACCGGATCGATCGAGCTGTCGTTGCTGGTCACCGCGATCTTGGCGCGGCTGCCCGGATCGCGCGCGATCGAACGGATGGTGATGATGCCGTCGTAGATCTCCGGCACTTCCTGCATGAACAGCTTCGACATGAACTGCGGATGCGTGCGCGACAGGAAAATCTGCGGCCCGCGCTGCTCGCGGCGCACGTCGTAGATGTAGGCGCGGACGCGGTCGCCATAGCGGTACATCTCGCGCGGGATCAGCTCGTCACGGCGGATGATGGCCTCGCCGCGGCCGAGGTCGACGATGACATTGCCGTATTCGACGCGCTTGACCGAGCCGTTGACGATCTCGCCGACGCGGTTGATGTACTCGTCGTACATGCGCTCGCGCTCGGCGTCGCGCACCTTCTGCACGATCACCTGCTTGGCCGACTGCGCCGCGATGCGGCCGAATTCGATCGGCGGCAGCGGCTCGCCGACGAAGTCGCCGAGCTTGGCCGCGGGGTTCTTGGCCTGCGCGTCGGGCAGCGCGATCTGCCGCGCCGGCTCTTCGACCGCCTCGACGATTTCGCGGAGCCGGGTGAGCTTCAGCTCGCCGGTGCGCGGATTGATCTCGGCGCGGATCTCGGTCTCGGCGCCGTAGCGGGTCTTGGCGGCCTTCTCGATGGCGTCCTGCATCGACTGGATGACGATCAGGCGGTCGATGGACTTCTCGCGCGCCACGGCGTCGGCAATCTGCAAGAGCTCGAGGCGGTTTGCGCTCACGGCCATTTAGTCGATCTCCTCGGAGAGTTCAGTATCGGTGTTGGAATCAAGTTCGACCGTTTCGACGTCGTCGCCTTCGTCGATCGGGTGTTCGTCCTGGTCGGCCTGCGCCATGTTCATCAGTCGGTCGGTCATCACCAGCTTGGCTTCCGCCAATGCGGCCAGCGGCAGCACATGGTCCGGGTCGTCGCCCTTGGGCACGTCGGGCAGGTGGATGGTCACAGTGTCGTCGCCGACCGCCGCGATGGTGCCGCGGAAGCGCTTCCGGCCCTCGAGCAGGTCGCTCAGCTCGATCCTGGCCTCGTGGCCGATATAGGCGCGGAAGTCCCGCGCCCTGACCAGCGGCCGGTCGATACCTGGCGAGCTCACCTCGAGATGGTATTCGCGGTCGATCGGGTCTTCGACGTCGAGTACCGGCGACAGCTCCTTGCTGAGCCGCTCGCAGTCGGCGAGCGTGAAGCGGCCGTTTGCGTCCTCGGCCATGATCTGCAGCGTCACCCCGTTTTCCTGCGTCAGCTTCACGCGCACGAGGCTGTAGCCGAGATCGTTGGCCACCGGCTCGACGATCGCGGCGATGCGCGTCTCGAGGCCGCTCTGGCGCAGGTAGCGTTTCTCGGTGAGGTCGAAGGGCAAGGTTTCCAGGCTCGGATAAACAAAAAGAGCGGGGGCCGGTCAGGGCACCCACTCTCAACTGAGAGCAACGATGTGAGGCTCATATAGCCCCGGGCAGGGTCCGGCGCAAGGGGCGCTAGGCGGCGCTCGGCCGCCACAGATAGTAAACCGCGCCGACGAGCACGATCAGGTGGGCGATGAGCCCCACCCCGATGCCGCTCCACGGCACGTCGCCGACGCCGGCCGAAAAGCAGTCGGCGACAAAGCCGATGCCGTGGATCGCCGCGTTCCCCCAGAGCACCGCGCGCAGCGTCTCGCTCATGGCGAGATCGCGGACGAGGAAATTGACCAGCGCGACGCCGAGCATCACCGAGCCGAGCACGCGGAAGATGGTGTTGGTGCCGGTCGAGGCCGGAACCTGGAAGGCGCTCGCCGCACTCGCCGGCAACAGCAGCATCAGCAGGCCAAAGAGCAGCGCCAGGATCGCCGCGACCCAGAAATAGTAACTGCGTCTCATGATGTTCCCCCCGAAACGATAACCGAGCCTACCCTTCCGCCGGGCCAGGCGCCAGTTGCCCCGCGCCGGCGGTCGCCTCCGCGGCGTCGCGCCAGCCGATCTCGACCGGGCTGCGCCGCCTGAACCGCTCCCTGAGCGCGTGACGCCAGCCACCACGCAACGGCAGCGGCGCCTCGCGCACGAGACCCGCGAGCCGGTAATAGCGGTTGAGAAGTTCGGTGCGCAGCAGGTGATCCTCCTGGGTGCGGAACGCGAAATGGCAGGCGAGGAGGCTGCCGACGACGCGGCCCGGCCGATGCGTCAGTGCCGGCAGCGCCGCCGAAATCCAGTCTTCGTCGTCTACCCCCGGCGGGCAGAACCGATCGCCGAGCCGCACGACATCGTCGCCGAAAAATCCGATGCAGTTGATCGAATAGCGGCCGAGGCTCACTTCGGCGTCGGGGGTGGCAAAGCGCTCGAGGCGTCCCGTCGCCGCCGCGTCAAGAAAGGCAGCGTGCAGGGCCTCGGCGAAATCCGGATTGCGCCAGCCGGTAGCATCGTCGGCAAGCGCCGCGATCCAGGCGCGCGTCTCGAGCCGGCCTGTGACTTTCATCAACCAGCTGCAGATGGCGTTGTTGACGACGATCGGCGACCACCACGAATAGCGGCCCTTTTCGGCCAGAGCGCGTGCGGCGAGCGCACCGCCGAAACCGGGCGGCAGCCAGACGATGTCGTCGTCGAGCTTGATGAAGAAGTCCTCCGCCACCGCGCAGTGGCGGTAGAACTGGTTGATCCCGCTATTGTGGCCGCCCGCGCCCTCGCCGGTGACGATGCGGATCTTGGGGTGGCGCGCGGCGAGCACGGCGAGAAAGGCGCGGTCCTCTTCTGTGCGGCAATTGTCCCACAGCTGCCACTCGTCGATGCTGTCGTCGGCAAGCAAATAGTGGGCGAGGAGCTCGAGGTAGGCGCGGCGGCCGGCCGGCGTTACGGCAATGATGCGCAAGGGCGTCTACCTCGGGGCGTCCGAGGCGGCAGGGTTAGCGTTCAAAGGTGACGTTGTCGACCTTGGCGCCGAGCTCGCTCAGGGTGCCGCGCAGCTGCTTGACCATGTCGTCAGGGCCGCAGAGGTAGAAGCGCTGCGCGAAATTGGCGACGTGCCGCTTGAGGAAGCCGGCATCGATCTTGTCGTGCAACAGAGGGCTCGTCTTGTCGTCGGTGACGGTCCAGATGATCTCGAGATCGGCCATGCGCTCGAACTCGTGCCGCAAGATGATGTCGGCCTCGGTCCGGTTCGAAACGATGAGGGTGTTGCCCCTGAGCGCGCGCTTGCGGTCGAGATCGCGCAGGATCGCGATGAACGGGGTCACGCCCGCGCCGCCGGCGATGAAGATGCCCGGCTCCTTGTAGGTGATGGTGCCCCACACGTCGCGGATGACCAGGTTCTGGCCGGGCTTGTAGCCGTAGAGCCGCTCGGTGACCCCCTCGCCGCCGGTGTTGAAATAGCTCTTGATGGTGAATTCGAGATAGGGCACGTTGGTGAGCGCGGTGAAGGTGAAGGGATGCTTCTTGTCGCGCCAGCCCTCCTCGTCGAGCGACACGTCGGTCGCCTGCCCCGGCTCGAAGCTGTAGCCTTCTGGTCGCTCAAGCCGATAGCGACGGACGTTGTGGGTAACGTCGGCGATATCGAGGATCTTGACGCTGGGCATGGCGGTCTCCTTTGGCCATGAGACGCTGGGTTTCCGCATTTCGTTCCCGGCGGGGCCACTCGTCAACGCCGCCGGTTGTCAGCTAATCCGCCCGGAGCAACGCCTCGAGCTCGGCAAGCTTCAAGCTGCCCGGCGGCCGCCTCTCCGCGACCAGCCGGGCTCCGAGCCTGACCAGCGCCGCATTGAGCGGGGTCGGCACGCCGTGCAGCCGGCCGAGCAGCACGATCTCGCCATTGAGGTAGTCGGTCTCGATCGAACCCGTGCCGCGCCTGAGGCTCTGCGCCGAGGACGATCCGACGCGCTCGGCTCCGGCGACCGGCTGCATCTGGACCAGCCGCTTCCGCCGTTCGTCGCCGGGCCCGACGTCGCCGAAGGCGATGCCGGCGGCGCTCAGCACCCCGCGCCCTTCGGCCATCACGCGGCCGGCAAGCTCCATGAGTCCCGGCTGTTCCCCGGCGGCTGCGTCGAGCACGTTGCCGAGGTTGAGGATCAGCTTGGCATATTTGCTCTCCATCACGCGGTCGGTGGCGAAGGCGGCAAAGCCGGCGGCCTCGAATTTTGCGCAGATCGCGGTCACGGTCGCATCGGTCCCGCCGGGATAGCGGCCGATATCGAAGAGGCCAGCTTTTGGCGCGCCGAACACGGCGACTTCGCCGGGCACGACGAACGTCGCGGGCATCACCACCATCATGCCGTAGACATTGGGAAACACGCGCAATGCCATGCGCTCGTTGGCAACGCCGTTCTGGGCACAAACGATCGGCTGATCGGTCACGCCCGCATCGCGCAGTGCGAGCAGCGCGCCCATCGTGTCCTGGCTCTTCATGGCAAGGACGATGACATCGCCGGAGTTGATCTTGAGCGAAGCCGGGTCAGGCCCAACGGGGAAATTGGCGTGCTCGACGCCGCCCGGCGTGCGCAGCGTGATGCCGTTCGAGCGCAGCGCTTCGAGCTGGGCGCCGCGCGCGATGCCGGCGACCTCAACGCCCGCCAGCGCGAGCTTCGCTGCCATCACCCCGCCAATGGCGCCCACGCCGTAGATCACAAATCTCATTGCCGGATGAACTCGAAATAAAAGCTCGTGGCGCGGCCCTCGGCGCGCGCCTTGTCCTCGTAGCGCGTCGCAACCCACCCGGGCCAAGGCTCATGCCAGATGCCGGGCCGTGACGGCGCGAAACGGAAGGCCGGTTGCCGCAGGATGTGGGCCAGCGTCCAGTTGGCGTAGTCCTCGATGTCGGTCGCGAACCGGAACACCGTTCCAGTCTTCAGCACACGCGCCAGCTCCGCGAGCGTCGTCGGTGAGATGAAGCGGCGCTTGTGGTGGCGCGTCTTCGGCCACGGGTCGGGATAGAGCAGGAAGGCGGCCTCGAGACAGGCGCTGGGCAGCTTCTGCAGCAGCTTCAGCGCGTCATCGGTAAAGAGCCGCACATTGCCGATGCCCTCGGCGTCGATCGCCTCGACCATCTTGGCGATGCCGCCCGAAAACACCTCGCAGCCGATGAACCCGGTGCCCGGATGGGTCAGCGCCTGCCGCACCAGATGTTCGCCGCCGCCATAGCCGATCTCGATCGCAAAACGGTCGAGATCGGGAAACAGCGCCTGCGGATCGAGCGGCCCGTCTCCGAGCTGGATCTCGAGCCCAGGCAGGTTCTCGCGGAACAGCCGGTCCTGCCCTTTGTGCAGCCGCTTGCCCGAGCGCCGTCCGAAAAAGGCGCGCGGTTCGCCAGCGAGGGTGAGGGGCGGGGGCTTGGCCAGCCTACGCCGCCTTCACCGCCGCCTTGAGCGCGGGCACGAGGTCGATCTTCTCCCAGCTGAACGAGCCGTCGCGGCCGGGCTTGCGGCCGAAATGGCCATAGGCCGAGGTCTTGGCGTAGATCGGCTTGTTGAGCTCGAGATAGGTGCGGATGCCGCGCGGCGAGAGGTCGAAGACGTTGCTCAGCACGGTTTCGAGCTTGGCCTCTTCGACCTTGCCCGTGCCGTGGAGGTCGACATAGATCGAAAGCGGCTTGGCGACGCCGATGGCGTAGCTCAGTTGGATCGTCGCACGGTCGGCGAGGCCGGCTGCAACGACGTTCTTGGCGAGATACCGCGCGGCATAAGCCGCCGAGCGGTCGACCTTGGTCGGGTCCTTGCCCGAGAACGCCCCGCCGCCATGCGGGGCCGCGCCACCATAGGTGTCGACAATGATCTTGCGGCCGGTGAGGCCGGTGTCGCCGTCGGGGCCACCCACCACGAACTTGCCGGTCGGATTGACGTGCCAGATCGTGTCCTTGCCGATCCAGCCGCCGGGAAGCGCCTGGCGCACATAGGGCTCGACGATGGCGCGCACCTCCTCGGAGGTCAGCGAGGCATCGACGTGCTGGGTCGAGACCACGATCTGCGTGACCCCGACCGGAACGCCGTTCTCGTATTTGACCGTGACCTGGCTCTTGGCGTCGGGCCCGAGCTTCACGGCATCGCCCTCGCCAGCCTTGCGGGCATCGCGCAAAATCTCGAGGATCTTGTGGGCATAGTAGATCGGCGCGGGGAGCAGCTCGGGGGTCTCGCGTGCGGCATAGCCGAACATGATGCCCTGGTCGCCGGCACCGACATCCTTGTTGCCCTTTTCATCGACGCCCTGCGCGATGTCGGCCGACTGGCCGTGCAGCAGAACGTCGATCTTGGCCTTCTTCCAATGGAAGCCCGCCTGCTCGTAGCCGATCGCCTTGATGGCCTTGCGTGCGGTCGACTTGAACTTCGCCGGGTTGACGATGGGGGCGCCCGACGCGTCGTGGAGAATCTTGCCGTCCTTGTCCTTCTTGAGCAGCGAGGCCGGCACACGCACCTCGCCGGCGATGATCACGCGGTTGGTGGTCGCGAGGCACTCGCAGGCGATGCGCACCTGGCTGGGGTCCATGCCGGTCTTCTTGGCTTCCTTGAAGACCAGATCGACGATCTCGTCGGAGATGCGGTCGCAGACCTTGTCGGGATGGCCTTCGGAGACGGACTCAGAGGTGAAGAGATAGGACTGCCGCACGGCCGAAACCCCCAGAAATTGACCAAAAACGCGGAAATTCGCGTGGTTGGGCGTGGGTTCTGTCACCGCGCGGGCGAGGGGTCAAGGCGGATATAAAGAAAGCTTGATATGCCGCAGCCCGCTCTCTCGCAAAATTCATTCGGGCGGGGCGTTGCGTCGCCCGCGGGTGAAGACGGTGAGGATCAGCCCGAGAATCAGCACGCCAAAGAACGGCAGCTCGCCGAAGCGGTCGAAGATCGTTTCCGGCAGCTTCTGCGCCGGCACCCCGTCGAGCACGGCCGGGCTTCCCTCGGGCAGGCTCGCGGTGATCCGCCCGAGCGGATCGGCGAAGAACGTCACGCCCGAATTGGTCGAGCGCAGCATCGGCAGGCCCGATTCGACGGCGCGGAGCAGGGCGTGGTGCGCGTGCTGCGCCGGCCCGATCGAGCCCAGGAACCACTCGTCATTGCTGACATTGACGAGGAACTGCGCTTTGTCCGGATCGGCGCCGAGGTCGCCCGAAAAGATCGCCTCGTAGCAGATGAGCGCGATGAAGGTCGGAATGTTTGGGGCGCTGAACAGCCGCTTGCCGTCGCCGGGCGCCCAGCCATTGGTGCCCTGCACGAATTGGCGGATGCCGAACAGCTTCCAGAAGCCCGCGAACGGCAGATATTCGCCGAACGGCACCAGGTGCGCCTTGTCGTAACTCGCGACGATCTCGCCCTTGTTGTCGATGGCGAGCAGCGAATTATAGCCCGGATTGTCAGCGTCGGAATTATCGGGGTCGACCTCCGGTTCGCGCGGCGCGCCCGTCAGCAGCATCGTCGTCGGCGGCAGCATGTGGCCGATGCGCGCAAGGCCTTCGGGATACTGGCTCATGAAGAACGGAAAGACCGATTCCGGCCAGACCACGAGGGTCTTGTCCGAAAGCCCGCCCGCCCCGCTGGTGCTGAGCTCGATCAGCCGCGAGACGATCTCCGGCGGCTTGGCCAGCGCCCAGTTGGCGTGCTCGGTGATCATCGGCTGCACCAGACGCACCTTCATGTCGGTGCGCGGAACGATCGGCGTATCGGTCAGCCGCACATGCCCCCAGCCGATCTGCGCCGCGATCGCCGCGACTGCAAAGACGAAGGGCAGCAGCCGCGTCGCGACTGTCCTGCCGTCGGCGGGCCAGATCAGCGCCGGCGTCAGCACGAGGAGGGAGGCGATGGCGGTGAGGCCATAGACCCCGATCACCGAGGCCAGTTGCATCATCTCGGGCGTCGCGGTCAGCGAATAGCCGAGCAGGTCGAACGGAAAGCCCGAAAAGAACGTGCCGCGCGCATATTCGGCAGCGCTGAGGAACGTCGCGAGCGCCACGATGCGCCACGCGCCATGGCTCCAGAACAGATGCGCCAGCGACGACGCGAGGCCCCAGAACAGCGCGATGAGCGCCGCGAGCGCGAGGATCGCAAACGGCATCACGCTCAGATAAAGCGGTCCGCCTTCGAGCAGGAACGCCCAGGCCAGCCAGTGGAACGCGACGATGAAATAGCCCCAGCCGAAGGCAAAGCCGATGGCAAAGGCCGGCCCGAAGATGCGGCGGATGCCGGTCCGCCGCTCGGCGCCGTCGAGCGCCCACACCCAGAACGGGAACGCGATGAACAGGGCCGGCAAGACGAACAGCGGCGGCACGCTCAGCCCCGCCACTGCTCCCGCGACCAGCAGCATCAGGAAGCGGCGCCAGCCATGCGACAGCATCGCCCATTCGGCAAGGCGGGTCATGCAGGCGAATCAGGTTGGCCAGCGGTCATCGCAATGACCTAACCACCGGGTCATTGCCGCGGAAGCAGGAATCTCGGTTGTCAGACAGCACTGTGGAATCGGCGTCACCGTAAACGGAGGTTCCCGCTTTCGCGGGAATGACTCCGTGTGTGGTGGAGGCATCTGGCGTCAGGATGCGATCTCCTCGAAGAGGTCGCGCCACTCCCGGTTAGTCTTCTCGATCAATTCGATCTTCCAGGCTCGGCGCCACTTCTTCATCTGTTTCTCGCGCAGTATGGCTGCCGCTGGGGTGTCGTGCTGCTCGAAGTAGACGAGAAGGTCGATCTGATACCGAGACGTGTGGCCCCTCACGATCTTCTCGCGATGGAGATAGATGCGGCCGGGCAGATTGCCGGTCACGCCGACATAGAGGGCGCCGTATTTTCGGCCCGCGAGGATGTAGACGAAAAACTGTCCCTCGGTGGGGCTCATGGCCTCCACACTCACAGAGTCATTCCCGCGAAGACGGGAACCTCCGTTTCATGGCGCTTTCGATGATGGGGGAGGGCCTACGCTATCACTTTCCGACTTTGCCTTCCGCTGCTTCAGCCGCTTGATCTTGATGCGCCTGAGCTGGGTCGAATCGGCCTGCATCACCTCGAATTCGAAATGCTTGAGGCCGCCAATGATCTCGCCGCGCTTGGGCACCCGGCCGGCGAGCGCGAACACCAGCCCGCCGATGGTATCGACCTCATCGCCATGCTCTCCCGGATCGAATTCGGGGCCGATCATGGCCTCGACATCGCTGAGCTCGGCCCGCGCCGAGGCGATAAAGATGTTGGAGTTGATCTTGCGGATCAGCGGGCCGTCTTCGCCATCGTGTTCGTCCTCGATGTCGCCGACCACCGCTTCCAGCAGGTCCTCGATGGTGACGAGACCATCGGTGCCGCCATATTCGTCGATGACGATTGCCATGTGCACGCGCTTGGCCTGCATCTGCTGCAACAGGTCGCCCACCGGCATCAGCGGCGGCACGAACAGCACGGTCCGCGCCAGCTCGAGCTTGTCGAGCTTCTGCCGCAGCGCGGCCGACACCAGCCGCACATGCACCTGCTTTTCGGGATCGGTCACGCGCTCGGTGATGCGCCGCAGCGCATCCTTGACGTGGATGAAGCCGATGATGTTGTCGACCGAATCCCTGAACACCGGAATGCGCGAATGGCCGACTTCGCGGAAGCGCTCGACGAGGTCACCGAGGCTCGCCTCGACATCCATTGCTTCGATGTCGGCACGCGGCACCATCACGTCCTCGACGTGCTTGTCGCCGAGCTGCAGCACGTTCTGCAGGATCGTCCGCTCGGGCAGCGAGAAATCCTGCGTCTCACCCGAGGCTTCCGATTCGAGCGCCTCCTCGAGATCGTCGCGCAGCGAGGGCGCGGTCACGAACATCGCCTTGAGCCGCGCGAACAGCGATTGTCCCCGCGCCGGTTGCTGGACCGACGGAGAGGAAGGCTCCGGATTCTGCCCTTCGGCCGCTTCGGGCTTGGGCGCGGTCTCTGTGTCGCTCATGGCTCTTCGGCGTAGGGGTCTGCGACCCCGAGGGACGCGAGGATCTGCGTTTCGAGCCCTTCCATTACGCGGGCGTCGTCGTCCTCGATGTGATCATAGCCCAGAAGGTGCAGAAAGCCATGCACCACGAGGTGGGTGAAGTGGTCCTCGAAGGCGATGCCCTGTTCATTCGCCTCGCGCGCCAACGTTTCGCGGGCGAGGATGATGTCGCCCAGAAGCCCGATCACGGGGCCGAACGGCTCGATCTGCGGGAAGCTCAGGACGTTGGTCGATTTGTCGATGCCGCGCCACTCGCGGTTGAGCGTGCGCTGTTCGGCATCGTCGGTGAGGACGATCGAAAGCTCCGCGGCGCCGGTGGCCTTCGCCTTCGACTGCTTCAGTGCCTCGCGCACGGCGGCATCGGCACGGGCGTCGAGGGCATCCGGCCAGCCGTCGCTATTGCGGGAGATTTCGATGTTCAGCGGTGCGGGCATTCAAGGCCGCAAGAGCTTGCAGTCAGGCCTCCCTCCCCCTTGAGGGGAGGGAACGAGGGTGGGGGTGGTGCAGTCAGCACGGCAGGAGCCGCACGACCCCCGCCCCCAGCCCCTCCCCTCAAGGGGGAGGGGAGCGCCAGAGCTCCGTTCATTGCTGCTGCTTGTTCGCGCTCGCCGCGTCGTACGCCCGCACGATCCGCCCGACCAGCGCATGGCGCACCACGTCCTTGTCGTTGAAGCGCGACATGTGGA
>Ga0265313_10000732_pt1 | contig 33773 bp, 28 predicted proteins | sample 4123metaG_FD_203122 | JGI IMG/M metagenome (GOLD analysis project Ga0265313, IMG submission 203122) | Rhizosphere microbial communities from Carex aquatilis grown in University of Washington, Seatle, WA, United States - 4-1-23 metaG | ecosystem: Host-associated > Plants > Roots > Rhizosphere >... | reverse complement strand
CCAGTATCAAAAGCAATTCCCGGGTTGAGCCCAGGGCTTTCACTTCTGACTATGACCACCGCCTGCGTGCGCTTTACGCCCAGTAATTCCGAACAACGCTAGCCCCCTTCGTATTACCGCGGCTGCTGGCACGAAGTTAGCCGGGGCTTCTTCTCCCACTACCGTCATCATCGTCGTGGGTGAAAGAGCTTTACAACCCTAAGGCCTTCATCACTCACGCGGCATGGCTGGATCAGGCTTTCGCCCATTGTCCAATATTCCCCACTGCTGCCTCCCGTAGGAGTCTGGGCCGTGTCTCAGTCCCAGTGTGGCTGATCATCCTCTCAGACCAGCTACCGATCGTCGCCTTGGTAAGCCATTACCTTACCAACTAGCTAATCGGACGCGGGCTAATCTCTCGGCGATAAATCTTTCCCCCGAAGGGCGTATGCGGTATTAGCGTCAGTTTCCCAACGTTATCCCCCACCAAGAGGTATATTCCCACGTGTTACTCACCCGTGCGCCACTAAGGCCGAAGCCTTCGTTCGACTTGCATGTGTTAAGCCTGCCGCCAGCGTTCGTTCTGAGCCAGGATCAAACTCTCAAGTTGACTTCCATGCAATCCCGAAGGACCCATGGAACAGAGCTCGTCCAAAGCAAAACATTTCTACGCATAGCTTAGAGATGCTAGACTTTAGTCGGCTCCGATTTACGGCACCGACGCCGCCTGCGCATCCCTTCCTGTCTCTTCACTTGTAAAACAGCAGGAAACCAGTTGCCTGATCTCCGATCCTTCGTCTCGGCGAAGGCCCCGCCGCAGCGGGGAGGCCGGTTTCTACCCGACCCGTAACTCCCTGTCAACACTTCATTTTCACCCGAAGGTGAAACCCGCTGACCGGGCCGTCTCCGCTGCTTCCGAACCACCGGTCCGTCGCAGCGAGGGGCGGGTTTTACTCGCCCCAAACAACCCTGTCAACCGCTTTTTTCGCCACCGGCGAAACCCGCTGACCGGGCCCCCGCCACCACTCAAAACCGGTATCGGTTCTTCGCAGCGGGAGGCGGTTTCTACCCGCCCCAAACAACCCTGTCAACCCGTCTTTTGCGTCACCGCAAAACCCGCCGACCGGGCCGTCCCGCCACCCAAAACCCGAAGGTCCCTCGCAGCGGAGGCCGGGTTCTATACCCCGCCCCGCCCCCGGTCAACCCCCTTGTTGCAGATTTCTTTCGCAGACGCGGAAACCGCCGGCCAGGACACAGCCATGCCAGTACGGCTGCCATTTGGGGTTGCCTTCGGGGGTTGGGGGCTGCCATAACCGGGCCACACTTCAAGCAATGAGTAGAATCCTTGCGCGGCCACGTCACAGCCAAACTGAAGCGCAGCCTGAAGGCTCTGGCCGTGGTCGTCCTGGTCGGCGCAGCTGCTTTGTATGGCGCCCGCCCGCTGGTCCAGTTCGGCGGCGGCGATACCGAGGTCGAGACCGCCCCTGCCGCTTATATAGATTTGGAGAACGAGGGCTCGGGCCACACCCAGGCGGAAGTCAGCGACAGCGAGATCGAGGACCGGTCCACCCGCCCCGTGGATTATGTGATGCAGGTGGGCAGCGGTGAGACCCTGATGGACCTGCTGGGTCGCGCCGGGATTCCCTCGGCCGAGGCCAGTCAGGCCATCGAGACCCTGATCACCCTCTTTGATCCGCGCGGCCTGAAGGCCGGGCAGAAGGTCACCGTTACCTTCGAGCCCTCCCCCTATGGTTTCGGCCAGGGCGCGTTCAGTCAGGTCAGCCTGCTGGCCGATCCCATTCGCAACGTCGCCGCCCGCCGCAACCCCAAGGGCGCCGGCTTCCTGCCGCTGGAGACCAAACGTCAGGTCACCCGTCAGGTCGCCCACTATAGCGGCACCATCAAGTCCAGCCTGTTCGAAAGCGCCAGCGCCGCCGGCATCCCGGCACCGGTGATCCTGGCCATGATCAAGGTGCTCAGCTACGACGTCGACTTCCAACGCGACATCCAGCCAAGTGATTCCTTTGAGGTGATGTTTGAGGGCTGGTATGACACCAAGGGCAAGCTGGTTCGCCAGGGTGAATTGCTTTATGCCGGCCTCGACCTGTCGGGGGCCGAGATTACGCTCTATCGTTATGACGACGGCCACGGCCAGGTAGACTATTTCAACGGCAAGGGTGAAAGCGTCAAGAAGGCCCTGCTCAAGACCCCCGTCGATGGTGCCAAGATCACCTCCGGCTTCGGAATGCGCCACCATCCCATCCTCGGCTACTCCAAGATGCACAAAGGCATCGACTTTGGAGTGCCGCCGGGAACGCCGATCCAGGCCGCCGGCGACGGCTCGGTTGAGATGGCCGGCCCCAATGGCGCCTACGGCAATTATGTCCGCATTCGCCACGGCAATGGTTTCGCCACCGCCTATGCCCATATGAGTCGCATCGCGCCGGGCATGCATACCGGCCGCCATGTGCTGCAGGGTCAGGTCATCGGCTTCGTCGGCGCCACCGGCCGCGCCACCGGCCCCCACCTCCATTACGAGGTTCTCGTGGGCAACAATCAGGTCAATCCCATGAGCATCAAGGTCCCCACCGGTGTCCGGCTGGCCGGCAAGGAACTCGACCGTTATCAGGGCTTCAAGCGCCAGACCGAATTGCTGATGGCCAGCATCCCCGCCTCCATGCACATCGCCATCACCAACGGCAAGCCGGGCGGCACCCAGAACTGATCCTGGTCCACCTTGTGATTTAAATTTTCTGGCCGGTATCCATCCGCCATCGACGCTTCGCGTCGTCTTCGAGTCGAGGCGGCGTTCAAGCCCATGGCCGACCGGTATGATATCCGCGATGAGATCGGGAAGGGGTGCGGCCGGATCGGGCTCGCCAGGGGGGACAAGGCGATCCGGCCGCTGAACCGGTACTCCCAGGGGGGAGGGGGGAGAGGGAGTACCAGCACGTTTTCAACGGGGGCGGCTTCTAGCACACCTTGTTCCCCGCATCCACAACTCATTTCGCCGTACTGGTATGGCTGCCATGCCCACCTATACGGGAGTGGTAATACCTAAACTTCTGCCCCTACCACCCGGCCGTTGATCATCAATCCGCCCTCGGCGGCCGAGACCCTGACGGTATCGCCGTCCTTGACCAGACCCTCGAGAATCTGACTGGCCAGGGGATTTTGCAGCGCCCGCTGGATCACCCGCTTCAGCGGGCGGGCGCCATAGACCGGGTCGTAGCCTTTCTCACCCAGCCACAGGATGGCTGCCGGCTCCAGTTCCAGGGTTACCTTGCGATCCACCAGAAGCTTGCGAAGATGGGCCAACTGGATATCGACGATGGCGGCCATGTTGCCGCGTCCCAGGCGATGGAACAGCAGGATCTCATCCAGACGGTTGAGGAATTCGGGACGGAACGAGGCACGGACCACCTCCATGACCTCGGCACGGACCTCGCCGGAATCGTGCCCTTCTTCCTGGTTCGACAGAATCTCAGATCCCAGATTGGATGTCAGGACGATCAAGGTATTGCGGAAATCAACGGTCCGGCCCTGGCCGTCGGTCAACCGCCCGTCGTCAAGGACCTGGAGCAGCACGTTGAAGACGTCGGGATGGGCCTTTTCCACCTCGTCGAACAGCACCACCTGATAGGGCCGGCGCCGTACCGCCTCGGTCAGGGCCCCACCTTCCTCGTAGCCGACATAGCCGGGAGGGGCGCCGATGAGCCGCGCCACCGAATGCTTTTCCATGTATTCCGACATATCCATGCGGACCATGGCTGTCTCGTCATCGAACAGAAACTCGGCCAGGGCTTTGGTCAGCTCGGTCTTGCCGACGCCGGTGGGGCCGAGGAACAGGAAAGAGCCGATGGGGCGGTTGGGGTCCTGCAGGCCGGCTCGGGCACGCCGTACCGCGTTGGACACCGCGACCAGCGCCTCTTCCTGCCCCACCACCCGGGCCTTGAGCCGGGTCTCCATGCCCAGCAGTTTTTCACGCTCGCCGGCCAGCATTTTTTCCACCGGAATGCCGGTCCAGCGCGATACCACCGAAGCGATGTGCTCTTCGGTCACCGATTCTGTGAGCATGCGCTGCTCGCCACCGTTGCCCCCCTCGATGCGCTTTTCAAGTTCGGGGATGACGCCAAACTTTAATTCACCGGCACGGCCCCAATTGGCTGCGCGCTCGGCATTGGCCAGTTCAATGCGGGCCTCTTCCAGTTGCTCCTTCACCTTGGTGGCGTCGGCAAGGTTGCTCTTCTCGGCGCGCCACCGCTCCGACATGTCGAAGGATTCCCGCTCCAGCTGGTTCAACTCCACCTCCAGCTTGACCAGACGGTCCCGCGAGGCGGCATCGCTTTCCTTGCGCAGGGCTTCCCGTTCGATCTTCAGTTGGATGATCCGGCGGTCCAATTCATCCAGGGCCTCGGGCTTGGAATCGATCTGCATGCGCAGCCGGGAGCCCGCCTCGTCCACCAGATCAATAGCCTTATCAGGCAAGAAACGGTCGGTGATGTAACGGTTAGATAGCGTCGCCGCCGCCACCAGGGCGCCATCGGCGATGCGCACGCCGTGGTGCAGCTCGTACTTTTCCTTAAGGCCGCGCAGAATGGAGATGGTGTCCTCCACCCCGGGCTCGGAGACGAAGACCGGCTGGAAACGCCGCGCCAGGGCCGCGTCCTTCTCCACATGCTTGCGGTATTCGTTCAGGGTGGTGGCGCCGATGCAATGCAACTCGCCCCGCGCCAGAGCCGGCTTCAGAAGGTTGGAGGCATCCATGGAGCCTTCCGCCGCACCGGCACCGATCAGGGTATGCATCTCGTCGATGAACAGGATGACCTCGCCATTGGCGGAGGTAACCTCGGTCAGCACCGCCTTGAGGCGCTCCTCGAACTCCCCGCGGAACTTGGCGCCGGCCACCAGGGCGCCCAGGTCCAGCACCATCAGGCGCTTGTTTTTCAGGGTCTCGGGGACGTCGCCGTTGATGATGCGGCTGGCGAGTCCCTCGACGATGGCGGTCTTGCCGACACCGGGCTCGCCGATCAGCACCGGGTTGTTCTTGGTGCGGCGGCTCAGCACCTGGATGGTGCGGCGGATTTCCTCGTCGCGGCCGATCACCGGATCGAGCTTGCCGTCACGGGCCGCCTGGGTGAGATCACGGGCGTATTTCTTCAGGGCATCATAGCCATCCTCGGCCGAGGACGAGGTGGCCTTGCGGCCCTTGCGCACGTCTTCAATGGCATGATTGAGGCCTTGGGGGGTCACCCCCGCCTCGGCCAACGCCTTGGCCGCAGGAGTTCCCGAAGCCAGGGCCAGGGCCAACAGCAGGCGCTCGGCAGTGACGAAGGAATCGCCGGCCTTGTCCGCCATCTGCTGGACCGAATCGAACAACCGCGCCAGCTCTGGCGCGATATGCAGGCCACCGGCCCCAGGGCCTTCCACCTTGGGCAGCTTGTCCAGGGCCGACTCGACCCCTTTCAGCGCCTTGACCGGATCGCCGCCGCCGGCGCGGATCAGGTTGGCTGCCAGCCCTTCCTTGTCCGCCAGCAGAACCTGGGCCAGATGCTCCGGCGTCAGACGTTGATGACCGGAGCGCAATGCCAACCCCTGCGCCGACTGGATGAAGCCCTTGCAGCGTTCGGTAAACTTCTCGAAATCCATGAATGCCCTCGTTCATGAGCGGCGGGAGCAGGGCTCCGTAATGTGGCAGCCCCCTCCCCGTCTTAGGTTCGTCCTCTGATATGTGGTGAAAATCGCCGCCCGCAAGCCGCTAGCGCCCCCTCGCGGCCAGCCCCGCAGGGGGAGTAGATTCCGCAACAACAATGCCGTTCTGATGGCGGGAATGATGGTATAGAATGATTCTGCATTGCTATTGACCGAGCAGTCCTAAAAGGCGTCAGATACGCATATCGGTACACTCTAAAAGTAGTTTCTACTGAATTTCATATCTTAAGAGAATCGCTACACGTAATTATTCCTCCAAGCCTAACATCCATGACCACCGAGAAGAGTGAGTGTTATGGCAAGCTCAGGCGTGTGCTGCGATTGCACGACATGGAACTCCAAGGCTCGTGAGCCAATTCGGGGGGTCGTGGGCGCACGCTGCCCCTTTCCCCGGCTGTCGGCACGAATCACCCTGGCCAAGGGCCAGCATCTCTACCACCAGGGCGACCGGGTGACCGGTGCCTTCAGCCTAAGTACCGGCATGGTGGCGATGGAGCGATTTGATGAGAACGGAAATCAGGTCATCCTTAAGATTCTTCAGCCTGGAGCCTTCTTTCCCTGCGCCGATGTGCTGGGGGGCGGACTTCACGAAAGCTCGGCCCGGGCCATGTCCGATGTCACCGGTTGCTTCGTTCCGGTGGAGCGCCTGAACGCGGCACTCCATACCGACCCCAGCATCGCCCTCGCCTTGCTCCGGCTCAGTTCGGCGGAGATTCACGAGAATGAAGATGCCATCTTCCGGCTGTGCAGCACCGATCTGCCCAACCGGGTGCTGGCTGCTCTCACCATGCTGGCGAAAGAGATGGGGGAGCGCCACGCCAACGGTGACCTCACCCTGACCCTCCCCATGTCGTGGCAGGATCTGGCTGCCATGGTCGGCACCGGCCCGGAAGTGATTTCACGGCTGTTGCGCCGCCTCGCCCATACCGGACGGCTGTCGTTCCGCCGTCGCACGGTGACATTGCACCACACGACGGCGTGACCGGTTTCGACCTCAGGCTTCAGCAGCCTGCGGCGCTTCGGACGACTGCTCGGACTCGCCGGAGGCTTCCGGCGCCTGGGACTCGGTCTGGGCCTGCTGACCCTCGCCGCCTTCGTCGTCACCCTCACCCTCGCCGGGCATACCCTGCTCGTCGGCCGGGGTCGGCATCTGCTGGCGTGGGCGGCCGTTGTTCTGGTTCTGGGCGTTGATCACCCGGAAATAGTGTTCAGCGTGCTGATAGTAGTTCTCGGCAGCAACCCGGTCGCCCTGGGATGAGGCGTCACGCGCCAACGACAGATACTTTTCCAGCACCTGATGAGCGTTGCCACGAATTCGGCCCTCGGGACCATTGCTGTCGAACACCTGATTGCGGTTGGGGATACCGCCGCCACCGCCGCCGCCGCCACCGCCGCTAGCGCCACTATGCTTCTTACCGCCGCCGCCGCCATTGGGGCCACGGCCACGAGAACGCTGCTTGTTGGGATTTAAAGGAAACCTGCCTTCTTGCATCATCATTCGCTTTGTTTAAGCCCATGCCGCCGACATCGCTGTGCGGCCTGTCCGCGTCCAAATTTGGGGCGGCGATGGGGGAGTTGACGGCACTCTGGTCACGGGGGCGGAGCCCGAGGGCTCAACGCAGTCCCCCCGGCGTGGACGGGGCGCGTGTCGAGGGCCACCCTAGTCGGCCGGAGCCTTCTTTCCAACAACTTTTTTCATGTCTCTTCACGACGGCGCAACAAGACGCAGCGTTCGATGCCGCCCAGGTCGGAGAAGAAAGACGCCAGGCCCAATCCGGCCTGCTCCATCAGTACCGCCACCGCCGCCGCCTGACCGGCTCCCACCTCCAGCCCCACCACCCCGCCGGGCGCCAGCAGGCGGGCAATCTGAGGGGCCAACGCCCGATAGCAATCCAGCCCATCGGCTCCGCCATCCAGGGCAAGTCTCGGCTCGAAGCGTGCGACCTCCGGCTCCAGACCATCGATCTCCGCTGCGGGGATATAGGGCGGGTTGGAGACGATCACGTCGAAGCGTTCGTTCAGCCCCTCGGCCCAGTCTCCCCGTTGGAACCCGGCGCGGGCGGCGAGCCCCAGGGCCTCGGCATTGCCGGCCGCCACCTGCAACGCCGCCGCGCTCGTATCGATTCCCAGACCGCTGGCCTGCCGGAGTTCACCCAGTAGCGCCAGCAGGATACAGCCGGTCCCGGTGCCGAGATCGAGCAGACGCAAGGACCGGCCCCGATCGGGAATCGCCGCCAGCACCGCCTCGACCAGGGTTTCGGTATCGGGACGCGGGTCGAGGGTGTCGGCGGTCACCACCAACTCGATGGTCCAGAACCCCCGGCGGCCGAGGATATGGGACATGGGCTCTCGTCCCAGGCGCCGCACCAGCAGGCCTTCGAATCGCTCGGTTTCAGCGGCACTCAGCTCCAGGTGCTGGCGGGTGACCAGCGATGACGCCGACAGCCCCAACACCTCGGCCACCAGAAGGCGAGCGTCGAGACGCGCCGTTTCCACCCCCACCGCACCCAGCCGGTCCGCGGCATTGCGGAGCACTTGGCCGACGGTCAGCATCGCGCCACCGCCCACGACGAAGACCGCTCGACCGCACAGGAACGACCGGCAATCCCGACAACCATCGGGCGGAGGGATCCCATCCTGGCGTGATGGTCCAGAATCGGCACCGGCCGTCCAGACGGAGAACCCTCGACTTCGCTGGGGATGACACCGGAGGTCGGCTCAATGGTCTGCCGGCATAAGGAAGGCAGCCCCTCCATCACTGCATCTCGGCCAGACGCTCCGCCTGATCGGCGGCAATCAACGCCTCGACCACCTCGTCCAGGGCGTCGCCGCTCATCACTGCGTCGATCTTGTACAGCGTCAGATTGATGCGGTGGTCGGTCACCCGACCCTGGGGGAAGTTGTAGGTGCGGATACGTTCCGAGCGATCGCCCGAACCCACCTGGCTTTTGCGGGCGGCGGCACGTTCGGCGTCCTTGGCTGCACGTTCGCGCTCGTAGAGGCGGGCGCGCAACAGCTTCAAGGCGGTGGCCTTGTTCTTGTGCTGACTCTTTTCCTGCTGGCAGGCGACCGCAAGACCGGTGGGAATATGGGTGACCCGGCAAGCGGAATCGGTGGTGTTGACGCTCTGACCGCCCGAGCCCTGCGAACGGTAGACGTCAAAGCGCAGATCCGCGTCATTGAGCTGGATGTCCACCTCCTCCGCTTCGGGCATGATCGCCACCGTGGCGGCCGAGGTATGGATGCGGCCCTGGGATTCGGTGGCCGGCACCCGCTGGACCCGGTGAACACCGGATTCGAATTTGAGCCGGGCGAAAACGCCGCGCCCGGTGATGGTGGCGCTGGCCTCCTTGATGCCGCCGATGCCGGTGTCGTTGACCTCCATCACCTCGAAGCGCCAGCCCTTGAGCCCGGCATAGCGTTCGTACATGCGGAACAGCTCGGCGGCAAACAGGGCGGCCTCGTCGCCGCCAGTGCCGGCGCGAACCTCGATGATGGCGTTCTTCTCGTCGGCTTCGTCCTTGGGCAGCAGCATGAGCTGGACGTGGCGTTCCAGCGCGGTCAGCCGCTCCTTGAGGTCGTAGAACTCCTCCTCGGCCAGGGCCCGCATCTCGGCATCGGCGGAGGCGTCCTGCATCATCACCGCCGCCTCGGCCATCTCCTCGCGGGCCTTGCGGAAGGCCTGGACCGCCTCGACCACCGGGTCCAGCTCCGACAGCTCCTTGGAGAGCCTGACGATGGTCTGGGAATCGATCCCCTCGCCCGAGGCCAATTGTGCCCTCAGCTCATCGTGCCGGTACAGTACCTTGTCGAATTGGGTTTCAAGATTCATCGGGACCTATTCCTCGAGCCTGAACAGCGTATTCAGCGTCTTTTCCATGGCCCGCCACTCGGCCCCTTCCGAGGCCACCCCCTTCATCGCCTCGTTGGGCGCGTGGAGCAGGCGGTTGATCAGCAGGCGGGTGGCTTCGGCGGCGTCATCACCGGCCTCCGCCAATACACCGTCACGGATTTCCTCGAACCGGGCACGCAGGGCGATGATGGCCGGCACCGCTGCCCGGGCCGCCCGGCCCTTGAGAAAGGCCTCGACCTCGTCGGCGACGATAGAGCGCGCGGCGCGGGCGGCGGCCTCGCGGGTAGCTCGGCCCTCCAGCGCCACCTTTTCCAGATCGGCCAGATCGTAGAGGAAGGCGCCGTCCAGCCGGTTGACCGCCGTTTCCACCTCCCCGGGGATGGCCGTATCGATCAGGAAGACCGGCTTGCGCCGCCGCCTCTTCAGCGCATTGCCCACCAGTTCGGCGGTTACCGTCACCACACGCCCCCCCAGGCAGGTGAGCACCACATCCGCCCCGGCCAGGGCTTCACGCATGTCCTCGAAGGGCAGCATGTGGCAATCCAGACTCTTGGCCAGGGCTTCGGCCCGCCCCGCGCGCGGCGCCGTCACCGTCATTTCGCTCAGGCCGGCGGCCAGCAGGCTTTCCGCCACTAGTTCGCCCATCTCGCCGGTCCCGATCAGCAGCGCCCGGCATTGGGCGAGATCGCCGTGGAGATCACGGGCGATCTGGACCGCCGCTGTAGCGATGCTGACCGGCCCCTCGCCGATGGCGGTCTCGCTGCGCACCCGTTTGGCCACGGCAAAGGCCGCCTGAAGGAAGGCATCCAACTCGCCGCCGAGGGTGCCGGCCTCGCGGGCCAGACGATGGGCGGCCTTGACCTGTCCCGCCACGTGGGGCTCGCCGATCACCAGGGAGTCCAGGGCGGCGGTGACGGTGAAGCCGTGGCGCACCGCCTCGGCCCCGGTCAGGACATAGAAATGCGCCGACAACGCCGCCGCCTCCACTCCGGTGCGCGGCGCGAAGGCTTCGAGCACCCGGCCGCACAGGGTCTCGGGGTCCAGGCCGGTGCTCCACACCTCCACACGATCACAGGTGGAGAGCACCAGCGCCTCGGTCAGGCCGGCGCGGTGCAGGCCCTCCAGGAAGGCCGGCGCCGAGTCGTCGTCAACGAACAGCGCGTCACGCAAGGAGAGCGACGCCGATTTGTGATTGGCGCCGACAATGACCAGACGATGGGCGGAGGCGGCCACCCTTTCGGCCCGCTAAGACAGACGGCCGAGGTGTTCCTCCAGCGACGCCAGCGGCACCTCGTCCTGGAATCCTCCATCCAGGTCGCGCAGCGTGACGGCGCCGCGCGCCGCCTCGTCCTCGCCCAGAATGACGGCGAAGCGAGCATTGGCCTTGTTGGCCCGTGCCATCCGCTTCTTCATATTACCGGAAAAGCCCAGCTCGACTGCCAGACCGGCCCGGCGCAGCCGTTCGGCTACCGCCAAACCGGCCAGGGCGTCGCCCATGGGGATCACCGCCACCGGGCGCTCCGAGACCGGCGGTTCCTCCACCAGCATGGACAGCCGCTCGATCCCGGCGGCCCAGCCGATGCCCGGCGTGCGCGGACCGCCCATGGTGGCGATCAGTTCGTCATAGCGCCCGCCAGCCAGCACTGTCCCCTGGGAACCCAGATGCTTGGTGGTGAATTCGAAGGCGGAATGGCAGTAGTAGTCAAGGCCGCGCACCAGCTTGGGATTGACCACGAAGGGGATGCCCAGGGCCTCCAGCCCGCCGGTGACCTGGGCAAAGAATTCGCGCGCTGCCGGTGTGAGCGAATCGGTCATCAGCGGCGCATGCTCGACGATGCGCTTGTCGCCCTCGTCCTTGGAATCCAGCACCCGCAGCGGGTTGCGGTCGAGCCGGTTGCGGCTGTCCTCGGACAGCTTATGGAGATGCCCCACCAGATACTTGGTCAGCGTCTCGCGGTAGGCCAGACGGCTTTCGCCGTCGCCCAGAGTGTTGATCTCCAGTTGGACCTTGTCGCCGAGGCCCAGCTCGGACAACACCCGCCAAGCCAGGGCGATCACCTCCACATCGGCCAAAGGCGTCTCGACGCCCAGCAACTCCACCCCCACCTGATGGAACTGGCGCAGGCGGCCCTTTTGCGGCCGCTCGTGGCGGAACATGGGACCACGATAGAACAGCTTCAACGGCAGAGACTGGGCCAGACCGCCGGAGATGAAGGCCCGCGCCACCCCGGCGGTGCCTTCGGGCCGCAGGGTGATGGACTCTCCCGAACGGTCGGCGAAGGTGTACATCTCCTTGGTCACCACGTCCGATGTCTCACCCAAGGTGCGCGAGAACACCTCGGTAAATTCGAAGATCGGGGTGACGATTTCGCCGAAGCCGTAGCGACGCGCGCAAGCGAAGGCGGTTTCCTCTACCCAACGGTGGCGCCGCGATTCGTCGGGCAGCAGATCGTGAGTGCCGCGAACCGGCTGAAGACTGGACACGAGGTTAGACGTCCTTCTGCTTGGCGGCCTCGATCTCGGCCGCCCGCTTTTCCACCAGATCGACGATATGATCGACCATGTCGCCCCCCCCGATATTGTGATCGGGGGAGCCACCGATATAGACCTTGTGGTTGTCGCCACCGCCGCCGGTGATGCCGACCATGGTTTCCCGCGCCTCGCCGGGGCCATTGACCACGCAGCCCAGGATGCTGAGCGTCACCGGGGTGCGGATGTGGGACAGGCGGTTCTCCAGGGTCTCCACCGTCTTGATGACGTCGAAACCCTGGCGGGCGCAGGAGGGACACGACACGATGCGGACCCCGCGATGACGCAGGTCCAGGGACTTCAGCATCTCGAAACCGACCTTGACCTCCTCGGTCACGTCGGCCGACAGCGAGACGCGCAACGTATCGCCGATACCCTGCCACAGCAGCGAGCCGATACCCATGGCCGACTTCACCGTGCCACCGATCAGGCCACCGGCCTCTGTGATACCCAGATGCAGGGGATAGTCGCAGGCCTTGGCCAGTCCCTGGTAGGCCGCAACCGCCAGGAAGACGTCCGAGGCCTTGACCGCGATCTTGAATTCGAAGAAGTCGTTGTCCTCAAGCAGCTTGGCATGCTCCAGCGCGCTTTCCACCAGCGCCTCCGGGCAGGGCTCGCCATATTTGTCGAGGAGATGCTTATCCAGCGAGCCGGCATTGACGCCGATGCGCATGGAGCAACCGTGGTCCTTGGCGGCCTTCACCACCTCGCGCACCCGGTCATGCGAGCCGATATTGCCGGGATTGATGCGCAGACAGGCGGCACCGGCCTCGGCGGCCTCGATGCCGCGCTTGTAATGGAAATGGATGTCGGCGATGAGGGGAACCGGCGATTCCTTGGCGATGGTCTTGAAAGCCCGGGTCGAATCCTCGTCGGGGCAGGACACCCGCACCAGATCGGCCCCGGCATCGGCGGCGCGACGGATCTGCTCCAGCGTGCCCTTGATGTCGGTGGTCAGCGTATTGGTCATGGTCTGGACCGAAATCGGCGCGTCACCACCGACGGCCACCGAGCCGACGTGGATTTGGCGGGACTTGCGCCGGCTGATTTCACGATAAGGCCGAAGGCTCATGGGATCGCTCTCGCTGACAAATGCACGGTCATCCGGCCGTCCTTGAAAGGACTCGGCCGGAGCGACGGGTTATAGCGCATGTGGCGCCGCTTCCGAAAGCGACAACCTGTTTGGGGGTATTAGCCCCCACCCAGCAGCTTATCGGGATCGAGGCGGATATCGCGGCGGACTTGGCCGACTGAACCCAGCGCCGGAGCCTTGCGGCCATCGACGCTGACCTCCAGCGAACCGGCATTGCCGACCATCAGGTTGAGGCCGGGACGGTTGGGAACACGGTAGCTGTCGCCGCGGCGCAGCAGCCGGCTCATAAGGAGAGACCCATCCATCTCGCGTACCTGGACCCAGCAGTCATCGGCGGTCGCCTTGATCACCACCCGGGAATCTGCATGCTCGGTCCCGAACACCTTGCCTTCACCGGCCGCCGCAGCTTCGACCTTGGGAGTCTCGGTCTTCGATACCTCAACCTTGGCCGGCTCCACCTTCGAAGCCTCCACCTTGGGCGTCTCGACCTTAGCCGGCTCCAGCTTAGGCGCTTCGACCTTGGGAGCTTCGACCTTGGGAGCTTCGACCTTAACCGACTCAATCTTGGGCGCAACCGGCTTGGCGGCCTCTATCTTGACCTCGGCCGGCTTGACCGAGGCGGTTTCCACCGGCGCCACGATAGGCGCGACCGGCTGAACCGGCTCGGCCGGGGCCGGCTCGGCGGGAACGGCGACCTGGGCCGAAGACTTGTCGTCATCGCCCTCGGGCGGCGGCACCACGTCTTCCTTGGCCTTCTCCTCGCCGACGGCGGGGATTCCCTTGGTATCGCCGGTCAGGGCGGCCTGACGGTTCAGCATAGAGGACAGGCGATCGGGCAGCGGCGGCACGATCTCGGCCACCGTTGATTCGCGGGTGGACAGCAGATACCAGCCGCCATAAGCGACGGCGGCCAGGATCATACCGAGAAAGATCACCGCGCCACCGGGGATACGTCCCTCGGACACTGGCGACGGGAAGGCCAGCTGGGTGCGGTTGGTGAAGCCCCCGGCGCCTTCCTGGCGGAAGCGGCGGACCAGCTCGTCACCGTCAAGGCCGAGAAACTCGGCATAGGTGCGCAGGAAGCCTTGGGCATAGGTGCCGCCGGGCAGATCACCATGGCGGCCCGTCTCCAGGGCTTCGAGATAGGATTGGCGGATGCACAGGTGCTGGGCGCATTCGGTGATGGTTTTGCCCTTCTTTTCGCGCGCCGAACGCAGCGACGGCCCCACGGCGAAGGCGGGAGCCTCGGGCTCGACGGACGGCTGAGGCACGGGCACGGGCGCGGGTGAGGGTGAGGGTGAGGGTGCGAGCTCGGGCTCGGGCTCGGGCTCGACGACCGGCACTGGAATGGGCCCGGGCCCGGCTACCGGCTCGGAAGCAGCGGGCGCCTCGGCGGCAGGCTGAACCGAAGCGCCGTCCTGGCCCTCGGGAAGTTCTTCGGAAATGGTGGTGCTTTCCACGGCGAACGAACCTTTTCGTCAAACGGCCATTGTGCCGGGCGCGGCGCCAGCCTCCTCGCACCGCCCCCTTGTGTAACAAATCACCACGATCCCTGGCAACCCAAGGAACCTACAGGACGACCCCGTGATCGTGGGCAAAGTTCTTGAGCCTGCTGCGCAGGCTGTGGTCTGTCAGGTCGAGCAGGGTGACGATATAGGCCGAAAGCTCGCGCACATTGAGGCTGCGAACCATGGTCTTGACCGGGCCGATGGCCGGTGTCGATACCGACAGGATGCGAATGCCGACACCGAGCAGAGCCATGGCCTCCACTGGCCGGGCGGCCATTTCGCCGCAGACCGACAGCGACACCTGATACTGCCGGCACTTTGCGGCGACATAGCGCATGAAGCGGATCATGGCTGGGGCCAACGGGTCATAGCGCTCGGCAATGCGGGGATTGCCGCGATCGACCGCGAACAGGAATTGGGTCAGATCGTTAGAGCCGATGGAGACGAAATCCACAAGCGGCAGCAGCGCATCCAGTTGCAGCGCCAGCGCCGGCACCTCCAGCATGGTCCCCACCTTGAGCGAGGACGGCAGCGGATTGCCCTGCGCCCGCTCGCGCTCGATCTCCAGGTCGAGGATGTGCCGGGCCTGGATCAGCTCGGCGACCTCGGCGATCATGGGGAACATCACCGACAGCTCGCGGCCGGCGGCAGCGCGGATCAGCGCGCGAAGCTGATGGCGCATCACCGCCGGTCGGTCCAGGGTGATGCGGATCGAGCGCCAACCCAGGGCGGGGTTGTCCTCGTCGTAGGGATTCCAGTAGGGCAGCACCTTGTCGCCGCCTACGTCCAGGGTGCGGAACACCACCGGCTTGCCCTCGGCCTGATCGATGATCTTGCGGTAGAGCAGGGTCTGCGCTGCCACGTCGGGAAGCGAGGAGCGAGCCATGAAGGGCAGCTCGGTGCGGTAAAGCCCGATGCCATCGGCCCCGGAATCGTGCAAATGCTGAAGATCGAGCAGCAGACCGGCATTCATGTGGATGCCAATGCGCTCACCATCCCGGGTCACCGCCGGCAGTTCGCGCAAACGGGCATAGACCGCCAGACGCAACTGGCGCTGGCTCACGGCATCGATGAAGCTTTCCCGGATGTCGTCGGGCGGACGGATGAAGACTTGGCCGTTATCGCCGTCGCAGATCACCGGGTCCAGCGGCTCGATCATGTCGAGCACGTCCTTGACCCGCCCGACCACCGGGATATCCAGGGCGCGGGCGACGATGGCCACATGGGCGGTGGCCGATCCCTCTTCCAGCACCAGCCCCCGCAGGCGTTTGGGATCGTAGTCGAACAGCTCCATCGGCCCGAGATTGCGGGCGATCAGGATGGCATTGTCCGGCAGTTCGTTCCGCGGCGCATCCTCGTCGTCGCCCGAGAGGTATTGCAGCAGGCGGTTGGCCAGATCCTCGAAATCGTGCATGCGCTCGCGCAGGTACGGATCAGTGATCTGGCTCATACGCGCACGCGTATCGTCGTGGACCTTCTGGACCGCCGCCTCAGCGGTGAGGCCGGTGCGGATGGCTTCGCCGATGCGGTTCAGCCAGCCCTTGTCTTCGGCGAACATGCGATAGGTCTCGAGCACGTCCCGGTGCTCGCCGTCACGCATCTCCGGGCGGGCAAACAGTTCCTCCAGCGCGGTCTTGATGCCGGCCAGCGCCTTCTTCAGGCGCTCCATCTCAACATCGGGGTCCTCGGCCACCAGCCGGCGGATGGTGATGCGCGGGCGGTGCAGCACCGCGACGCCGATCCCGACGCCGGAATTGAGCCGTACGCCCTCCAAGCGCAACGGCAGCAGGGCGTTACCGTCAACCGGCACCAGCTCAGCACGGTTGACCAGCTCGCCCGACGCCACCAACTCGGCCAGGACCATGGCCACGGTCTCGAGGGTTTCGATCTCCTCGTCGGTGTAATGGCGCATGGTGCGGTTCTGCACCACCAGAACGCCGACCACGCGCGAACCGCGGATGATGGGCACGCCCATCAGCGAATGGAATATCTCTTCACCGGTTTCCGGACGATAGGCGAAGTTGGGATGAGCCTGGGCGTCGGCCAGGGCCAGTGGCCGGGCATGGGCGGCGATGTCGCCGACCAGACCCTCGCCGGTCCGCAGGCGGGTCTGGTGCACTGATTCGTGCTTGAGGCCCTCGGTGGCGAAGAGTTCCAGCACCTCGCCGGCACGCATGACGTAGCAGGAGCAGACCTCGGCCACCATGTCGGCGGCGATCAGCTTCACCACCATGTCCAGGCGTTCCTGGGCCTTGCCACCGCCGGCCATGACATCGCGCAGCCGCCCTAGCAGCCGTCGCGACACCGAGGTCATGCCCGCCGCTTGCATCAGAGCCTCAGCACGGAGCCAGAGAGGCAACGGGCCCTTCCCGTGCTGCCAGGGCAGCCAGGGCCTGATCGACCAATTCGCCGAGAATCTCCCCGGTGGGCTGTTCGCGGGTGACCATGCCCACACTCTGGCCGGCCATCAGCGAGCCGTTCTCGATGTCGCCGTCGATGACGGCACGCTTGAGCGAGCCAGCCCAGAAATGCTCGATGCGCAGCTGGGCTTCCTTCTGGTCGATGTCTCCGGCGCGGAAGGCGGCAATGACTTCGATCTGGAACTCGACGAAGCGCTTGGTGGCGTTGTTGCCGAGGGCGCGGACCGGGATCACCGGGAATTGGGGATCAATCTGCACACTGGGCATGGCGTCGCGGGCGGCTGCGCGGATGAAGGCCTTCTTGAATTCCGGATGCGCGATGCATTCGTCTGCGCAGACGAAGCGGGTTCCGATCTGGCACCCTGAGGCGCCCATCTCCAGGAAGGAGACGATGGCCTCGCCCCGCCCGATGCCGCCGGCGACGAAGACCGGCACGGTGTCGATCACCGGCAGAATTTCCTGGGCAAGGACGCTGGTGGCCACCGGCCCGATATGGCCGCCGGCCTCGGCACCCTCGATCACCAGGGCATCGGCGCCGGAGCGCAACAACTTTTTCGCCGCTACGAGGGCGGGAGCGAAGCAGATCACCTTGGCGCCGGTGTCCTTGGCCCGCTTGATCGAGGCGCTGTTGGGCAGGCCGCCGGCCAGCACGATATGGCCGACCTGCATCTCGCCGCAAACGTCGATCAGGGTATCGAGTTGGGGGTGCATGGTGATCAGATTGACCCCGAACGGCTTATGGGTCAATTCCTGGGTGGCGCGGATTTCCTCGGCCAGCTGATTAGGCGCCATGGACCCGCAGGCGATCACTCCGAAGCCGCCCCCATTGGAAATGGCGGCCACCAGATTCCGTTCGGAGATCCAGGACATGGCCCCGCCCATGATGGCGTAGTCGGCGCCGAGAAACTCCCGCCCCCGCTGCCACAAATGTTCAAGTCGTTGCCGAGCCTTGTCCATGATATCCCCTGGCCCTTCGGCCATCAGGCGGCGTCAAGACCGTAGGCGGAATGAAGAGCCCGCAACGCCAGCTCGGTGTACTTCTCCTCGATCAGGACGCTGATTTTGATCTCGGAGGTGGATATAACCTGGATATTGATGCCTTCGGAGGCAAGAGTCTGGAACATCTTCTGGGCGATGCCGGCATGGCTGCGCATACCGACACCGATGACCGAGACCTTGACCACGTTGGGGTCGGAGAGCAGCTTTTCGAAGCCGAGGGTGACCTTGGCCTCTTCCAGCACCTTCTTGGCCCGTTCCAGATCGGCATTGCCGACGGTAAAGGTCAGGTCGGTGGACTTGCCATCCTCGGATACGTTCTGGACGATCATGTCCACGTTGATGGCGGCCTCGGCCAGCGGGCCGAAGATGGAGGCCGCCACGCCGGGGCGGTCCGCCACGCGAACCAGGGTGATCTTCGCCTCGTCGCGGCTATAAGCGATGCCGCTCACCAATTCCTTTTCCACGATCTCATCCTCATCGCAAACGAGAGTGCCGGGCTTGTCCTCGAAGCTGGACAGCACCTGGACGCGCACCCGGTGCTTCATGGCCATCTCGACCGAGCGGGTCTGAAGCACCTTGGCGCCAACCGAAGCCAGTTCCAGCATTTCCTCATAGGTGATCTTGTCGAGCTTCCTCGCCTTGGTCACGATCCGGGGGTCGGTGGTGTAGACACCGTCCACGTCAGTGTAGATGTCGCAGCGATCGGCATTCAAGGCCGCCGCCAGCGCCACCGCCGAAGTGTCCGAGCCGCCGCGCCCCAAGGTTGAGATGCGCCTGTCGGGACCCAGCCCCTGGAAGCCGGCCACCACCGCCACCTCACCCGCCTGCATGCGCCGGATCATCTCCTCGGTCTCGATGGACATGATCCGCGCCTTGCCGTGGACGCCGTCGGTGTGGATCGGCAACTGCCAGCCGCACCACGACCGCGCCTGCTGGCCCAGCTCCTGCAGCGCGATGGCCAACAGGCCGATAGTCACCTGCTCGCCCGTGGCGACCACCGCGTCGTATTCGCGAGCGTCATGCAGGGGAGCGACTTGATTGCACCAGGCCACCAGCTGATTGGTGGCTCCCGACATGGCCGAGACTACCACCGCAACTTCGTTGCCGGCGTCGACCTCGCGCTTGACGCGGTTGGCGACGTTCTTGATGCGCTCGATGTCGGCGACGGAGGTCCCGCCGAATTTCATTACAATGCGAGCCATGAGCAAACCCTTTTTGACCGGACGTCGGATGCGGGCCGAGCGCCTCGGGTCGGTTCTGGAATTCTTTCGTCTGCGCGGTTGCCGCCGGAAGGGCGCGTATTCATACTCTGTCGCTTGTTCCGACGCAAGCGCGGCCCGAACGGATCGAAAGGCCGAGGATGGAGATCATTTCATGAGTGAACAGGGCACCGCATCGCCCGAGGAAATCGCCCGTTTCACCGCAATGGCCGAGGCCTGGTGGGACCCCGAGGGAAAGTTCAAGCCGCTGCACCGCTTCAACCCGGTACGGCTGGCTTTCATGCGCAGAGCCTTCATCCGGCACTTCGGCCGCGACGAGAGCTTGGTGCGGCCCTTCGAGGGGTTGCGGCTGCTGGACGTGGGCAGCGGCGGCGGCCTGCTGTCGGAACCACTGGCCCGCATGGGCTTCGCCGTCACCGGCATCGATGCCGGTGACAAGAACGTGGCCATGGCCCGGCTGCATGCCGAGCAGGCGGGGCTGGAGATCGACTACCGGATCGCCACGCCGGAAGCCCTGGACCCGACCCAACCCTTCGACGTGGTGCTATCCATGGAAGTGGTAGAGCACGTCCCCGATGTCGGCCAGTTCCTGGGTCATGCCTGCGCCCGCCTGCGGCCCGGCGGCGCCTTCGTCGGTGCCACCCTTAACCGCACCCTGAAGGCCTATGCCCTGGCGGTGGTGGGAGCGGAATACGTCCTGGGCTGGCTGCCCAAGGGTACCCATGACTGGCACAAATTCATCCGTCCGTCCGAGTTTTCGGCCCAGCTGCGCCGCCACGGCGTCACGGTCGAGAGCATGGCGGGCATGGCCTATGCGCCGCTCACCGGCGAATGGAGCGAAACCACCAGCCTGGATGTGAATTACATGCTGTTCGGGATTAAGGGGTAGCCCCCCTTTTTCCCTCAATTCCCCTCGGTTACCCAGGGAACGGCCCGGACCGCGACACCTTCATCGGACAGTTCCTTGGCCTCGGCCATGGTGGCCTCGCCGTAGATGGGGCGCGGCTCGGTGTCGCCGTAATGAATCTTGCGCGCCTCCTCGGGGAAGCGTTCGCCCACATAATCGCAGCTTTCCTTGACCTTGCGCTTGAGTGCGATCAGGGCCTTGCGGGCCTCACCCGCCGCCTCTCGCGCCTCAAGAGCGATGCCGTGGGACTTAACCACCTTGGGCGCCATGGGAGCCTTCTCGACGGCGGTATCGCCACAGACCGGGCAAGCGATCTCGCCCGCCGCCGCCTGAACCTCATAGGCGGCGCCGCTCTTGAACCAAGCCTCGAAATGATGCTGGCCGCCGCAACGCAATTCGAACAGAATCATGGATCGCTCGTTCCTACCGAACCGCTCTCAATATAGGGTCTTCCCCCTACTACGCAACTATCGCCTGGAGAGGACAGCCGCCGCCATGGGCACCGATCCCTGCCGCATCGATCCCTCCACCTGGGTCAGGCGCTTTGCGCCGCTGATCCCCCAAGGGGGGCGAGTGCTGGACCTTGCCTGCGGCGGAGGCCGCCATGCCCGGCTATTCCTTGATCTCGGCCATCCGGTCACCGCCCTGGACCGCGACATCGGCCCTGCGGCGACCGCCGCCACCGGAGCCGAGCGGATCGAGGCCGATCTCGAGGACGGATCGCCCTGGCCACTGGCGGAACGGCGCTTCGCCGGCATCATCATCACCAACTATCTGTGGCGACCGCTATTCCCGGCCATCCTGGGGGCGCTGGAGCCGGGCGGCGTGCTGCTCTACGAAACCTTCGCCCTGGGCAATGAAGCCTATGGCCGGCCGCGCAATCCCCACCATCTGCTGGAGCGGGGGGAATTGCTCAGGCTCTGCGTCGGCCTCCAGATCGTCGCCTTCGAGGACGGCATCGAGCGCGGCCGGAAAGTGGTCCAGCGCATCGCCGCCCTCAACGGCGAGGCGCCGGTGGACCTGCCGGATTAGAGCGCGTTGAGCTTTTCCTCGTCGAGCAAGCGGGTGTTGTAGGATTTGGTCGTGTACAGCGCCACCACGGGATTGTGTCCCAGCACGCGATCCTTAACCACGATTGTGGTCACCGGCGCCTCGGAGTGGCGGGTGAACAGGGAATCGTGACCGACGCAAAGCCCCATGATGAGGTTGAGGCCGGTTCCCTCGCGGTTAAGCAGGCGAGCCTGCAAGATGGGATTGCAGGCGGCCTCGAAGCCACCGCACTTGATCTTCAATTCTTCGGGAATGCCGATCTCGGTTTTGTCCACCGAACCGACCTTGCACAGGGCAGCTACGGTCTCGAACCCGGCGAGGCGCAAAATCTTGACCAGGGTCCGGGTCTCCTCGATCAGCCCGAGACAGGTGGCGATACCGATGCGCTTCACCCCGATGCGCCGGGCGAAGGCGATGGTTTCCTCCACCCGGTTGATCTTGCCGTAATACAGCCCCTCCACCTCGGCAGCGGCCTGAGCGATGGCGGCATCCTCGCCCTCGCCGCCATAAAGGCCAATCAGTTCGCACCGCTCTTCCGGCGCCAGCTCCTCGGTGGCGCAGAAATCAGGATAGCGCTTTTCGTGACGGTAACAGTGCAATTGTCCGCATTCGGAACAGCTGGGAGTATCGATCTTGGTCATGAATCCAGTACCGGGTTGGAGAGGACGAGGGCGACATTATAGCCATGCCCACCCGCGGCCCGGCCATGCTAAAATATAATACCTACTAGAATTATAGAATGGTAGCGTTAGCGCCCCTTTCCCCGGGAGCGCCCGATGACCGCCGTAAACTCCCCCACCGCCCTCGCCGTCGATTCACGGACCTTCTTCACCATCCCCCAGCCCACCCGCATCAAGGATCGGCTGGAAATCGCCATCACCGACCGCGCCTATCTGCCGCAAGTCGACGATTTGCAGCGCGATTGGGTGGCCAGTGTCGCCGCGCCGGCATTCAAGATTCTGCGCGCCCAGCGTGGCGATGCCGCCTGTCGCTCGTTCTGTGCCATCGGCACCGGGTCCGGGGTGGACGCGCTCGCAGCCATCGAATTGCTGGGGGCGGATCGGATCGGCATCACGGATTTGTTCGAAGAGGTGGTGAACACCGCCGCCGGCAATGTCCGCCGCAATCTGCGGCCGGGCCTCGCCATCGCCCTGCATGCCGGGGCAGGCGACCTGCTGGCTCCGCTCGGCGGCGACAATATCCGCTTCGACATCATTTACGAGAACCTGCCCAACCTTCCGTTAGCCGACGCCGCCCAATTGGAAATCGAGCGCACCAGCGCCGCTTTCGTGCCGCCACGCACCGAAGACGTCCCCGACTTCGTCAAGGACTGGCTGCTGGTACTGCACTATCTGGCCCTGGTGCAGGCCCGGGATTTCCTCAATCCCGGCGGAACCGTCATCTCCACCCTTGGAGCACGGCTACCGCTCTCCATCATCGCGGACATGGCCGAGGCAGCGGGGCACAAGGCCAGCTTCCTCACCTATTCCTGGAAGGTCCAGGCCGACGCGGCGGACGTCATCGGCTCCTATGCCCAGTGGCAACGCCAGGGGCTCGGCCCATTTCATTTCTATCCCGCCGAAGTCCTGGAGGCGGTCTTCGCCGGCCTTGATCCGGTCGAAGCCGGCCGCGACGCCTTCGCCATCGAGCGGGACCTGGCTCCCAAGCGAATGGACGCCGGCACCGCCTGGGACGCCTTCCGGCAGGGACGTCGTATCGGCCACGCGGTGGCGGTATTGAAATCCGATCCCCGGTAGAAAGGCCATGAGCAGTCTCACTCCCCAGGACCTGCACGCCCTGCTTACGGCTTTACGCCGACACTTCGCAACCATCCCGACCGAGGATAACGCCGCAGCCGGGGAAATCCGGCATGTGTCGGCATTGCTGGATCGGTTGGCGGGCGAACCTCTCCCGCCTCAGCCGACCGGCCATCCCCTGACCCGACACCTCGCCTCGGTGCTGGACCTCGCCGAGATATCGGCGCTGGACCTCGCCACGATACTGCGGTCTGTCGCCGGATGGCTGCCGTGGCGCTACGGTTACGAGGCCCGAAGCGACTCGCCTGGCCTGGAAGGTGCCATGGGCTGGGCCGAAATCGTCGGCCCGCTGGCGCCGTTCCGCAGCGACGAGGTTTGCCTCGGCCTCACCCTGATCGGCCCTCGCACCTACTACCTGCCCCACCGTCATCCCGCCGTGGAACTTTACCGGGTGGTAGCCGGAAACGCCGCCTGGACCAATGGTTCCTCCACCCGGGTCCAGCCCCCTGGTGCCGCTATCCTGCACACCAGCAACGCCGTGCACGCCATGCGCACCGGCCACGAACCACTGCTGGCCATCTATTCCTGGACCGGCGACGTGGTGTCGCCATCAGTGTGGGCCGCGCCCGCCCCGGCCACCCGCCCTTGAGCCCCGGAGCCCCCATGACCCGCCATGCCGAAACCTTGGCCCTGCACGGAGGCCCATATCGGTCCGATCCTGCCACCGGGGCGGTGGCACCGCCCATCTTCCTCACCACCTCCTACCAATTCCGCGACAGCGAGCACGCCCGGCGGCTGTTCTATCTGGAGGAACTGGGCTACACCTATACCCGCACAAGCAACCCCGGACGAGAAGTCCTGGAGCGCCGCATCGCGGTGCTGGAAGGCGGCAGCGCCGCCCTTGCCGTGGCCGCCGGCTCGGCCGCCACGATTTACGCCCTTCTCAACCTCGCGGAAGCCGGCGATAACGTGGTCGTTTCCAACGATGTCGCCCGTGGCAGGAACTCCGGCATCCTGACGGCACTGAGGCAATTCGGAATCGAAATCCGTCTAGCCGATCCTGCCGGCTTTGCCGACGCCACCGACCGGTTCACCCGCGCCTATTTCGGCGAAAGTCTGAGCGTTCCGGCGCTCAAGCCCTTTCCCATCGCCGAAGTCGCCGCCATCGGCCACCGGGCCGGGATACCGCTGTTCGTGGACAATAGCGCTCTACCGCTCACCTGCCGGCCACTCGATCTCGGCGCCACGGTGGTGATCTACTCCGCTGGCGAATATCTCGGCGGCCACGGCACCACCGAGGGAGGACTGATCATCGATGGCGGCACCTTCCCCTGGGAGGCCCACGCCGAACGCTTTCCCACCCTCACCCGGCCCGACGAGTCCTATCACGGCGCCGTCTGGGTCGATGTGGTGAAGAAGTGGGGCGCGTCGCCTTTCATCGCCCGCGCCCGAGGCCGCTTTCTGCGCGATTTCGGCGGCGCCATCAGCCCACTCAACGTCTTTCAACTGATCCAGGGCGTGGAAACCCTGCCGCTACGCATGCGGTATCACCTCGCTAATGCCGGACGCGCCGCTGCGTTCCTGGAAGGCCACGCCAAGGTTTCCGACCTAGCCGCTGGCCAGGGGGCGCTGATCGCCTTCGATCTGCCCGACGAGGGCGCGGCGGCACGCTTCGTCGAAGGGCTGTCACTTTTTCTCCGTACCGAAGAATACGGCAACAGCCGCAGCGCCGTGGTCGGGCCGACGCAGACCCGGCGGGTCCTGCTGTCCATCGGGCTTGAGCACGAAGACGACATCCTCGCCGATCTGGCCCAGGCGCTGAAACGCCTTTGACCCCCGAGACCAGCCCATGCCTATTGACGCGCCAATATAAACTGCTATCTACTAGATTTTAGTTTATTTGGAGGCGAGAATGGCGAATTCGGTGTTTGGCGATTGCGGCACCTCGATCTTCGAGGAAATGTCCCGCCTTGCCGTCGCCCATGCCTCCATCAATCTGGGCCAGGGCTTTCCGGTGGGCCTGGAGCCTCCCGAGCTTATGGACGCCGCCGCTCACGCCCTGCGTCACGGCTCGCATCAATACCCGCCCATGATGGGGTTGCCCGAACTGCGCCAGGCGGTGGCAGCCTCCAGCCGGCGCTTCCTCGGCATCGAGGTCGATTGGCAGAGTGAGGTTCTGGTGACCTCGGGCGCCACCGAAGCCCTGGCCGACTGTTTCCTCGGCCTGCTCAATTACGGCGATGAAGTCATCGTCTTCCAGCCCGCCTACGACAGCTACGGCCACGCCATCCGCCGGGCCGGCGGCGTGCCGGTCCCGATCCGCCTCGAACCCCCGGAATGGAATTTGCCGCGCCAGCGGATTCTCGACGCCATCACCCCCCGGACCCGTCTAGTGGTGATCAACACCCCCATGAACCCCATCGGCAAGATTTTCGATGCGGACGAATTGACTTTCCTGGCCGATCTGCTGGACCACCACGACCTTATCGCGGTCTGCGACGAGGTCTACGAGCACATCACCTTCGACGGCCATTCCCACCAATCCCTGATGAGCCTACCGCAGGCCCGGCACCGGTCCCTACGCATCGGCTCGGCGGGCAAGACCTTTTCGGTCACCGGCTGGAAGGTGGGCTATGTCACCGCCACCGCGGCCCTGCTGGGACCGGTGGCGCGTGCCCACCAATACCAGACCTTCGCGACGCCTCCCCTACTGCAAAGCGCGGTGGCCCACGGCCTGTCCCTGGGGGACGACTACTTCGCCGGCTTGAAATCGACCCTGCAGCAGCGCCGCGACGTGCTCGCCGACGGATTGCGGAGCCTGGGAGCCGAGGTTCTCCCCTGCCACGGTACCTATTTCCTGTGCGTCGCCGCCGGCGCCAGCCTGGGCAATCCCGACGACGATGTCGCGCTGTGCCGGCGGCTGACTGTCGAGGCCGGCGTCACACCGGTCCCGGTCAGCAGCTTCTATGCTGGCCGCGATGTGCGCAGCCATGTCCGCTTCTGCTTTGCCAAGGAGCCGACCGTCCTGTCGGAAGCGGTAGCGCGGCTGGCGACTTGGCTGGACAATGGCCGCCAGCCCATTGCGGCATGGGCATGAGCACCGGAATCGCTATAGCCGCCCTGCGCGATCTGCTGGGCGAACGGCTCTCTACCGGGGAAGCCATCCGCACCCATCACGGTCGCGATGAATCCCACCACGCCCTGGTGCTGCCTGATGCCGTCGCCTTTCCCCAATGCACGGAGGAGGTGGCAGCCATCGCCGGCCTGTGCTCCGAGCATCGCATCCCCATGGTTCCGTTTGGTGCCGGCTCCGGCCTCGAAGGCGGGGCGGTGCCGGTGAATGGCGGCATCTGCATCGATCTCGGCCGGATGGATCAGGTGCTGGCCATTCACCCCGCCGACATGGATGCCACCGTCCAGGCCGGGCTGCGGCGCGAGACTTTGAACAGCCTGCTGCGCGACACCGGCCTGTTCTTTCCCATCGACCCCGGTGCCGACGCCTCCATTGGCGGCATGGTCGCCACCCGGGCCAGCGGCACCAATGCGGTGCGCTTCGGCACCATGCGCGAGAATGTCCTGGGGCTGACGGCGGTGCTGGCCGATGGCCGCATCGTGCGAACCGGGGGACGGGCGAAGAAGTCCTCCGCCGGATACGACCTCACCCGCCTGCTGGTTGGCAGCGAGGGAACCCTGGGCATCGTAACCGAGGTGACTCTTCTTCTGCATCCCATCCCCGATATCGCGGCCGTGGCGGTCTGCGCCTTCCCCAACCTTTACCATGCGGTCGCGGCCGCCACCGAAATCATCCAATACGGCATCCCTATCGGCCGGGTGGAACTGATGGACGATGAATTGATCAAGGTGGTCCTGCGCCATTCCGACCTCGACCTGGCACCGCAGCCGACCCTCTTCTTCGAATTCCACGGCGACGAGCTGGTCGCCGCCCGCATCGCGGAGCAGGTGGCGGAGATCGCCCAGGCCCACCAGGGATCGAAATTTCATTGGGCCACTAGGCCCGAGGAGCGGGAAAAGCTGTGGGACGCCCGCCGCTGGGGCGCGCGCTGGGCCCGATTGGAACGGCCTGGGGCACGCACCTGGCCCACCGATGTCTGCGTCCCCATCAGCGCCCTGGCCGACTGCATCTCCGCGACCAAGGCCGACCTCGTCCACTCTCCCGCCCCGGCCTATATCCTGGGCCATGTGGGCGACGGCAACTTCCATTGCGCCTTCATGGTCGATCCTGACAATCCCGCGGAACTGGCCGAGGTCGGCCGCCTCAGCCGGCGGCTGAGCGAGCGCGCCATCGCCGCCGGCGGCACCTGCACCGGCGAGCACGGGATCGGCATCGGCAAGCGGCGCTACCTCACCGCCGAACATGGTGAGGTCGCCGTGGATGTGATGCGGACGATCAAGGCGGCCCTCGACCCCTTCGGCTTGCTCAACCCAGGAAAGGTTCTGCCATGACGTCAATGCGCATTCCCGCCGCGTTAGGCCTCGCCGCCTTGCTCTGGAGCACCGGTGTCAGCGCCGAAACCATCCGGGTGGGCGTGACCCCCGGCCCCCACGCCCAGATCGTAGAAGCCCTGGTTCCCGTGGCCAAGGCCAGGGGGCTCGACGTCAGGGTGGTTGAGTTCAGCGAGGGCGCCCGCATCAACGTCGCCTTGCAGGATGGAGAATTGGAAGCCAACGCCTTCCAGCACAAACCCTATCTCGACAATCAGGCACGCATCCGCAGCCTCGATCTGGTTTCGGTGGCCGATACGGTGCTGCTGCCCATGGCGGCCTATTCCAAGCGCCACAAATCACTGGCCGAGTTGCCGGACAAGGCGCTGATCAGCATTCCCAACGATCCCACCAATGCCGGCCGGGCGCTGAAGCTACTGGAACAGGGCGGCCTGATCACCTTGAAGCCCGGTCCCGGGGTCGAAGCCACGATCTTTGACATCGTCGACAATCCCAGGAAGTTGCGCATCCGCGAACTGGAGGCCGTGCAGATTCCCCGGTCGCTGGAGGATGTGGACCTGGCGGTGATCAACACCAACTTCGCCATCCACGCCGGCCTCAATCCCACCCGCGATTCCCTGGTGCGCGAGACGGCTCAGTCCGACTACCTGTGCCTGTTGGCGGTGCGCCGTGCCGATGCGGACAAGCCTTGGGTGAAGGCGTTGATCGCCGCCTACCGCTCACCGGAAATCCGCTCCTTCGTCGAGAAAAAATACGAAGGCTCGATCCTGCCCACTTGGTAACCGTGCCCTTAAAACCAAGGAGAGTCCCATGAGCAACACCCCGGTCACCGTTCCTGTACTCGACCTCGCCCGCTTCGACGCCGGTCCGGCGGACAGGGCCGCCTTCCTCGCCGAATTGCGAACCGCCGCCCATGAGCTGGGAGGCTTCTACCTTGCCGGTCATGGCGTCGATCCCGCCCTGATCGAACAGTTGCATGGCCTGTCGCGCCGCTTTTTCGACCTGCCGGAGGCCGAGAAGCAGGCTATCGAGATGGTGCATTCCCCTCATTTCCGCGGCTATACCCGCGTGGGATGGGAGCGCACCCGCGGCCTCTCCGACTGGCGCGAGCAGATCGACGTCGGCTCGGAGCGTCCGGTGCTGGCGATCGACAACGACGCCCCCGCATGGCGCCGCCTGCAAGGCCCCAACCAATGGCCGGCGGCACTGCCTGAATTGCGCCAGCCGCTGCTGCGCCTCCAGGCCGAACTGACCGCCGTCTCGCTCAAGCTGGCCCAGGTGCTGGCCGTGGCCCTCGGCCAGCCCGAGGATGCCTTTGCCCCTCTGTTCGACGATTCGCCCAGCCAGCTGATCAAGCTGATCCGCTATCCCGGACGCGAGGCCGAGGACGGCCGCCAAGGCGTCGGCCCGCACAAGGACAGCGGCTTCCTCACCTTCGTGCTGCAGACCGACCAGAGCGGCCTCCAGGTGGAGACCGCCGACGGCTGGGTTGATCTTCCCCCCATCCCCGGCACTTTCGTGGTCAACGTCTCGGAACAGCTGGAACTGGCCACCGACGGCTATCTCCGTGCCAATGTCCATCAGGTGCTGTCACCACCGGCCAACACCGACCGCCTGTCCATCGCCTTTTTCCTCGGTGCACGGCTGGACACCCGCATCCCCGTCCTTCCCCTGCCCGCCGAACTGGCTGCCAAGGCCCGGGGGGTGGAACGCGACCCCACCAACCCGCTCTATCCCGACGTGGGCGAGAACACCTTGAAAGGCCGGCTGCGCTCGCATCCCGACGTGGCGCAGCGCCATTACGCCGATCTTCTGGCCGCCAAGGCCGGCTGAGCGCCCCGCCGTGCCGCCGGTCAGTCCAGCGGCACGGTATCAACGGCCGCCGTCTTTCCTGGGCTACGGAACAGCAGCAGCAGCGGCATAATCGCGAGGACCATCACCATCATCACCTTGAAGTCGTCCAGATAGGCAATCATGGTCGCCTGCTGGACGAGGCCGGCATCGATGGCGGCCAATTGGGCATTGGTCGCGGTTTGCAGCGGAATTCCCAGCGTCCAGGCCAGGGGATTGTCCGGCCGCACGTGCTCGGCCAGAGTTGCGTGGACGACCTGGGTGTTTTCCGTCAGCAGGGCCGTGACGATGGAAATGCCGATACTGCCGCCGATATTGCGCATCAGGCTATAGATGGCGGTGCCGTCGGTGCGCAGGCTCTTGCTCAGGGTGGCGAAGGTGACCGCGCTGAGCGGCACGAACAGGAAGCCGAGGCCGAACCCCTGCGACAGCCCGGAGATGATCACCGGCTGCATCCCCATCTGCAGGCTGTAATGGGTCATCTGCCACAGCGAGAAGGCGGTCAGGGACAGGCCGCAGAGCAGGATCAGACGAATGTCCACCTTGCCGATCAGCCGCCCCACCACAATCATGGCGATCATGGTCCCGATGCCGCGTGGCGCCGTCACCAGACCGGTGGTGGTGACGGGATAATTGAACAGGCCTTGCAGCATGGTCGGCAGCAGGGCCAGAGTTGCATAGAGAATGACGCCGACGAAGAAGATGAAGATGGTCCCGGCCACGAAATTGCGGTCCCGCAGCAGTACGCGATTCAGGAAGGTGACGGTCCGCGCCGTCGCGGTGTGTACGGCGAACAGGTAGAAGCCGAGGCCGGCGAGGATCGTTTCGATCCAGATTTCCGACGAGCCGAACCAATCCTTGAGCTCGCCACGGTCGAGCATCATCTGCAACGCACCGACGCCCAGGCTCAGACTGGCGAATCCAAAGAGATCAAAGCGCGGCGGATCGTCGTGGCGATGATCGTGCACAAAGGCGGCGATGCCGAGAAAGGCAAGGAGGCCGACCGGCAGATTGATATAGAAGACCCAGCGCCACTCGTAATTATCGGTCAGCCAGCCGCCGAGGGCTGGCCCCAGGATCGGGCCGACCATGATCCCCGCCCCCCAGATCGCCATGGCGGAACCATGCTTCTCCGGAGGATTGATATCCAGCAGGACCGCCTGCGACAGCGGCACCAGGGCTGCGCCGCACAGGCCCTGCAACAGACGGAAGACCACGATCTGGGGCAGGCTGCCGGCCATGCCGCACAGGGCCGAGGCCAGGGTGAATCCCGCCACCGACACCAGGAACACCCGCTTGCGGCCGAACCGGCCGGCCAGCCAGCCGGTCAGGGGGGTGGCGATCGCCGCCGCCACGATATAGGAGGTCAGCACCCAGGTGATCTGGTCGGCGGCGGCGGAAAGGCTGCCCTGGATATGCGGCAAGGCGACATTGGCGATTGTGGTATCCAGCGCCTGCATGACCGTGGCCAGCATGATGGAGACGGTGATCAGGCCGCGCCCCTTGACCGGCGGGTCACCGCCGCCCGAGCTCGCCGTCATTTCACCTCTCCCCGCGCCTCCGGCGCCGCGAAAGCCGATCCGATCAGGGCCACGAACTTGCGGCGATACTGGGTGTCCACCTCTGCGTCCACACTCATACCCGCCTGCAACTGCACGTCCTGAGGCAGGTGTTCGAGACTCAGACGGACCGGCGAGCGCTGGACCACCTTGACCCAGTTGCCGGAGGCATTCTCGGGAGGAAGCAGCGAAAAGGCCGAACCGGTACCGGGGCTCAGCGATTCAACGCGGGCCAGAAATTCACGGTCGGGATAGGCGTCGATTGTAACGCTCGCGCTCTGCCCCGGATGCATGTGAATCAGGTCGGTTTCCTTGAAATTGGCCTCGACCCAGATCCGGGAGGAGGAGACCAGCGAAAACAGCGGCTGGGCGGTATTCACGTAATTGCCCACCTGGAGCTGTTCGACCTTGGTCACCGTGCCGTCCTCCGGGGCCGTGACCACCGTGTAGGAGAGATTCAGCCGGGCGCGGTCGAGCACCGCCTGCGCCTGCTGCACCAGGGGATGGTGATCAAGCGCAATATCGGCGGTACCGCCCAGATCGGCCAGTGCCGCAGCGATCTGCTGTTGACTCACTGCCACCTGCTGGCGCGCGGCGTCCAGAGCGTGCGATGCCAGATCATATTGGGCCTGCGAGACGGTTCCCGACGCCAGCAGCCGTTGCTGCCGGTCGAATTCCCGCGTCCGGTAGTCGAGGGTATCCCGAGCAGCCTGAAGGTCGGCCTGGCGCTGGCGATAAACCGCCTTCCCGGCATCGACCTTGAGACGCGCCGAAGCCAGTTGCGCTTCGGCATCCTCGACCGCGATGCGGAATGGCCGGTCGTCGAGTCTGAACAACACCTGCGCTGCCTTGACAATCTGGTTGTCATGGACGTCGAGTTCCACCACCCGACCCGCCACGTCGCTGCTGATGGACATCCGGGCGGCCTGGACATAGGCGTCATCGGTGGAAACGTAACGCCCCCCGGTCAGGTAGAACGCGCCGCCGATCAGCCCCGCCACCAGAGGAATCCCGACCATCAGCGGCAAGCGCAACCGCTGCCGCCAGTCGCCCGCCACCGCTGTGGGCACCGGCGACGAAGCCCGGTGCGTGGCCTCCTGATCGATCAGGTTGCTATTGGACGCATTCATGGCCGTTATCCTGTATGGCGTCGGTAGGGTCTGAGATGGGACGAGCCGCCGAGGGGCGACTGGACAAATTGCCGTGCACCCGAATCATGAGCCCCATCAACTGGTCGCATTCCGCTTCCGAGAGGCCCGCCAAGGCTTCGGCCCGGGTGGCCGCCGCCAGAATCTGGATGCGCTCCAGCAGCGGATGCGCATTGTCCGACAGGTAAAGCCGATGGGCGCGGCGGTCCTTGGGATCGGCCCGACGTTCGATCCAGCCGGCGGTTGCCATCCGGTCCAGCATGCGGGCCAGACTGATGGGCTGCACTTCCAGCAGATCGGCAAGACAGGTCTGATTGATGCCTTCGTGGCGAGCTAGACAGATCAAAGCCCGACTTTGGGCCAGGGACAGCCCTACCGCCCGGGCGCGGTGGTCGAAGATCGTTCGCAGCAAACGGGCTACGTCACTGACCAGATAGCCAAATGTGGGTTCCATAGCCGCCCTCATCATAAGCTAGCTTATAATAAGGTCAGGCTGACTTCATTTTACAAGCACTCTTTTGCATGGGCAGGTCGTCAGCAAGGAATCCCAGAGGCGGAGCGCGCCCTTCCGCCGCCTCCGTCACCCCGCCGTCATTGGGGCCGAGACGATCCGGCCGCCAGGGCGGCCAGGGCGGCGGCGCAATCGTCCAGGCTGGAGCGCGGCCCCAGCCCCGCCCGCTTGGCACCGGCCATGAACCGCAGCATGGGGGCGTCGTTCTCCGACGCCCGGCACAGAGTTTCAAAAGCCGAGGGAGGCAGGGCTTTCTGGGCGGTAAGCAGGCAGACGGTCATCTGGCGCTTGTCCAGGCCGAGATCAATCACCAGAGCCCTGACCAGCCCCGCCCCGACCTGCCCCAGGATCGAGATGAGGGCACCCTCCTGCTCGCCATTCTTGGCGACCTGACGGATTTCGGCATCAGCCAGGACGCCCCCGATGGCCTCCACCCGCAGACGAAGATGATCGGCGGTCAGCACCTCATCCAGGGTGACCTTGGCGGGCGGCTCCCCGGCCGCCGCCACCGCGCTCAGGGTCACCGCCGCCTTGGCCGCCGCCGGGACCGGCCCCAGGCGCGGGCGACCGGCGGCCGTCATGAGATCATCCTCGGACCTCAAATCCATGAGGCGCGGCCCCAGCCGGGTCACCTCCTTGGCTGTCAGCTGGGAATAGGCGGGAACCAGCGGTACCTGCCATTCGTAAAGCAGGTATTCGCAAATCGCTTCGTAGAGCAATTCCGCCTTGGACCGGCTCGGCTGCAACGGTGCCGGCCGGGGGCCCCGGACTACGGCCAGGGCCGAGGCCAGCAGCCCCCGCTTTTCCGTCGGCGCAGCCTTCAGGGGCCGGACGTCCCCCAGGCGCCTGACGAAGTACCGCGAAGCGGCCGAGCGGACCACCATGGCGATCACTTCGTTGAGAGTGCGCCCACAAGACAGCTTGGCGGCGTCGTCATTGACCTCGCGCTGCTGATCATCCACCAGAATCGCCCGGAACTTGTCCCGCGAGGCCCGGAAGTAACGAAAGCATTGGTCCAACAAGGCGATGTCGCCCATGACCTTGTCATAGGCCACCAGCCCCGGCATGTTGCGAACCTCGGGGATGCCCTCGCCCAAAGTCCGCATAACCGGCCCCCGCAAGGCCGCCTTGATGTGGCGGGCAGCCGTCGCCTTGTCCACGCCGCCGCCGGTCCGCTCCATTCCACTCATATCCGCCCGGAAGCCCGCTGCTT
>Ga0265313_10000731_pt1 | contig 33776 bp, 22 predicted proteins | sample 4123metaG_FD_203122 | JGI IMG/M metagenome (GOLD analysis project Ga0265313, IMG submission 203122) | Rhizosphere microbial communities from Carex aquatilis grown in University of Washington, Seatle, WA, United States - 4-1-23 metaG | ecosystem: Host-associated > Plants > Roots > Rhizosphere >... | reverse complement strand
GGAGGCGACCTTCCGCCTGAACCGAGCCGGACCCGAGAAGGAGCGCGAGCCCCGACGCGGCAGCGAGGGCAGCGGGGCCGCGCGCGCACGCTTCGTCCCGTTCGCAACTCCAATGCTTCATCGGGCCACGAAAGACCGGGCGGGCTCGGTCGTAAAGCAACATTTCCGATGCGGCGAGGCCGCAACTGGGATTCGCCGTCCGTGCGGTCGCGTCGACCGGACGCCGGCCTCGGGTTTAGGGCTTGGTCCGAAACGAGCACCCCTTCGCGCGAGGTTGACCGCCGATCTTCACGGGCCCGGGGTCATCGGGCCCGACCACCAGCTCCCGGCGCACACCCCGGGGCGCGCGAGCTCCGGGCGTCGAGGCCTGCTCGGACTCGTGGGCCTTGCGGTGCTCGCGACCGCGACCGCGCTCGTCTTGCGCCAGCGGGCCGCAGACCGCCGTCCGGCGCCTCCGCCCCCCAAGGTCGCGCTCGAGACCGTGTCCGCCAAGCGCGGGGACATCGGCGTCTACTTCGAGTCGATCGGGACGGTCACCCCGGTCCACACCGCTTCGATCACCAGCCAGGTCAACGGCCTCGTCGTCGCGGTTCACTACGCGGAGGGACAGCAAGTCCGCCGCGGAGACGCGCTCGTCGACGTCGATCCGCGCGCGTACCGCGCGACGCTCCTCCAGGCGGAGGGGACGCTCGAACGCGACGAAAGCGTGCTCGCTCAGGCAAGGATGGATCTCGAGCGATATCGCGAAGCCTGGGCGCGCAACGCGATCGCCAAGCAGCTGCTGGACGACCAGGAGAAGCTCGTTCTGCAGAACGAGGGCACGGTCAAGAACGACCAGGGAGCGGTGCAGTACGACCGAGTGCAACTCGACTTCTGCCACATCACGGCCCCCATTGCCGGGCGAGTCGGACTTCGCCTGGTCGATCCCGGCAACGTCGTGCAGGCGGCGAGCGCGTCGGTCCTCGCCGTCGTGACCCAGCTCGAGCCGATCACGGTGGTCTTCACCCTTCCCGAGGACAAGCTCGGGCCGGTCCAGGCGCGCCTGCGGCAAGGCGCCCGGCTCCGCGTCGACGCCCTCGACCGGACCGGACAGAAGCGGATCGCGACCGGAATCCTGCTGACGCTGGACAACCAGATCGACACCACGACCGGGACCGTAAAAGCGCGTGCGCTGTTCGACAATCTCGATGACGAGCTCTTCCCCAACCAGTTCGTCAACGACCGGCTCCTGGTCGATACGTTGCGCGGCGTGACGCTCATTCCATCGTCGGCCATCCAGCGCAATGGCCCGGAGTCGTTCGTTTACGTGATTCGAGACGGCGTCGCGCACATGCGTCGCATCCAGACGGGCGTGACGGACGAGGGTGTGACGCAGGTCGATGGGGTCGCGCCCGGCGACGTCATCGCCGACAGCAGCTTCGACCGGCTTCACGACGGCGTCGCGGTGGCAGCCGGTCCGCCGACCAGAGGGAGCCCCGCGCCGTGAGCCCGTCGCGCCCGTTCATCGAACGGCCCGTGGCCACGTCCCTGCTCATGGCCGCGATCCTCCTCGTCGGGGTCGTCGCGTATACCCAGTTGCCGGTCTCCGCGCTGCCGGAGGTAGACTATCCGACAATCCAAGTACTCACGTTCTATCCGGGCGCGAGCCCCCGCGTGATGGCGACGACGGTGACGGCGCCGCTCGAACGGCAGTTCGGCCAGCTCCAGGGCCTCAGCCAAATGACATCGACGAGCTCCGGGGGAACCTCCGTCGTCGTGCTTCAGTTCGACCTCTCGCTGCCGCTCGACGTGGCCGAAGAAGAGGTGCAGTCGGGCATCAACGCCGCCCAGACCCTCTTGCCGTCCACCTTGCCAGTCCCGCCCGTATACAGCAAAACGAACCCCGCGGACGCTCCCGTCCTCACGCTCGGGATCACCTCCGACTCCCTGCCGCTCGGTCAGGTGGAAGATCTCGTCGACACGAGGCTCGCGCCGAAGATTTCCCAGCTGAGCGGGGTCGGCCGCGTGACGATCAGCGGCGGACAGAAACCCGCCGTTCGCATCCAAGCGAACCCCATGGCGCTCTCGTCCTACGGCATCGACCTCGAGGCTCTGCGCACGGCGGTGACCCAAGCGAGCGTGAACGCGGCGAAGGGGAGCTTCGACGGCCTTCGGCAGAGCTTCCAGATCGACGCCAACGACCAACTCGTGACGAGCGACGATTATCGCCGCGTGGTCGTGGCCTATCGCAACGGGGCGCCGGTGATGCTGCCCGATGTCGCGCGCATCGAGAACGGCGTGGAGAACGACAGGCAGGCGGCCTGGATGAACGAAACCCCGGCCGTCATTCTGAACGTCCAGAGGCAACCCGGCGCGAACACCATCAGCGTCGTAGAGCGGGTCAAACAACTGCTGCCTCAGCTCGAGGCGACGCTCCCCGCCGGCCTCCGGGTAACGACGCTGACGGACCGAACCACTTCGATTCGAGCCTCGGTCTCCGACGTCGAGTTCGAGCTCTTGCTCACGATCGGACTGGTCGTCCTCGTCATCTTCCTATTCCTGAGGAGCCTCCGTGCCACCGTCATCCCCAGCGTTGCCGTACCGCTCTCGCTGATCGGCACGTTCGGCGCCATGTACGCCCTCGGATACAGCCTCGACAACCTGTCGATGATGGCACTCACCATCTCTACGGGCTTCGTCGTCGACGACGCCATCGTCATGGTCGAAAACATCGCCCGGTACATCGAAGCCGGCGAGCCGCCGATGCAGGCCGCGCTCAAGGGGGCGACGCAAATCGGCTTCACCATCCTGTCGCTGACCGTGTCGCTGATCGCGGTCCTCATCCCTCTCCTCTTCATGGGGGACATCGTAGGGCGACTCTTCCGCGAGTTCGCGGTGACGCTGGCCGTGACCATCATCATATCCGCGGTCGTGTCCCTCACGCTGACCCCGATGATGTGCGCGCGGATCCTTCGGCCGCAGCCCGCGGAGGGGCAAGGCCGATTCTACCGGGCTTCCGAGCACGCGTTCGCGCGGACCGCCGCGCTCTACGGGCGCACGCTGCGCGTCGTCCTACAACACGAATCGGCCGTTCTCCTCGTCGCGCTCGGCACGCTCCTGCTGACTGGAATTCTGTACTTCGTCATTCCCAAGGGCCTCTTTCCCGTTCAGGACACGGGCGTCATCCAGGGAATCTCTCAGGCTCCGGCGGCGATCAGCCCGAAGGCCATGGCCGAAAAGCAGCAGGAGCTGGCAAAAGCGGTCCTCGAGGACCCCGGCGTCGAGAGCCTGTCGTCGTTCGTAGGCGCCGACGGAACCAACCCGACCAACAGCAGCGGACGGATGTCGATCAACCTCAAGCCGATCGGCCAGCGCACGCTCCGCGCCTCGGACCTCATCCGCCGCCTCAAGCCACGGCTGGACCGCATCGAGGGCATCCAGCTCTTCTTGCAGCCCGTGCAAGACATCACGGTCGACGACCGCGTGAGCCGCACGCAGTACCAATACACGCTCGAGGACGCCGACAGCGCCGAGCTTCGGACCTGGGCAGACCGCTTCGTCGGGCGGCTGAAGGAGCTCCGGCAGCTCGAGGACATTGCCACCGATCGGCAGGACGGCGGTCTAGCGATCAAACTGCAGATCGATCGCGTCACCGCGTCTCGGCTCGGGATCGCGCCATCGACGATCGACAACACGCTCTACGACGCGTTCGGACAGCGGCAGATCAATACGATGTATACGCAGGTCAATCAGTATCGGGTGATCCTCGAGAGCCTGCCGGCGTTCCAGTCGGATCCCAGCACACTCGACAAGCTCTACATCCAGGCGAACGCGGCGTCCGGCGCGAGCGGCGCGAGTGCGGCCGCGTCGTTCGCGGCCTCCGGATCGGCGGCCGCCGGGTCCAATGCGCTGACGACGTCGGTGCTCTACACGCCGGCGGCCGACACGCTCGCCCCGCTACCGAACGCGCTCGCGCCCGCGTCCCCGGCGCCGTCCGGCAATGTGCCTCCCCCCATTCCGACCACCCGCTCGACCGCGAGCAGCGCCGTGCCGCTCAGCGTCCTGGCGCGCTTCGAACGCACGACCGAGCCCCTCGTCGTCACGCACCAGGGACAATTTCCGGCCGTCACGATGTCGTTCAACCTCGCGCCGAACGCGTCGTTGGGGAGCGCGATTTCGGCAATCGACCGCGTGCGTCGGGAGCTGCACCTGCCGCCGAGCCTGGCGGCCGATTTCCAAGGCACGGCCGGGGCGTTCACACGCTCGCTCGCGAACGAGCCGGTGCTCATCCTCGCCGCGCTGGCGACGGTCTACATCGTCCTCGGCGTCCTCTACGAGAGCTTCGTCCATCCCATCACCATCCTGTCGACGCTTCCTTCCGCAGGCGTGGGCGCGTTCCTCGCGCTGATCGCCTTCCGGCAGGACCTGAGCGTCGTCGCGATCATCGGAGTCGTCCTCCTCATCGGCATCGTGAAGAAAAATGGGATTATGATGGTCGACTTCGCCCTCGAGGCCGAGCGCAAGCGCGGCAAGAGCGCGCCCGAGGCAATCTACGAGGCCTGCCTGATGCGCTTCAGGCCGATCTTGATGACCACGATGGCGGCGCTCCTCGCTGGCATCCCCCTGGCCCTCGGAACCGGCTTCGGCTCGGAGCTGCGGCGGCCGCTCGGCATCGCCATGATCGGCGGCCTGCTCCTCAGCCAGGTGCTTACCCTCTATACGACGCCCGTCATCTACATCTTCTTCGACGGCATCGCGCGCCGATTCCGCCCTCGGGCCGGGAGACGGGAGGCGCAGCCAGAGCCGGCGAAGTGAATATCTCGGCGCCCTTCATTCGCCGGCCCGTTGCGACGGTGCTTCTCACCATCGCCGTGGCGCTCGCGGGAGCGATGGCCTTCGTCCAGTTGCCCGTCGCTCCCCTGCCCGCGGTCGACTTCCCGACGATTTCAGTCGCCGCCACGCTCCCCGGCGCCAGCCCGTCCATCATGGCGTCGTCCGTCGCGACCCCGCTGGAAAGACAGCTCGGTCAGATCGCCGGCGTGGCCGAAATGACGTCGACCAGCGCGCTCGGCGCGACGGCCATCACCGTCCAGTTCGATCTCGGCCGCGACATCAACGCTGCGGCCCGAGACGTGGAGGCGGCCATCCACGCCGCTCGCAGCTACTTGCCGGCCAATCTGCCCAGCAATCCCACGTATCGAAAGGTCAACCCCTCGGACGCTCCCATCCTCATCCTCGGCCTGACTTCGGACAAGTTCGGACCGGACAAGCTCTACGACCAAGCGTCGACCGTGGTCATGCAAAAGCTGTCTCAGATTCAGGGCGTGGGACAGGTCATCGTCGGCGGCGGGGCCCTGCCCTCGGTTCGCGTCGATGCCGACCCCGAGCGCCTCGCCGGCTACGGGCTGACAATGGCCAATCTGCAGTCCTTGCTGAGTCTGCAGAACGCGGACCTACCCAAGGGTCAGCTCGCGAACGATCGGGAGAGCGCCGACATCGAGGCAAACGACCAGATTTCTCGCGCAGACGAGTACAAGCCCCTGATCGTCGCCTACAAGAACGGGGCCGCCATTCGCCTATCGGACGTCGCCGAAGTCACCGACTCGGTTCAGAACGTCCGGGTCGCGGGATATTTGAACGGCGCGCGCGCGATCCCCATCATCGTGTTTCGACAGCCCGGGGCGAATATCATCGACACGGTCGATCGTATTCGCGAAGCGCTTCCCTTCATTCGGGCCTCCATCCCAGAGGGGATCGACACCCGCATCGTCCTTGATCGCACCGTCACGATCCGCGCGTCGGTCGGAGACGTCGAAAGCTCGCTGCTCCTGTCCGTCGCGCTGGTGATTCTGGTGGTGTTCGTCTTTCTCCGGAACGGACGCGCCGCGCTCGTACCCGGCGTCGCCGTACCGGTCTCGCTGATCGGGACGTTCGCCGTCATGTATCTGCTCGGCTACAGCAGCGACAACCTTTCGCTGATGGCTCTGACCATCGCCACGGGATTCGTCGTGGACGACGCGATCGTCGTGATGGAGAACATTGCGCGTCACCTGGAGGGCGGCATGAAGCCGCTCGCCGCCGCCCTCGAGGGCGCTCGGGAAATCGGGTTCACGGTTTTGTCCATCAGCGTCTCGCTCATCGCCGTCTTCATCCCCATCCTGATGATGGGCGGGATCGTCGGCCGTCTCTTTCGTGAGTTTGCGGTCACGCTCTCCACGTCGATCGCCGTCTCGATGGTCGTTTCGCTGACGACGACGCCGATGATGTGCGCCTATCTTCTCCGCCCCGGGCGCGAACCGAAGCCGGGTGCCATCGGTCGCCTCAGCGAGAAGTTCTTCGCTGGGATTCTCTCGCTCTATCGACGAAGTCTGCGGCGAGTCCTCGAGAAGCCGACGGTTACGCTCATGGTCCTGCTCTCGACGATCGCACTCAATGGGTTCCTGATTCTCGAGATCCCCAAGGGCTTCTTTCCGCTGCAGGATACGGGCGCGCTGGCTGGTGCACTCCAGGGGCCACAAGACTCGTCCTTTCAGTCGATGGATGGCGCCCTTCGCCAGATCGCCGCCGTCATCCGAGAGGACCCCGCCGTGGACGGCGTCGTTGCGTTCACCGGGACGAGCGGTGCGGCGAATACCGGGGCGATGTTCGTGGCGCTCAAGCCGCTCGAGCAGCGCAAGGCGAGCGCCGCGCAGGTGATTGGCCGCCTGCGCCCGCAGTTCGCGCGTTTGCCCGTGGCGGCGGCGTTCCTGCAGCCGGTTCAGGACTTGCGCATCGGCGGACGCGCGAGCAACGCGACCTACCAGTACACCATCCAGAGCGACGACGTCGACGAGCTGACGAAGTGGGGTCCGGCATTGCTCCAAGAGATTCGCAAGCTACCGGGCATTCAGGACGTAAGCGCCGATCAGCAGAACGGCGGGCTCGAAGTGGCGCTGGACTACGATCGTGTAACCGCAGCGCGGCTCGGACTGAGCGCCCAGGCGCTCGATTCGAACCTCTACGATGCCTTCGGCCAGGCGCTGGTGTCCGTCATCTACAGTCAGGTCAATCAGTACTACGTGGTTCTCGAAGTCGCGCCCCGGTACTGGGAGCGTCCCGACGGACTGAAGTCAATCTATCTCCGGACGCCGGGCACCGGCGCGGTTCCGCTCGGTGCCGTGGCCACGGCGCACGCGGGGACTACGCCTCTCGCCATAAACCACACGAGCTTGTTCCCATCCGTCACCGTCTCTTTCAACCTGGCCTCGGACGTTTCCCTTAGCGAGGCCACGGGCCGGATCGCGCAAGCTCAGAAGAAGCTCGGCGCGCCAGCGACTCTTCGTGGCTTCTTTGCGGGCACGTTGCTCGCCTATCAGCAGTCGCTCGGAACGGAGCCATACCTGATTCTGACGGCGCTCCTCGCCGTCTACATCGTGCTCGGCATCCTCTATGAGAGCCTGATCCACGCGCTGACCATTCTTTCGACGCTTCCGTCCGCGAGCGTCGGCGCCATGCTCGCGCTCCTTGTCTTCCACGAGGACCTGAACGTCATCTCCATCATCGGGATCGTGCTGCTCATCGGGATCGTGAAAAAGAACGCGATCATGATGATCGACTTTGCACTTGCGGCCGAGCGCCAGGAGGGAAAGAGCACGGAGGACGCGATCTTCGAGGCGTGCATGCTGCGCTTTCGTCCGATCCTGATGACGACGGTGGCGGCGATCGTCGGCGCGATGCCGCTGGCGCTGGGGACGGGTATGGGTCACGAGCTCCGTAGGCCCCTCGGAATCGCGATCGTGGGCGGATTGGTCCTCAGTCAGCTTCTGACGCTTTACACGACTCCGGTCGTCTATCTCATGTTCGTTCGGTTGCGGACGAAACGCCGGGCGTCGGGAGGGACGTCGCGCGCGGACCCTGCAGCTCGGGGCGAGGCCGCGGGATGAAAGGCAGCTGCGCGCGCTTGCGGGTGTTCGCGACGCTACTCGCCGCCGCCGCGTCCGCCGCATGCAATGTGGGTCCGACTTATGTGAGACCCGCGGTCTCGACTCCACGCACCTTCCGAGAGGGCTCCGCAGCGTCGTACGCGGCGCTGCCGGCCGGTACCTGGCGCCCGGCGAGGCCAGAGGACGCCGTCCTCAAGGGGAAATGGTGGGAGATGCTTCACGAACCCGAACTCGACGCGCTGGAGGAGCAGCTCGAAATCAACAACCAAACGGTCGCGCAGTACTTCCAAAACTTCATGGCTGCGCGGGCCCTCGTGAACGTCGCGCGCGCGGGCTATTTCCCGACCGCGAGCACGGGGCCGTCGTTCACGCAGACGGGCAGCGGCACGACGGCCCGGGGCGCCGCGCCGGGAAGCGTCGGGACCTTCGTCCAGGCGGGCGCGGGTTCGCCTACGAGTAGCTTCTTCTCCATTCCGATGGATGCGAGTTGGGCACCGGACTTGTGGGGCCGCGTCGCGAACGCGGTCCGCGAGTACCGCGCCGCGGCTCAGGTGAGCGCCGCCGACCTCCAGAACGAGCGCCTCACGGAGGAAGCGGCGCTCGCGGTCGACTTCTTCGAGCTCCGCGGCCAGGACACGCTCGTGCACCTTTACGAGCGCACGGTCTCCGCTTTTCGCGAGTCGCTCGCGATCACGCGTGCCCAGTCGGAAACGGGCATTGGCAGCGAAGAGGCGGTCGTCCAGGCCCAGGTCACGCTCGAAAACGCCGAGGCGACGGGGATCGGGCTCACCGCCGCCCGCGCGCTCTACGAGCACGCGATTGCGACGCTCGTAGGCAAGCCTGCCTCTTCGTTCGCGATGCCCGTCCGAGACCTGAGCACGCCGGTTCCGGCCATTCCCATCGGCCTTCCCTCGCAGCTCTTGGAGCGGCGTCCGGACATCGCCGCCGCCGAGCGGACGCTGGCGCAGGCCAATGCCCTCATCGGCGTCGAGATGACGGCTTACTATCCGTCGCTGAACCTCTCCGCTTCCGGCGCGCTCGAGTCCTCCACGCTTCGGACCCTGTTCTCGTTGCCTGCCTTTTTCTGGTCGCTCGGCGCCGCCGCCTCCGAGACGATCTTCGATGGTGGTCTGCGCGACGCCACGGTCGCCCAATACACGGCCCTCTACCGAGCCGACGTCGCTGCCTACCGGCAAACGGTCTTGACGGCCTTCCAAGAGGTCGAGGATGGCGTTGCCACGCTACGCATTCTTTCGCAGCAGATCGCCCGACAGCAGGCGGCGGTGGCCTCCGCGCAGCGGTACGTCGACATCGCGACCGAACGTTACAAGATCGGCCTCGATCCGTACCTCAACGTCGTTACCGCTCAGACGACGCTCCTCGGCGATGAGCAGACCCTGGTGACGCTGCGGGTGAACCAGATGACGGCAGCGGTTCAACTGGTCCAGTCTCTCGGAGGTGGGTGGGACGCGCGCCAGCTCCAGCGCGCCTCGTAGACTTCCAAACGGAAGGTCCATTTCGGTCACCCTCACGACTTCGGCCGGTAAATCCAGACTTCGCCCGCGGTCGACGAGTGAATGCGTAGGCATCGGAGCGGCCACGGTAGACGGCACCGCCCCGAGAAGACGTGGTCGTACCCCAGCGTCCCGTCGAGCAAGCCTCGGAAGAACGCGTGCGATCGATCGTCGGCATACTGCGCGAGCGCGTAGGCACCCGTGCCGAGGGTGGGTCGCGTGGACGCCACGTTGGAGACTTCGGTGGCAAGGACGATCGCGGCGGGCCGGCGCGCCCGGGGATCCATGAACGGGTCGACGATGTCGGTGACTCCGGCGATCGCCTGACGGTCGCTCAGCGGCTCGACGCCGGGCCGCGTGGCCACGAGTCCCCTCGGGACCCGCGGGAGGAAGATGGGCCCCCCGTAGACCTCTACGGCGGCCCCCGCCGAAAGCGTGGCGAGGAAGCGCTCGGCCTCGTAGCGCGGGTCGCGAATGAGCGTGGCGTCGAGCGATGCGACGCCGACCGCCGCCGGGCCCAACGCGGCGGCGCCGGCGAGGACGAGTGCCGCATGGAATCGAGGCCGGGCTCGCCAGACGCAGTCGAACGCGAGGCCCGCGTACGGCACCAAGAAAACGCTTTGCGGCAAGAGGAATCGGTGTTCGCTCCGGCGCACGGCGAGCGTGAACAAGACCGTGAAGGACGCCGCCGCCGACATGGGCACGAGCGTGCGCGCCCGCTGCTCACCCCGCATCGCGAACGTTGCGATGGCGATTCCGACCGTCGCCGCCAGAGCGACGGGCCAGGACGTGAAGTCGTGCAGCTGCCGCAGTGCATCGCCGACCCACGGGTCGAGGCCGCGCAAACCCGCAGGGTACGCCGCCCAACTCTGACTGGCCGGCCCCGTCAAAAAGGCGAGGCGACGGCGGAACCCCAACGGATTGACGAGCGCGCCCGAGCCAACCGCATAGAGGCCCGCTGCGAGGAGCGTCGCGCGAATCGTTTCTCGACGCACGGGAGCCCTCCCGTGGAATCGCCAAGGAATGACGACCAAGCAGATCACGGCCGGGAGAAGCAAGGCGCCGAATGCTTGATCTTTCGTCAAGACGGCAGCGACCGCGAGGACGAGCGCGCGCCCCGCGCGGTTCTCGCCGCATGCAGCTCGGTCGAGCTCGACGATCGCGCACGTCGTCCAAAAGAGATAAGGAACTTCGAGATTGCCGGTGTGGCCGTAGTACACGAGAGTCGCGTTGCCGGCCGTGAGAACTCCGGCCAGCAAGCCCGCGCGTCGCCCGGCCAGGCGCGTCCAGAGCCGCATCGTGGTCGCTATCAATCCAAGTGTCATGGCGACCGCGACGAGCCGCGCGGAGAGCTCGATGCCTGTCATGTAGAGAGGCTCGACGAGCTCCCTTTCGAGCGCGGCGCGACTCACTCCGACCCGCAACGCGGCCACTGCCATCCACGGCAACGACAGCACCGTGAGGAGGGCCATGTGCAGCGGCGGATAGGTGTGGAAGTGGCCCGGCCAAAATGTCTCGACGATTGCACCGAGACCGCACGAACGCGGCGAGATCGAGTCCGCGGACCACGAGTCGGTTCCGGGCAGCCCCCAGGTGACACCGACCACGAGAGGGACGAACGCAGCGACGAGGATCCACGTTTCGGGGTAGCGCGCGATCCGTGCGAAACCGCGCCCGAGCCGGCCGTCCGTCATCATCGGCGGGCACGAGAACACCGGCGAAGATCGGCAGTCAAGCTTGCTCCGCGGGCCACGGCAACCTCGCTCGCCTGCTCTTCTTTCGATTCAGAACGTGCCGACTTCGACAGCCGCGCCCTGCGCAGCGGCGCGCGCAGGACGCGCACGTCGTCGTCGTCGCGGTGGCCGGACCCGGAGAATCCAGGCCGAATCTCTCGCGGCACACCCGGTGCTTGGTGAGGCGGACGGATGCCCACCAAGAAGCCAGCCGGTCGACCGACACCCCCCGTACGCAGGCGAAAAGGCACGTGGGGCCCGCTGCTGCTCGCGTGGATCCTTCCGGGATCCGTCGCCTGTGGGAGCGCATCGCTCTCCGGCTTCGACGTCGACGGCGGATCTCAGGGCGGGTCCGGGGCTGGTGCCGTCGGATTCGGTGCAGGCAATCCGACCGCCGGCGCGAACGGAGCGTCCGGTGGAGGAAGCGGCGGCGGCGGGACGGCAGGAACGATCGTCCTGCGCGGCGCGGACGCGAGCACGACCCCTAGCTCCACGGCCAACGGCCAGTCCGCCCCCCCCGCGAAGGTGGCGATCAACGACTGTCCCGGCAGTCTATCGCCGGCGACGATCGCCGCCCTTCAAACCGGAGGCCCGATTCCCGCGTCGATGAAATGGCTCTACCCGTACGACGGCACCGTATTCCCCGGAGGCCTCCCAGCGCCGACGTTGCAGTGGTCCCAAGCGAGCCCGCCGGACGGGGCGTATCTGCAGCTCCATTCGAAATCGTTCGACTACGCAGGATGCTTCGCCGGAGGCGATCCCCCAGAGCTCGTCATCCCGCAGACGGCCTGGGACAAGGCCTGGGAGCAAGGAACGGGTGTCAATGATCCGCTCACCGTCGAGCTGACCACAGTGACGGGAGGCGTCGTCACGGGCCCGCTGCGCGAGTCCCTCTCGTTTGCACGCGGGAGCCTCAAGGGCGTCGTTTACTACAACACGTACACGTCCCAGATCGCCGGCAACAACGGAGCCGTGATGAGCATCGCTCCCGGAGCTTCGACGCCCACCGTGCTCATCTCCATCCCGGGCATCGATCCGGTCGGACCCTGTGTATCGTGTCACTCGGTGTCGGCCAATGGTCAGTATCTCGCCGCACAGCGACATAACTATCTGTTCGGAGGAACCAACGGATCGGGGTTGGTCGACAGCGAGTCGTACGACCTCTCGAGCACGGCGACGCTCAACACGGGCGCGCCGCTGGCCCAGGTGAGCAACGACGATTGGGGGTTCAGCGCGATGTACCCCGACGGCTCGCGCCTCTTGACGGACGGCCAACCCAATCCCACCAGCCCCCCCTTCCCCGGCGCCGCGGGGAACAACCCGGGCATGATCGGCCCCAACCCGAGCAAGATGTACGACCCGCGGACCGGAGCGACGCTCTCCTTCTCGGGGCTGACCGCCAAGAACGCCATGATGCCGACGTTCTCGCCGGACGGGAAGAAGGTCGTCTTCAATGATTACGACCACGGTAGCGGCCATTCGCTCGTCGTCATGGATTTCGATCCGGCGGCGAACGTGTTTTCCGGAGCGGTGACCGTCTTTCAAGATCCCAACCTTTACCCCGGTTGGCCATTCTTCACGCCGGACTCGCGTCAAGTCGTGTTCGTCCTCGGCGACGGCAACAACTTTGCGTCCACGCACACTCCCCCAGCTCAAGACATCGCCAAGAGCGACATCTACATCGTGCCCGTGACCGGCGGGCAAGCCACCGCCCTCGACGCGGCAAACGGGTTTTTCAAAGGACAATCGTACTTGCCGTATCCCGGCCGTGACGAACACCTCAATTTCTATACGACCATCAGTCCGGTGTCGTCGGGCGGATACTTCTGGGTCTACTTCATGAGCCGCCGCAGCTACGGAAATATGCTCTCCAGCTCGGACGCGAAGATCGTCGTCGCCGACGCGACGGACACGAAATCGATGAAGATATGGGTCAGCGCAGTCCAGGTCTCCGAGACGGGCGTCGCGCAGAGTCACCCGGCTTTCTACTTGCCGGGTCAGGAGCTCCAGAGCGGCAATATTCGCGCGTTTCCCGCCCTCGAGCCGTGCAGGGCCGACGGACAGTCGTGCTCGAGCGGAGTCGACTGTTGCGGCGGCGCATGCACGAGTCTGTCGTGCGGGCAGCCGATGGGTTGCTCGAAAGTCGACGAGAAGTGTTCGACGGCGTCGGACTGCTGCGATGCGGCGGTCAAGTGCATCGGCGGCTTTTGCGCGCTGCCCACTCCGATGTGAATCCGCACTTCGTGTTCAGGCGCTTGGAGCATCTCGACCGGCCGGGAGGATTGGTGAGCATCATGGTGAGGAGTCTCTGGGTTGCGTGCGCGGCGATGGCAGTCGGCTGTTCGAGCGGGGGGGTGACCTCCGTCGACCCCAGGGCGGACGCGAGCGCGGGGTCCGCGTACAGCGGCGGCGGGGGCGGGAGCAGCGGAGGGCCCGGCCAGACCTTCGCGACCGGAGCCCCCAGCGGCACCGCGAACGGGGCGGCGCCCGGTTCGTCCGGTTCCGTGACACCCGCGGACGCCGGCCCGGTATTCGTCGACGCCCAAGCGGCCAGTCTTTACGACGCTCCCCCGCCGGACGCGGCCGACGTGGGCCAGACGGTCACCCTGACCGCCGACCCCTTCACCGTCCCAGCCGGGGCCGAGGTCTACAAGTGCCAGGTCTTTGCGAATCCGTTCGGGAAGGACGCCGACCTCACGTACCTGGACGGGACGATGAGCCAGGGATCGCATCACTTCTTCCTCTTCAACATGGCGCCGTCCACCGGCCGTACGCAGCCGACGCCCCTGCAGGACTGTCCCGGCGGCGGGCTCGAGTTTCACCCGTTTCCGTATCTGTCGCAGCAGCAGCACTGGGTGGTCAATTACCCCGAGCCCACGATGGGATACCGTCTGCCGGCCCAAAACGCGCTGATGATCAACGTGCACTTCCTGAATCCCGGCGCCACCGCCATCCAGGCCTCGGTCACGATCACACTCACGGCCGCGAAGCCTGGTGTCGTCACGACGCACGTCGGGACGATCTTCCTCAACAATACGTTCTTCAGCGTGCCGCCGACGCCGCAGGCGAGCCCCCAGCCCTACACGAAGACGTGGACGCCTCCCCCGGGATCGGTCCCGGCGAACTACACCGTATTCACTTCGTGGAGCCACATGCACAAGACCGGCGTCGACTTTCAGGCGAGCACGAACGGGAGCGTCTTCTACGAAGAGAAGATGTGGGACTCTCCACCGCTGCACCTTCACAGTCCGGCGCTCCAAATGACCGGTTCGACGCCGATCACCTGGTCTTGCTCGTACTACAACGACACGGGCGGTACGCTGTCCTTCGGCGAGTCGGCCAATAACAACGTCATGTGCATCTACATGGGTCAGTACTATCCGGTCGTGGACCCCCAGAACCCGGATCTCGTCGAGATTCTCAACTGAGTCGCTCGCGCCTCAAAAAGGCGCGTGCCATTCGGTCAGTCGCACGTACCGGAGCAAGGGACGAACGATCCGGCGGTGGCCGTGACGGTCGCGCTTCCGCCCGTAAGACCCGTCGCTGACGCCTTCACCGTGATGGCCCCCGCGCCCGTCGCCTGGACCAGCGCATAGGCGACGCCGTTGAAGGCGTTTCGCACGTTTCCGCGAAAGGTTTCCTGAATCATGCTCCCGCTGTCCACGGCGACGATTGTGCCCGGACCCGAAATGGCGAACGTGATCGGCGTGGCCGAACCGGTCACGACGGCGCCCGAAGCATCCGCGACGACGGCTTTCACGTAGGAGATGTCGTTACCGTCGGTCGTCAGCGCGGCGTGGTCGGCCGTGAGGACGAGCTGACTCGCCGTGGCTCCAGCAGTCGGATTCGCCGTGACGGGCACTCCCCAAGTCTTCTGCCAGGCTTGCCCCTGCGCAGTAACGGCACCGACCGCGTCTTGGAGCGACCCACCGGACGTTCCCCCCCCACCGATGGTAGGCCACATGAGCGGAGCCTCCCCCAGGTATTCCACTCCACTCCAGATGAATTCGCCGGTCAGCGCGGCGTTGGCGGTCACGGTTGCCCACGTGCTTGTCTCGGTGCCCATCTCGGTGAGCAAACCCGATTTGGTCGGCGCACTGGTCATCGCCTGGAGACAATTGGGAACGTTGTAATTGTTGCCCCAGACATCGAGGAGCGTATTCGTCGCCCCGCCGATGTCGCCGGCGGTGGCCGGGTCGAAGAGGGCCTGGGTCACGGCCCGCGGTCCGTCGAGCGCATGACTGATCGCGATCATTTGCGTCAGGATGGGTGTTCGCGTGGCGATGGAATCTCGAACCTCGTTGCCCATGCTGTAGAGGGCCACACTCGGATGGTTGCGATCCCGCATGATCCAGCCGGTCAAATCGACTTGCCACCACGTCGCCCCCGTCGCCACGCCGGGGACTGCAGGCATGCCGGTCGGGGTCGTGGCGGTCTTCGTGAAGAAAGCGCCGTAGTCGCCGACGTCCGTGTACCTGTGGGCCACCCAGACGTCGGTGAATTCGTCGAGGACGAGCATCCCCATGCGATCCGTCAGGTCGAGGAAGTCGGGGCTGGGCGGATTGTGCGCCGTGCGAATGGCGTTCACGCCGAGGGCTTTGAGCTGCGCAAGCCGTCGCTGCATGGCGCGCTGGGGCGCGGCAGCGCCCAGCCCGTGATAGTCCTGATGATCTGCGACACCCTGGAATTTCAGGCTCTTGCCGTTGAGCGTCATTCCCGCGTTGAAGAGAATCTCGCGGATTCCGAACGGCGTCACATCGTCGTCCACGGTAGCGCCGCCGACTTGGACGTTCGTCAGGAGCGAGTACATGTTCGGCGAAGTGAGATCCCAAAGCTTGGGATTCGTGACCGGAACGGTGAAGGTGAAGCTGGCCGACGCGCCGGCCGCAACCATCTGCGCTGCCGTCGTCACTGCTGGAAGCGCGTTTCCGGTAGGATCGCTCACGACGCCTTGCACGGTCACGCTTTGCGGCGTCGCACCCGAATTGACCACCGACGTCGTCACTTTGACGGTGGCAGACGCCGTCGTCGGCGCGGGCGTTGTGACGTACGTCGCGTACTGATCGACGTGCACGGGATTGGTCACGAGGACCCGGACATGACGATAAATCCCAGCTCCCGTATAGTATCGCTCGGCGGGCTGTACGGTCGTATCCGTCTTGACGGCAATGACGTTGTCCGCCATCCCGAACTTCGCGTTCGATGTCATGTCATAACGGAAACTCACGTATCCGTAGGGATGCTCTCCGAGTTGGGTGCCGTTGAAGTAGACCGTGGCGTTCTCCATCACGCCGTCGAACTCCACGTAGACTCGGTCGCCCGAGAGCGCCTGCGGCAGCGTGAAGTGCTTTCGATACCAGCCGATTCCGGACGGCGCGTACGCGCCCCGGCCGGTCGTCGCCGCGCTCATCGAGAAGGGATTGGAGGGAGGCGTAGGCCCTTCGATACTCCAGTCGTGCGGCACATTGACGGTTCTCCAAGCGGTGTCCGCGAATGTTGCCGCGTCCGCACCCGTGGCATCGCCGTAGTTGAACAGCCAGCCCGAGTCGAATGGGAGGACGGTACGAACGCGGTTGGGCAGGGGTGTCGCCGGGGGGCCCACCGTCCCATCGGCCGCCGTCGTGGCGTCGCCCGAGCTTGTTGGGCCGCCGCTTCCGGAGCCACCGTCGCTCGCCGATGCAACGCTTCCCCCGTCGGCCCCGGCTTTGCCGCCGCTTCCGCCGGCGTCGGCTCCGCCCGGCGCGCCGCTGCTCGCTGCGCCGACTCCACTCCCGCCACTACTCCCGCTGCCTCCGGCGCCACTGCCCGAGCCCGTTCCACCGCCCGTGCTCCCGGCCCCGCCGGGGGTATTGTTGCCCGCGCCCGAAGAACTCGAACCGGTGTTCGGGGTCGTCGCGCCGCTCCCTCCGCTGCTTCCGTTCTGGGGTGGGCCGCCCGAGCCTCCCCCCGGGGAGGTCGGAGAGGAACCGGAGGAGCCGCACGCGACCGCGAGAACCGTCCACGCCAGTGCTACGAAAAGTTTCGAAGGTTTCATGTTGCGCCTGTAGGCCCCGCGGCTCGAACCGTCGACGAGGGACCCGCCGTCCTTTGTGTTGTACTTGCTAACAAATCACCCGCGCCGTGGCCACACGCGCCGTGCTCGGCCGAGCGTGCTTCTTGCCGCGCGAGCGCCTGTTATTAGAGGTGCGTCGTAAAGATCGTCTCAGCGGCCCTTCCGGGGAGACGGACGAAAAGCTGGAGCGCCATTCGATCGTCCGTCTGCGCGTACCGCACTCTGATCCGATGCTGGCCGACCGCGAGCGGCAGTCCGCCGGTGCGGCTCTCGGGGGCGTGCTTGCCGTCGTTGTCGATGACGAGCATGTCGTCGATGTAAAGAAAGGATCCGTCGTCGGAGTGAAGCCGAAAAACGTAGACGCCATATCCCGTGACGGAAAAGGTCCCGGTGTAATCGATGAGAAACCAGTCCGAGCGGCTCGACACTCCAGGAAAACCATCGGAAAACTGGCGCTCGGGGATGTCGAGCGTATCGGTATAAATCGTCGCGACGTATTCGCAGTTTCGCACGTCTTTGATTCGCAGTGTGCCGACGGGCAGAAAACAGACTCGCCCCGTGAGGTCGCCCCGGGTTCCGTTTCCGAAAGCGGTGTGGCCGCGGATGGGCGGAGCCCCCCAACCAGCGCCTTCCCCCCCCGGCCCCCCGCCGGCGCCGCGCCCGACACCGTCGGACGCCGCGGCAGCCGCCATCGCCATCTCGCGCTCTCGGCGCGCTTCGGACGCTCGGGCTGCGGTCATGACGCCCGGCGCGTCGTCGGTGCGGTCCATGGGCACTGGCGCCTCGGCGAGGATGGGCTTCGCCGCCCCGGTTCGAAAGGTCGCGGGCACCGGGGTCGGCGCGGTCGCCGCGGCATTCGTCCCGGCGACCGGGGCACCCCCGCCCGGTGTCGCGCGTCGCGCGGAAGGCTCTTGCTCGACTTCCAGATCGAGCGAGCGGGCCGCCTCACGCCCGGTGTTCGCGGGCGTTCGCAACGGCGAGAGAGACCCCCACGCGAAGAGGCCGGCGTGAACAATCGTGGCGAAAACGAGGCACGGTCCCAAACTGCCCGTTGGGCGATCGCCGGCCCGAATCACCATGGCACGCGGAGACGATAGCAGGCGTCGCGTCGAACGCGGAGAAACGAGCTACGGCGCTCGAGTGATGGCGCGACGAATCGCGGCCAGCGGAGCGGTCTCGTCGAATGCGACGCCTCCCCCCGTGCGCCGGACCCCAAGACGGGACCACAAGGCCGCCAAGTCGAACGATCCGGGGGCGAGCGCCGTCCGCGCATAGAGTTCGTGGAGCACGCGGGTTTCCGTGGCTCGATCGCCCACTTCGAGAAATTGCTCGATCGTCCATTGGCTCGACACGTTCGCACCCGTGGCGACGACCGCGCGCAACGCGTCGTCCAGCGAGCGTGCGTTGTGCGTTCGCTCCCGGATGGTGACGTCCGCAACGAAGCAGAAGAGGGCCCCGCCCCAATAGGTGCGCCCCCAGGTGTGCGTGCGGTCGAGTCCCTCGTCGCCGGCCTCGGGCAAACCTTGCGGAAGTCCATCGACGAGATCGCTCCAGAACTTCTGGACGGGGACCAATCCCGCCCGCGCACGAACGATGGGTTCCACGTACGTCGCCAGGCCTTCCTCGAGCCAGCGTTGCTGGAACGAGAGAGAAGGCAAGTTCACGTGCAAGAGCTCGTGGGTAACCACCCAATCGTCCGCGGTCTTCGCGGCGTTGACCTCCTCGCCCACGCGGAGGAGCACCGCGGGACCGCCGTCGCCGATCGTTTCACCGCGTGTGGGCCCGCGTCCCCCGGTCTCGACGATGATGAGGGTCCGTTCGGCATTGAACCTGCCCAGATAGACGGCGATGGCGTCGACCGCGCTCCGCACCCAGGCAGCGATCTCGGAATTCGTCAGGGTGAGTCCGCCCGGGACAATTCCGACGATGACGCGTGCCGCCCCGCTGCGGATTTCCTCTTCACGGAAACCTCCGAACATCGCAAAGCTCGATCGGTCGAGCGCGTCCGTGCTCGCTTCGAACGTGCCGGGGAGGCCGTCTGGCGAAGGAAGCGTACCGGCCTCGAAGCGGGTCGGCGGTGTCGTGCTCACGTGAAATCGAAAGAGGCCGGGAGGCTGCCGCGGCTCCGGACGCAGCAGCCACGTCGATGGCGGCGCGACGACGACGTCGTCCGACGCCGAGGCGGTATTGGCGTCGTCCAGACTCGTCCCCGCCTCGTGCAGCGCAAACCGGTAGCGGACCTTGCACGCGCCCGGACGGCAGGGAACCCGCCAAGCCGTTCCACGCACGGGGGCAGGCGCCCATTGAGCCTGGTTGCCGAGAGCCACCGCGTACTCCACGTCACGGACGAACGGCATCGCCGGATCGTCGACGCGAAGGTCGATGGCTCCTTCCGCGGCGAACTCGGCGTCGATCGCGAGATAATCGACCCCCGCCCTGACGTCGTATCGCCAGACGATCGGGACGTGGGCGGAGCTGAGGGTCGAGCGTGCCCCGGCGGGGGGCGCCGCGGGCGCGCAGCCAAGGACTGCGGCAAGCCAGAGGCCGCGCTTCGCGTGGGTGCGCATCGCCACGCAACGAATACCATCGTTCCCCGCGAGCGACCCCCTGACTCGAACAGCACGGGCGATCGCGAAGGAAACGGAGCTTGCGGCCACATCGCAACGTGATAGACGCCCCTTGCGAAATGCGTTCTTGACGCGGAGCCGTGCCGATGATGAACCCGAGCGCCCACGCTACGCTGGCCTCGCCGGAGATTCTGCGCGTGATTCGCGAAGCGTTTGGCGACGCACCGGTCGAAGGCATTTCCCCGCTCCCCACCGGTCGTTCGGGCTCGACGGTACTCGAGTTGACCACGGGAGGGCGCGCCTATGTCTTGCGTCGGCACGATCCCTCGCGGCCGATGCACCGGAGCCGAGCGGAGCGAGAGATCGCCTGCCTGAGGATTGCGTCCGAGCGGGGCGTCGCTCCCCCGCTCCGCCACGTCGACGGCCTCTCGTGCATCACGATCGTGGAGAAGGTGGCCGGGACACCGTTCGGGCGCTCGGCGACGCTCGCACCGGGTCGGCTCGCTCGACTGGTCGATACGCTACGAAGGCTCCACGAAGGACCGCCGTTCCCCGACGGAATGCCCATCGCCAGCGTTGCGCAACACTTTCACGACAGCCTCCGTAGGCAGGGTGCGACGGGCCTTCCCGAATCCATTCTTCGCGCGATCGCCGAGGTCTCGAACCTGACGGAGCGTTTCGCGCACGGCGCGCCATGTCACTACGACCTGAATCCGGGGAATATTCTCGAGACCGCGAATCGCACGTACTTCGTCGACTGGGACACCGCCTGCGCGGGCGACCCGTTCGTCGACCTTGCCCAGCTGGGGGTCTTCGCGCTGCCCACGCCGGAGGCCCGCGGAGAGCTCCTGCGGGAGTACCTCGGGCGCGAGCCGTCCGCGCAAGAGCGGGCGCGCGCGTCGCTCGCTCGCGTGCTGGCGTTGGCGTTCTACGCCGCAGCCTTCATGCACGTGAGTGCGTCCGCCGACGGCTCGACGGAGCTGACGGCGACTCCCCTTCCAATCCCCGAGCTTCTCGCGAATCTGGGACGCGGACGGGCGGCGCCGGATGTCGTGGCATCGTCGCTCCACGAAGCGATGCTGTGCGAAGTGCGCGCCGATGCATACGCCGGAGCCAAAGAGCTCTTGGGATGACCGTCGCCGTCACGCACGAGCAGGCATCCACGAATCGGATGACCGTTCGTAGCGACGGCAATCCCATCCGTAGGCGTGCCGCACGTGTCCGCACGGTTTCGGATCGGTACATTCCCCCGCCCGATACCTGCTCGCGGCAGCCGACGTGGTAGCGTCCCACCATGAATGCAATGGGAACCGCCGGCGGGACCGCCACGCACATCCGCGTCGGATACGAATTGCTCTATCAGTTTCCTCAACCGACGCCGGTTCTTCTGGTACTCAACATTCATTACACGCGTGTATCCGACATCATCGAAGCCGATCATGTACTCCTCGAGCCGAACGTTCCAATAGCCTCTTATCGAGATCCGTTCGGAAACTGGTGCAGCAGGATCCTGGCCCCTCCCGGGAAGATGCGCATCTCCACGAGCGCGCTGGTGAAAGACACCGGCCTGCCCGACGCGACCGCGATTTGGGCGGCGCAACACCCCGTTCAGGAACTGCCCGAGGACACGCTGACGTTCCTCCTCGGCAGTCGTTACTGCGAGACGGATCGTCTCTCGGAAACGGCTTGGCAGTTATTCTCGCAATCGCCCACCGGCTGGGGCCGCGTGCAGGCCATCTGCGACTACGTGAATCGGCGCCTCACCTTCGGGTACGAACACGCGCGGTCCACGAAGACCGCATGGGAAGCGTATAACGAGAGAAAAGGCGTGTGCCGCGACTTCGCTCACCTGGCGATCGCCTTTTGCCGTTGCATGAACATTCCCGCTCGCTACTGCACCGGCTACTTGGCCGATATCGGCGTCCCGCCGCCGCACGCGCCGATGGACTTCGCCGCCTGGTTCGAAGCCTATTTGGGCGGCCAGTGGCACACGTTCGACCCCAGAAACAACGTGCCTCGCGTCGGACGCGTTCTCATCGCCAGGGGCCGCGACGCAGCGGACGTGGCGATCACGACCACGTTTGGCCCGAATACCCTCGAAAGCTTTCGCGTGTGGACCGACGAAGTGAGCGTCTGAGAGTCCTCGCTCAGCCGACGCCGGCGACGCGCAGCAGGTGTCCGATGAGCGCGGTCACCGCCATTGCCGCCCCGCCGCCGATCATCACTCGCAGCGAGGCGCGGGTCATCGAGGCGCCCCCCAGATAGCCCCCGATCGCTCCCAACGCACCCAGGCTGACGAGACAGACCGCGGCCACGAGGACCAACCGCAGCGATTCTGGCGCGAGGAGAACCGTGAGGATGGGGACGATGGCAAGCGAAGAGAAGCTCGCCGCGGACACCGCGGCAGCCTGGATCGGTCGCGCGAGCCGAGCTTCGTCCAGCCCGAGCTCGTCACGAAGATGGCTCCCCAGCCGGTCATTTGCGCTGAGCTTCTCCGCGACGCGCATTGCGAGATCCGCGTCGAGCCCGCGTTTACGATAGATCCCGGCGAGCTCCTTCAGTTCGCCGGTCGGATCGGTGGCGAGCTCGTGTTTTTCCCGCGCGACATCGGCCTGCTCCGCGTCGCGCTGCGAGCTCACCGAGACGTACTCGCCCGCGGCCATCGACAAGGCGCCGGCGACCAGACCCGCAACTCCGGCGACGAGCGTGGCTTCCTTGGAGGCGGAGGCCGCCGCCACACCGAGGACGAGGCTCGCCGTCGAGACGACACCGTCGTCGGCACCCAGCACGGCCGCGCGCAGCCACGCGCCCTTTCCGGCGCGGTGGACTTCTCGGTGGGTCCGGGCTCTCCGACTCATCGGTCGCCGTTCCCCAATCGCGAATTCATCGAGTCGGCGAAGTAGTCCTGGCGCAGCACGCGCGCGAGTCTAGCAGCGACTCGCCGCCACGCGCGTTCGATGGTTCGGTCGCCTCACTTTACGATCGGATTGCTCGCGACGAAGGGGGCTCGAATGCGCACGCTCGGCAGCCCGAGCTCCCGAGGAATCGGCGGCAAAGGGCTGGCTCGGCGAATGGCCTGCGCGCAATTCCGATCGAACTCGTCGATCCCGCTCGGGCGCACCGGCGGCCACGAGACCGTCGCGTGGCCATCGGCGAAGACGACGAATTCCAGAATGACAGTTCCTTGTTTCAGGTCGAGCAGTGCGCTCTTGGGAAACGCGTTCGCCCAGAGCGGGTCGATCTTCGCGTGGATCCGACGGAAGTACGGTAAGAGACGCGGATCGCTGGTCCAATAGTCGAACGCGTCGCCATCGCCGAGGCCCAGGGGATGGGCAACGGATCCAGCCGCGCTTCCGCCGCCTGCACCTGCTTCTCCGCCGAGCCCGGTGCCACCACGCCCTTCGCCCAACAATCCGCCGGCCGTGCTCGCGTGAACGAGCGAACGCACCATCGTCGCCACTTCCTGGTCACTATCCACGTCGTCCGTAGGCCGCGCGCGGTCGACCGCGGCGACGGCCACCGCCGCCCGCGTTACGTCGGGACGCGCACTGCCAATGGGGGCGGACGCGCGGTGGTCCGGACCCGCGCGGGAGCTGGCGAGACCGGGCCCCGGGGCCGCTTCGAGCGAGCCCGGCTGCGTGCTTCCGAGCTTCCGCCCGCTGTCGTCGACTGCCGTCGGGAATGCGCCGGGCTCCCCGCCCCGGACGCTCGCGGCCTCTGACTTCAACGTACCGCGGCTGGGCTCCAGTGGCGAAGGCGCGCGGCGCTCGAACAACGTGCCCACGCCAGTGACGACCAACGTCAGCTCGGTCGGGTGCGTCGTCGCGCGCCGGTCCTCCCACGACTGGCGGACGCGCGCGACGCGAAGCCGCTGGAGCTGGTCGCGATCGAGGCGGCTCAAGAGATCGGGCGAAAGTCGCAGGCGCTCGTCCCGGTCGGCCAGGTTCAGCGCCGGATCGGCTGCCCGGGTGTCCCCACCGCGCCCGGGCGACCCTGTATCGACGTGTGCAATGGAGTCGCCCCCCGTGATGCTCGGAGGAACACCGGTCGACTCGAGCGATTGCGGCTCGATGAGAATACCCTCGCCCACGAGCGGCAGTTCGACCGCGGGTGCTCGCGCGCCAGTCTGGCCGGACAACGACGCGCGCTGCGCTTGCGCCTCTTCCGGCCCCATCGACCGGAGCGCCATCCACGACAGGAGGGCGGCGAGCGCGCCATGCACCGCTACCGACGCCACAATCGTCAGACCATGCACTCCTTTGATCGACGCCAACGCCCTGCGAGCCCCTCTCTATTGTGTAGCCTGGGACTCCGCGGCGTTCATCGCCATCCCGTGCGCAGCCGCTCGATGTGTGCCGCCCCGCCCCCTCCCGCGCGCGGATCAGCTCCGAGAGACCTCTTCGACGGTGGAACGGCTCCATGGTGAGAAAACCCTTGCGAAGCGACGCTGTGTGTTCGCAAGCGTCGTGAGGCAAAGGTCTTCCACACGCATCCCTCGGAGCTCGGCCACGCGCCGCGCAGTGTGCATCAGGAACGCCGGCTGGCACGGTTTGCCCCGCAGTGGCACGGGCGCAAGGTAGGGGCTGTCGGTTTCGACGAGGATCCGATCCGGGGGAGCCCACGCTGCCACCTCGTGTACCGAGTGTGCGCTCTTGAACGTCACGATCCCCGAAAACGACAGGTCAAACCCGAGATCGAGTGCGCGCGCGGCGAACGGTCGGTCCTCGCTGAAGCAATGAATGATTCCTCCGACATCGCGGGCGCCCTCGCCTTCGAGGACAGACAACGTGTCTTCGGCGGCTGCGCGCGTGTGCACGACGATGGGCTTACGAAGCTCGCGCGCAAGACCGACGAGCCGCGCAAAGACTTCGCGTTGCACGTCGCGAGGCGAATGGTCGTAATGATAGTCGAGGCCGATCTCGCCGATGGCGGCGACCTCCGGTCGCGCGCCGAGGCCTCGGAGCTCATCGTGAACGGCGTCGGTCCACGCGGCCGCGTCATGGGGGTGAATGCCGACACTGGCGCAAACCCGCGCGGGATCCCGATGGGCGAGCGCTACCGCGTCGCGCGCGGAGCAGAGGTCCCGGCCGACGCCTACGACCACGAAGCCGATGACACCGGCCTCGCGCGCGCGATCCATCACGGCGTCGGCGCCCTCAGGGAAGTAGGCGGCGTCGAGGTGGCAGTGCGCGTCGGCGAGCGCAGGCGGCGCGGGCATGGCCGAAAGATAGCGTAGCGCGCCCTCTGGCACCCTGCTAACGCGTCTGGCGAGATGCTCCCGCCTCGACGAGAGGATGCATTCGTCGTCTTCGCCCAAAGGAGCGACGCACGCATCGACGTCAAGGTGTGGAGCGCCCATGCGCAGCGGTTCTTCGCGACGCGGCTCGGCCTCACCGCCGACAAGCGCTACGACGGAGACGAACCGCGCACCGACAAGGCGACCTTCGTCGTCGCCCCGGACGGGGAGCCTCCCGGATTGCGACACGTGTTTGCGCGTCCTAGCCAGGCCGACGACTACGCGCTCGCCGAAGCGGCGGACATCGCCGGCTCGGGTCTCGCGCTCCTCGCCAGGCGGTGCGGAACGGTCTGGCTGGTCGTTCGGGAGACGCGCAGCGATCCGCTCGCGCTTCGGCTGGCCGCCATCCTGGCGAGCGTCCTTCTCGGTCCAATTCTGGATTACTCCACCAACGAGCTATTCGGGGTCAAGACAGCCCGCTCGAAGCTATAGCCTCCGCCCCTCAGACCGTCAGATCCTGAAAGCGCTTTCGCAAGAGAAGGCTCGCGGCGTCCGCGGCGCAGTTCGGACAGTAGCCAAAGCGCGAGACCAGGCGGTCGATCGCTTCCTGCGCATCTTGCCGGCGCTGCGGTTCGACCCCCACGCCCTCCTCCCGGACCAGGAGCAGAATGTCCCGCGCGAGGGATGCGACGGACTTGCGACGGCCCGCGAAGATCGCCTCCCGCATCCGCTTGATGTGCTGGGGGAAGACGGCGGCCGTGTCGAGCTTTTGACCCTGATGATCGAGCGCCCAAGCGGCGATGCCGCTGATGAGTTGCCGGCGCCAGTCGAGCGGATCGCTTCCCTTCACGTCGAGCAAGCGCTCCACCTCGGCCATCATCTTTTCGTCCGGCTCTTCGTGCCGCTGGGTCACGCGGCTGTAGAGGCGCTCCTTTTTCACCCACGCGCTGACGTGCTGCACGTAGCGCTCGAAGAGATCTGCGTATTGGCTCTCCTGCACGAAGCCGCTGGCGACGTAGAGCTCGTATTCCGAAGCGGCAATCAGCCGCGAAAAGAGCGTGTCGTGGAACACTTTCACGTCGTGGTACCCGCCGACGATGGCGTCTTGCTGGAGCCAGTCGAACTCGTTTCTTCGCTGGCATAGCGCGTCGATTTCTTCGAGCACCGCCAGCGGGCTGAGGCAGCGGTAGGCCGTCGACTGGGCGGCATCGAGGAGCGCGACCCGGAGCTCGCGCGGGCTTGCACCGATACGTCCCTCGTAGATCGGATAGCCCTCGCTCTCGGACCAGATTTCCTTGATCGCCGAGCGAAGCAGCTTTTGCGAATCGGAATCGAGCCGCTCGGGCGCCTTCGCCAGCGAGTAGAGATCGGCTTTCTCCACGGCGCCGAGCGTAGAGACGATGGCCCCGATGGGCCGGGCGTACCGCTCGGAGTTCGGTTTGCGCATCCTCGTGAAGACGGCGAACGACGCGGCCATCTCGGTCGCGTGCGGCGCAACGTGACGGCGAATCTGCGGCACGACGTGCGTGTCGTAGATGAGGCGCTCCTGCTCGTAGCTCTTCAAATAGGGCACGCGCGCGAGCTCGAGCCGGCCGCGGAAGCTCGCGAACTCGGCGTGCTCCCGGAACGCGTCGAGGTGGAGCTCGTTCGCGCTTCCCATCATGACGCAATTCAGCTGCACGTTTTGCGCGGCCAGAGCCACTTCTCCGGTTTCCACGGAGAGCTGAAGGTACTTGAACGCGTCCAGGGGTCTCTTCAGGAGATCGCTGAACTCGAGCAGCCCTCCGGCCGCGTCGATGAGCTCCCCTTTGGCCTCGTAGAGCGTCACTGCCTGGAGCGAGGCGGGCAGCGATTGGAGCGAGCGATCCATGGTAATCTGTCGCTCGGCCGCGTCGACGCTGAGCTGCGGACCGATCGTGACCGCGCCGACTCGGTAACGTCGCGAGATGAAGTAGCGCTCGACCTGGACGTGCTTGAGCACTTCGGCGTACGAGCCGTCGTAGGAAGACAGCAGCGCCTCGAAGACCTGCTGGCTCTTGTGCGAGAGCTGCCCGCGAACGATCCAATCGTTCGGTGGCTCCGCGGCCCCGACGCGTGCGTAGCCGGCCTCGAGGAGCTTCAGGCGGTCGGCGAAGGGGATGAGAAAGAGCGGATGGTCGCGCACCTCGACCAGGAGCTTTGCGTCGACCTCTTCGTCGGACAGGTGGGCGTACGAAAGCGACGGGTCGCCGCCGGCCTTGTCGTGGGCGAAGCCCAGCGAGCCCCGCAGCGTCTTCTGCGACGGGAACACCCAGTTGAAGCGGTAGAGCGCCCCTTCGTCGGTCATCGAGTAGTGCTCGAGGGCGGCCATCATGCATTGCGCGATGGTCGATTTGGCCGATCCGTTCGGGCCGTGGAGGAGCATCAGTCGATTGGGCCGGCCTTCCCGCACGAAGTTCGACAGCGCGCGGTAGATCTCCTCTTGTACGTGCTCCTGGCCGACGAGCGCACCGCGCGGAAGCGCTCCGGTCGTGGTCGGCGCCTCCCACGGCAAGTCGAAGAGATTGTGGCGCGTGAACTCGCCCCAAGGGTGGCGCACGGTCGTCTTGCCGTAGTGGTCGAATACGTCGCGCAAGTAGCGGCTCGCGTCCCGCGAGTAGCGCACGGGATGCTCGTCGAAAAGCGACAGGAATTCGGCGAACGACAGAACGCGCCGGCCCGCGCGAAAGCGCTGCTCGACGTGTTCGGCGATTGCTCTGACCTGCGACGTGGCGTCGCGCGGCGCGCTCATGGGTTACCCAGAGTAGCTCCAATGCACCTCGCCGTGCACGCGAACCGCCGCTTTGACCCGCCCTTGCTCGAGGTCGGCGCTGTCGTCGGCCTCGAACATTTTGCGCGAGGGCTTTCGAGGCGGCGGTTTCGAGGGATGGTCGCCCGGCACAGCTCACTTGACGTAAAGTTCCAGCCGCGGGCCCGCGAAGGCTGTTCCGCCGACGGGAGCGAGCGCGAACGCCACGCCGGTCGCGCTTTCGCCTTCGGCGAGAACCGCGACGCCGAAGTCGTCGCCGGAGCGACGCCGCCATCGCTGCACGAGCTCGCGAACGTCCAGGCGGACGAGCGACGGCCCGGAGAGAAAAACGCGAGTCATCGGTGCGCCACTGTCGTCCACGCGGGGCCGCCGTGACGCAGAAACCGTGCCGCTGTCCCACGGATCCAGGACGCGTCCAGCGCGCAGGGCCACGGGGGTGGGGTCCGCGTCGATGTCGCTCGCTCGCTCGAGAAGGACGTACGCTTCGAGAAGGTTGGCTTCGGGCGGAAGCGGAGCGGAGAACCGGAGGAGCAACGCGGCGCTCGCGCTACGCTTGCGTCCCAGCGTGGCGACGACCGCGTCGCGACCGTCTTCGCCGCTACCCACGTAGACAACGTCGACCGGCGAGAAGAGCAAACGTCGAGCGGTGTCTACGGCGGCCGTGGCGCCGTGGGCGACGCAGCGCCCGGCGACGCAGGACGCCCTACCCCCGCAGTCGCTCTCGAATGCGCACATTCGCGGAGGTACCGCGCACGCGACCGCGTGAACGACGAAGAGACCGAGCACGGGAAGGCGGGGCATTGCCGAGGACCACACATGGTACCCTGTTTCCCGGAATCCCCAGACGATAGACGTCGGGCCCTACGTCATCTCGCTCATCGGCCTCAGAATCACGTTCACCACGCGCGTTCGCTCCCTGGGAATGACCGCGAGGAGGACGGCCTCCGCGACGTCTTCGGGCGTGGAGAACTGCCTCATACTCGCACTGCCCTCGGTGCGACCGTCCCCGAGCGCGAAATGGGTTTCCACGCCGCCCGGACAGACGAGCGAGACTTTGACGTTCCTCTGATAAAATTCCCGGTCGAGCGACTGCGCGAGCGCGACTTGCGCGAACTTGGACATGCAATAAATGCCCTCGGTCGGAAACCCTTGGAGACCCGCGACGCTCGAGACGAGGACGATGTTTCCTCCCCTCTGCCCGATCATGTGCGGCAAGACTTCGCGAGAGAAAAGCCACGAAGACTTCGCATTCGTCGTCATGATTCGGTCGTAGTCGGCCTCCGTCCATTCGAGAAAGGGGCGGTATCCGCCGATTCCAGCATTGTTGACGAGAATGTCGACCCGGCCGAACGCGTCGACCGTCTGGCGCACGCACGAGGCGACGTCCGCCGCCCTCGTCACGTCGCAGAGAACGCCCTTCGCGGTTCCACCGCTCGCTTGGATGGCTCGAACCAAGCTGTCGAGGTCGTCCGAAGTGCGCGCCGCGCCGACGATCGTCGCGCCCTCCCTGGCCAGCAGAATCGACGCCGCACGCCCGATGCCGCGGCTGGCGCCCGTGATGATCGCGATCTTTCCCGCAAGTCGCATGACGATGACCTCCTCGGCGGCGAGGGTAGCAGCGGATCGCGACCGAAGGAGGCACGCGTGGACGCGCGGTTTTCCGGTGTGCCGACGCGGGCATCGAGAGGCAATCCGGTTGGACGCTCGAATCGACCCAAAAGACTCACCACGTCGCCCTGCAGCCGTGCGATTCTCGCTTCCGTGGAGCGACGCGACATCGAGAAGCTCGTTGAGCGATGGGCCAACGAGGCGATCACGCAAGGACGGCTCGAGGCCTTCGACGAGCTTCTCGCGCCGGACGTGCTCGATCGCAGCGCGCCCGCCACCTCTCAAGGTCTGGACTCTTTCAAGGCCCGCGCGGCCGCCGTTCGGACCGCCTTCTCCGAGATCGAGATGCGTGTGGAGGATCTGCTGGTCGATGGTGACGCCATCGCCTGGCGATGGGCCCTCACGGGGACGCACGTCGGCAACTTCGCGGGCGTTGCGCCTACCGGCCGGCGCGTGACCCTTCGGGGAGTCAACTTTCAGCGCCTTCGGGGACAGCGCGTGGCCGAGCACTGGACTCTGGCGGACGTATTCGGAGTCACGCACGCTCTCCGCGGTTAGCGCCCGCAGCTACGAGCGGCCGCCCCGCAGCTACGTGCGGCCGTGGTTGCTCCAGCTCTGGCGCAAACGCCGCGTTCTGCTACCACTTTGCCAAGGATTCTTGCGTCCCTACTGTAATCCGGGGACCCAATCCGGGAAGGGGAACCACGCCGTGAAAGCAGCGCATTGGATAGGGGTGTTGGCGATGGTGGGGCTGCTGGCCCTTGGATGCAGCGATGGGGGGAATGCGAAGAATGCGAGCACCAACCCGGAAAACGCGGACGCCAGCGCCGTCAGCGGGAGCGATGCGGGTTCGGGGCCGGGCACTTCCGACGGTGCCGGGAGCGTCGTGATCGACGCGTCGCCGAACGCGGACCCGGACATTGCCTACTCGGTCACCATCACGATGGATACGTTCACGGTGCAGCCCGGCGGGGAAGTCTACATGTGCCAGGACTTTGCCAATCCGTTCAACGGGGTCCAGGCGGATATCAAGAGCTACGAGCTTCACATGGCGGCGGGCTCCCACCACATGTTTGCCTTTTACGAGCCGAACGCAACGAACACGTCGGTGACGAAGTGTCCGCAGGGCGGACTGCAATTCCAGCCGTTCACGTTCGCGGCGCAAAGCAGAGACGTGGTCCAGACCTTTCCCGAGGGTGTCGGCGCGACGATCCCCCCGACGACCGGCTTCACCCTCAACGTCCACTATCTGAACCCGCAGCCGACGCCCATCACGAGTCAGGTCGTCTTGACGATGTACGTCGCAAAGCCTGGCGTCATCACGCAGCACGCGGGGGTGCTGTTTCTGAACCAGGGACTTCTCGTGGTTCCTCCGACCGGTCAGCCGTCCACTTCGACCTCGACCTTCACGCTTCCCCAGGACGTGAACATCATTTCGTCGGGAAGCCACATGCACCAGCGGGCCACGGCTTTCACGTCGACGGCCTCGACCGGCGAGACGCTCTTTCAGACGAGCGAGTGGGCCGAGCCCATGCCCAAGCCGTACGCGCCCCCGCTCGCGCTCACCGCAGGAACCACGATTACCTGGTCGTGTACCTACGTGAACGACACGGGGGCGACGCTGACATTCGGCGAATCGGCGCAGACGAACGTCATGTGCATCTCGATATCGACGATCTATCCGGTTGCCGACGTGACCAATCCGGTCATCGCCCAGCAGTTTTGAGCCAGGCGGAGGGGGCGGCTCAGTCCCCTCCTTCGCCGGCGTCCTGCGAGGCGGCGTCGTTGGCGTCGACCGCCGAGTCCTCGGAAGTCGACCCGTCCCCGGCGTCTTCGGTAGCGGACTCCGGCGGGCCGTCGCTCGTCGCGTCCGAGCCCCGGCCCCCATCGGCGGCCGAATCGCTGCCGGCTTCCGAGAGGGCGTCACCCTGCGCGTCGGCGCCGCTCTCGACGGCAGCATCCCGACTCGCATCCGATGAGGCATCGCTGCCCGCGTCGCCGCCGCACGCGGCGAAACCCGCGCCCAAGACCAAACAGTTTCCGACTTCCACGACGCCGGGCGCGCCAACGTTCTTCGCGATGGCTGAGAGGAAACACGTCGTGCCCGATCCGCCGTCCGCGGCACACCGGAGCGCTCCGAGCATCGCGTCGTTGCAGACGCAGTCCGCCGCGCAAGCGGCGAGCTCCATGCTACACGCGGCCTGGTAGCAACCCCACAAGGGGCCCGCCGCGACCGTGGCGATGCTTGCGTCGAGTGGCGCGCACACGGGTGCGTCCGAGAGCGCGTCGCCGACCTGGCCCCCGTCGAGGACCGACCCCTCGCCCGATGCGTCCGCGGTTGCCGTATCGCCGCCGGCAGCATCGTTGCTCGGCCCGTCCGCCGTTGCGTCCGAACCTACGGTCTGGCTCCCCGATGTGTCGTCCGACGAACACCCTGATGCCGCGATGCCCGAGCAACAGGCGACTACCGAAAACCCGATCCTCCACCTCGACGACGCTTCCATCCTCTTCGCCTCCTTCATGTGCCGCGCACGATACCCGCCACGCGGCGGGATGTCTTCCATGTTTGGGGGATCGCCCGCGTCGTGACGGTCCCCCCCGCGTCGTCTATCACTCATTCACTCGATGGACGACACCCCGCTCCTCCGCGTACGCGATCTCGTCACGAGCTTCGCCACGGACACCGGCGTCGTCCGCGCCGTCGACGAGGTGTCCTTCGATGTGCCCCGCTCGACGACCGTCGCCCTCGTGGGCGAGAGCGGCTGCGGCAAAAGCGTGACTGCGCTCTCGATCATGCGCCTCGTTGCTTCGCCGCCGGGCCGCATCGAATCGGGCGCGGTCGAACTCGACGGGCGCGACCTTCTCCGACTGTCCGAGCGCGACATGCGCGGCGTCCGCGGCAACTTCGTCTCCATGATCTTCCAGGAGCCCATGACGAGCCTGAACCCCGTTTACACGGTCGGATGGCAAATCAGTGAGGCCATCGTGCTCCACGAACGCAGCTCTCGACGACAGGCGCGCGACCGCGCTCTCGAGCTCGTGCGCCTCGTCGGTATCCCCGAGCCGGAGACGAACGTCGATGCCTATCCGCACCAGCTGTCCGGCGGTCAGCGCCAGCGCATCATGATCGCGATGGCGCTCGCGTGCGAGCCGAAGCTCTTGCTCGCCGACGAACCGACCACCGCACTCGACGTCACGATTCAGGCGCAGATCCTCGAACTCTTGCGCGAACTCCAGCAGCGGCTCGCCATGAGCATCCTTCTCATCACGCACGACCTCGGCCTCGTCGCCGAAAACGCCCAGGCCGTGGTGGTCATGTACGCGGGGCGTGTTGTGGAGACTGCCCCCGTCGGCGAAATCTTCGCCAGGCCGATGCACCCTTATACGCGCGGGCTTCTCGACAGCATTCCACGCCCCGAGGACACCCCCGCCGGCTCGGGGCGGCGCCGCAGATTGCGCACCATCGAAGGCATGGTCCCGGACATGCGCCGCCTTCCTCCCGGGTGTCGCTTCGCCGATCGTTGCCCGATGCGCATCGAAGCGTGCGAGAGCGAGCCGCCGTTGGCGGCGGTCGCACCCGGGAGGTTCGCGCGTTGCTGGCGTGCAGCCGAAGTGTAGAAGCCTTGCGCTTTTCGCCGATGGCTTCGCGATCCCGGCGTCGAGCGTGCTCGCGTGCGGGAAGTCTAAGCATTCGTCACATCGCGGTCGGTCTTCAAGAAAAGGTCCACGCCGGGGCGCCCCTGCCTTGCCTTGCGGCCCCAGAGAACCTCACCCCGGGCCCCTCTCCGCAAGCGGACCGCAAGCGGAGAGGGGTGTCGCGGGTCTCGCGATACGAAGACCTACTCGCGCGCTGTGCTGTGCGGCACCTGCGGAAGACCTCACCCCCGGCCCCTCTCCGCGAGCGGAGAGGGGTGTCGGGACGGGGCCTCGCCGATCCTCTGACTCGTTCGAGCAACTTGCCCGGCCACGGAGACTACTGGAGTCGATGGGATGGCGTGCCCAAGGCAAACAGTGGGAGCTCATCTCAAAGCCACTCGCCCGGACGATGCGGCGCGAGCCAACCATCGCCGATGGCCATGCTTTGGGCGCGCGTGCGCGGCCACAAGCTTCTGGGGGTTCGCTTCCGGAGGCAACACGCCATCGGTCGCTCCATTGTGGACTTCTACTGCCGAGAGGCTCGCCTTGTTGTCGAGCTGGACGGCTCGTCACACCGCCGTCGGGTGGACCTGGATGCACAACGCGATCAATTCCTGCTGGACCACCGCGAGCGCGTGCTGCGATTGGAAAACGACCACGTCCTGCTCGACATCGACAGCGCGCTGGCTCGCATTGCGGCGATGCTGCGGACCGGTTGACGTGATCGCGAGACCCGCAGAC
>Ga0265313_10000727_pt1 | contig 33895 bp, 29 predicted proteins | sample 4123metaG_FD_203122 | JGI IMG/M metagenome (GOLD analysis project Ga0265313, IMG submission 203122) | Rhizosphere microbial communities from Carex aquatilis grown in University of Washington, Seatle, WA, United States - 4-1-23 metaG | ecosystem: Host-associated > Plants > Roots > Rhizosphere >... | reverse complement strand
CCGACGGCACCCTCCTCGATCGTGATCAGCACCTCATGTTCGCGCGCCAGGCGGCGCACCAGGTCCTCGTCGAGGGGCTTGGCAAAGCGGGCGTCCGCGACCGTGGTCGAAAGCCCGCGCGCCGCCAGATCCTCGGCCGCCTTCAGGCATTCATGCAATCGGGTCCCATAGGACAGCAGGGCCACCGCCGTGCCTTCCCTGAGCACCCGGCCGCGGCCGATCTCGAGCGGCGTTCCCCGGGCCGGCAACTCGACCCCCACGCCATCGCCGCGCGGATAGCGCAGGGCCGAGGGCCGGTCGTCGATGGCGACCGCTGTCGCCACCATGTGGAAGAGTTCCGCCTCGTCCGCGGCCGCCATCAGCACCATCCCCGGCAGGCAGCCGAGATAGGCGATGTCGAAGGAGCCGGCGTGGGTCGCCCCATCGGCACCCACCAGCCCGGCCCGATCCATGGCGAAACGCACCGGCAGGCGCTGGATGGCCACGTCATGCACGACCTGATCGTAGGCGCGCTGCAGGAAGGTGGAATAGATCGCGCAGAAGGGCTTGAAGCCTTCGCTCGCGAGGCCTGCCGCGAAGGTCACGCCATGCTGCTCGGCGATGCCGACGTCGAAACACCGGTTGGGAAAACGCTTGGCGAAGTAATTGAGCCCGGTGCCCGACGGCATCGCGGCGGTTATGGCGACGATCTTGTCGTCATGCTCGGCCTCGGCCATGAGGGCGTCGGCAAAGACTTTGGTGTAGCTGGGCGCGTTCGAGGCCGCCTTCACCTGGGCCCCGGTGACGACGTCGAACTTGACCACGCCGTGGTACTTGTCGGCGGCTTTTTCCGCCGGCGGATAGCCATGGCCCTTGCGGGTGACCACATGGACCAGCACCGGCCCCTCGGAGGATGCGTCGCGCACGTTGCGCAACACCGGCAGCAGGTGATCGAGGTTGTGGCCGTCGATCGGACCGACGTAGAAGAACCCCATCTCCTCGAACAGGGTGCCGCCGGTCACCAGGCCGCGAGCGAACTCCTCGGCGCGTCTGGCCGCCATCTCGAAACGGCGCGGGAAATTCTTCGCCATCTCTTTGCCGAGATGACGCAACGAGCGGTACGACTTCGACGAAATCAGGCGCGACAGATAGGCGCTCATGGCGCCCACCGGCGGCGCGATCGACATGTCATTGTCGTTGAGCACGACGATGAGGCGGCTGTCCATAGACCCGGCGTTGTTCAGCGCCTCATAGGCCATGCCGGCGCTCATGGCGCCGTCGCCGATCACGGCGATGACGTGGTTCTTGCGCCCTTCCAGGTCCCGCGCCACGGCCATCCCCAGGGCCGCCGAAATGGACGTCGAGCTGTGGGCGGCCCCGAAGGGGTCGTATTCGCTCTCGTCGCGCTTGGTGAAGCCGGAGAGCCCGCCGCCCTGGCGCAGGGTGCGGATGCGGTCCCGCCGGCCGGTCAGGATTTTATGGGGATAGGCCTGATGGCCGACATCCCAGATCAGCCGATCCGCAGGTGTCTCAAAAAGGTAATGAAGCGCCACGGTGAGTTCGACCACGCCGAGGCCGGCACCCAGATGCCCTCCCGTGACCGACACGGCATCGATGGTCTCCTGGCGCAGCTCATCGGCGAGCTGGCGCAGCTGCGACTCATGCAGGCGACGAAGATCTGCCGGCACATGCACGGCATCGAGCAGGGGCGTTTTACTGTTCGCCAAGATTACTTCCTTCAAATAGCCGGGGACCGGTCCCTAGCCCGATTCCACCCGAATTGCTCAAATTCCGCTTTTTCTACAAAGAAATCAAGAGCCTGACCCGGCGATCCCGAGGTCCCTCCACCGGGCGCCCAACCGGCTTACTCGAATTTGGCCGGCTGGCTGGACAGGCTCCCATCGGTCCCGACGACGATGCGGTCGACCTTCTCCTGGGCCTCCCGCAGCTTCTTTTCGCAATGGCGCTTGAGAGCGGCACCCCGTTCATAGGCACGGATCGCCTCTTCCAGCTTCGAATCGCCCTTTTCCAGGGCCTTGACCAAGGCCTGAAGCTCGGCAAGCGCCTCTTCGAAGCTCAAATCCTCGATCGCCGCCTGCTTTTTGCCGTCCGCCATGGTCCCTCGATCCTGGAGCCCGATCGTCTCAAGCCTGCCGGGCTCGAGACGTGAAACAGTCTCTATTCCTAGCATGGAGTGCAAGTTGCAAGGCGTCAGCTTGACAGCAGCAGACCCGATCTTGCGCCAGGGAAATTATGGCACAGCCATGAGGGCCAGGACATGGGCTGCGGCGCTGGCGGCGAGTGCGTCCAGGTCATAACCCCCCTCGAGGGTCGAGACGACCCGCCCGCCCGCATGGCGATCGGCGACGGCCAGAAGCCGGTCGGTCGCCCAGACGAAATCCTCCTCCTCCAGCTCGAGATTGGCCAGCGGATCGGCCCGATGCGCGTCAAACCCGGCCGAGATCAGGAGAAAATCGGGTCGGAATCGGTCGAGGGCCGGAAGAATTCGGCTTTCCATGGCCGCCCGGAATTCTTCCGACCCGGCATAGGGCGGAAGCGGTGCGTTGCAGATGTTGCCCAGGCCCGTTTCGCTGACAGCACCCGTTCCCGGGTAAAGCGGCATCTGGTGGGTCGAGGCGTAGAAGGCTTCTGGATCGCCCTCGAACATGGCCTGGGTGCCGTTGCCGTGATGGACGTCGAAATCGACGACCGCGACGCGCCTCAGCCCGTGCACCGCCCGCGCCTGAAGCGCGCCCACCGCGACGTTGTTGAACAGGCAGAAGCCCATAGCGGTTCCGGGCTCCGCGTGATGGCCGGGCGGGCGGACGGCGCAGAAAGCGTTGGCGACCTCGCCGGCAGCGACGGCATCCACGGCCGCGCAAGCGGCCCCTGCAGCCCGAAGTGCCGCTTCACCCGACCCCGGCGAGAGCGTGGTGTCGGGATCAAGCGCGAACAGGCCCGCGGCGGGAACGGATTGGAGGATCGATTGGACGTATCTCTGCGGATGAACCCGACAAAGCTGCTCCACCGTCGCCAAGGGGGCCTCGGCCCTTTCGAGGTATTGGAAGGGCTCGGCCTCCAGTGCCGCCATGATGGCCTGAAGCCGGGCCGGGCGTTCCGGATGGCCAGGGCCCATATCGTGGCCGAGGCAGGCGGCATGGGTATAGAGGCGGGTTGTCATGGCGAGCCATTCTTGCCGGCGGCCGGCCCAAATGCCAGGCAATTGCCGCCTAGCCAGGACCGGCGGTCGAGAACTCTCCGGCCCATGCTATGCTGGATCGCTCTAACGCCAGCCAGGCGCCGGCCCTGCCTTGAGGATCCTTCATGCTGATATTCCGACAGCTCTTCGATCCCCAGTCCTCGACCTATTCCTACTTGCTGGCCGACCCGGAGACGGCCGACGCCGTGCTCATCGACCCGGTCTTCGAGCAGGTGCCGCGGGACAGCGCGCTCCTGCGCGAACTTGGCCTGAAGCTGCTGTTCACCTTGGAGAGCCATGTTCACGCCGATCACGTGACCGGCGCCTCCCTCCTGAAGCAGCGTCTCGGCAGCCGGATCGCGCTCAGCGGCGCCAGTGGCGCCGAGGGCGCTGACCGCTACCTCGCGGACCGCGAGCGCGTCGTCTTCGGTAAGCGCTATCTCGAGGTGAGGGCGACGCCAGGCCACACCAACGGCTGCGTCACCTACGTCCTGGACAACGAGAGCATGGCCTTCACCGGCGACTGCCTGCTCATCCGCGGATGCGGACGGACGGATTTCCAGCAAGGCGATCCGCGGGCCATGTACCGCTCGGTGCACACCCAGATCTTCTCGTTGCCGGAATCCTGCCTGCTCTATCCGGGCCATGATTATCGCGGGCTCTCGGTCACCAGCATGGCCGAGGAGCGGCGGTTCAACCCGCGGCTCGGCGGCCAGCTGAGCGAGGACGACTTCGTGGGCTATATGCGCAACCTGGGACTGCCGCACCCCAAGCAGATGGATATCGCCGTGCCGGCCAACTTGAAATGCGGTCGGCGGGAAGGCGCGATGCCGGCCGACGAGGCCTCCTGGGGACCGCTGACGATGACCTTCGCCGGCATCTGGGAGATCGAGTCCCATTGGGTCGAAGAACATCTGCGCGACATCCAGCTCGTCGACGTGCGCGAGCCCGACGAATACACCGGGCCGCTCGGCCACATTCCGGGCGCGAAACTGTTGCCGCTGGGAAGCCTGGCCGAAGCCGCGGCAGCGCTTGCCAAGGACAAGCCTGTGGTTGCCGTGTGCCGCGCCGGCGGGCGTTCCGCCCAGGCGACCTTGATCCTGAAGCGCCTCGGCTTCCCCCAGGTCGCGAATCTGCCCGGCGGCATGCTGCGCTGGCGGGCGCAACGCCAGGTCGTCGAAGGCGGGAGCGACTGATTTTCCCCCTATCTGGCGCGCGGTCTTGCGAGACCGTGCCAGAGCAGGACTGCCCAACCCGAGAGCAGCGCTAAGCCTCCGAAAGGCGTCACCAGGGCAAATCCCCGCCAGTTTGCGAGCGCCAGCAGGTACAGGCTGCCGCTGAACAGGATCGCGCCAGCGAGCATCAGCCATCCGGCGAGCGCCAGCCGCCGCACCGGCTGCCGTTCATAGAGAATGCCGATCCCCAGAAGCGCCAGGCCATGCCAGAGCTGATAGTCGGCACCCGTCTTCACCCAGCCCAGGGCGGCGGGGTCGAGAGTTGCCTTGAGGCCATGCGTGGCGAAGGCGCCCATCGCGACGCCCATCAGGCCGTTGAAGGCAGCGGCCGCGATGCATAGTCCGGCAGTGCGGGGAGCAGCTTTTTCCACTAGCGGGTCGATCTCCCGCGCCGAAAGGCGAGTATCTGGGCGCTCAGCACCCCCACCACGATCACAGCCGCGCCCAGAAGCTGGATCCAGGCGAAATGGCCGCCCAGCAGGACCACGACCGGGAGTGCCGCCAAGGGCAGCAGATTGCTGTACATGGAGGGAACCAGAACGCCGATCCGGCTCACGGCATAGTGCCAAAGGAAGTTCCCGAGGGCGATGGGAAACACGCCTGCGAATAGAATGATGGCCAGCGCCTCGAGGCTGAAATCGAACTTGAACCGGACGATGCCGGCCCCGTGCACGATCGGCATGAGGAGCAGCAGCCAGAGCGCCCCCGCCGCTATGGTGTAGGTCGTGATCTGCAGCTGGCTGTAGCCCTTGAGCCAGCGCTGGGCCGCGAGCGACATCCAGGTCCAGGTGACATTGGCGATCACAATCAGAATCTCGCCGCCTTCGAAGTGAGCGCCGTTCGTCGATTCGCCGCCAAGGGCCGAGATCAGGCCCCCGGCCGCGGCGAGCACCGCGCCCAGTATCATCCCCCGACCCAGAGGCTCGCGGAACAGCAGCGCGGCCGATAGTGCCGAGGTGACGGGATTGCTGGTCGAGATGATGGCCGAGGAGAATCCGCTGGAGAAGGCGACGCCGACGCTGGTCAGAAGCGAGCCCAGCGCCACGCCGATCCCGCCCATCAATGCGAGATGGCCGAGCGATCTCAGGCCTGGGATGGGAAGTCGCCGGCGCTCGAAGAACAGGCAGGGAAACAACACCAGCGTGCCCAGCAGCTGCCGTCCGGCCGTCGCCGTATAGACGTCCCAGTGGGTCAGGAGTCGCTCGAGCATGGGGAAAAAGGCACCCCAGACCGCAATCATCACCAGGAGGGCGAGATTGGCGAGAACGAGACCGCGCAAAGAAAGGGAGCTGGCACCAGCAGGTTGCTGCGCCGCATCGACCCGGGATTCGCCCATGACTGGAATTCGTGAACTCCCGCGCGCCTGCAGCCACTCTATCGAGGCCGGCCATCCGACGACAATGGCGTCCGGCGCAAGGCAGCCCGGCGTGGCCGGCGGGCTGGCGCGCCGGTATGGGATGCGGCATATCTTGCCGCGCCAAATAGAGGATCCCGATCATGGCGATCAATCCCACAGACCTCTCGCGGCCGGGAGCGGCGCATGTCCCATCCTTCTGGGCGGCGAGCGCTGGGCCGGAGGTCGAAGACGTCGAACCCGTCGCCGGCGATCTGGACGTGGAAGTGGCCATTGTCGGCGGCGGCTATACGGGCCTGTCGACGGCCTACCACCTGGGCCGGGATCATGGCGTCGCCGCCCATGTGCTGGAGGCTCATCGGATCGGCTGGGGATGCAGCGGGCGGAACGGCGGGTTCTGCTCCATCGGCATGGGCAAGGACGATTTCGGCTCCTGGGTATCGCGCTTCGGCCTCGACGGGGCCAAGGCGGTTTTCGAGCAAAGCCGCGAGGCGGTCCGCTGCGTCGGCAAGATACTGGATCTGGAATCGATCGACGCCGACCGCACCCCTGACGGCGGCCTCGAGCTGGCGCACAAGCCCAACCGTATCGCCGAGATGGAGGCCCATCGCCATCGGCTGAACGACCTCTTCGGCATGGACGTGAAGCTGCTGAGCCGCGCCGACCTCGCGGCGAATTTTCTCGACAGCCGCGAAGCCCATGGCGCGCTCCTGCATGACGAGGGCTTCGCGCTGCACGCCCTCAAATTCGCCCGCGGCCTCGCTCGCGCCGCTCAGCAATATGGTGCCGTGCTGCATGCGGCCTCGCCGGTGCTGGATTGGCGCCGCGACGGCGCAAGGCATCTGCTGACCACGCCGGGCGGTGTGGTCCGCGCGCGCCAGGTGGTCATCGCCGGCAACGGCTACACCGGCGACCGTATGCATCGGGAGGTGACCGGACGCCTGCTGCCGGTCCTCTCCAATATCATCGTCACCCGCGAGCTCAGCGAGCAGGAGCGCCAGTCGGTCAATTGGCGCACCTATCTCAAGATCTGGGATTCGCGCAACCTGCTCTTCTACTATCGGCTCCTGCCGCAGAACCGCGTGCTATTCGGCGCCCGAGGCGGCATCGAGGATACGGACACGGAAAACCGCCAGCAGCGGGCCTGGCTGGAGCGGCGCTTCGCCGAGATGTTCCCGGCTCTGGCCAAGGTCGAGAGCGAATACTTCTGGCGCGGCTGGGTCTGCCTCTCCTTCGACAAGAACCCCCATGTCGGCAGCATCGAGGATGGCACGGCCCACTATGCGCTCGCCTATATGGGCAGCGGCGTGGCGCTGGCCACATATTGCGGGCGCCATCTGGCCAACCGGATCGCCGGCGGGCCGGCGGCCGAGGCGGGCCCGTTGCTGGGCACGCCGCTGCCCCGCTTTCCTTTCCCGTTTCTGCGCCGCGTGTATCAGCGCGCGGCCTACGCCTACTACGGGTTCAAGGACGAGTATCTTTAGTGGAGGTTCGGCGGATTTGTCCGGGCTAGCCCCATGACGCGCCTGGTCGTCGAGGAAATAGCCTATGGCCAAAGCCTGCCGGTGTTCGCGCGCTTCGCGGAGCTACCGGGTGCCCTGTTCCTCGATAGCGCGCTCGCCGGCGGCGCTCTGGGCCGCTACTCCTTCGTTGCCGCCGATCCGTTCCGCATCCTGCAAAGCCGCGACGGCAAGATCCAGGATGGCGCGCGGGCCTTCGATGGCGATCCCTTCGCCTGTCTCTCCGAGGGGCTGGCCCGATACCCGCTCGAAACCGAGCCCGGCCTGCCGCCGTTCCAGACCGGCGTCGCAGGATATTTCGCCTATGACCTGGCGCAGCACCTGGAACGGCTGCCGAAACACCGCGTCGACGATCAGCCCCTGCCCGACATGCTGCTCGGCTTCTACGGCTGGGTCATCGCCTTCGATCATGAGGCCCGCCGGGCCTGGATCATGGCAAATGGATATCCGGCGGAAAGCGAGGCCGAGAGGCTGGCCCTCGCCGGCAGGAGGCTCGCCTGGGTCAAGGAACGTCTGGCGATGCCGGCGCCGCCAGCGGCCGCTCCACCCGTCGCGGAACCGCGGCCGGATATCGACCGCCCGGCTTACGAATCGATGGTGCGGCGGGTCATCGACTACATTCTGGCCGGCGACATCTATCAGGCCAATCTATCCCAGCGCTTCACCGCCACTTTGCCGGCGGGCGCCGATCCCTTTCATCTCTATTGCCATCTGCGCCGGGTCAATCCCGCGCCCTTCGCGGCCTACTTTCGCCACCAGGAGATCGCCCTGCTGTCAGCTTCGCCGGAGCGGTTTCTTCGTCTGGACGGCAGGCATGTCGAGACCCGTCCCATCAAGGGCACGCGCCCGCGCGGCCGAAACCCGGAGGAAGACGCCGCGCTGGCCCAGGAACTAATGGCGAGCGAAAAGGATCGGGCCGAAAATCTCATGATCGTCGATCTCCTGCGCAACGACCTGTCTCGTGTCTCAGCCGACCATTCGGTGGAGGTGCCCGTGCTGTTCGGGCTGGAGAGCTTTGCCACGGTGCATCATCTCGTCTCCGTGGTCACGGGCGACCTCAGCCCCGCCATGACGGCCGTGGACCTTCTGCGCGCGGCTTTTCCCGGCGGCTCGATCACCGGAGCGCCCAAGATCCGGGCCATGGAAATCATCGCCGAACTCGAGCCCAACCGGCGCGGCCCCTATTGCGGCAGCATCGGCTATATCGGCTTCGACGGCTCGATGGACACGAGCATCGTCATCCGGACCATGGCCGTTCGCGGCCGGCAGCTCAGCTTCCAGGTCGGCGGCGGCATCGTCGCCGATTCCGACCCCGGCGCCGAATACGAGGAAAGCCTGACCAAGGCCAAGGCCATGATCGCCAGCCTCGCGGGAGCGGCACCGTGAGCGTGCTGCTCATCGACAACTATGATTCCTTCGTCCACAACCTCGCCCGTTATCTCCGGGAGCTGGGCCAACCCGTCGAGGTCCGCCGGAATGACGCCATCGACCTGGACGCGATCGCAGCCGCGCGGCCGAGCCACGTGGTGATCTCTCCCGGCCCCTGCCGGCCGGAGCAGGCGGGCATATCCCTCGAAGTCGTCCGCCGTTTCGCCGGCGAGATTCCGCTGCTGGGAGTCTGCCTCGGCCATCAATGCATCGCCCAGGCCTTCGGCGGCCGGGTGCTGCGGGCGGACCGGGTCATGCATGGCAAGACCTCCGCCGTGACCCATGACGCAAGCGGCCTGTTCAATGGCGTTCCGAGCCCCTTTCGCGCCACCCGCTATCATTCCCTGGTGGCGGAACCCGGCTCGCTTCCGGCCGATCTCGAAGTCACGGCACGAAGCGATGACGGCGTCATCATGGCGATTCGCCACCGCAGGCTGCCAGTGGCAGGAGTCCAGTTCCACCCGGAGGCCGTGCTGACCGAGCATGGCCATCGCCTGTTGGGTAACTTCCTGGATGGCAGCGCATGGCAATGATCCATCTGAACGGGCGGCTGACGGAGGCCGTAGCCGCCCGGATCGATCCCGCCGACCGCGGCTTCCTGCTCGCCGACGGGCTGTTCGAGACTCTGCGCGCCTACGACGGGCGGCCCTTCGCCCTGGAAGCGCATCTGGCCCGTCTCGCAGATGGCGCCGCGGCACTCGGTCTGCCCATGCCGCCGACAACGGAGCTTGCCGTGGCGGTGGCCGAGACGCTACAGGCCAACGGCCATCGCGAAGCCTCCGTCCGCATCACGCTCACCCGCGGCGCCGGCCCGCGCGGTTTGCTTCCGCCAAAAGAGCCGACTCCGACCTGGATGGTCACCACGAGGCCCTTCGCCGATTCCGGGCCGCCGGCTTGGACCGCGAAGCTGGTCACGATCCGACGCAACGAGCATTCGCCCCTGACGCGACTGAAGTCCCTCGCCTATCTCGACAATATTCTGGCGCTGAAAGAGGCTGCCGAAAGCGGTGCCGACGAAGCCCTGATGCTGAACACCGCCGGCCGCCTCGCCTGCGGCAGCCGCAGCAACGTCTTCGTCGTGCTCTCGGGCGTTCTGGTGACGCCCCCGCCCTGCGAGGGCGCGCTTCCCGGCATCGCCCGGCGCCAGTTGCTGCACCTCGCGGCAGCGACCGGAATCGAGACCCGCGAGGCGCCGCTCTCGATCGAAGATATCAAGCAGGCGAGCGAGGTGTTCGTCAGCAACAGCCTAATCGAGGTGAAGCCGCTGGCAGGCGTCGACGACAGCGCCTTCGCGCCGGGGCCGGTCGCGGCGAAGCTAGGGCAGTTCTATGCGGACCTGACGCGCGATCGGTAACGGCGCGGTTGGATATCTGGGGTCGGAGTGGAGTTCTTCTGTGGCACCACGACAGCGCTACATTCTATTTCAACTCAAGAACCAATTCGTATCTTCCTGTAATGGGCAGCGTATCTCGGAATTTTATTATATGCTCATGAGTTACCTGCAATACCGACGAATTCGGCAGACTGTTTGCAACAATAAATTGCTCTGCTTTATGTTTGTCTGTCCACGCAATTATTGCCAGTCGGTTTTTATCAAGTTTCCTAAATAGAGGGACAGCATGCTGCACGCCGGTAACAATTATATACAAAAGGCGTTTTCCGCTTTCCAATTCCCTGGAATGAGTAGTGAGTGCGTCCTTAGAAACCATATCTGCTCCGATAATATCTGGGGTCGGAGTGGAGTTTTCCGACAAAGCTTCTCGACGAATGAAATATGAATTTCCGATTGCTCATTAGGGGACGCCCCGGACAGTTGTTTCCGTTCCATTTTGATAGCAAGAAAATACACTCCGACCCACCGCTGTCCCACAGGAATTGAAGTAAAGGCACCACGCCTTGGGCGGCTGTCCTACCGGTCATCTGGCGCGATCTTCGATCCGGCACCCACACTCTCAGCCAAATCGATCAGATGCACAAACGACCCGCAGACCCTGCCCCTGCGCCTCCCCACGAACCCCAAGACCTCTCCACGCGAGTCCCGCGCTTCGAATAACGGCTCGCCCTCGCCTTCGTCGGTTGCCGTCGCATAGTGGAATTCGTGGCCGCGATAGAGCGTTCCGCCGCGGCCGAGCGGGCCGTCGCCGACCAAGCGCGCCTCGCGATATCCCAGATGCAGGCGGCGCTCGGCGAAGGAGGATTTGAGCGGCAGGAGCCCTGCCATGGCGTGGCGCTGGCCGGACTCCTCGACGAGAAAACTGCCCAGCACCATGTAGCCGCCGCACTCGCCGAAGATCGTGGCGTCGTTCGTCGCGGCGTTTTTCAAGCCATCGAGGAACGTCGCGTTGCCCGAAAGCCTTCCGGCATGAAGCTCCGGATAACCGCCGGGAAGATAGATGGCGTCGCAATCGGCCGCCGGCGCTTCATCTGCCAGAGGCGAAAAGAAACTGAGCTCAGCGCCCGCGGCGCGCCAGGCCTCAAGCTGGGCCGGATAGGCGAAGGCAAAGGCGGCATCTTTCGCGACGGCGATCCGCTGGCCTAGCGGCGCGATCGAGGCGCCAGGCTTCGGCAACGATCTGGCCGGCCCGGGTCGCGCGAGGCTCAGCAGTGCCTCCACGTCAACCGATCGAGCGAGGTGCTCGGCAGCGGTATCGAGAAAGGAATCCAGGTCGTTCTGTTCCGCCGCCTGGACCAGGCCCAGATGGCGCTCGGGCCTGGCGAAACAGGCGTCCCTCGGCACGAATCCCAGCACGGGAATGCCCAACGGATCGATCGCGCGCCGCAGCATCTCGGCATGGGATGGGCCGCCTACCCGATTGAAGACGACGCCGGCGATGGAAAGCCCTGGCCGGTGGGTGGCGAAGCCGCGCAGCAGGGCGCCGGCAGAGGCTGCCTGACCGCGGGCATCGACGACGAGGATCACCGGCCAGCCCGAAAGCTCGGCGAAGTCGGCGGTCGAGCCGCTGCCGTCGGCGGCGGCGTCGAACAGGCCCATGACGCCTTCGACGATGACCAGTCTGGGCCGCGCGGCGAGCGAGGCGAGAGCGGATTCCACCGTTGCCGGCCGCATGGCCCAGAGGTCGATGTTGACGCAAGGGTGGCCGCTGGCCGCGGCGTGAAAGGCGGGGTCGATATAGTCGGGCCCGAGCTTGGCCGCGCGCACGTCATGGCCGGCGCGCACGAGATGGCGCAACAGGGCCGCCACCAGGATCGTCTTGCCGCTGCCCGAGGCCGGCGCCGCGAAGACGAGCCCCCTGGCGCTCATGCGCTTTCGCTTCGTCCGTCCCGGCCCAGCGGGTTCGCCTGAAGCTTCCGGCCCGAAAGCGCGCCCAGCCAATCGAGTGCCGCACGCAGCCGCACGACCTCGCCCAGCACGACCATGGCCGGCGGCTCGATGCCGGATTCGGCGGCGGCTTCGGCCGCCTTTCCCAATGTGGTCTCGATCACCCTCTGGCCGGCCGTGGACGCCTTGCTGACGATGGCCACGGGCTCCCCTGCTTGGCGCCCCGCGGCCAGCAGGCGCCGGGTGATGGGCTCGATATGCTTCAGGGCCATGTAGATGACCAGCACCGGCGCGCCCCTGGCCAAGGCCTCCCAATCGATGGAATCGGGCACCAGCCCGCCGGAGTCATGGCCGGTGACGAAGGCGACGGCGGAATTGATGTCGCGATGGGTCACCGGAATGCCGGCATAGGCAAGCCCGCCGATGCCTGCGCTGATCCCCGGCACGATGCGGAAGGGAATGCCGGCGGCGACGAGGGCCATCGCCTCCTCCCCGCCGCGTCCGAAGACGAAGGGATCGCCGCCCTTGAGGCGCAGCACCCGCTTGCCTTCCCGGGCCAGTTCCACCAGGCGCAGCGAGATGTCCCGCTGGCGCGCCGAAGGTTTGCCGCCCCGCTTGCCGGCGAACTCCAGCACCGCACCCGGCCGCGCCAGATCGAGAATCCGAGAATCGACCAGGGCGTCATAAACCACGATGTCGGCCTGCCTCAGGCCGTGGAGCGCCAGGAGGGACAGGAGGCCCGGCTCGCCGGGGCCGGCGCCGGTGAGCCAGACCCATCCCGGCTCCAGGGCCGGCAGGTCGCGGAAGGCTTGATCCATGGGGCGATTGTAATGGTCGATAGGCGTGCGACTAGTCAAATGGAGACGCGGGCTTTAAGAATAACGCCATGCCGAAGAAGCCGCGCGGGCCGCTGCGCCGGGGCTGGACAACCGGCGCCTGCGCCGCCGGCGCAACCAAGGCGGCCTATACGGCGCTGCTGACCGGCAGTTTCCCCGATCCGGTGGAGATTGTCCTGCCCAAGGGCGACCGCCCCAGCTTCGCGCTTGCCCGCAAGGAACTGGCGCCTGGCCTTGCGACGGCCGGCATAATCAAGGATGCCGGCGATGATCCCGACGTCACCCACGGCGCTCTAATCCTCAGCACCGTCCGGCTGCTCCCGGCGGGTCGCGGCATCGTCTTTCGCGCCGGCGACGGGGTCGGCGTGGTGACCAGACCTGGCCTGCCGATTCCGCCCGGCGAGCCGGCCATCAACCCGATGCCGCGCCAGATCATGGCCGCGGTCATTGCCGAAGCAGCGGCGGCTCACGGCGGCACCGGCGACGCCGAAATCACCATCTCGGTACCGGGCGGCGTCGAGCTGGCGCGCAAGACCTGGAACCCGCGCCTGGGCATCGTCGGCGGCATTTCGATCCTGGGGACGACCGGTGTCGTGCATCCCTATTCCTGCTCGGCCTGGATCGCCTCGATCCACCGCGGCATCGATGTATGCCGCGCCAACGGGGTCGTCCATGCGGCGGCCTGCACCGGCTCGACCTCCGAAGCGGCGGTACAGCGGCTCTACGATTTGCCCGACATCGCGCTCATCGACATGGGGGACTTCGCCGGCGGCACGCTCAAGTATTTGCGTCGCCATCCGATCGAGCGCCTGACCATCGCCGGCGGCTTCGGCAAGCTCTGCAAGCTGGCGGACGGGGCCATGGACCTCCACAGCGCGCGCAGCGAGATCGATCGCGATCGCCTGGCCGAACGGCTTCAGCGCCTGGGCGCCGCCTCCGACGTCATAGCCGCCACCCGGACGGCCAATACGGCCGGTGAAATCCTCGCCCTCAGCCAGGCCCAGAGGCTGCCCCTCGGCGAGGTTCTCGCCAACGACGCGAAGGCCGAGGCGCTTGCCATGCTCGGCGGCAAGACCGCGGTCGAGGTCATCATCATGGACCGCAATGGAGCGATCGTCGGCCGTGCCGGATTCTGAGCGGGTTCTCATTCTCGGGGGAACCGGCGAGGCGCGGGCCCTTGCCGATGCCCTGGCGCGGCATCCCGGCGTCGAGGTCATCACTTCGCTGGCCGGACGCACCGTGGCGCCGCGCTTGCCCAAGGGAGGGTTGCGCGTCGGGGGATTCGGCGGCGGGACCGGCCTCGCCGCCTACATCGCCCGACAGAACATCGAAGCCGTCATCGATGCGACCCATCCCTACGCCGCCGCCATCAGCCGCCATGCGGTCGAGGCTGCCGGGATCGCCGGCCGGCCTCTGCTTCGCCTCGAGCGCGCCACCTGGACGCCGGTGTCGGGCGATCATTGGTTCGTGATCGACAGCCTTGCCGGCGCGCTCGAAGTGGCGCCGCGCCTTGGATCGCGGGTGTTCCTCACCATCGGCACCAAGGAGGTCGCGGCCTTCGCCGGCGCGCAAACTCTCTGGTTCCTCGTGCGGTTGGTGGAACCGCCGGAAGGCCCACTGCCATTGCCGAACCACGAGATCATCCTCGGGCGCGGGCCCTTTGCCGAAGCCGACGAAATCGAACTGATGCGAAGCCATCGCATCGATCTGGTGATCGCCAAGAACAGCGGCGGCCAAGCCACCTACGGCAAGATCGCCGCCGCCCGCAGGCTCGGCATTCCCGTGATGTTCCTGCGCCGGCCACCCCTGCCTCCGGCCGAGACGGCGACCTCGATCGAAGAGGCAGTCGTCTGGGTCGAGCGTCAACTCGCGGGCTGAATCAGCGCCGGCTTCGCCGGTCCGGGGAATCAGGGCCGGCTTCGCCGGCGGGGGCGCAGGACGTGGCGATGGTCCTCGTGATAAAGGCGGCTATCCTCAAAGTCCCGGTTGCCGAAGACGCGGCCGACGAAGATGAGGGCCGTGCGGGTGATCTTGGAGGCCTTCACCTTGGCCTTGATGTCGCCGAGGGTGCCGCGAATGACCAATTGATCGGGCCAGCCGACGCGGAACAGGACGACGACCGGGCAATCCTCGCCATAGAGCGGCGACAGTTCCGCCACCACGATATGGATATTGCGGACCGACAGATGGATAGCGAGCGTCGCTCCGCTGGCGCCCAAAACCTTCAGGCTCTCCCTCTCGGGCATGGGCGAGGCTTTGCCGGCGGTCCGGGTGAGGATCACCGTCTGGGTGATCTCCGGCAGGGTGAGCTCGGTCTTCAGCAGAGCCGCCGCCGCCGCATAGGCGGGCACGCCGGGGACGACCTCGTAGTCGATGCCCAGGCGGTCCAGCCGCCGCATCTGCTCGGCGATGGCGCCGTATAGTGAGGGATCGCCCGAATGGACCCTGGCGACGTCTTCCCCCCGCTCATGGGCCGTCTCGATCTCGGCGATGATCTCGTCAAGCGCCAGGGGCGCGGTATCGATCTTGCGGGCGGACTCGCCGGCAAAGGCGACCACCGCCGGCGGCACCAGGGAGCCGGCGTAGAGCACCAGCGGGCAGCGGCTGATCAGGTCGCGCCCGCGCAATGTCAGAAGCTGCGGATCGCCCGGGCCAGCGCCGATGAAGTAGACGCTCACAGCGCTTCCCGCGCCGGCTTGTCGCCGTAGCCCCGCGGCGTGTAGACCCAGTCGCCGCCGTCGGGCCGCGCGAGCCGCCGCGTGCTGCTGGCGCCGATCAGCACCACGCTCAGCATGTCCAGATTCTCGGCCTCGAGGGTTGCCAGTGTAATGACCTGGAGGCTTTCGTTCGCCCGCCCCAGGTTGCGCCCGACGACCACCGGCGTTTGCGGTCCGCGCGCCGCGAGCAGGATTTCCCGCGCCCGGGCGAGCTGGCTTTTCCGGCGCTGGGAGACCGGGTTGTAGAGGGCGACGACGAAATCGGCATCGGCCGCCGCCTTCAACCGCCTTTCGATCGCTGTCCAGGGGGTGAGGAGATCGGAGAGCGATATGGCGCAGAAATCATGGCCGAGCGGCGCCCCCGCTTTCGCCGCCGCCACCTGCATCGCGGATACGCCCGGCAGGCCTGCAATCTCCACCCGGGCCCAATCCGCGCGTCCGCCGCGCTCGATGAGCTCGAACACGAGGCTTGCCATGGCATAGATTCCGGCATCGCCGGAGGATACGAGAGCCACATTCCTACCTTCGGCTGCCAGGTCGAGGGCATGGGTCACCCGCGCCTCCTCCGCCCCGAGATCGAAGCCGTGGATGGTCTTACCCGCGGACAAGGGCGACAGGAGATCGAGATAGAGGCGGTAGCCGACCCAGTCGCCGGCGGCTGCCAAGGCGGCATCGGCTTCCGCCGTGCGGCCTTCGGCACGACCGGGCCCAAGGCCGACGATGGCGAGCCGGCCGCGCGCCTTGCCCACCTCATCGGCCAGGATGATTCCGGGTGAAACGGCGATGGCGCAGGTCGATCGGGCGCCACGGCGTTTGGCGAGCAGCAGCCGGCCCTCGGGCCCCGCCGCGGCCAGTGCCGCCCCCTCGGCAACGCCATGACAGCCGGTTTCGCGGAAGACGAGATCGGAAGGCGTGGCGAGGCGCGGCGTCTCCCGCTCCAGCCGCGCCGCATCGAAAAAACGGGCCGGCACCGCCAGATGGCGGGCGAGCGCATGGACGGCCGGCTCGGCCGCTTTCAAGTCGAGGGAAACCACGCAGGCGACCGAGAGTGCCGACAATCCCGCTTCGGCCAGGCAAGTCTCGGCGAGCGCGATGAGTTCGGCCGCCGGCGCCAGCCGCTCGCAGCCGACGCCGATTGCCACGACCGCCGGGTGGAGCAGAAGATCGGTCTCGGATTTACCCGGCTGCAGGGTGATCCGGATTCGCCCCTTCGCGTCTGGGTTCGTCGGGAGCGGCGACAGCCAGCCCGCATCGACGCCTGTTTCGTTCTCGATGGCCAAGGCCTCGCCAGCCAGAAGATCGGCCATGAACGACTTGGCTGCCTCAGGATTACCGAGGCGCCAACCGGTCGGTGGCTCGTCCAGCGCCAGGCCGAACCTCCCCTCGCCCGCCGTGGTGATGGCCGCAGCACCGTCCAGCGCCGCCGCGATCCGCCGGGCAAGCGCGTTGGCGCCGTGATGGCCGCCCAGCAAGGGAACTACGGCGCCGCCGCCTTCCGCCACGGCGATTACCGGAGGCTCCTGTCGCTTGTCGGCCAGGACCGGTGCCAGCGCGCGGATGAGCACGCCAGCCGCGCAGAGTCCGACGATCGGCCTTCCGGCGGCGAACAGCGATCGAAGATGGGCGGCCGCATCGGTGAACGTCACCGCGCAGCCGGGGACCCGTGGCGCGAAGCCGTGCAGCTCGCCATCGATGGCGTCGGCAACGCGCTTGCCTGTGGCAAGCGCCGAAGGTCCGAGAATGACCACGGCCGGGCGGGTCACGTCACACCTCGCACCAGGATCATGGAGAAATAGGGAGCATTCTCCTCGCCCACCTTGGCCAAGGGCAGCACCCGCTGGCTGTCGAGAGTGGCGTGCTCCACGTAATGCGCTTGCGCTTCCAGGCCGGCCGCGCGAACGACGCGCCGGATCTTGGCGAGATGCCGGCCCACCTTGACGATCACCGCCGCACCGCCTTGTCTGAGCCGCGCCGCGATTTCCGCTTCCGGCAAAGGTCCGGGTATCACCGCCAGGACCTGATTGCCCAGCGCGAGCGCACCGCCGGCAACCGCGGCGCAGGCGGTGAGCGACGAGATCCCCGGAACCACCGATACGGCGGCGCGTCCTGCCAGCCGCGCATGGAGATAGCTGAACGAGCCGTAGAAAAAGGGATCGCCCTCGCACAGGACGACCACGCGGCGCCCGGCTTTGGCCTCGGCCAACAGGGTTTCGGCGGCTCGATCGTAGATCTCGGCCTTGGGAAAGGCGCCGTCGCCGAGCGGCATGCGGATGGCGATTTCCCGCTGACCGCCGGGGAGATGCCCCTTCACGATCTGCCGGGCGAAGCTCTCACCCTCTTCCGGTGCAGGATAGGCCAGCACATCGGCCGCCTGGATCAGCTTCAGGGCCTTCAAGGTGAGCAGTTCCGGATCGCCCGGTCCGACGCCCACTCCCCAGATGCGCGGTTCTCCATTCATGGCTTGACCGCGGCCCATTGGGTGACCGGCATCAGCGGGCGCCAGCCGAGATGTGCGCCGATGGGCTCCGCCCGCGAGACGGCGATGCGGGTGAGGCTGCCGCCCAATTCGTTCCGCCATCCGGTGAGCGCGGCTTCGCCATCGAGGGTCACGGCATTGGCGACGATGCGCCCGCCCGGACCCAAGGCCTGCCAGCAGCGCTCGACCACGCCCACGCCCGCGAGTCCGCCGCCGATGAAGACCGCGTCGGGCGCCGGCAATCCGGCGAGCGCTTCCGGCGCCCTGCCGGCGACGATCTCGATCTCCGGCACGCCGAGAGAGGCGGCGTTGTCGGCAATCATCGCCCGCCGGTTTGCATTGCATTCGATCGCTACAGCGCCCATGCCGTGGCCGGCACGCAGCCACTCGATAGCGACCGACCCGCAGCCCGCGCCGACGTCCCAAAGCCGTTCGCGTGGCCCCGGTGCGAGAGCGGCCAGCGTAGCGGCGCGCACTTCGCGCTTGGTGATCTGGCCATCGTTGCTGAAAGCCTCGTCGGCGAGGCCCGGCAAGCGTGGACGGCTGACGCTGCCCGGCGCCGGGCGGCATTCCACCGCCAGCGTGTTCAGGTCGGCCGTCTGCACCTCGGACCAGCTTTCGGCCGTGGCCTCGCGGACGCTCTCCCGCGGTCCGCCCAGGTGCTCCAGGACCACAAGACGGCTCGGCCCCCAGCCGAGACGCGTCAGCTCCGCGGCCACTTTGGCCGGCGTCGATCCATCGTGGGAGAGCAGGAGCAACTTCGCGCCTCGGGCAAGGAACCCGGCCAGCCGCTCCATGGGCCGGCCATGCAGGGTCAGGCATTCGCATTCCGCGACGGGCCAGCCGAGCCGGGCCGCGGCCAGGGAAAAGGCCGACGCGGTCGGCAGGATCAGAAGCTCGGCCATGGGCACCGCCCGGGCCAGAGTGACGCCGACGCCGTAGTGCATGGGATCGCCCGTCGCCAGCACCGCGACGGGACGGCCGCGCCGGCGGAGGATCTCCTCGACGGTCAGGCGCAGCGGCGTGGCCCAGCCCACCCGCTCGCCCCGGATGTGACCGGGAAGCATGGCAAGATGGCGCTCGCCGCCCACGATCAGCTCCGCGCCTTCGACCAATGAACGGCCGAGCGCCGGCAGCTCCGCCCATCCGCCTTCGCCGAGACCGACGATCGCCAGCCAGCGGCTCATGGTTCCGTCCGGGAGGCGAGCGCGTTGACCGCGGCGGCGGCAAGTGCGCTGCCGCCGCGCCGTCCGCGTAGCGCCAGGTAGGGAATGCCGAGGCCCGCTTCGACGAGCAAAGCCTTGGATTCGGCGGCACCGACGAACCCCACGGGAAAGGCCAGGATCGCGGCCGGCCGGTAACCATCCAGGTCGATGCGCTCGATCAGCCGGAACAATGCCGTCGGCGCGTTGCCGATGGCGACCACGGCGCCGTCCAGACGCTCGCCCCAGAGATCGACGGCGGCGGCACTGCGCGTATTGCCGATCTCCGTCGCCTTGGCGGCAGCATCGGGATGCTCCGTGCCGGCCAAGACTTCGCAACCCGCCGGCAGGCTCCGCCGGATGATCCCGGCCGCCGTCATGGCGGTATCGCACAGAACCGGCGCGCCCTTTTCGATCGCGCCGCGACCGGCCGCCGCCACATCGGGACTGAAGACGAGGTCCTCCAGGATATCGGGCATGCCGCAAGCGTGGATCAAGCGCAGCGCCAGCGGCACGATGTCGTCGGGCAGCCGGTCCAGGCGCGCCTCTCGCCGGATGGTTTCGAAGGAGAGCCGGTAGATCTCCGCGGGGTCTTTCACATAGGCAAGCATCGGCGGCCTTCAGTCCAGATTGTCCGGGTTGCGCTTGCCTGGCCCATGGCGATGACCGGCATGAGGATGGGGCGGATGATCGTGATCATGGTCGTGGTCGTGATCGTGGTGGTGATGGTCGTGATGATCGTGGCCGTGGTCATGGTCATGGTCGTGATCATGCCCATGATCGTGGCGGTGATGGCCGTTGGGGCGATGCTGGCGATCCGCCTCGGTGCCGATCCCTTCCACGTGATGATGATGGCTCCGTTGGGCGAGACCGACTTCGGCCTCGAAGCCCAACACCTGGGACCTGTACTTGCACAGGCTGCAGTTCATCAGGTTCTCGCCGGTCAGGGTCTCCTGCACCCGATCGGCGAAGGCATCGAGGACCAGGGGATGGCCCTTCAAATAGTCGGCCTTCAAGAATTCGATTTCGGGATGGCGTAGCGCGATCTGGTCGGTGATGCGGTAGATGCGCTTCACCAGCACGCCGGTGAAGAGGAAATAGGGAAACACGATGATCCGCCGGTAGCCGAGCCTTGCCGCGTGCTCCAGGCCGGGGCCGACCAGGGGGAACGTGACTCCGCTGTAGCAGGTCTCGCTCCAGCCGAAGCCCATCCCCTCCCACAACATCCGCGCCACCTTGCTGATGTTGGAGTTTGCGTCGGGATCCGAGGTGCCACGGCCGACCACGGCCAGCAGCGTGTCTTCGCGGGAGACCTCGCCGCGGCCGCGCTGCTCGGCCGCCTCGATGCGTTCGGCGGCGACTTGCAGCAGCCGGAGATCCACGGCGAGATCGCGGCCGTAGTCGATTTTCAGGCCGGGATGCTGGGCGGCGTAGGTGTTGAGCACCGAGGGGATGTCGTTCTTCACATGCCCCGCAGCGAACAGCATGCCTGGCACGGCCAGGATGTGCCGCGCCCCGCGGTCCCACAGCTTGTCGAGCCCGTCCCGGATGATCGGCCGGGCGAACTCGAGAAAGCCTGATGCGACCGGGTATTGCGGCAGGCGTTCGGCGATGCCCGCCGCCACCGTCTGGAATTCGCTGATCGCCTCCGCATCGCGGCTGCCATGGCCGCACACCATCACGCCGATCTTGCTCATGCCCTCATTCCCCGATTCTGATTCGCGAACATCCGTCCCGCCGCCATTGACCGGCGAGGGCGGCCAGACCCAATCTGCCGCCCATGCTCGAAACACCGAAAACTCTGCTGCTCGCCCTGCTGCTTGACGCCGCGTTCGGCGATCCGGACTGGCTCTACGGACGCCTGCCACATCCCGTGGCGCTCATCGGCCGAGCCATCGCGTGGCTCGATCGACGCTGCAACCGGGAGCAGGCGAGCGACGGCCGGCGCCGGCTCAGCGGAACTCTCGTCGTCGCGCTTCTCGTGGCAACGTCCGCCGTCGTGGGCCTCGCCATCCATGCCCTGCTCCGACGCTTCGCCTTCGGCTGGATCGTCGAGGCCGCGGTCACCTCCCTGCTCCTCGCCCAGCACAGCCTCTATCGCCACGTGGCGGAGGTCGCCCGCGCCCTTGCCGGCGAAGGATTGGCCGGCGGCCGGCGTGCCGTATCGCGGATCGTCGGTCGCGACCCAGAGAGCCTGAACGAAGCCGGCGTCTGCCGCGCCGCACTCGAATCCCTGGCCGAGAATTTTTCCGACGGGGTCGTAGCGCCGCTGTTCTGGGCCGTTGTCGCCGGCTTGCCCGGCATCCTCGTCTACAAGACCGTCAACACCGCCGACAGCATGATCGGTCATCGCACCGCCCGTCACCTGGCCTTCGGCTGGGCGGCGGCCCGCTTCGACGATCTCCTCAATCTGGTACCCGCCCGCCTCGCCGGGCTGCTGCTGGCGGCGGCAGGCATATTCGTTCCGGGCGCCACGCCGCGTCAGGCCTTCGCCGCCATGATCCGCGATGCGGCCAAGCACCGCTCGCCCAATGCCGGCTGGCAGGAGGCGGCACTGGCCGGCGCTCTCGGCGTCGCGCTGGCAGGCCCGCGGCGCTACGGCGGCACTGTGGTCGAGGACCATTGGATGAACGACGGCGGGCGCAGCGAGGCGACGGTCACGGACATCCGTCGCGGCCTTGCTGTCTATGCGATCGCCTGCGTCCTCCAGGCCGCGATCCTGGCCGTACTCGTGGCCATCTAGCTCAGCCCATTGCTCAGTGGTTCGCTTTGACCACCCATCGTCATTCCCGCGCAAGCGGGAATCCATCTGCTGCCTGGACCCCCGCTTTCGCGGGGGTGACGAATAGGGGCGTGGATTCCAACCAAGTCCCTTTCTAGCGGCCACGGGCAATCTCCAGGACGCGGTCGAGGTCGATGTGCCGGCCGAGATGATCGGCAACGAGATCGAGCGTCGCTTCGAGCTCCTGTTCGAAGGCGACGCCCTGTTCTTCACGATGGGCGAGCGCGCCAAGGAATTCGTGGCGGAAGGCGTCGCTGGCGAAGAGTCCATGCAGATAAGTGCCCGCCACTCTCCCATCGGCCGACAGGGCGCCGTCCGGACGGCCATCGGAAAGATGCACAAACGGCCGCGCCCGGTCGCACCCCTCGGTCCGGCCGATATGCATCTCATAGCCGGAAATCGGAGTTCCGCTCGGCCCGTGCCGGCCGGCCGTTTGCCGCAAAGCCTTGTCGCCGCCCATGACCGTCTCGACATCCAGAAGGCCCAGACCCGCGACCTCGCCGGCCGGCCCCTCCACGCCCAGCGGATCGGCAAGGCGCCGTCCGAGCATCTGATAGCCGCCGCAGATGCCGAGGACCTGGCCGCCGCGGCGCAGATGGGTGGCGATGTCCAGGTCCCAGCCCTCGGCACGAAGGGCCGCAAGATCGGCGATGGTCGATTTGGAGCCCGGCAAGATGATTAGATCCGCGTCGCCCGGCAGGGCCCGGCCCATGGGGACGCGCTCGATCTGGACGTCCGGCTCAAGGCCGAGCGGATCGAGGTCGTCGAAATTGGCGATCCGCGGCAGCAGCGGGACCGCGATCTTGATCCCTCGGCGCGCCGCGGCGGGCGAGCCATCCAGCCCATGGCCATCCTCGGCCGGCAGCCGGTTTGCCTCGGGCAGGAAGGGCACGACGCCGAGGCCGGGGAGTCCCGTGTGCTCCCGGATCAGCCGGAACCCCTTGTCGAACAGGTTTGGGTCGCCGCGCAGCTTGTTGATGAGAAAGCCCTTGAGCCTCTGGCGCTCGCTCTCGCTGAGAAGCATTACCGTGCCGAGGATGCTGGCGATGACGCCGCCGCGATCGATGTCGCCGATCAGGATCACCGGCAGGTCTGCGGCCTCGGCAAAACCCATGTTGGCGATGTCGCCTTCGCGCAGATTGACTTCGGCCGGGCTGCCCGCGCCCTCCACCAGCACGAGATCGGCCTCGCCGGCCATGATCGCGAAGCTTTCGAGAACCTGAGGCAGGAACCCCGCTTTCAGATCCTGCCAGTCCTTCGCCTTGGCATTGCCCCAGACCTTGCCCTGGATCACGACCTGCGCGCCGACCTCGCTCTGGGGTTTCAGCAGCACGGGGTTCATATGCACCGAGGGCGCGACGCCGCAGGCGCGCGCCTGGAGAGCCTGGGCCCGGCCGATCTCGCCGCCATCGGCCGTCACCGCCGCGTTGTTGGACATGTTCTGCGGCTTGAAGGGCCGGACCCTGAGATCGCGCCGGCGGAAGGCACGCGCGAGCCCGGCGACGATCAGCGACTTGCCGACATCGGAGCCGGTGCCCTGGAACATCACGGCCGCTGTGCGGTTCCGCGTTCGCATGACTTAGAACTCGATCCCCGCCTGGGCCTTCACGCCGTCGCGGAAGGGATGCTTGATCATCGTCATCTCGGTCACCAGATCGGCCGCGGCAATCAGCTCGTCCCGGGCATTGCGCCCGGTCACGATCACATGCAGGCCAGACCGGCGCCGGGCGAGGCTCGCCACCACCTTTCCGATGGGCAGATAGTCGTAGCGCAGCGCGATGTTGAGCTCGTCCAGCAGGATGAGGCGATAGGCCGGATCGGCCATCATGGCCTCGGCCTCGGCCCATGCCGCTTCCGCCGCGGCAATGTCGCGGGCCCGGTCTTGGGTCTCCCAGGTGAAGCCCTCGCCCAGCGCCTTGATGGTGACGAGATCGGGAAAGCGCTCCAGCATGGCGCGCTCGCCCGTGTCCCACCGGCCCTTGATGAACTGGACGATGCCGACGCGAAAACCGTGGCCGAGCGCGCGGAGCACCATGCCGAAGGCCGCCGTCGATTTCCCCTTGCCCTTGCCGGTGTGGACGATGAGGAGGCCTTTCTCCACCGTCTTTTCCGCCATCATGCGGTCGCGCACCACCTTGCGCCGGGCCGACTTCTCGTTGGCGCGGCGGTTGATCTCCGCTTCGCTGTCTTCGTTCATGAGTTCCCCCTGAGTGCCACCAGATCGCCATAGGCCGCATTCGCCCGCGGCCGCCACAGGCCGCGATCCATGGCCTCCAAGAGCCGGTCGGCCATCTCACGAGCGGCCGCCGGATTGGCCTCAACCAAAAAGCCGCGCACCTGCGGGTCGGCCAGATAGGCCTCGTAGACGGCGTCGAAGTGATGATTGGCGACGGCGCCGGTGGTGGCGGCGAAGGCGAACATGTAGTCGACCGTTGCCGCCATCTCGAAGGCGCCCTTGTAGCCGTGGCGCATCACCCCGGCGATCCATTTCGGATTGACCACCCGCCCGCGCACGATCCGCGCGATCTCCTCTTCCAGGCGCCGGATGCGCGGGGATTCGGGCCGCGAATGATCGTTGTGATAGACCGCCGGGCGCCGTCCGCTCAGTTCCTTGACCGCCGCGGCGAGACCGCCCTCGAACTGGTAATAGTCGTCGCTGTCCAGCAGGTCATGCTCGCGGTTGTCCTGGTTGTGGAGCACCGCTTCCACGCCGGCGAGCCGGGCCTCGAACAGGCGATGCTCAGCCACGCCTTCCGCGCCGCCGCCATAGGCATAGCCGCCCCAGGCGACATAGGCCCGGGCCAGATCGCCGGCGTTCTCCCAGCCGCGCTCATCGATGAGCGCCTGGAGCCCCGCGCCATAGGCGCCAGGCTTGGAGCCGAAGACCCGAAGCGTCGCTCGGCGAGCGGCGAGCTCCGCGGAAATGCCTTGGGCTTCGAAGGATTCCTGTTCCGCCGCGGCGCGCTCCGCCAGCGGGTTGTCGGCCGGCGGCTCGTCGAGACCGGCGACGGCGCGCGCGGCGCTCGCCACGAGATCGACCTGCTGAGGAAACGCATCGCGGAAGAATCCGGAGATGCGCAGGGTCACGTCGACCCGCGGCCGACCGAGGATGGAGATCGGCAGAACCTCGAAGCCGTTGAGCCGCCCGGCATTGGCGTCCCAGGTCGGCCTGACGCCCATCAGGGCGAGCGCCTGGGCGATGTCGTCACCGCCGGTGCGCATGTTCGCGGTTCCCCAGGCGCTGAGCGCTAGGCTCCGCGGCCAATTGCCGTGCTCCTGGCGATAGCGCTCGAGAAGGAGCGAGGCGGATTTCCAGCCCAGATGCCAGGCGGCCGGCGTCGGCACCGCTCTGGTGTCCACGGAATAGAAGTTGCGGCCCGTGGGCAGCACTTCGGGCCGGCCGCGGCTGGGCGCGCCCGATGGACCAGGCGCCACGAAGCGCCCGGCGAGCCCGGAGAGGAGCCCGTCGATCTCCGCCTTGCCGCAGGCGTCGATGCGGGGTCTGAGATCGTTCTCGACGAATTCCAGCACCGCGCGCGTCGCAACCCATTCGGCCGCCGGCTCGGCGTCTCTGCCCACGAGGCGTCGCGCCAGGATCTCCAGCCGCTCGACGGTGTCGCCCTTGCTCCGCCAGGCTCCGGCGGCGACGTGCAATGAACTCGGCCGCGACCCGGACCAGGCCTCTGCCATGCCGCAATCCAGCGGATCAAAGCCCTCCGCCAAGCCCAGATCCTTGGCCAAGGCCCGGATCAGGGAAGCCCGGCGGCCGACGCCGTCGCCCCGCGGCAGGCGGCAGAGCGCCACCAGCAAGTCGGTTGCCTGGCCGCCCTCAGGCGATCGCCCAAAGATGTGCAAGCCGTCGCGAATCTGCAGTTCCTTCAGCTCGCAGAGATGATTGTCGAGCTTGCCGAGCGCACTGTCGGACGCTTCGCCGGCGGCGATGCCGCAATCCTTGTCGAGGCCGCTGGAGGCCGCCAGCTCCAGGATCTTGTCGCGCAGCAGCCGGCAACGGCGAGGGTCGAGCCCCGCCGCCTCGTAGTATTCGTCCACGAGCGCTTCCAGGTCGCGAAGCGGGCCATAGGTTTCGGCGCGGGTCAGCGGCGGGGTCAGGTGATCGATGATGACGGCCTGGGACCGGCGTTTGGCCTGGCTACCTTCGCCGGGGTCGTTGACGATGAAGGGATAGAGATGAGGCAGCGCGCCCAGCGCCGCCTCGGGCCAGCAGCCAGCCGACAGCGCCAAGGCCTTGCCGGGCAGCCATTCGAGATTTCCATGCTTGCCCATGTGGACGATCGCATGGGCGTCGAAGCGAAGCCGCAGCCAGGCGTGGAAGGCGAGATAACCATGGGGCGGCACCAGATCGGGATCATGGTAGCTCGCCGCCGGATCGATGTTGTAGCCGCGGGCCGGCTGCACGGCGAGGACGACATGACCGAGCCTGTGGATCGGCAGGACGAAGCGCCCGTCGATGAAGAAGGGATCCTGCTCCGGCTCGCCCCAGCGTTCTTCCAGCTGCTTCAGCGCCGCCTTCGGCAAGCTCGTCAGGAAGCGGCGATAGTCCTCCAGCGCGAGGGTCTCGCCGCCCTGGCGCCTCGCGCCGCTGTTGGTCGGCCCCGCCAGCAGGCGCTGGATCAGGGCCTGCCCGTCGTCCGGCATGGCATCGACGCGATAGCCCGCCGCCGCCAGCGCCTTCAGCGCTTCCATGGCGCCGGCGGGCGTGTCGAGGCCGACGCCGTTGCCGATCCGCCCGTCGCGATTCGGGTAGTTGGCGAGCACGATCGCGACCCGGCGTTCGGCCGGCGGCGTCGTCCGCAGCCGCGCCCATCGTCCAGCAAGCTCGGCGACGAAGGCGACGCGATCGGCGACCGGGCGATAGTCCACGATGGCGCATTGGGTCGCGGCGTCGTAGCGCGCCCCGGCCTTGAAGCTGACCGCGCGCGTCAGGATGCGCCCGTCGACTTCGGGCAGCACCACCTGCATGGCGAGGTCGCGGGCCGAGAGGCCGCGGCTGCCGGCCTGCCATTCCTCTTCGCTGCCGCTGGCGAAGACAAGCTGCAGGACGGGTGCATCGGCACCATCGAAAGGCGTCGCGGTTCTTTCGGCGCCAGGCGCGGAGAGGGCGAAGCCGGTGCCGTTGAGGATCACCGCGGGCCTGGCTTCCGCGATGGTCGCGGCGACGAGCTCGCCGGCCACCGGGTCCTTGAGGCTCGCAGCATAGAGGGGCAAGGGATTGAGGCCGGCTTCGGCCAAGGCGGCGATCAGCGCATCGATGACGGCCAGGTTGCCCGATTGAAGCAGGGCCCGATAGAACACCAGCATGGCCGCGGGCCGGCCCGCTTCCCAACCACGCGCGATGTCTCCCAGCCCCGGCATGTCCAGCCCCGGCCAATAGAGCCCGGCCTGGAGCAGCGTGGTCGGCTCGTGCCAGGCCGCCTCGCGCCCGATCAGGCTCGCCGCGTAGCCCAGCAGATTGCGCGCGTTTTCGACGCCGCCCTCGACGCAATAGCGCCACAGGCGATGGGTCGCTTCCGTCGGCAGGGTCGATAGCCGGGCAAGTTCGGGATCCGGCTGGTCGTCGCCCGGGAGCGCTGCGAAACCGATGCCGCGCTCCCGGCAAATCCCGGCCAGCTCCTCGGCGCCATAGGGCCAGTAGCGCTGCCCACCCAGGAGCCGCAGGACCACCAGACGCGCCCGGCCCGCCACTTGCTCGAGATAGAGATCGACCGAAAGGTTGTGGCCGAGCTGCAGGAGGTTGGCGAGCCGGAGGCTTGGCGCCCCCTCGCCGATGCGCGCCTGCGCCGTGGCCAGGCAGGCGAGTTCGCTGTCCGCCGCCGAGAGAAAAACGATCTCGCCCGGCGTCTGGCCGAGGTCGACGGCGGCGCTTCCGTCGGCGATCAGTCCAGGCTTTGCGGCGAGAAGATGCATGGCTGGTTCAGGCGGCGCGGGTAAGCGCCGCGGCGATGGCCGAACGGTCGAGGCCCTTGAGGCCGATCACCACCAGCCGGCTCGCCCGTTCCTCGCCCGGGCTCCAGGCCCGGTCGTAATAGTGCTGCAGCCTGTTGCCCACGCCTTGCAGCACCAGGCGCATCTCCTTGCCGTTCACGGCGAGGAACCCCTTCACCCGCAGGATGTCGTGGGTCGCCACGGCGGCCTTGAGGCGCTCCAGGAGTGGCTGGGGCGAAGCCATCTCCGGCAGATCGACATGGAAGCTCTCGAAATCGTCGTGGTCGTGCTCGCCGGTGGCGTCGTGCCGGCTGGGGCGAGCCGCCAGATCGTCTTCGGCCGCCGCGCCGACGCCCAGCAGGACGGCGGCGTCAATGGCGCCGAAGATGGCCGACACCACCTTGACCGAGGGCCTGAGCCTGGTCGCGATCTCGCGCTCGGCGGCGGCGCGCATCGGCGCATCCATCTGGTCCATTTTGTTGAGGACGACGACGTCGGCGCAGGCGAGCTGATCCTCGAACAGCTCGGCCAGCGGGCTGTCGTGATCGACGCTCGGGTCCTCCTCTCGCTGGCGGGCCAGCGCGACAGGATCCTCGGCGAAGCGCCCGGCCGCCGCCGCCGGCCCGTCGACGACAGCGATCACGCCATCGACCGTGACGCGCGTGCGGACTTCCGGCCAGGCGAAGGCCCGAACGAGCGGCTTGGGCAGAGCCAGACCCGACGTCTCGATCACGATATGGTCCGGCGGATTGGCCCGATCGAGCAGCGCCTCCATGGTCGGCAGGAAATCGTCCGCCATCGTGCAGCAGATGCAGCCGTTGGCGAGCTCGATGATGTTCTCGGCCTCGCAGCCCTGGATGCGGCAGCCTTTGAGGATCTCGCCGTCGACGCCGATGTCGCCGAACTCGTTGATGATGAGCGCGAGGCGCCGGCCGTTGGCGGTGCGCAGCAGATGCTGGATCAGACTGGTTTTGCCGGCACCGAGGAATCCGGTGATCACGGTGGCAGGTATCTTGGTGCTCACGCGATTTTATCCTTGAGGATGAGGGGAAGTCCGGCGGCGATGAAATAGACCCGGTCGGCCGCGGCTGCGACACGCTGGTTGAGGCGTCCCGCCCGGTCGCGGAATTCGCGGGCAAGGGCGTTGTCGGGCACGATGCCGAGCCCGACCTCGTTGCTGACGAGGACGACCGGTGCGAGCGCCTTGGCGAGCGCCTCGCACAGATCCTCCGTCGCCTTCTCTACGTCGCGCCCGGCGGCCATCAGGTTGCTGAGCCAGAGTGTGAGGCAGTCGAGCAGCAGGGCATCTTTCCCCGCGGCGGCGATCGCGGGCGCGATGTCGAGGGGCGCTTCGACGACGCGCCAGCCACCGCCGCGATTCTCCCGGTGGCGCTCGATGCGCGCGGCCATCTCCGGATCGCCCGCTTCCGCCGTCGCCAGGTAGAGGCGGCGGCCAGAGCGCTCGGCAAGTAGCCCTTCGGCGAAGCGGCTCTTGCCCGAGCGCGCGCCGCCCAGGACCAGGGTGACGCCTGCCCGGCCGGTCGAAGCAATCCTGCGCGATGGAGTTCGCTCTGCCATCGTTCTTCCCTCCCTCCGAGGAAGCGATGCCTGTGGACAATGGCCGAGCAGGTTTCCTGGCTCCGGTTTACCGACCGCTGCCGCCTTCCCGGCCCCTCCGGGCCAGTGACATATCGCCCCAACCGGGGCGGGCAGCGATCCAACCGTTCACAGTTGCGGGGGCAGCGCCGGAATGGCCCCACAAGGGCGGCACCGGCTTCCCTACACTCGGATCGGCCGGACGCTAACCGAAGCGCCCGGTTTTGGCCAGGGGTTCCTGGCTCCCAGAATCAGGAGGCGAGTGGCAGCGGGAGCGCCGTCACCGGTGCGGCGGGAGCCGAAAGCAGGCCCGCCGGCTGGCCGACCGCCGGCACCGACGCGAAGCGCAGAATGGCGGTCAGTCCGGGCGGGATCTCGTCCGGCTTCGTGTCCATCAGTTCGAGGCTGGCGCCGTGCTGGCGGGCGATCGCTGCCACCAGGCTGAGGCCGAGCCCGACGCCAGGCGTCGTCCGGCTGGCCTCCAGGCGCACGAAGCGCTGCAGCACATGCTCGCGCTCCTCGGCCGGCACGCCGGGCCCGAAATCGGCGACCGAAATGCTGGGCGCGGTGCCGCCCATGACCGAGACCCGGATCCGCCCCCCGGCGCTGCCGTATTTGACCGCGTTGTCGATCAGGTTGGCGACCGCCTGGAACAGCAGCTGTCGGTTGCCCTGGACCATGATCGAAGCGGGCTCATCCAGCTCGAGTGCCACGCCCCTTTCCTCGGCCAGCGGCTGGTAAAGCTCCACCGCGTCGGCCGTCACGCCGCCGAGATCGACGGGCGCCATGTCGGCCCGCCGGCCGCCGGCTTCGGCATCGGCGATGGACAGCAGCGCGCCGAAGGTGGCCAGCAGCTGGTCGGCCTCCTGGATCGCACGTTCGATGGCCACCCGGCGCTCGGTCGGATCGCCGCTTTCGGCCAGCGCCATTTCGAGGCGGGACTTGAGGCGCGTGAGCGGGCTGCGCAAGTCATGGGCGATGTTGTCGGTGACGGCGCGGATGCCGCCCACCAGCCGCTCGATCTCCTCGAGCATCTGGTTGAGGTTCTCCGACAGGCGGTCGAACTCGTCGTTGGCGGGGCCGACCGGCATGCGGTGCTTGACCTCGCCGCGCATGATGCGCTCGGCGCTGCGGTTGATCAGCTCGATCCGGCGGATCATGTTGCGGCTGAGCAGCAGGCCGCCGGCGAGGCCCAGACAGACCATGGCCGCGAGCGACCACACCAGGGCCTCGATGATCGCCGTCTGCATCCGGCGCTGGGGCCCGGTGTTCTGGCCGACGAGAAGGCGAAACCCGCCCGGAAGGCCGATCATCAGCGCCTCGGCGGTGGAGCTTTCGCCCTTGGCGTCGCCGAAGCGGCGGGATTTGACGGGAAACTCGCGCCAATCCCCGTGCTCGACCGGCTCCGCGGGCCAGGCGTTCAGATTCCCGGCCATGGGCTGATAGTGGGAATCGACCAGAAGATAGATGCCGTTGCCCACCCTGTCGGGCCGGCTGCGGTCGATCACCGTGTCGATGAGGCCTTGGGGACCGAGATTGGCGAACTCGTCCCTCAGGTCGTTCATGTCGGCCAGGATGGCCTGCTGGCGCTGGCGGTCGACCAGGACCGAGGTGGTCCAGTAGACGAAGGCGAACAGAAGGATGACCGAAAGGCTGAACAGCCCGGCGTAGATGAGGGCGAGGCGGAATGCCGTCGTTCGAAGGAACCTAGTTATCCGCACGGATGCAGTATCCGTCTAGTTGCTGTTCGCCGTTGTTCGGCTTCATCCGGAGCGTGTCCAGAAACCAAAGCTTTACCGATGTCTTCTGTGTGGCATCGTTCGCCATCGTCCGATACAATCCGCGTCTCATTTGTAGGTAGCAAGATAGTTTTGTAGGCAGCTGTGGCAGACATATGGTCAGAACCATTGGGCGGTTAAAGGCCCTCACCGTCGAGCGCGCGAAGGCACCTGGCCTCTATCCTGACGGGGGTGGCCTCTGGCTTCAAATTAAAAGCCGGGAAGCTAAGTCGTGGGTCTTCCGGTTCAAGCATCAGGCAATCGCCGGCGGCAAAGCCCGGATGATGGGCCTCGGATCGGTGAAGGATTACACCTTGGCGGCTGCCCGGGCTAAGGCTGCTGAGTGCCGACGGCTGCTTGCCGAGGGCAAAGACCCGATCGCCGAGCGTGAGGCTGAGCGGGCCAGGGTCCGGCTCGAGGCGGCCACTGCTAAGACCTTCAAGTGGTGTGCCGAGGAACTGATCAAGGGTAAGCGCGAGGGTTGGCGAAGTGCCAGGCACGCCGCTCAGTGGAGCTCGACCCTCGAAACCTATGCTTACCCTGAGATAGGCGACATGGCGGTTGCGGCGGTCGATCTACCCGCGGTGCTGCGCGTGCTGCGCCCGATCTGGACGGGTCCGGGTGCGCGGCCCGAAACCGCTTCCAGGCTGCGTGGGCGAATCGAGTCTGTCCTGTCGTGGGCTGCTGTGCACGGCTATAGGCATGGGGAAAACCCCGCTCAGTGGCGTGGGAGGCTCGATGCAATCCTGCCTTCCAAAGCCAAGGTCGTGCGTGTCGAGCATCACCCGGCGCTCCCCTATTCGGAAATTGGGGCGTTCATGGCCGATCTACGGCAGCAAGAGGGCACGGCGGCCCGGGCCTTGGAATTCCTCATCCTGACCGCGGCCAGGGTCAGCGAGATTTCGGCGGCTACCTGGGACCATGTCGATCTGTCGGGGGCGCTCTGGATAGTGCCCCCGGCTCGAATCAAGGCGGGTCGCGAGCATCGGGTTCCTCTTTCCGAGCCGGCGCTGGAGATACTTCGCAAGCTCGCCCCTGCGAAAGCCGTGGGCCACATATTCCCCAGCACGAGGCGCAGCAAGGTGGTTTCAAGCGCATCTATGCTCGATGTCCTGCGGCGGATTAGACCCGGAGATCTGACGGTTCACGGTTTCCGTTCGACGTTCCGGGATTGGGCGGCCGAGCAAACGAATTTCCCGAGCGAAGCGGCTGAAATGGCGTTGGCCCATGCGGTGAGCGACAAGGTCGAGGCGGCATATAGACGCGGAGATATGATCGAGCGTCGGCGCCAGCTTATGGAAGCATGGGGCCGCTACTGCGGTACGGTCGCCAAGGGTGGCAAGGTCGTGCCGATCCGAGGTGCCGAAGCGTAGAATTCGAACTGGCGGGGATAGGTTAGCTCCCGATAAGGCCGACTTCGCATCGGTCTTCCCCGCCGGCCATCAGTAGTTGCTTGTGGCTATGTTCCCCCATAAGGGCTTGACATGCATGCTATACAGTACTGGCCGATACTTCCGAACTAGGTCCGGCTAGAACCGGACGGGGATTGGATGGCAGCAGAAGCAAAATCGCGGTGAATAGCGTCATGGCTCAAACGAACGCAGAGCGCCAACGGCAATTTAGAAAGCGTCGGAAGGCACAACGGCAACTGTCCGAACGCGTGATCGATGCGGCATTTGTGGCGGAACTAAACCGAATGTACGTCAAGGGCGGCGACGATGGATTTTGGCGGGCGATATCTCCCTATGCGAAGAAACTCGATCGCCTTGGGCGCGGCCAGGGGGAACTATCAAAGCTTTATGCGCCATATTCCACCAGCCACGCTGTTATGCCCCTGGCCGATCAATCGGCATGGCTAGACCTCGCGCGCGATGCGGGCGCTAACCGGGGAAAGGCCCTTGCGGAAAAACTCTGGCAGGAATTCCTAGCAAAGATGCGGAGCGCCGACCGTTTGGACCAGATCCCACAAGAGGATGGCGGCACAATGGAAAATATCGGAGTTCCCAATCACTACACCTACAACCGCCGCGTAAGTGTGCTGGTAAGAAAGCGGCCGAAGGCGGCGCTCTAGTCGGGCGTTACGGTAACGTCGCTTTGAGGGCTAAGGGCATTCTGGGACTATATTACATGGGTTACCGCTGCTTGGGGCTGGCTGAGGCTTGACAGCGCCCCTTAAGGGCAGGTAGGATATTCTTATCATCAGAGTTATTGTGTCCGGCCGCAACCAGCGAGCCGGCTTTTGTTTTCTGGGGCAACTAAACTCGGCGTGTCATTCGCGGCCGAGTTTTTGATTATTGGGCCAAGTTCAGGGCCACGTAAGCACCGCAGTTCGACCAAAGGGCCGCCATGGGTAACCGGGCGGCCCTTTTTGATTCCACCTCAGCAAATGGAGACCTTATGACCGAACCGGCAACAAGCAGCCGTTATATGCGGCAGCAACAGTCTGGTCTGCCCCGTCGAAAGTGGTCCAAGTCTAGAGTTAGGATTGGGTCACTTTTGAAGGGAGAATTCCATGCCGCGTCAGAGATTTAAGCCTGAGCAGATCATCGGGAAGTTGCGTGAGGTTGAGG